>Ga0126381_100009907_pt1 | contig 10706 bp, 9 predicted proteins | sample PanSoiMetPlot_28_FD_96465 | JGI IMG/M metagenome (GOLD analysis project Ga0126381, IMG submission 96465) | Tropical forest soil microbial communities from Panama - MetaG Plot_28 | ecosystem: Environmental > Terrestrial > Soil > Tropical forest > Bulk soil | place: Panama | collected 2016-02-17
AACCACGAATGAACACGAATTGACACCAATAGATTCGAAACCAGCATGACTCTACAACATTAGTGTTTATTTGTGTTATTGGTGGTTAGCGGAAAACAAGAACGCCTCGTCCGATCGAAGCTGATTCAAATGGAATGTGATTTTGAGCGATTTATCTTGACTGAGAAAATCATCTCCTCATGAGTTTTGAGCCGGGGGCTTCATCATCGCCAGGCAGATTTCCCAAGCGTAGAAAAAGGACTCCCAAATCACACGCTTCCCCGCGCACGCGCGGGTGACGATCGGCGATGTGATACTGCGCCTCTATTTGTGAGAAAATTTGGGATACCGTGGTTTACGGTTTCAGTAACGCGATTTTTACCTATGAACACCGCTGTTGCCCTTGCGCTTCGAAGAGCAACGATTGGAACTGGCGAAAATCACTTAAAAGTCGTCCCGAAGCAACGCGTGCTGCGGCCGGTCGGCGCCTGCATGATCTTAACCTTTGCATATCTCACGGGCCGGATAGATTCTTCGGAATGATTCCGGCTTTCCTCCTTGTTTTGTCGGCCGTTGCTTATCGCATTACGACGGGACTCTTGATTCATTCCGGCGCAAGCTGGCTTTCCAACTTCACGCCGCTCGCGGCGATTGCGCTCTGCTGCGCGGCGTACTTTCCAAAAAAATACAAGTTCTCTGTACCTCTAGTGACGCTTTTCATTTCCGATGTGGTGATCAATTTTCGTTATGGGGCGCCGTTGTTCGATCCGCAAATTCTTATTCGGTATTTCGCGGTTGTTGTGGTCGGAATCGTTGGTGTCATGTTGCAAAACCGCGCATCGCTGCAGACGCTTTTGCCGGCTTCCATAGTTGGATCAACAATTTTCTACGCGATGACGAATGCGTTTGCCTGGTTGAGTGATCCGGGTTACGCGAAAAATTTTGGAGGACTCATCCAAGCGCTGACGGTGGGATTGCCTCAGTACAGTGCGACGCCCAGTTGGATGTTTTTTCGCAATTCGATCATCAGCGATCTTCTTTTTACTCTACTCTTTGTTCTTTCGATGAGCTTCGGCCGCAGCATTGATAGGTCGCGAGCACAAGCTTCGCGGTTTCGTCCCGCAGCTGCGGGATGACCGCCATGCAACGGGGAGAGCAGCGCGACGAAGTCGAGATGCTCTCGCTGATGCTGTTGATCCGGCGTTTCGAGGAACGGGCGAGTCAGCAGTACCAAGCGCAGAAGATCGGCGGTTTCTGTCATTTATACATTGGCCAGGAAGCGGTGGTGGCTGGCGCCGTGGCGGCTGTGCGCGACGATGATTACATCATCACCGCATATCGCGATCACGCTCATGCGTTGGCTCGTGGTACGAGCACGGACGCATGCATGGCGGAGCTTTTCGGGAAAGAAACGGGGTGCTCGCGCGGTTTGGGTGGCTCGATGCATTTCTTTAATCGGCAAAATCACATGTATGGGGGGCACGCGATTGTCGGCGCGCATGTTCCATTAGCGGTGGGCATGGCTTTTGCCATCAAGTATCGGGGAGAAGATCGCGTTACTCTTTGCTTTTTCGGGGATGGCGCGATCAATCAGGGAGCCTTCCACGAAGCGTTGAATCTGGGGGCTCTTTATAAATTGCCGATCGTTTTCATTTGCGAAAACAACCTCTTCGCCATGGGTACCTCGGTGAAAAGATCGACCTCGTTAAAGCAAATTGTCGATCGAGCAGAGGGCTATGACATCCCAGGAGAAATCGTCGATGGAATGAACTTTCGCGAAGTACGCGACAAGGTCGCTGAGACTGTCGATTCCATCCGGAAAGAGCCGCATCCGGCGTTCCTGGAAGTCCGTACTTATCGCTACCGCGGTCATTCGATGTCCGATCCAGCAAGTTATCGAACCAAGGAGGAACTTGAGAAATATCGCCTCGACGACCCAATTACGCGGTTGCGTGCGCAGCTTACGCGGGAGGGTAAATTATCTAACGAACAATTTGACCTGCTCGACAAGCATGCCAAGGAGACCGTGCTCGCAAGCGTAAAATTCGCCGAAGCCAGCCCAGAACTGCCTCTTGAGAAACTCTACGATTACACCTATGCGGACGGAGCCGTAGCGGCCGGCCGATTGGCTGTGAGCGACAGAGCCAGGGCAGCCGATATGGCCGTCACCACAGAACAGAAAGGATGAGGGAAATAACGTATCGTCAGGCGCTCAACGAAGCCCTCGCAGAGGAACTTGAACGCGATCCGAATGTCTTTTTAATGGGCGAAGAGGTCGCGGAATATCATGGCGCTTACAAAGTAAGCCAGGGTCTGCTCGAGCGTTTCGGCCCGAAGCGCATCATCGATACTCCAATCAGTGAGAACGGATTTGCAGGATTGGGTGTTGGTGCAGCGATGGTTGGGTTGCGGCCCATTATCGAATTTATGACATTCAGCTTTTCGCTCGTCGCGTTTGACCAGATCGTAAACAACGCTCCTAACATGTTCACGATGTCGGGAGGACAGTTCAATATTCCAATCACGTTCCGCGGTCCGAATGGCCCTGCTCACCAGCTCGCCGCTACCCATTCGCATGCAACAGAAAACTTTTACGCGAGCGTGCCCGGCCTCAAAGTTTGTACGCCAGCGACACCGCGGGATGCAAAAGGGTTGTTGAAGACCGCCGTGCGCGATGACAATCCGGTGCTCGTTCTCGAAGCCGAATTACTCTACAGCTCGAAAGGAATGGTCGAGCCGCCTGATAAAGAACTGCTCATCCCACTCGGCAAAGCGGACGTGAAACGCGAGGGCAGCGACGTGTCGATTGTTTGCTACGCACAGACCGTCCCGCTGGCGCTCAAGGTTGCGTCTCAACTCGAGGAGGAAGACATCTCTGCCGAGGTTGTTGACCTTCGTTCCATCAAGCCACTGGACGAAAAAGCAATTTTCGATTCCATTGCAAAGACGCATCGGGTGGTGATTGTCGAACAGAACCATCCGTTCTGCGGCGTCGGCGCGGAGGTTTGCTATCGGATTCAAAAAAGCATTTTCGATGCGCTCGATGCCCCGATTCTGCGCGTATCTCAAGAGGATGTACCGATGCCGTACAATGAGCGCCTCGAGAAAGCTGTCCTCCCAAACGCGGAGAAACTCATCGCTGCCGTGAAACAGGTTTGCTATGCATGAGAGAACTCGTCGCGCATGACTTGTCGCCTACGGCTTCTCCTTATGCCTGAAATTCAAATGCCCAAGCTGAGCGACACCATGACGGAGGGCACGCTCATCGCGTGGAAAAAGAAGAAGGGTGACAAAGTTTCAGCCGGTGAAGTGCTTGCCGAAATCGAGACCGACAAGGCGACGATGGAATGGGAATCGCCCGAAGACGGCACGCTTACTGAGATTTATGTCGAGGAAGGCGGCAAGGTAAACGTCGGCGAGAGGATCGCGTTCATTGGTAGCGAAGGCGAGGGAGTACCAAAAGAAGGAGAAGAAGAGAAAGAAGAAAAGCCGAAGGCCGAAAAGGCAACGGAGGACAAAGCAAAAAAGGAGCCCGAGAAAAAAGACGCGAAAGCTAAGAAAGAGGAGATGGAACCGAAAGTCGAAAAGGAAGAGGAGAGAAAGGCTGAAAAGAAGAAGGAGAAGCAGGCAGAACCTGTAGAGGCTGGCGCGCCGCCTGCTCCGACGGCTGAAAAGACCGAGGAAGCGCGTGTGAAAGCATCGCCGGTTGCGCGCCGAATCGCGGCCGAGCTCGGTGTTGATCTTTCCAGCGTGAAAGGCACAGGCCCGGACGGGCGTGTCACGGAGACCGACGTTCGTGCTGTCGCAAAGTCAAAGGCTGCTGGCCCAACCCCGAAGGCTTTCGGGGCTGTCCCGGCTGCGACTAAGGCTGGTCAAAGCGCGCGTATTCAACTTTCCGGGATGCGGAAAATCATCGCGCAGCGGCTGGTCGAAAGTCTCGGTCCGGTCCCGCATTTCTATCTGACAATTGAGGTTAACGCCGGGCCGCTCATGGAAGCGCGCGAGGAATTAAAATCCGCCGGCGAAGGCGAGGACGCTGCAAAAATCACGGTCAATGATTTCGTTTTAAGAGCTGCGGTAATGGCCGCTGTCAAAGTGCCCCGAGCGAACGCATCGTTCAATCGCGACGTGATCGTGCAGTACGCGGACGTCGATCTTGGAATCGCGGTGGCGATCGACGACGGGTTGCTCACGCCGGTGATTCGCGCGGCGCAAAACAAATCGCTCCGCGAAATCAGCGAACTGGCCAAGGATTTAGCGCATCGCGCGCGCAACAAGCGAATGAAACCGGAGGAATTTCAGGGGGGCACGTTCACTGTTTCAAATCTCGGCGGCATGGGGATCGACAGTTTCTCAGCTGTCATCAATCCGCCGCAAGGTTTCATTCTCGCCGTTGGTAAAATCACGAAGGCTCCGGTGATCGATGATTGCGACCAAATCGTCGTCGGCCACCACATGTCGCTCACGATGAGCTGCGACCACCGCGTTATCGACGGCGCGCTGGGCGCGGAATATCTGAAGGAACTGCGGCACCTTCTGGAAAATCCGGCGCTGCTCCTCGTTTAAAACGCCGTTTCTTCGAACCAGGGCGTTATGAGGCGACCGTCTCCCACGTCATGAAATCATCCAGCGCCTGTCTTGTTCTGCCCACGGCAAACTCCACAACCGTTGCGTCATCCACGAAACCGAGAAACGGGACCTCGTCGGGAATTAAATCAAATGGATCGACCAAGTAGTTGAGGGCGGCGACAATCCAGAGAAGTGCGTCTTCCGGGGCATCACGATATTCGTTGCGAATATAAGCACGAACGAAACGCAGCATCGCCTGAAGATAAGGCCAGTTCTCTTGAAACGGATCTTTAGGAACCTTCGCTGCTTTCTTGGCTGCTTCGCCGAAAAGTGCGCGCAAATTTTCTGGGTCGTTGATGTAGAGTTTCGCATCCGATAACGCTCTGGCGAAGGCGCTGCTCCGAAGAGCAGGTTTGGAATAACTGACACCCTCCGTACGATTCGTCGACAGGCGACGCGTTTTACCGTTGACCGATTTCTTTTTGGTTTTTTTCACGCCGCCGCTATGCAAGCACATCGCTTCTCTGCTGAGAAGCGAATTCGTCTTTGATTGAAGATCGACGATTGATCCTAAGGTCTCGTAGCGAGAATTAGCGGTGAAGGCCCTGGAGCTTGAAGTTTGCGGATTTTTTTGAATCCGGCTTCTTCTAGCCAGCTTTTGATTTCGTTAAAGCTGAAGGTGTCGCCTTTCTCAGTATTCACCAGCATTTGCACCGCGAACATTAACGAATGTGCCGGCTCCGTCCGCTGGTGGTTCACGAGCCATTCGGCGATCGCAATGGTGCCTCCAGATTTCAGTACGCGGAAAGTTTTCTTAAGCAACTGACGGCTGCGTTCTTCGCCTTCACTGTGCAGGATGTGGCCGAGTATTGCGATATCGTAGTTACTGCCAAAATTTGCTTCGAGTAAATCGCCTTCGACGAAATCGAAGCGGTCGCGAACGCCAAATTTTTCCGTGATCCGCTTGGTTGTCGGAATCATGCCTGCCCAATCAACCGCGGTGACGCGTAAACGTGGAGATTTTTCGGCGAGCGCGATACCCCAGATTCCGGACCCCGCCGCAAGATCCAGTACGCGAATTTCACCGTTCGCGTTCACGAGCTTCAGATGGTCGGCGAGCTTTTGCGCGCCCGGGTAGCTCATCGGGATTATGTTCTCGACGAGCTGATTAAAGAATTCCGTTCCCTCACCTTCCCGGTTCACCGCCAACGCCGGCCGACCTTCGCGGACGACGTCAGTCAGGCGCAACCATCGGGAAACGAGCTGTGGCGCAATCGTTCCAAAAAATCCCGCGTGCGTGCCGGGCTTATCGCTGATGAGGAAGGCAGCACTTTCCGGCGTGAGCGAATATTTTCCCTGGCGATCCTTTTTGAGAAGATCAAGACCAACCAGCGCGTTCATCAGGATTCGCAGACTGCGCGCCAGTGCGCCAGTTTGTTTTGCCACTTCGTCCGCGGTTCTAGCGCGGTTCTCCAGCGAATTGAAAACTCCGTTGTTGACGGCCGCGCTGATGATTAGCGGCGGCGCGTAGGCGAAGCTAAGTTCCATCAACCGTTCCGGCGTGACGTGCTTCTTTCGGCGAGTTTTCCTTGCCATATTTTTCCTTGGTGATTTGAGTTGTAAGATCGACATGTAATCAGCGAGAAGGTGCTGGCAAATTGCTTGATGGAAAAGTTTCCCAACGAAAAACGTCTGCAGACAACTTCGTTGATCATGCGAGCGACGCGCGGAGTCATCCGTGATCAGAACACGAGGCGCAAGGCAATGTTCATACTGGTTCTTGGAGCGTTGGTCCTCTTGTTTTCCGGAACGACATTTTTGCAATCCGCACTTAATCCGCGCCAGCATCCGGTCTGGTTCATATTGTTTTGGCTGCTTTGCGCGTGGCTGACGCTCACGGCGACGTTGCTGGCCATTTTCGATTTGTTGGTGGTGCGGCTGGAAGCGCTCAAAGCGCAGCGACAGCCGCGCAAAAGTTTTGGCGGATCCACATCCGATCGGTGAGCACTGCGAACTGGAAAACACGCCAAGAAATGGAAGCGACCGAGCACGCCGTGCTTGCGCCGTTTGCGGAAAAATCGGGTAACTCACGCGGTCGCAAATACTCCGAGGCAAGCCACGCGTATCGAACTGAATTTCAACGCGATCGCGCGCGCATCATTCATTCACGCGCTTTTCGTCGCCTCGAGTACAAAACGCAGGTTTTTTTGAATGGGACGGGCGATCATTTACGCACCCGGTTGACGCATTCGATCGAGGTCGCGTCGATCAGCCGGACGATAGCCCGCGCGTTGAGACTGAACGAAGATCTCGCCGAAGCGATCGCGCTCGCGCACGATCTGGGCCATTCGCCTTTTGGCCATTCCGGAGAAGAGACACTGGCCGAATGCATGCGCGATCACGGTGGGTTCGATCATAATCGGCAGAGCTTGCGCGTGGTGGAGCTGCTGGAAAATCCATATCCGAATTTTCCGGGTTTAAATCTGACGTTCGAAGTGCGCGAGGGTTTGCAAAAACATCAACTCCTTGTCGGTTCGCCTGAGCTGGGAGGAAAAAAATATCATTGCCCATCATTGGAGGCGCAGGTCGCGGACCTAGCGGACGAGATCACTTATTACAGTCATGATCTGGATGATGCGGTCGATTTTGAAATCTTGAGCTCCGCGCAATTGGAAGAGAACGATATCTGGCGGCGAAGCCACCGAGCCGTGTTGATGCGCTATCCTAACGCTCGCGAACCAGAGCTACACAAGTTGATTATTCGCGACATCATCGACAACGAAGTGCACGACCTGGTTGCGACGAGTGCAAAATCGATCACCGAATCGGGCATCGAGAGCACAGACGAGGTGCGCGTGCAAGCCGTGCCGCTGATTCGCTACAGCTACGAATTAGCGGACGCGAATCATGCGCTCCGGGAATTTTTGTATCAGAATGTTTATTATCATTCACGTGTGTCCGAAGTGAACGTACGTGCGTGTGAAATGTTGCGGCGCGTTTTCGAGGCCTACTTGGTTGATCCCGACAGGCTCGGCGATGGGGCGATCAGACGGATTGAGAAGGAGGGGTTGCATCGCACGGTCTGCGATTACATCGCTGGAATGACGGACCGATATTTGATGGAAGAGTACGCACGACTCGCGAGCTAGATTGTTCGGGCTCCACTTAACTCGGGGGGCGAAAACCAAATTCTGCTTGGAGATTGCCCCAGAGCCAATCCACGAACCAATCTTTCTGGATCGATCTGGTTTCGGCCGCGGCGAGGGCTTCAGCTTGATCGACATTTCCGTGCAGGCAATAAAGATAAATGAGCAGCAACAGATCGTTGATATTGGCAAAGCCGCGGTCTCGCTCCTGTTCCAAGAGGTGAATAGCGCCGGCGATATCGCGCCGGGCAAGCGCTCCGGCGATGAGATCCCGCAACGCGTCAATCCGCACGGAACTAGGCGGCTGGTCGGCAAATCTCTCCGCAAGCGCCAGGCGGAATTCATCAGTGTCCTGGGCTGCCAGGACTGGCGTCCGCAATCGCGAATAGCGCAGGAAAAGATCGAGCATGGCCAGCCAGTTCGCGCCCGACATCTCCTTGCGATACAAATCTTCACGGACGATGAAGAGCCGCTCGAGCGACTTCTTCCATTCGTCAGGCCAAATCTCCGCAAGGAGACGAGAAGAAAGGAAATGACGCAGGGCGGCGGAATGTTCGAGGTAGCTGTAACCGAGCTGGTAAGCGGCGTCAAAATCCGGTTCTCCATCGCTCAGACGCTTCGGAAAAAAATCGGTCAATGGCTTAACACCTCGCACAAGACGATCGACTTCGTCGCCGTCCATGACAAACAAGGTGGACATCTGCTCAGGCACTTCGACACCGATTCGGACCAAGTCGGAGCCGGTGCTCTGATCCTTCCACAGTCTGCGCCCGAGCGCTTCGTTCGGCTTTGGCAAAGGCGGCTTGATACCCATCATGATCCACTCCAGATCATTGGTCGCCCAGACCGATGTGTGTGGGAAGACGTTGTGGAAAGCGCGAAGGATGGCTTTGGTCTCGTCGGTTCGCAGCTGATAAAGCGGCAGCCAAAAACTGACAATGCCACCATCCTTCAATCGACCTTTCATCAATGAAAAGAATTGCTCGGTGTAGAGATTGACTGTGTTGGCTGTTTTCAACGGTGGGGGTTCGCCAGTGATAATGTCGTAACGTTCGGGGCAAGCCTGTAGAAAGAAGCGGGCGTCCTGGACAAAGGTCGTGACGCGAGGATCGCGTAACGGATTGGCGTAACCTGGACCGGAATAAGAATCGGCCAGACTGAGGACTTCTTTCGAGATATCGACCACATCGAGGTGCTTGAGGTGCGAGTCACGCGTGAATGCATCGGCCGTAATGCCAACGCCGTAGCAAAGCAATAAGGCGTTTTCGCTCTCTGGTCGAAGGGCCAGCGGCAGATAAGCGAATAATCGCATGTAGCGCTGGCCGTGCGGCTGTGTTGCCGACATCGAGTAGCAGTTCGTAATTAACCGATAGTAGTAGGGTTCACCAAACAGATCTCGACGGAGGAGTTGAAATGTATCAGCGGTGCCTTCGATTTTTTTGACTAAGATCGAACCGTCCGTTTCGAATGGGCGGATGGCATTTGCGAAATGAATTTCGTCGCGGTGATAGGGAAAGATCGCCAGGGTCGCGATGAACACTGCACCAAGCAAAAACATGGGGATTCGCGAGACCCGCCGAAGCGACCAGTCTGATTTCTGGCTGGTCAGCAGGGTGAGCATAGCGTAAGCGGCCGCGGAAAGAATCAGGCTTGTCTGGAATCCGAGGCGCGGCAGCAGGAGGAAACCAGCCAACAAGGGACCAAGTGCCGCGCCAATTGTATTGAACAGGATTGTTAGACCGGCGCTGTTCATCCGGCTGCTTACATGGGATTGAACGCAGGTGACGATTGCCGGCAGCAAAGCGCCCGAGAGAAAGGCGACTGGAAACATTAATGCCGCTGACAATTGCCCGATCTGCTCCCAAGACGCGGTCGTCAGCGCGAACTTGTTAGGCGGAAGAGCTGGCACCGGGAAGAACATGTAGGAGAGCAGTGTCCCAATCGCCGCGAGAAGCAAGAGAACCGGAATTGCTTGTCGCGGCGATGCGAAACGCCGCGGAATCACGCTAAAGCTCATGCCGCCGAGACCGATTCCGGCTAGCACCACCGCGAGCATGATCGCGAAAGCGGTGGCGGTAGATGCGACGTACAAGCGCAAGAATCGAAGCCAGATTACTTCCAGGGCGAGAAGAATCGCGCCAGCTGTCATGCTGACAAAAAGCAAAGTCGACGGCGCTCTAGCGAATGGCAAACGGAACAAGGGTGGTCGCAAAGTTTGCGCGACCGTTTCCGCTTCCGGCTTTACGACAGAAAAGAGCCATGCGATAACGGCAGCTATGCTGCTCATGGCGGCGGCGCTCAACCCGGTGCCGAAAAGTCCATATGCGCCAACGAGATAAGCCTCGCCGGCAAGGGCGCCCGCCACTGCGCCGAGCGTATTACATCCGTAAAGCACCCCGACAGTGCGCCCAAATTCGTATCGTTTCAGAAGTGGATCTTCCAGCAAGACCGGAAGCGTCAAGCCCATCGCGATTGTCGGGATAAGCAGAATCAAAAACGAGATCGAGAAACGTAGAGCGTTGAGCAGCGGCTGATGGGTCCAGAGCGCTTGAAAAACCGGACGAAGCCAGTCTCCAAGTAGCGGAATTCCGAACACAAGAGTGCAACCGAGCACCGCCACGGCCATTTCGAGTCCTGCGTAAAGGCGCAGTGGTCTTGCCCCACGGAGCGTCAACGATGCTGCGATTGCGCTTCCAATCGCGATGCCCGCCATAAAGCTTGAGAGAATCAACGCTGCGGCCCAGACCGAGTTGCCAAAGGCCAGACCGCTTAACCTCAACCAGAGAACTTCAAAAAGGAGCGCGCTGGCGCCGGAAAGAAAGAGGATGACTGAAACAACACCGAGCCGCACGGGGCGAAACGTGCATGCGGGTCCTATGCACCGCAAGCCGCGCTGAGTCCGATAACAGCTGTATAGCTGTATTTTAACGCGCGGGCTTACCTTGCTGTCCCTGGTTACGCAGCCGCGCTACCGATTTCGTCCCGGAAATATTGAATGAGGAGACGAAGGCG
>Ga0126381_100009909_pt1 | contig 10705 bp, 7 predicted proteins | sample PanSoiMetPlot_28_FD_96465 | JGI IMG/M metagenome (GOLD analysis project Ga0126381, IMG submission 96465) | Tropical forest soil microbial communities from Panama - MetaG Plot_28 | ecosystem: Environmental > Terrestrial > Soil > Tropical forest > Bulk soil | place: Panama | collected 2016-02-17
ATAAGCACGGTGAATGCCGCGGGTGGCGGTAGCACGCCCACGGTCCAGCGCGCGGGCCCGGGCTGGAGCGTGCAGACGCCGGTACTGAAGAACCAGAAGGCGCAATACAAGATCCAGGACGCGCTCGCCTCCCGGTTCGGCATCCCCCGCGCCAGCGTGAGCATCAAGTCGATCGGACCGAGCTGGGGCAGCCAGATCTCCGGCAAGGCGCTTGAGGCGCTGATCGCGTTCCTGATCGTGATCGTCGTGTATCTATCGGTCGCGTTCGAGTGGCGGATGGCGACGGCCGCTCTTGTAGCGCTCGCGCACGACATCGTGATCACCGTCGGCGTTTACGCACTGCTGAGGTTCCAGGTCAGCCCGGCGAGCGTGATCGGGCTGCTGACCATCCTCGGTTACTCGCTCTACGACACCGTGGTGGTCTTCGACAAGGTCAGGGAGAACACAGCCGGACTGCTCGCAACGCGGCGGACAACCTATAGCGAGGCCGCGAATCTGGCCCTGAACCAGACCCTGGTCCGCTCGATCAACACCTCCCTGATCGCGCTGCTGCCGGTGATCTCGATCCTCGCGGTGAGCGTGTTCCTGCTGGGCAACGGCGAGCTGAAGGACCTGTCACTGGTGCTGTTCGTCGGAATGCTGTCCGGCACGTACTCGTCGATCTGCATCGCCACCCCCGTGCTCGCCGACCTCAAGGAGCGCGAGCCCGCTTACCGGCAGCTGCGCAAGCAGGTCGTCCAGCGGGCGAGCAGCGCCAAGCGGCAGGCGAAGGTGGCCGTCGGCAACGCGCCGGGCGGCGGCCAGGCGGTCGAGTCGGCGGCTGAGCTGCCGGAAGAGCAGGACGATGGCGGCTCCGCGGCCCAGGCCGCGCCGGTGGCCGCGGGCCGCCCCTCCAGCGGTTCCGCCGGATTGCGCGCCGTCTCGGGACCGCGCAACCAGCCGAGGCGGCCGAGCTCGGCCCAGCGGCGTCCGTCAGGCAAAAAGAAGCGCCGGTAGGGCGGGGTGTCGCAGGCTCGCAGCCGGACCGAGGTCGAGGCGGTGCTTAAGCGGCTGATCAGGGATGTTCCTGACTACCCGCGGCCCGGAGTGATATTCAAGGACATCACCCCGCTGCTCGCGGACGCGGCCGGCTTCGCGGCCACGGTCGCGGCCTTGGCGAACGGCCACGATCGGATCGACAAGGTGGCGGGGATCGAGGCCCGCGGCTTCATACTCGCAGCACCCGTCGCGCTCCGCCTGGGGGTTGGATTTGTCCCGGTACGCAAGGTCGGCAAGCTTCCTGGCCCGACGCATGCCGAGACATACGATCTGGAATACGGAACCGCGACCGTCGAGGTGCACGTGGACGCCTTCGCGCCGGGGGACCGGGTGCTGATGGTGGACGATGTTCTCGCGACCGGCGGCACCGCCGCGGCAACCGCCGCGCTGATCAAGCGCAGCGGCGCCGAGGTTGTCTCGCTGAGCGTGCTCGTCGAGCTCGGCTTCCTCGGCGGCAGGAAGAGCCTGCCCGGCCTCGATATCCGCGCTCTGCTCGTGCTGTAAGCACCGGGCGTCGCGCCGCGGATACACTAGTTGCTTCAACTGACGCGAGGAGCGGCAGTGGCCGGTGACGTAGCGACGGCCGGGAAGGCCGGAAGCGGAGTCACCCAGGAGGCCGCGGGGCAGGGTCCTGCAGACGACGAGCCGCCCGTGGCTGGTAATGGGGTGACCCCGCCAGTCAGCACGCCCGATACAAAGCCGCCAAGATACACGGCAACCGACGACGGCGCCGCGCCCGGGCACGCCGGGGTCAGACGGCGGCTTGGCCGGTTCGCTTCGCCAAGGGGCGGCGTCAACCCGGTGCTCGAGCCGCTGATCAAGACCGTGCGGACCACCCACCCGAAGGCCGACGTGAAGCTCATCGAGCGCGCGTACGAGGTCGCGGCGAGGTACCACGCCGGCCAGCTTCGCAAGAGCGGAGACCCGTACATTACCCATCCGCTTGCCGTGGCCACGATCCTGGCCGAGCTTGGCATGAAACACGACACTCTCTCCGCGGCGCTGCTGCACGACACGATCGAGGACACCGCGTACACCCTCGACGAGCTGCGCGGCGACTTCGGCAATGACATCGCCGCGCTGGTCGACGGCGTGACCAAGCTGGACAAGGTCAAGTACGGCGAGGCCGCTGAGGCCGAGACCGTGCGCAAGATGGTCGTCGCCATGGCCCGTGACATCCGGGTGCTTGTCATAAAGCTGGCCGACCGGCTGCACAACATGCGGACGCTTCGCTACCTGCCAAGGCCGAAGCAGGAGCAGAAAGCGCGCGAGACCCTGGAGATCTACGCGCCGCTCGCGCATCGCCTCGGGATGAACACGGTCAAGTGGGAGCTCGAGGACCTGGCGTTCAAAACCTTGTTCCCTAAGCGGTTCGATGAGATCGCGCGCCTAGTCTCGGAGCGCGCACCGCGCCGGGAGGCGTTCCTGCAGGAGGTGATCGAGGAGGTCTCCGCCGACCTGCGGGAGGCGAAGATCAAGGTGACCGTCACCGGCCGACCGAAGCACCTGTACTCCGTGTACCAGAAGATGATCGCGAGGAACGTCGGCTTCGACGAGATCTACGACCTGGTGGGGATCAGGGTCCTCGTCGACACCGTGCGGGACTGTTATGCCGTGCTTGGCGCGGTGCACGCGAGGTGGAATCCCGTGCCCGGCCGGTTCAAGGACTACATCGCGATGCCGAAGTTCAACATGTACCAGTCGCTGCACACGACGGTGATCGGTCCTGGCGGCAAGCCGGTCGAGCTCCAGATCAGGACCTGGGGGATGCACCGGCTCTCCGACTACGGGGTTGCCGCTCACTGGAAGTACAAGGAGGAGGTCACCACCGGCCGGAGCCCGTCCGACCTGGCGTGGCTCAGGCAGCTTGTTGACTGGCAGCGCGAGACCGCCGACCCGACCGAGTTCCTTGAGTCGCTGCGCTTCGAGGTTGGCAGCAACGAGGTCTACGTGTTCACACCGCGCGGCGAGGTCATCGCGCTGCCGCAGGGGGCGACCCCGGTCGACTTCGCCTACGCGATCCACACCGAGGTCGGGCACCGGACCGTCGGCGCCAAGGTGAACAGCCGGCTCGTGCCGCTTGAGTCGAAGCTGTCCAACGGCGAGACCGTCGAGATCCTCACCTCCAAGGCCCCGGACGCCGGCCCGAGCCAGGACTGGCTTAGCTTCGTCAAGAGCGCCAGGGCCAGGAACAAGATCAGGCACTGGTTCTCCAAGGAGCGGCGAGAGGCGTCGGCTGACACCGGCAAGGCGATGATCGCGCGGACGATGCGCAAGCTCGGCCTGCCGCTCCAGCGGCTCGCCACCGCAGACGCGCTCCAGGCGATCGCGCTTGAGCTGCGCTACCCGGACCTGTCCGGGCTGTACGCGGCGATCGGCGACGGGCACGTCAGCGCGCAGTCCGTGGTCGCCAAGCTAGTCAGGTCGGCAGGGGGGCTGGCTGGCGCGCAAGAAGACCTGGCAGAGGCGACCGTGCTCACCAGGCCGCCGAGCCCGCGCCCGGTCACCGGCGACTCTGGCGTCGTGGTCGAGGGAGCCGCCGACGTGTGGGCCAGGCTGTCCAAGTGCTGCACCCCGGTCCCGGGCGACGAGATCGTCGGCTTCGTCACCAGGGGCAACGGGGTGTCCGTGCACCGCACCGGCTGCGTCAACATCGCGCACCTGGTCGAGTCGGAGCCCGAGCGCATGGTCACCGTGCACTGGGCGCCGCGGGAGAGCTCGCGGTTCCTTGCCGCGATCCAGGTCGAAGCGCTGGACAGGACGGGGCTCTTGTCGGATATCACCAGGTCGATCTCCGAGCAGCACGTCAACATCCTGTCCGCCTCGGTCACCACGCGGCGGGATCAGGTGGCGCTCAGCAAGTTCACTTTCGAGATGGCCGATCCCGAGCACCTGCGGCACGTGCTGCGCGCTGTCCGCACCGTGGACGGCGTCTACGACGCCCATCGCGTGACCAGCTAGTGGGCTCCCGCCGTGGCGGGCGCGGCCGGATCATCGTCAGCTGGTGAGGTCGGCGAGAGTCTTCTCCGCCTCCGCGAGCCAGGCGCGTCTGGTCTGCAGCGCCGTCGCTGCACGCTGCCTTGCCTCGTCGTCGCCCTGATTCTTGGCCTGCTCCAGCTGATCTTCCAGCGTTCTGATCGTCTTTTTGATCTGGTCGACCGTGCCCCTGGCGCGGGACAGCGCCTCGGGATTAGTCCGGCGCCACTGGAGGTCCTCGGCCTTGCGCACGGCGTCGTCGACCTTCTTGAGCCCGCCTTCGAGCCGCTCCTGCGCCTCCTTGGCGACCGACCCGATCTTGTCCCAGCGCTGATGGATTGACCGGAGAGCGGCCCTCGCGGACTTGGCGTCCTTGACCGGAACCAGCTTGTTGGCCTCCGCGAGCAACTCATCCTTAGCGGCGGCGCGTTCGCGCAGCTGGCTGTCCTTAGCCGACAGGGCCGCGGACCGCGCGTCGAAGAACGTGCTCTGAGCCGCCCTGAACCGTTTCCACAGCTCCTCCTCGGTGGCCCGGTCTGCGCGCCCGGCCTCCTTCCACGAGGCCATCAGCTCGCGATAGGCGGCGGCGGTCACGGCCCAGTCGGTTGACGAGGACAGCTCCTCGGCGCGGCCGCAGAGCTGCATCTTGCGCTCTCGCACGCCCTCGCGCTCCTCCTCCAACGCGGTGAAGTAGCTCTTACGCCGCTTGGCGAACGCGGTCCGTGCCGCTGACATCCGCTTCCACAAGGCGGCCTCGGCCTGGCGGTCGCCGTGCGGTGCCGCTTTCCACTCCTCAAGCAGTGCCTTGAGCCGCTCCCCGCCTGACTTCCAGTGCGTGGCCTCGGCGGCGAGCGTCTCGGCCTCGGCCACGATCCGCTCCTTGATCTCGATCGCCTCGATCCTGGCCCGCTCCCTCGCCGCCTTCTGCTCGGCTTGGCGCTGCTCTGCTCGCTCGGATAGCGAATCGAGCCGCCGCTTGAGGCCGTCAAGGTCGCCGACAGCCTTGGCCCCGTCGATCGCCCCGTGCAGCCGGGTGATGGTTGCCCTGGCCTGACCGGGCGTGAGGTCGGTGCCAGTGATTCGCCGCTCGAGCAGGCTGACCTCGGTGGCCAGTGAGTCGAACCTGCGCGCAAAGAACGCGAGCGCCTCGTCAGGGCTGCCTGCCTGCCAGATCCCTACCACGCGCTCACCGGCTGAAGTGCGCACGTAGACGGTTCCGTCGTCGGCCACCCGGCCCCATGGATGGCTTTCGGTGTTCACCGCTTACCTCCGGCTCGGTACCTGGCCGGACATTCCCATATCTGGGCTGCCCAGTCAGGTCTTCTTGATCGTCACTTTTTCGATTGTTACCTTCTCCTTCGGCTGGCCACCGCCCGCAGGGTTAAGCGGCGGCCCGACTCCCGCCTTCGCGATCTTCTGGAGGACTGTCAGTCCTCCGACGACCGTGCCGAACGGCGTGTAGCTCGGGGGAAGCGGCGTGTCCTTGTAGACGAGGAAGAACTGGCTCCCGTTGGTTTCTGGGGCGCCGGAGTTCGCCATCGCGACAGTGGCCGCTGGGTAGGTTGCGCCGGTGAGGTTCTCGTCGGCGAACCTGTAGCCGGGGCCGCCGCGACCCGTGCCAGTCGGATCACCGCACTGGAGTACGTAGATGCCGGTGGTCACAAGGCGGGGGCACGGCGTGTTGTTAAAGAAGTTCTTGCTGGCGAGATAGACGAACGAGTTGACCGTGCACGGCGCCTTCGAGTTCAGCAGGTTGATCACGATGTCGCCGCGGTTAGTCTTGATCGTCGCCTGGTAGTTCGCCTTGAGGTCAGGCTTGGTGGGCGGAATTCCGACCTTGCGGGCAGCCGGCGGGCTCGGGATGTAGGTGCAGCTTGTCACCGGCCCGGTCGGCGTCGGGCTCGGCGTCGTCGATGGCGAGGCGCTGAGCGTGGGGCTTGACGAGGCGCTCGGCGAGGCCGCCGCGGCGGGGTTGCCGCCGCTAAGGTGCACGACCGCGAAAGCCACCACGCCCGCGAGCACGAGCACGACCAAGCCACCGGACACCCACTGCGTGATCTGCCGCGTCCTGCGCTGCCGTTCGGCTTCGCGAGCCAGGCGGCGCTCGTGGCGCTCCCTGGCCAGCTTGCGCTGGCGTTCCTGCTTGCCCGCCACCCGTTCAGCCCTCCCGTTATCTGGCGGTAGTGGTCCTATTTGAAAAACTTCGCGCATGTTATCCAGAGCAGGCAAGTGCATACGCGTTGTGTTACCGGTTCGACGCAGCAACCGAGCCTTCTTGTAACTGCCGCTTCGTCCCAGGCTGCTGGTCAGCAGCGCCGTGGGTAGCCTTATCCTCGTGCTGATCGCTGGATTCCCCGCCGGTTCGTTCGCAGCGAACTGCTATCTGGTTGCACCCGCGGCCGGCCACGAGTGTGTGATCATCGATCCCGGCCAGGACGCCGAGGCGGGCATCGACGACGTGCTCGCCCGCTACCGGTTGCGCCCGGTGGCGGTGCTCGCCACCCACGGTCACCTGGATCACATCTGGTCTGTGGCGCCCGTCTGCGGGGCAAGCAATATCCCCGCGTACATCCACCCCGCGGACCGCGGGTTGCTCACCGACCCTGCCAAGGGGTTCTCGCTCACCGCTGGCCAGCAGCTATTCGGCGGGCTCACCTTCACCGAGCCCGCTGACGTGCGCGAGCTCACCGACGGGATCACGCTGGAGCTGGCCGGGATCAGCCTGGTGGTCGATCATGCGCCAGGGCACACCCCAGGCTCTGTCACGTTCCGGCTGCCGGAGACGATCTTCACTGGCGACCTGCTGTTCGCGGGCTCGATCGGCCGCACCGACCTGCCGGGCGGCGATTACGGGACGATTCTCGATAGCCTTGCCAGGGTCTGCCTGCCGCTGCCTGACGAGACCGTCGTGCTCTCTGGTCACGGGCCGCAGACGACCATCGGCGCGGAGCGGGCAACCAACCAGTTTCTGGCCGGGCTCGCCCCGATCTCCGGCCCGGCGGTGTCGGCCAGGGGGACGACCCCGCCGAGTTCACCGCGTGGCCTGTGATCGGCGAGTTTCGGACAGAAGGGGCGGAATCGGGAATCGGGAGGTGTCGGCATGATGCGCACGCACGAAGCGGGCACGCTGCGCGGCACCCAGGCCGGGCAGCGGGTCACGCTGGCGGGATGGGTCGCGCGACGCAGGGACCACGGCGCCGTCGTCTTCGTCGACTTGCGCGACGCTAGCGGCATCGTCCAGATTGTCGCCAGGCAGGAGGACATCGCTCACGACCTGCGGGCCGAATTCTGCGTGCTCGTGGGTGGCGAGGTCAGGCGCAGGCCGGCGGGTAACGAGAATCCCGAGCTGCCGACCGGCGAGGTGGAGGTCGTTGCCGATCGGATCGAGATCCTGGCCGAATGCGACCCGCTGCCGTTCCCGGTAGAAGGCGGCGGATCCGAGCTGAACGAGGAGGCGCGGCTGAAGTACCGCTACCTGGACATCAGGCGGGCCGACATGGCCGCGGCGCTCCGGGCACGCTCGGCGGCCGCGTACCTGGTCAGCGACGTCATGCGGGATCACAACTTCGTGAACGTCGAGACGCCGTTCCTGACCAGGTCGACGCCGGAAGGGGCCAGGGACTTCCTCGTTCCGGTCAGGCTGCAGCCAGGCACCTGGTACGCCCTCCCTCAGTCGCCGCAACTGTTCAAGCAGTTGCTGATGGTCTCCGGCCTCGAACGCTATTACCAGCTCGTCCGCTGCTTCAGGGACGAAGACTTCAGGGCGGACCGGCAGCCGGAGTTCACCCAGATCGACATCGAGATGTCGTTCGTGACCCGCATCGACGTCATGAACGTGGCCGAAGACGTTGTGCAGCGACTGTGGCGGGAGATCGCCGGGTACGACATCGCCAGGCCAGTCCCGCAGATGACGTACGCGGACGCGATGGCGCGCTTCGGCTCCGACAAGCCAGACCTGCGGTTCGGCTGCGAGCTTGCGGACCTGACGCGGTATTTCGCTGGCAGCGATTTCCGGGTGTTCCAAGCCCAGCACGTCGGGGCCGTGGTAATGCCTGGCGGCGCCAGCCAGAGCCGTAAGGAACTCGACGGCTGGCAGGACTGGGCGAGGTCACGCGGCGCGCGCGGGCTGGCCTACGTGCTGATCGGCGCCGACGGCGCCGTCTCCGACGCAGGGCCGGTGGCCAGGCACCTCTCGCAGGAGGAGCGGTCGGGCCTCGGCGCGGCGGCGGGCGCGGCACCTGGCGACTGCGTGTTCTTCGCGGCAGGCACGTCGGCCGCCGCGCGATCCCTGCTTGGCGCGGCCCGGGTGGAGATCGGCGAGCGGTGTGGCCTCGTTGATCCGCGAGCATGGGCATTCACGTGGGTGGTCGACGCGCCCATGTTCGAAGCTGACGGGGCGAGCGGCTGGACCGCGGTGCACCACCCGTTCACGGCGCCGCTGCCTGACTGGGCTGACAAGTTCGCCGCCGAGCCCGCCGGTGCCCTGGCCGACGCCTACGACCTGGTCTGCAACGGGACCGAGATCGGCGGCGGGTCGATCAGGATCCACCGCCCCGCCGTGCAGCAGCAGGTTTTCGACGTGATCGGGCTGTCGCGGGACGAGGCGCGGTCGCAGTTCGGCTTCCTGCTCGACGCGCTGCGGTTCGGGCCGCCGCCGCATGGCGGCATCGCGTTCGGCTGGGACCGGATGCTGATGCTGCTGACCGGGCGCGAGTCGATCAGAGAGGTGATCGCTTTCCCCAAGGCGGCCTCGGGAAGCGACCCGCTGACGGGTGCGCCGACTCCGATCACCCCTGCCCAGCGCAAGGAGGCCGGCGTGGATGCGGTGCCCGCAGCGTCCGAGCCGAACTGAACGACGGTACCTGCGAGTATCGTCGAGCCGTGCCGGCTAGGGATTCCCGATCTCCGGGCGCGAGCCTGTTCGATGCCGCGAGCGAGGAAGCGGCCGCGGCGGTCGCCCCGCTTGCGGTCAGGATGCGGCCGAGGAACCTGGATGAGGTTCGCGGTCAGCCGCACCTGACCGGCCCCGGCTCGCCGCTGCGCACGCTGGTCGAGCGGGCCGCGCCGATGTCTGTGCTGCTCTGGGGTCCGCCTGGCACCGGCAAGACCACGCTGGCCTACGTGCTCAGCCAGGTCACCGGCCGACGGTTTGTCGAGCTTTCCGCGGTCTCGGCCGGGGTCGCGCAGGTGCGCGCCGCGATTGATACCGCCCGCACCGAACTCGGGCTGGCCGGCACCCAGACGCTGCTGTTCATCGACGAGGTGCACAGGTTCAATAAGGCGCAACAGGACGCCCTGCTGCCCGCCGTCGAGAACAGGTGGGTCTCGTTTGTTGGCGCGACCACGGAGAACCCTTCGTTCTCAGTGGTGGGGCCGCTGCTGTCCCGCTCGCTGCTGCTCACGTTGCGGCCGTTGCCCGACGAGGACATCCGGGCGCTGATCAAACAGGCCATCACAGACGAACGCGGACTAGGCGGAGCGGTAAGTCTGGCCGACGACGCCGAGGCGCTACTGCTGCGGCTGGCCGGCGGCGACGCGAGACGGGCGCTGACCTACCTGGAGGCCTCGGCGCTTGCGCTGCCAGCCGCGGGCGTGATCGACCTTGATGTGCTTGAGCGGGCAGTCGACCGGGTGGCGGTCAGATACGACCGTGCGGGCGACCAGCACTACGACGTGATCAGCGCGTTCATCAAGAGCATTAGAGGCAGCGACGTCGACGCCGCGCTGCACTACCTCGCCCTGATGATCGAGGCAGGGGAGGATCCCAGGTACATCGCGCGGCGCCTGATCGTGCACGCCAGCGAGGACGTCGGGATGGCCGATCCGACCGCGCTGCCCGTGGCGATCGCGGCAGCGCAGGCCGTCGAGTTCGTCGGGCTGCCCGAGGTGCGGATCAACCTCGCCCAGGCGGTGATCCACCTCGCGCTGGCGCCGAAGTCCAACTCCGTGATCAGGGCGATCACAGCGGCGGCTGACGACATCCGCTCGGGAAGATCGGGCCCGGTGCCCGCTCACCTGCGGGACGCCAGCTACCCGGGAGCGGCTCGGCTCGGCCACGGCAAGGGCTATCTGTATCCGCACGACTTCGATGAGGGGATCGTCAAGCAGGGCTACCTGCCGCAGGAGGCGGCAGGCCGCCGCTACTACGAGCCGACCAGGCACGGGACCGAGGCCAGGTACGCCGACCGGGCGGAGCGGATCAGGGCCGTACTCGACGGCTCGGCCGGCGAGTAGCGGTAGGGTCGGCCAAGTAAGCACGCCGGGGGAGGGAGCGGTGCCGATGAACGCCGGGCAGCTCGCGGCGCTGATCGCCGCCGGGTTCTTCGCGGTGGGCGTCTGCGCAGCAGTATTCGTGCTGGCCAGGCTGGCCAGGCTGATCGCGGCGGCGACCGCGCTTGTGACCAGTTACCAGGCTGGCGCCGACGATCTGCTCAACCACGCGCGCGCCTGCGTTGCCAGGGCGGACGAGCAGCTGGCCAGGACCGGAGCGCTTGCCGACGGCGTGGACCAGGTGGCCGCTAGCATGTCCGACCTGTCTGAGCAGGTCTCTGCGGTGGCCGGGACGGCCAAGCTGATCGCGACCGGCCTGGGAGTTCCCGTGGTGCGGCTGGCGGCAGCGGGGCACGGCGTCAGGTACGCCCTGGCGATCCGTCGTTCCGGCCGCGTCGCCGGGCCGGCCCGGCCAAAGGCA
>Ga0126381_100009910_pt1 | contig 10705 bp, 8 predicted proteins | sample PanSoiMetPlot_28_FD_96465 | JGI IMG/M metagenome (GOLD analysis project Ga0126381, IMG submission 96465) | Tropical forest soil microbial communities from Panama - MetaG Plot_28 | ecosystem: Environmental > Terrestrial > Soil > Tropical forest > Bulk soil | place: Panama | collected 2016-02-17
GGTAACGGGTAGACCGATACGCGCCGAAATTGGGTCGCGCCGTGCCGGCGATCCTGCCGTGCTTGTAGCGGGTAGCGACAAGATTCGAAAGGAACTGGGATGGGTACCTGAATTCCCGCATGTGCGCGACATTATTCAAAGCGCGTGGCAATGGCACAAAGCCAATCCTGACGGCTACCTGAATCAAGAGTAAAAGCGGCTGGAGCATCCGTAAACCAATTGGACTGATTCCACTCACAAGGGAAAGTAAGATACGGTAAGGAATCTTGATCTATCGGCCGCCGCCCATTTTGATCGCAAAGAATGCGATGTCACTAACCCGGCGAACAGCACTCGCAAATTCTGTGGTGCGTCCCACCTCGGCTGAGAGCTGATCGGGACGATTGAAGGTGTTTGAAACGGTTGCAGTAGAGACACCGGCGGCGTCAGCCACAGTTTTAATGGTGGGCTTTTTTTGGGGCGGAATTTTATCGAATTTCGGTTGCACTCTAAATCGATTTAGTAAATCGTTTCAGACAGAATAGTCTATACACCTATTCGGCAAGGAAATCTATGGTGGTGAATGCTCTTATTTTCTCTTTGGTTAACCGGGGTTGGACCTATCCCGAAGGATAGTAGGACTTAGCCAGGGGGTGCCCTGGTGCCAATAAAATGAAGCAACCGACCTGAAGGGGCGGCAGAATTGTTACCTTGGTGAGGGACATAGATGCACAAGAAACCAGACTCGTAAACCGAATGACGGTCTTTCAGCTGATCTAAAAGTATTCTGGGCGTAAACCATGCGTGCGTTAGGGGCTCCATCACCCAAGTCTTCCTCCGTTCTTCTGCAAGTGCTGTCATCTCCGCTCTACCGGGGAGCAGCCGCCGCGATGTTTCTGTCGGGTATAGGTATTTCGGCAGCTGCTCCGCAGATCGTCTTCTTTATGGTCAAAGAGCTTGGAGCGTCCCTTCCGGTCGCTGGCCTCTATTATCTAACGAGTCTTACGGCACCGATTGCGGGCTATATTGTCGGTCGCCATTCCGATCGGACTGGTGAGCGGCTAGCCCTCTTCCGGCTTTGTGCTCTGGCGGGTTTCGTTGGATGGGGGGCAATAGCGCTTTCGACTAAAATATGGATGCCGTTCCTCATCAGCGCTCTGGTTTTAGCATTTGCAGGCGCAGCCGCATCACAACTATTCGCGGCTGTCCGCGACGAACTCGATCGAGAGCCTCAAAGCTCCAGCGATAGCGTCATTGCAACCATCCGAACGGCCTTTACCGTGGGCTTTGTTGTCGGTCCTGTAGTCGGTGCTTGGTTGGCGGCAGCCACTAGTTTGCGGACGATGCTCTGGATGACTGCATTCTGTTTCCTGGCGCAGATCATTCCAGTTCGAGTTTGCAAGCATCGCTCGGTCCGCCTTCCCGCAGCGAATTCCACTGAATTAAGTGTTCCACAATCTTCTCGCTGGAACACGATTCAACCGCTACTCGCGTTCACGAGCCTCTACGTGTTGATTTGCTCCGGTGACTCCGTCAAATTCGGCTTTCTGCCCCTGTACATGGACCAGCAGCTTCACCTCGCACCGGCAGTGCGGGGAGCGGTCATCGGTATCCAGCAGCTTGTGGAACTCGGCCTTATGCCGTTCGGAGTGATGGTCGGTCGCCGTGTCGGATTTCTCTGGTTGATGTGCCTCGGTGCGTCCGCGTCCGTTGCGGCGTATCTTTGCTTTGCCACAACTGCCAGTGCGGCCGGGATGTTCGCCGGCCAGAGCCTGATGGGCTGCGCCTGGAGTATTTTCGCTTCTCTCGGTATCATAATCGCACAGCGATTGCTCCCGACCGCCCTGGCCACGGCCTCTGCCGTCTTCTTGAGCTCGACAGCCTTAGGCAGCGCTCTTGGTGGATTAACTGGAGGTCTCGGCGGCGCAATTGTCGGGCTGCCACAACTGTTCTTCATTCCTGCGGCGTTTTCTTTCATCGGAGTGCTCGGTCTAGCATCAATGGCGAGATCAGGTGTACTGAAATCGCCAGTGCCGACGACGAGTCTCTACCCGCATCGGCGAAGATGCTTTTAAACGGGGGCCGCAATACCGATAGGCGTGGTTGATAGACAACCGGAGAATCGTCCGTCCAATCGGCACACTTAACCTCAAGGACGGGCTTTGGCTTATCCATTGATCAGAATCCTTGAACATCGGTCGCACCTTACAGTCGGATTGAGGCAGTATTGCTGGTGCTAGCTTAAGTCCGCGCCAGCAACATTCCGGGGACAAGCCAGAAAGGCGGCAGACAGAGAGGCGTGGACGAAACGAGAAGCGTTGAGTCTGGGATCTCGACACCCAGCTTCTCTGAAACGAAACGCTTGCGCATTTCGATGCGTTGCCATACCGCTGGATGCTTTGTCCTTAAGTCGAGGCGCAAACCGCTATCCGCCAAGATCACTGGATCTTCGCAATTGAGCGCCCAACCCATCGGTAATGGTACCGGGATGATGTCGACCTGGAATGGCATACCGGATCGCAATCTGTCCGTAGATCCGGGGCGAATCGGGCTGTGAATCCATTCATCGTGACCGGTTAAGTGACCAGGGTTGAGCGCTGATCGGAGGCCTCCTCGCGCTAAAGACTCAGTGACCGCTGCAAAGACGGCTTTACCCTCGACGTCGAGCTGAGCGCTTTCGTACCAGCTTATCAGCGCTTCAAAATAGCAGGATGCCGTCTTCAGAAACTCGTTGTCATAATCTGTTAACAAACCAGCTCGCGAGGAAAGTCCTCCCCAAAGACCGATCGCGGTGGTCACACCATCACCGCGACGGATTCGTCGGCCGGTGGGGCTGCGGAGCCCAACGACCGGCGCATCGCTGTTTGAGGCAAACATAATATGTGTGCTCAACGGGTCTCCCTCGTAGTCCATCCGAGCAGCGGCCTCAAATTCAGTCTGGTTTTCTCGCGTACCACTGACGATCCGCCAAACAGCACTCGATGCGCGGGCCGCCGCCCACTCAAATTCCGCAATCTGATCGACATCAACGACAGATCTCAGGCCGGTCTCCGGATGCATCAGGCAAGGCGTAACATCTCGAACTGTGCCGCTTGAACCTGCGGTAAGACGCAAGGCTTCAAAAATGAAAACTGGCACAAACGACGCCGGGGCCTGGGCCTCCCATTCCTCAGTTTCAAGGTATTTCCAGCCAGCGAGACCAACTACATCGCCTTTGCCAATTCCCGCCTCCTTTAGTACCTGAACAAGCTTTGGACGACTGGAACGATCTTGGCCCATTAAACTCATGCTTTGGGCCAACAACACCTCAAGCGCAGGCAGTGGCGATAGCGCTGCATAGCTTTGGCATTCATTCCCGGTAATCAAGACGCGCCGCGCACTCGGCCCGAGCAATAGCAAAGCTTCTTCAAAGCGAGGTTCAAATCCGGTTAGAAAGACAATGTTCGCGAAATGCTCGCGATCCGCATACACAACCAACCAATCACAATCTGAGCGGCGGTAAGCCTCCTCACAGCGATTTGCATAGGTCGCAGGCGGCACTTCAGGTTTAGCGCCAATTTCACCAAAATCCGGTAAATCGATCGGACAGAGATTAGTTCGCATAAGTGGCTTTCGACACGAATCAAAAGTGCTCTAACCATCCCCGTATAGACCGACTTCGGGGGACCAGCTCATTTCAGGGTCTAACGGATACATCGGTCGCTGAATCTTCGACCACGCAAGCCGATGCAGATCCAAGTTTGAGGCGCCATCGCTGAGGAGCATGATATGACCTGCGGCGATGTCCTCCAGCTGTGGATGGAGGTAACCCAGTTTGACGACGTGAATCGCTTCTCCAAATGGATCCATCCCCAACGCTTGGAGATGGCCCGGAGTCGTCACGCCAATTCGTTCAGTGTGGAATGTGGCAATCACGTTGCCGAATCGGACCCTGGCCCAAGGCCCTTCGATGCTGCGATAGGGTTGAAAACCTTGGATGCTGAGACCGGGATTGGCTTCTTCAATCACTCCTTCTACCCTTTTGATGTTTCCGAATCCCGAGACATGCTCGCTACCTAAATCGAGCATGACCCTTTGCCCGGCGCCGAGTGACAGACAGGTCCGAACGGTTTCGGGTGCCGTGATACCCGGCACCGTGATGAGGCCCGCGTCGGAGTGCTCCAAGGCTACTTGAAGTACGATCGTTAAATCACCTGGGGCGCCGGCCGTCGTATTATCACCGGAATCGCTCAAAAAAAAGGGGCGCGCGTTTCGGTTGGACGCTGCCGAAAGCCCTTCCTTAACCCCCATTGACTCTGTCTGTAAACGGAACTCACGCCTCCGTTCCCAGATCTTCTGAGCAAGTGTTAGCGCCTGCTTTCTCGCGATGGTGGCGCTCTCTTTTGCGAGCACGACCGCGGTAGCCCCTGTCCAGGCTACGTCATTCCAAGCAAAGGCCGTTAATATATTTGCTTCGATGACTCCCGGCTCCCGGTCGATTTCGGGAAGATTCCCGTACAGGGAGTCCGCCGGAGGCAACGCCGTAACGGCGAACTCACCAGGAATCAGCATGGGTATCCGGACCGCCGCCTTCATTGGCTTAAGATCGTTCCGTAACACGTGAATCAGTTGATCGGCCGCTCGGTAACCAGTTTCGCGATCGTCCCGGTGAGGTGCGGTTCGCAAGACACTGAGTCCGTCGATTGCGTCCAACAGCTCGAGAGTCATATCGCCGTGAAGATCCAGGGCGAGCGCTATCGGAACATTGGGCCCGAGCTGCTGGCGAATCGCCAAGACGAAATCGGTGTCTCCATCCATACCGAGATCGGCTATTTCCAGGGCACCATGATTGACTAACACGATACCGTCGAGCGGTCCTGCAGCTGACAGACGGCTTAGTGTTTCAGTTTTTACCTGGCGATAAGCTTCCTGCGTTAGCGGACCTCCGGGCAATGCGGTTGCCCAATAAATCGGTACTGCCTCGATATCCGAGTCTTTCGAGAGACGTTCCAACACGCCGCGAACCATCCAAAGATCGCCCCTCTGTATGGCGTTCCGATCATAATGCTGGATCGCCGACGCCTCGGTCAGAAGTGGCGAATTCAACATGACTTCAATCGAGATACCGGCAATCGCAATGCGCATAGCAAGGGTTATAAGTAAAGGGTCTTTGATTCTGATCGAGATTCGATGTTCGGGCCGAAAGGGGGCGGAAAAGTCACGGGAGCATAGGTTGAGAGTAAAGACCAGTGAATCCCTGGACTTCCAGGGCGGGTCCTGTAGGGATTCCGTCACCGAAAAATGTTCACGTGATTGCGCCCGCAATTGTCTTTATTGCAGGGGGCACCGAGGATGCGTTGGGCTCTACTTCTATTTGCAGTTCCCGACCTGTGTAGCGGAAGCGGAACACTGGACAGAAGAAGCTATTGTAGTAGCAAAATCTGGCCTCGAAACTATCTTCGGCCACCCAGGTGCCGGCGGCAGCCACAGGTTCACTATCGTATCCACGCAGATCAGTAATCCCTTTGAGCCAAGTGCTGTAGCCGAGCTCGATGGCGTGCCGACCGCGCTGGTCTTGCAGGATGAGGCTACTGCTCTCACTCCTGAACTGAATTGAGACACTCTCGAGCTTTAGAAAGTTAGTTTTGAGCTTGTAGACTTCGTCCGACCATTGGCCCATCTTGGGCGAGGAAGATCGCCCATTTGGGAGCGGCAAAGAGAGAGCCGACAGCTTTTCGCATAGAACTCCATAGGTCTGTGAGCCGTCGGTCAAAGGCTCCGGCTGCATCGCCGGCAGCAAATGCTGCCAAACTTTGTCGAGCACACTTTGCATGTTTTGCAGTCCACCGGTCATGGCCAGGACCGCATCCCGCTCCGGCATGACGACGCAGTACTGGCCGAAAGCTCCATCTCCGCGATAGCAGTTGTGCCGGCAACGCCAGAACTGGTAGCCATATCCGGCGGTCCAGTCGGGGTTTGTCTGTGTGTTGCTGTTATCTGAGTGGGGCGTCGTCGCTTCAGCGATCCATTCCTCCGGAAGGATACGCTTGCCTTCCCATACTCCCTTCTGCAGGTACATCTGGCCGAAGCGGGCAATATCCTCCGTCGTAGCGTGAAGACCGTTCCCACCAAGATTGATACCGCAAGGGTCGGTCTCCCAGACAGGTTTTTTGATGCCCAGTGGATCAAAAAGCCGTGGTCGCAAGTAGTCCAATAGCGATTGTCCGATCAGCTTGGTGATGATGGCTGAGAGCATGTAGCTGGCGGCTGTGTTATAGACGAACCACGTGCCCGGCTTATACTCGACCGGCAAGGATAGGAATATCTTCGGCCAGTTGTCGTCCCATCCGCTCGACCTGTGCCGGGCGAAGTACTCCTGTTGATGGACCCACGGACCAAATACGTTCATTTGATGGAGATGCTGAAACACCCACTCAGTCGTATCCATTTTATGGCCGGTATTCATGGATAGCAGGTGTCTCACGCGCATCGCCTTTAAGTTGTCGCTGGGATTCGCCGGCGCATCATCAGGGAAAAATTTCAGAACGGGATCGTCAACTAGAAGCAACCCTTCATGAATGGCCAGTCCGATAGCGCTCGAGGTAAAGCTCTTGCTAAGTGAATGAAGCGGGTGACGGGAATTCGATCCGTAGGGTGCCCAACAACCTTCCGCTGCCACGTTTCCATGCCGCAGCAGCATAAAACTCTGCAACGCATCCATTGGACGGACGTGTTCCTCGACCGACCGGATAAATTCTAAGATCGCCGATGAAGGGATTCCCTCGGCTTCCGGAGTACTGCGCGCTAGCTGGACTACGTTGGTCATAGTGGCTGACTTTGCGACTAACTTTTATTAGATCCAGGACTACTTGGTTAAGCTGTAATGTAGCAAGCTGGTAGTTCGCTTGCTTCTGCCGAAGACGATCCCACAAATCCGTCACGCCGAGTCCCGAGTGACGACTGAAAGCGGAACCATTGCAGGACTGCCAAGCTTTTCTCTTTTGCTGGCCGCGACCGTGTTTTCAATCAAGAGGTCGAGAAACTTTCGATTGTTCCAAGATATCGTGGTTAGCGGCGGGATACTCAATTGTGCCAAGGGGATATCGTCACATCCGATGACCGCTATCGACTTTGGTATGGAAACGTGGGCATCCGATAGCGCGGCAAGGACCGCTAGCGCGACTTCGTCGTTGTAGCAGCAGATACCGAAAGGTGGTTTCCGCTGATCGAGTATCTTGGCGATGGCGTCTCGGGCGCCCTCGCGTGAAGAAGGCACAACCTGGACAGTAGGAGCCGGAAGACGCAATTTTGAACACTCCTGACGCACACCTTCCAAGCGTGCGAAAGACATCGACTGCAGGTCATTTCGCTCTGGGGCCGCAAAGACAATCCGCCGCGTGCCGCGCTCAGCCAGATAGGCGACTTGTGCTCGGCCAGCGTCTTGACATATCGGCGGATTAATCAGCGAGAGAATTGGGACATCGAATTGGCGCAAAAATTCCTGAAGATTCTGCACACTTCGGTCCACGTAAACTAATACAACGTCAGGAGCTAGGTTCACTTCCGGATGGGTCACACCGGTTGCCCAATCGGTTCCTATGTGCCAAGTCAGGTTGAAACCGCGGGTAGCGAGCTCCGACTCTAGATAGTGCATCTCGGCGGCCAGCCCAGGATCGACCTGTTCGAATTGCAGCACACCGAGAATTAGCCGGCTACGACCTGCACGAAGATTGCGCGCAGGGGCGAAAGGGCGGTACCCAAGTTTGCGCGCCGCCTTCAGAACCCTTTCGCGCGTTTCAGGCGGGATACTCTGCTTTGGATCGTTGTTAAGGACGTAACTTACAGTCGCCCGGGAGACGCCGCTCTCGCGGGCAACATCAAAGCTCGTCAATCTCCGCTTTGCTGTCATCATTGGCCCCCCTTCCGTATAAATGACTGACACGTGACAGTCAAGGAAAACGAGAGATTCATTCGGGAGCATTTAGCTTTCTATTAAGGTCCAACACGGGCTTGCAGTCAGCATTCGCGGACGAAATCAAAACGATGATAGGTTTTCGATAAATGCTATTTGACAAGATAGCTTACACGTGTCAGAAGAACATCAGCACGCTAAGTTGTCGGCCCGGTAAAACCATCTTTGACGACAATACTTACACGTGTCGCTGACTCAGCCGAAAAATCATTTTAATCGAAGTTTAGAAAAAAGAGTCGTCAATGGAAAATGCTGCTGCGTTTGTTCTCGAAAATCGGAAAATGGAGGTCCGTCCTACCGCCATGCCGGTTTGTGGCGAAGACGAGGTTCTCGTCGAGATGGGATATGTCGGTATCTGCGGTTCAGACCTCCACTTTTATAGCATCGGGGAGCCAGAGTTTCCGGATGTTTACCCATTCTCGCCTGGACACGAACTAGCAGGTGAAATTGTTGAGGTTGGCCGCAAGGTGACTGATCTCAAGGTCGGCGACCGGGTGGCGCTTGAACCCGGCATACCTTGTCGCAGGTGTGAATGGTGTAAGGAAGGGCGGTACCATCTTTGCTCCGACGTGAAGTTCTTATCATACCCTCGAACTCAGGGTGGACTCAGGAAATACGTTGCCCACCCTGCGGACCTTTGTTTTAAGCTGCCAGAGGGCCTCTCTACTTTAGAAGGCGCGTTAGTGGAGCCTTTGGCTGTCGGTCTCTTCGCTACTAAGGGTTGTGGTATCCAGATCGGAAAGAAGGCCGCAATTATCGGTGCCGGTGCCATTGGATTAGTCACGCTCCTCTCACTGAGAGCGATGGGCGTTGAGGAAATTGCGGTGGTCGATGTTTTCGAAAATCGACTAGAAAAAGCAAAGGAATTGGGGGCGACCTATGTATTTGACGGCTCCAAGTCTGACATCGTGAGGGAAGTAAGGGAGTCGTTCGCGGGACTTGGTCCGGATTACGTATTTGAGTGCGCGGGAAACATCAAAACCGCGAGCCAAACAATCTACATGGTCAAGCGCGGTGGCACCGTTTTGATCGTCGGGAACGTCGTCGGACAAACACCCATTGACTTCCAACTCTGCGTAAATAAAAACCTGACCATCAGGACGACGTATCGGTACTGCAACGTTTTCGCGACGGCCGTCGAAGCCATTGCGTCGGGCAGGATAAACGTAAAGCAGATTGTCTCGAATGAATTCGAGTTCAAGGATTCCATGCACGCCTTCGAAACGTCTTTGACCCAAAAACAATCGCTGATCAAGGGGGTAATCAAGGTCGCTGGCAGTAGTCTTTGACCGCGATGAACATCCCGATGCATCGCCGGATTGGGATACAACTTCACTCTCCGACTTCCTGTACGTCCTCTCGATGAGCGAAATCGATCAAACCGTAGAAGTCATCTGCATCGGGATGGCAGTGGCTGACATTTTGGTCAGAGGTGTTTCGAATCTTCCCGAAGGCGGAGTGACTTCATTGGTTCACGATATTACCGTTGCCAGCGGCGGCGACGCGGTCAATGAAGCGATTACCCTAAGTCGCCTGGGCCACCGTGTAGGCCTGCTGGCGGCCGTTGGCGACGATGTGCAAGGCGATTTCATTATCAGGGAATGCGAGAAACACGGCGTCGATGTTTCGGGTGTATCCAGAACAGCAAAGCACCCGACGGCGACTAGCGTGGTTTTGATAAATGCCAGGGGAGAGCGTAGCTTTCTATCACAGCCGGACTCAGCCTTAGATGCATTCCTTCTTAGTGAACGCCACGTCGATCGCATCAACCCAGGTGTGAAGGTCGTTTCGTTAGGCAGTTTCTTCTGCGGCAGAAATCTGCATGATGGGGCTCTAGTCAGTGTTCTGCGGAAAGCCAAAGCTATTGGCGCAACTACCGTGGCGGATTTTGTCCTGAGCCCGCACGCCGGTGGTCTAAAAAGCATTAGCCATCTCCTCGAACTAGTAGACTATGCGGCACCGAGTAGAGAAGAAGCCTGTGTCTACGCCGGCACCGAAAACCTCGATGAGATTGCTGAGAAATTCTTCAGTTACGGCGTCAAGAACGTGGTTATCAAGCAGGGCGGTGAAGGCGTTTTCGTTAGGACAAAAACGGACCGCTTTTGCCTGGCTCCCTATCCTTCTTCCGTTGTCGATACCACAGGCGCCGGAGATAGTTTTGTCGCTGGATTCATCAGCGGCCTCCTAAGAGGAGAACCTCTGCGCGGCTGTGTCATGATTGGGGCTGCAACCGCTTCAATCGCGATCCAGTCCATTGGAGCTACGACGGGCGTTAGAAGTTTCGAACAGGTGATGGATGTCGTGAGAAGACAGGAAGTCACCGTGAACTGAAAGAAAACTACACAAAGTGTTTAACCTGATAAATGGCATGGCCCCAGATCGAACCGGTGATGTCCGGCTACACCCGTAATAAGAGCCAAAAAGCAATGACAAAACACAAGATCAGCAAAATAGAAGTCCATCTTGTTTCCGCACCGATTGAAGGTGGCTTTGCCGACGCGACGCGTAAAGTCGAGACCGTCGGGTACACGATCGTCAGAATCACAACAGACCAAGGTTTGGAGGGATTTGGCATCACTTACCATGAGGTGGGAGGCGAGGCGACAAAGTGTTTGATCGAAAAAAACATGGCGCCCAAACTCATCGGTCGCAGTCCGCTTGAGACAGAAGTGATCTGGCAAGAGTTCTTTCATTATCTTCGGGGTATTGGTCGCAAGGGGCTAATGTTTTGTGCGCTAAGCGCAGTCGATATCGCTTTGTGGGACTTGAAAGGGA
>Ga0126381_100009911_pt1 | contig 10705 bp, 9 predicted proteins | sample PanSoiMetPlot_28_FD_96465 | JGI IMG/M metagenome (GOLD analysis project Ga0126381, IMG submission 96465) | Tropical forest soil microbial communities from Panama - MetaG Plot_28 | ecosystem: Environmental > Terrestrial > Soil > Tropical forest > Bulk soil | place: Panama | collected 2016-02-17
CGTCAGGATAAATGACAACCTCTCCCTCCTTTTTCTTCAAAGGAACCGCCAGCTCTCCAAGTGATTTTCCCTTGGCAGAGGCCGAGACAGTATAAATAATTGGTGCGCCGGCAGTCCTGGCTTTGTCCAAGAAATCCCCTATAGGGGCCGCGATCTTTGAGCAGACTTGCTTGGGATCATCACAGCGAGCGTTCATATCCAGAACCAATATCGCGGTCGTCTTGCTGTCCAAAGTGAGAGGCTTCGCCTCCGGTCGGTTCGGTCCCTCCTGCGCCCAAACCCCAGACACCAGAGACGTGATAAAAAGACAAGCAACGACGAATTTAAACATCATGTTCGTTTCTCCATGTCATGCGATGAAATTAACATCAAACCCCGATCAGCAATTGACGTTACCGCCTGCACTAGGCGAGGCGTAAGCTGGAGTTGCGAAGGCATAGAAGCGTGATATTTCAAAGCCATTTTATACTCGGCACTCAGTTCTCAACATTTCAGGCAGTCACTCATCACACCGCTGCTGGCAAATTCCTTAGAGGCATAGACCCATTGTCTTCGCAACGGAAAACTTACGCCTCGCCCTTGTTTCACCTTCAACTGCAGAATCCAGGTTTAATGTCACCTTAAGAAGATCAAGCCGTCGATCCATAACACATTGGAAAGCCTCAAACAATTCTGCTAGCGCGTGTTCTCGCGCCTAACTTACTAGCATTTCCACATTTATCGTGAAAAAATATTGTTGTCCCCGGAATTTCCGTCGCGCTGATCTACCGCGTCCGGAGCCATAGTTCCGGCAGGAGCAGCCGATGGCACTTCAATCTGCCCCCACTGATTCCGTTAAAAAACTCTTGCCCTGGCTGGTGGCCATAGCCGTTTTCATGGAAGCACTCGACACCACCATCCTGAACACTGGGGTGCCGGCCATAGCTGCGGCGCTCGAGGTCGCACCTCTCAGCATGAAAGCCGTGCTCTCCAGCTACACTTTGAGCCTCGCGGTCTTCATTCCCGTCAGCGGTTGGATGGCCGACCGATATGGGACCCGCCGGGTCTTTTCCGCCGCCATTGCCGTTTTTACCATCGGATCGGCTCTTTGCGGGATCTCCACCAGCATTCATATGCTGGTTGCTTCCCGTATTCTGCAAGGCTGCGGGGGAGCTATGATGGTGCCGGTGGGCCGCCTCACCATGGTCCGAACATTTGCCAAGTCCGAACTCATCCGCGCCATGAGCTTTGTCGCTGTTCCGGCGCTAATCGGTCCGATGCTGGGCCCCGTGGCCGGCGGACTTATAGTCGGCTTCCTTCACTGGCGAATGATCTTCTTTATCAATCTGCCCATCGGCCTTCTCGGTTTGTATTTCATTTACCGCCATCTGCCGGACTATCGCGAGGAACGCGTCGATCAACTCGACATCATCGGACTGATTCTCTTTGGTTCTGGCGTCGCCCTTCTCTCTTATGTCTTAGAAGTCTTTGGCGAGCACACTCTGAGCGTCCGCGAAATGCTGGGCCTGCTCCTGCTCTCCGTCGTGTTGCTGTTCGGCTACGCAAGGTATGCCGCCGCGATACGTCACCCGCTCTTGCGTTTAGGCTTGTTTCGCATTCGAACCTTTCGCGCTGCCGTTACCGGCGGCTTCATTACCCGATTGGGTGTAGGGGGAATGCCGTTTCTTCTTCCGTTGCTGTACCAGGTGGGATTGGGCTACACGCCCGTCCAATCCGGCTTCCTGATCATGCCTCAAGCCCTCGCGGCGATGAGCTTGAAGATGACGATGCCTTTCGTGCTCACGCGCTTTGGCTATCGGCGCGTATTGATTTACAACACCGTGATCATCGGCATCGTCCTCGTGTTTTTCGCCACCATCGGAGTGCATACGCCGGTCTGGCTTATTGTGCTGCAAGCCTTCAGCTTCGGCTTTTTTTCCTCGCTGCAATACACGAGTATGAATACTCTCGTGTATGCCGATGTTGCTGAAAACGACACCAGCATGGCGAGCACCATCGCCAGCACCGTTCAACAGATGTCGATCAGCTTCGGCGTCGCGGTGGCTTCCTTGGCAGCGGCGCTTTTTATTCCCGATCGGTTTCATACCGACGCGCCGCAGATGATCCACGGAGTGCACCAGGCTTTTCTCATGCTCGGCGGACTCACCGTTCTATCGACCCTCGTGTTCAGCGAACTGCGGCGCGACGATGGCGCCAACGTCAGCCAACACAAAGTCATCGTGCCGGAGCATTCACAGACCATTGCGGCGACACCCGTCGCTATGGCACATAGCGCGGTCAACGAAGGCCGAGGCGCGGATCGCGCGTCTGTGTAGAATCAAAGGATAGACGCGTCTCCAAACAAAAATCGCGTCGGGACGAATGGGCGAGGACTGCAAAAATGAAAAAGGGACGGCTGATGATTGGAAATTCCCATCACAGATCCCGTCCCCTTTTAGCGCGCGAAGGTCTATTAGTTACTTATTCGGTTGAGGCGTAACGCGCAAATACGGTTTTAGAGTTTTCCAACCTTTGGGGAATTTCGTCTTGGCGTCTGCGTCGGAGACCGATGTGGGAATGATCACGTCCTGGCCCGGCTTCCAGTTTACCGGTGTAGCCACCGTGTGGCTGGCAGTGAGCTGCACGGAATCAAGGAGGCGCATCACCTCATCGAAGTTGCGTCCCGTGCTCATCGGATAGATCAGCATCGCTTTTATCTTCTTGTCCGGCCCGATTACGAATACCGAGCGGACCGTCTGGTTATCCACCGCAGTGCGCTTGCCTGGCGTCTCACTAGCTGGGAGCATGTCGTAGAGCTTAGCGACCGCTAACTCTCCATCGCCGATAAGCGGGTAGTTCGGCGCGTGGCCCTGCGTCTCCTGGATGTCCTTGGCCCATGCCTTGTGGTCGGTCACCGGATCGGCGCTCAGGCCGATAATCTTGCAGTTGCGCTTGTCGAATTCAGGCTTGAGGCCGGCCATATAGCCAAGCTCGGTTGTACATACAGGGGTGAAATCTTTCGGATGTGAAAACAGTATCGCCCAGTTGTTGCCAATCCACTCATGAAAATTAATTTTGCCTTCCGTCGTGTCCGCCGAAAAATCCGGCGCAACGTCACCAATTCGTAGTGCCATAGAGAATCTCCTTTCGCCGCAAATTTTTGAGTACGGGATATGGCCTATCGCCAAAAATGATGGAAGTCAATAAATCGCCTATAACAAATTCCCTGCTCCCAAATGCACGTTGCTGGCAGCTATTCGCCGCCCTTCGCCCTAGCCATGACTCCCCGCACTATTGGTTATCGGCGATTTGCTCTTTGTTTTGCTATTCGCTATTAGCCATTCGCTCCCTCGCTCTTCGCCGCCCCCATGCTGCCCGCTCTTTCTTTGCTCTTCGCCCTTTACCCTTGTTCTGTGCTTCTTCTTGCCTGCTCCCAACTCCCTGCCTCTATTGCTGGCGCCGCCTTTCTCTGCTACTCGAATGCCAAGACAACGATCCTACAGACCGGACAATAAAGGAGAACCCGGGTGACCAGCAAAGCACATGTGTTGTTTAAGACTCTCATCTCAGCATTGCTATTTGCTGTCGGCATCTGCCGACCGGAATCCGTCAACCTGGGCTATAGCGGGACAGGAGTTAGCGGCACCTTGCGCCGGGTCATCGAGAAAGAAAAACTCTGGCAAAAGCGTGGCCTCGAGGTGAAGGCGGTTTATTTCAACAGCGGCAACGTATTGTCTCAGGCGGTGGTCGCCGGGGATATTCTGGTTCCTGACTCCGACGTGCCGGGCAGCCTCACTCCGAAGGTTTCCGGCATCAGAGACGTTCGAGCGATCGCGGTCACCATCAATCGTTTGGAACACTTCCTTATCGTGCGCAGCATTATCAAGACGCCGGAGGACCTCAAAGGCAAGCGCATTGCTATCAGCCGTTTTGGCTCCGCCTCGGACATCACGACCAGGCTGGCGCTCCGATTCATAAAACCCAATCTCGACCGGGACGTCACGGTTTTGCAGTCTGGAAATACCCCAACGAGAATCACCGCGCTGGTCGCCGGCCATGTGGACGGCGCTCTAGTAAGCCCGGAGCAAGTTCATAAAGTGCTGGCGTCGAAATGCTGCCGCGTGCTCGCCGACTTATCGGAGCTGCCGCTGGATTATGCCCGCTTTGGCATCGTCGTTCCAATGTCTGCGATCCGTGGCCAACGCGAAACCCTGCGCAAGTTGCTCGAGGCTTGCATCGAAGGAATTTATATTCTCAAAACCCGACCGGAGATTGCACTGTCTGTTCTGCGCGACGAAGGAGTCGATGACCTCCAGGTTGCGAAAGGCATATACGAACGACTCGCTGGCAGTTTCAGAGAGTATCCGTTTCCCGATCTAAAAGGCATCCAGGCGGCATTGGATTCGGTATCCATCGCGAAAGACCGCAATCCCCAAGCCCAGGACTTCATCGAAGCGAGCATCATCGAAGAAATCAAGAAGAGCGGTTACATCGATCGACTCTACAGGAAATAGAAAAAACCGACACACAAGCGGCGCCAAACTTGAAAACCGCACCGTTCAACTTACACTGTCAAAGAAAAGGAGCGCTAAAGAATCATGGCTTCCACAGAACTTGTCGTTGACGTTCACCATCACTACATGCCAGCCCTTCTATTCGACCGCCTCGCCGCGCAGGCGGGAGGCAAACGGATTGTCACCAAGGAAATCAGCTTGACGCTTCATCCGTCTCGTAAAGATCTCGAAGCCCATCTTAAGGTCATGGACGAAGCCGGTGTCACCGTATCCATCTTGACGGATCAAGTCCAAGTGATGGGCGTCGAAGTCGCCAAAGCGTTAAATGACGGTATCGCCGAGGTGGAAAAAAGGCATCCGACAAGATTTCGCGGCGCGATTCATTTGCCCATCCACGAGCCGGAAGCGGCGAAACACGAACTGGAACGCGGAATCAACGAGCTTGGGCTGCGGGCGGTGGCGCTTCTGGCCTGCCATCTCGACATACAGCTTGACAACCCGATCATGAATCCATTGTTCGAGACCATCCAGAAGCACAACCTGCCTATCGTCATCCACCCGCAGTCGAAGCCCACCGGTTCGGAAACGACTTATAATCTCGATCGCTGTGTTTTCCGGCCACTGGAGACGACTCAAGCCATCGTGCGCGTGATGTGCAGCGTGCTGCCGCGCTATCCCGAGTTGCGCTTCATCATGCCGCATCTCGGCGGCGCCGCTTCCTCTCTCAAAGGCCGGATGATGGCGTTTTTCGAGACCGAAGACGCAGATATACCATCCGACATGCGGGGATATCTCAAGACGCAATCGGAGCAAAAAAAGTACGGCCTCACGGAACGGTTTGAAAAACTATTTCAGTCGCTCTATTTCGACAGCGCCGGAACCGGCGCGTGGCATCCCGCGCTGGCGGCGGCCTTTAACATCACAACGGCGGACCGCATTATGTTCGGCACCGATTACCCGCTAGAATGTAAATCTGCCACGAACATCGCCGAGTCGCTGGATATGATCCGCCAGGCCCCTTGCTCCGACGAGGATAAGACAAAGATGCTCGGCAAAACGGCGGCGCGGTTATTCAAATTGCAATAACGCTCCAGAACCCAGTCGGTGGAAAGGACAAGTCAATGAAAAATTTTGTTGTCACCATCATCACCATACTGACATTACTCACGGCTTTTTTGGCCACGGAGGCGCAGCAAAACGAGCACGCGCGCCTCGATCAAATTCAAGAATCACTGAAAGCGGACGTGCCCCGTGTTCTTTGCCTGGATCAAGATTTCACCACCGGAGGTCAGCCCATGGACCAAGCTTATGCCAAGGCGGCTGCGAGCGGTTTTCATTCGGTCTTGAGCTTGCGCGCCGCCAATGAGGGCGTGGATCTTTTTCGCGAGCGCTCCGTGGTCGAAAAAAACAAGCTGCGGTACTTCAATATTCCTGTCGTCTCTGCCGCGCCTCGCACGGAGCAGGCGGATGAATTCATTCGACTCGTCAAAGAGCCATCGAACCATCCTATGCTCATTAACTGCGCTAGCGCCAATCGCGTCGGCGCGTTCATGATGATTTATCGGGTGGTCGAACAAGGCTGGAGCGAAGATAAAGCTTTCGCCGAGGCAACCAAGATTGGTCTGAGCAGCGAAGGGTTGAAAAAGTTTGCGCAGGATTACATTGCGCAGCGTAAGTCCAAACGCAGTGGAGTAGGCTCCCTCTAGGCCCGGCCTAGGGCGGCCAAACATTTTTGCACTAGTGTTTCCGGATCTTTGTCAAACAGGACCGCGCCGCGGGTGGGCTTCTTGCAGAAATCAATAATCTCTTTAGTGTGGTCCGCCACGCCGCCGCTTTCTTCAAGCACGCCGATCACTTTTCCTTCGTCGTAGGCGATGGTGAACTCGTTGAGCGTGCCGGTTGCGCCGCCGAAGATGATGACGATGTCCGAAGAGCGGACGTTGATGACATTCCGGCCCTTGTAGCCAAAGCCGGTATACACAATGACATCCGCCCCGTCTTCGGGCAGCCGATAGCGTTCGACATGTTCCTGGCGGTTCTCCGCTGGTGAAATTCCTAGGGCGAAGCCTCCCTGTTTGCGAAAGGCTTTCGCCACCAAGTCGGGAAGGCCGGTGGTTGCACCGGTGATCAGAACACATTCGCGCTTCGCGAGCGCGGTGCCCAGGCGGTGCGCGAGTTCCTTTAAACGCGTCTTCTCCGATTCGCTTAGCGCATCGTTTTCTGACGCGCCCATAACTCCGACAACCGGTTTGGCCATTTAAGATGATCCTTCAGTAAACTAGATTATTTTTTCGGCGCGGAGTTGCGCGATTTCAGTGGTGTCGTAACCTAACCCCTCCAGGATCGCTTCGCTGTCCTCACTCAGAGTGGGAATACGGTCGTAGCGCGCAGGGCTGTCTGACATTTTGATCGCGTTGGCAATAACCGGAACCGTGCCAACGGGAGACTCGGCTTCGCGAATGAGTTTGCGTGCCGCCGCTTGCGGATGCGCCAGCACCTGCGCGATGCCGCGCACTTCCCCGTAGGGTAGCTCCGCTTTTTTCAGTTGGCCGAGCCAATATTTGTGATCGCGTTGGAGGAAAATATTTTCAATTGTTTCTTCCAATTCAGCCCGATTCTTCCGCCGTCCTTCCACCGTCGCGAAGCGAGGGTCTTCCAGGAGCTCCGATTTTTTAATCACTGTGCGACAGAAAATTTCCCAATCCGAAGCGCTGGCCACTGCGAGATTCACATACTCTCCGTCGGCCGCCATGTAAGGGCCGTAAGGCGTGACATAATGGTGGCGCATGCCTACGCGTGCTGGCTCTTCTCCCGCATGCCAGTAGTGATGCGGAAAATAACCGAGCCATGAGACGATGGAATCAAACATCGAAACATCTATAAGCTGGCCTCGATCGGTTTTTTCCCTTTGGTAAAGGGCGAGAAGAATACCGATGGCGGCGTACATTCCCGAGGCAATATCGGCGATCGCGATACCTGCTCGGGCGGGTTTTTCCGGATAGCCGGTGGTAGCGATGATGCCACCCTCGCCTTGAATGAGAAGATCGTAGGCTTTCACGTCACGGTAAGGTCCGTCCTGACCGTAACCCGACAGAGAACAGTAAATCAGACGCGAATTCATCTCGCTTAACTTTTCGTAACCAAGACCTAACCGTGCCGCCACGCCGGGAGCATAGTTTTCAAAAAAGATATCCGACTTTTTTGTTAGCTCCTGAAGAATCCGTTTACCTTGTGTTTTTTTCACGTCCACCGTGATGCTGCGTTTGTTGCGGTTTAACCAGACGTAACCAGAGGACAACCCTTTCACAACCGAGTCCCAAGAGCGAATCACATCGCCCACGCCGGGCCGCTCGACCTTGATCACCTCCGCACCCATGTCCGCCAACAGGCAGGTCGCAAAGGGTCCAGAGAGAACTTGTTCGAAAGCAAGAATTTTGACGCCGTCTAAGGCGCGGCGGGGTTTTAAATCGGATGCCATTATGACCTCACACGGCTTGAACGGCTGGAACGATTTGACCGCCGCGCTTCATTCGAGCCGTTCAAATCGTTCCAACCGTCTTCACTTAGATTCGTCTTTAATCGTAGGAAATAAATCCGTCGTCGGCGCGTGGGCTTTTTTCCAGACCATTACGCTGCGCGCGTAATCGATCACGACTTTTCCCTCTTGCTGGATGCCGCGGGTGCGTACTTTCACAATCCCCCATTGCGGCTTCGATTTGGACTCGCGCTTTTCCAAGACTTCAGATTCGGAGTACAGCGTGTCGCCCGCGAAGAGCGGATTCGGCAACTTGATCTCGTCCCAACCGAGGGCGAAACCATTCTCACTCACGTCCGCCACACCCATGCCCGCGACTATAGCAAGCGTCAGTGCACTATTGATAAGGCATTTGCCGAATTCAGTACGCTTGCCGTATTCATTGTTGAAGTGAATCTGATTGGTATTGTTCGTGAGCAACGTAAACCAGATATTATCAGCCTCGGTGACAGTTCGTCCCAAGCGGCAGCGGTAAACGTCGCCGACTTCGAAATCTTCAAAAAAGCGGCCTTCCCAACCCGGCTTAACAGCCATAAATTCCTCCCCTTTTGGATATGAATCCTTTACGCTATATTCTATGGCTAATTATAGGAGGAAATAATGGATTTCAACCTCACCCAGGAGCAATTGCAGATCCGTGACGAGATCCGCAAAGTGTGCCGCGAATTCCCCGACGCCTACTGGCGCGAGATCGACAGGAAGAAAGAATATCCCGATGCCTTCGTGCGCAAGCTTTCAGAGTTAGGTTGGCTCGCTGCGCTGATTCCCGAAGAATATGGCGGCACGGGTTTGGGAATAACCGAAGCGAGCATCATCCTCGAAGAGATCAACCATTCCGGCGGCGTAGCCACCGCCTGCCATGCGCAGATGTACACCATGGGAACCCTTCTGCGTCACGGCAACGAGGAGCAGAAACGGCGCTACTTGCCGCAAATCGCCAGGGGCGAGCTCCGCCTGCAGGCTTTCGGCGTCACCGAACCTAACGCGGGATCGGAATCGACTCGCATCCAGACCACGGCCAAGCGCGAAGGCGATAAGTATATTATTAAAGGCGAAAAGATTTTCATCTCCCGCGTGTTGGAGTCGGATCTTATGCTGCTCCTCGCCCGCACCACGCCCTACGATGAGTTAGAGGACAAAACCAAAGGTTTATCGGTTTTCATCGTGGATCTGAGAGAAGCTAAAGGAAAGCTTGAGGTCAAGCCCCTTGATCTCATGATCAACCATCACACCAATCAGGTATTTTTTGATGGCGTTGTTGTCCAGGCCGCAAATTTGATCGGCGAAGAAGGTATGGGGTTTCGCTACATTATCGACGGTTGGAACGCGGAGAGAATTCTCGTCGCCGCCGAGGCCATCGGCGACGGTCGCTGGTTTATCGAGCGGGCGGCGAAATACGCCTCGGAGCGCATCGTCTTCGGCCGCCCCATCGGCTCAAATCAAGGGATTCAATTCCCCATCGCCAAAGCCTACGCCGCCATCGAAGCGGCCGATCTCGTCCGCTATCAAGCGGCGACAAAATTCGACCGCAAAGAAAAATGCGGGGCCGAAGCGAACATGGCGAAACTGCTCGCCTCGGAAGCCGCATGGGAAGCCGCGAACGCCTGTCTTACAACCCACGGGGGTTATGGATTTGCGGCTGAGTATGATGTCGAGCGCAAGTTTCGCGAAACCCGGCTTCTCACTGTCGCGCCGGTTAGCAACAATTTGGTGTTAGCCTATCTTGGCCAGCACGTGTTGGGGATGCCGAAGTCGTACTAGAGCGCGATTCCGTCGAAGTCGTTTGCCGATTTCATCCATGTGGCGCCGATCTAATTAATCACCGTTTGTGGCACCGGTCGTAGCCGTCGTACAGCAAGAGTTGTCAGTAAGAACAGCGCTGTCGCACCCAACGATCCACCAACTAAAACTCCCGAGACGCTGCTGGCTTGGGCGATCAACCCTCCGATGGAAGGACCGAGGATGTTGCCAAGGTCGCCTGCAGCGTTGTAAATTCCCGACGCGAGTCCCCGCTGCACTTTGCTCTCGTCCACGTCCTGAACCAACCCAACCGCATTGGCGACAATCACGATGGCGCGCATCAAACCGGAAATCACGTACACCACGAGGATGGCGCTGAAACCAGTAAAGAGCGGTATGAGTGTCAAGAGCAGCGACTGAAGCGGGATTCCCGCATAAGAAAGACCGCGATGACCGAATTTATTGACGATATGGCCGCTGATCGGGCGAGTAACCGCGTTGCATCCAGCAAACGCCGCACGCAGAATGCCGATCTGTGTAAGCGTCATGCCCACGCTAATACAATAGAGCGAAATGAATACTCCGCCCATCTGGTGCAGTAAGTTGAGAAACAGAGCGACCACAACCACGATGGCCAATTCGGGCTCGAGAAGTGCCTTGAACGATCCCCTGAACGTCAGTCTGGCTGTTGTCTTGCGCTTAACTATGCTTGCGTCTTGTCCACTTGATCCGTGCAGACCCCATAAAAGAGCGACCGGCACCAGTGATAAAAATGCCGCGGCCTGAAACGTCGGTCCGTAGCCGAAGTGATCGGCCATAAGCCCGCCAAAAAAATTTCCCGTCGAGTATCCCAGTGCCAGCGTGCCGACGTAATAGCCCATGGCATGGTTACGATTCTCATCCGGCGCGAGAGAATCCACATAGAATGCCATGTATA
>Ga0126381_100009912_pt1 | contig 10704 bp, 11 predicted proteins | sample PanSoiMetPlot_28_FD_96465 | JGI IMG/M metagenome (GOLD analysis project Ga0126381, IMG submission 96465) | Tropical forest soil microbial communities from Panama - MetaG Plot_28 | ecosystem: Environmental > Terrestrial > Soil > Tropical forest > Bulk soil | place: Panama | collected 2016-02-17
GCCTGCGCTCCGCTGACGCCGCAGTGCTGGACATTTCTGCTCGGGGAGCATCGATGCCAAGAACTGACCAGGCTGGCCGGACGGCTGAGCGGGTACTACAGCCCCTACTCTCCGCCCGCGCTCGCTGGCACGCTCCGGCTGTGGCAGTCGGTAGCCAGTGACCAGGAATGGCGAAAGGGTGCGCGCGATCATCTCTACCGGCAGCTACGCCGCTGGTATGAACTTCTGGTACTCGGCCAGGATCCGTCAACGCTCATTCCGCCGTACGCGTTGCTTAAAGACTGGCGGGCATCTTTTCACGCGCTGCGAGCCCTGTGGGTTCAGGTCGTCACCGCGGCGATCAGCCTCGGCCTGGTGATCGCGCTTATCACCTTGATCCTCAATGGCTCGGCTGACGCGATTCTCAAGGCCATCTTCGGTGTTGTGGGGATAGTTGGCCTGTCCGCCGCCACCGTCCAGGCCGGGATCAAGACCACCGCGCAGGGGCTGCTCAGCAGGCTCCGGCAAGATGCCTACACCGACCTGGTCGCCTCGGCCGTCGCAGACGCGCCCGCCAAGCCCGGCACCCGCAAGCCCCACAGCGCCGTCATCGCGGAAATCAGAAAGCGCACCTTGACCACCGTCGCGGATGCCCGAGTACCGTGACCACACGGCTGCGGGCGTTACCTCGTCGACACCGGGTTATAACCAGAGAGGGTCAGGTGGCCTGCGTCTACCGGAATGGTCACGCCCGTTACCGCCGCTGCCAGATCCGAGTTGAGGTAGAGCGCGGAGTCGGCGATGACCTGGGGGTCCAGGAACGAGGCACCCTTGAGCAGGGTGTAGTGGTGGCCAGCCTCGGTCATGTCATCCTCGGTGCCGCCAGGGTGTCCGGCGAACATATCCAGCGCGCCCTGGTGGCTGGTCATCGGCGTCTTGATCGCGCCGGGGCTGATGGCGTTGCACCGGATGCCGTACGGGGCCAGTTCGAGCGCGATGTTCTTCATCAGCCCGATGACGCCGTGCTTGGCGGCCACATAGTGCGCGGTGTACTGCCCGGCCTCAAGGCCGTTGACCGATGCGATGATCACTATCGACCCGGTGCGCCGCTCGATCATGTGCGGGGCGACAGCCTTCGCGGACTTCCACACGCCGGTGAGGTTGACGGCGATCATCTCCTCCCACTGGTCGTCGGTGAGCTCCCAGAACGAGCCGAGGGTCCAGATGCCGGCGTTCGCGATGAGGATGTCGATCCTGCCGAACTCCGCGAGCCCGGCCGCCACCGCCGCGTCGAGTTCGCGCTGGGACCGCACGTCGGCCTTGACGGCAAGCGCCCGCCGGTTGTGAGCCTCGACCTGGCGGACCGTCTCGTCGAGATCCGCCTGGGCCGCGAGCTTGTAGGCGGCACTCGGCAACTGGTCGAGGACGTCGATGATGATCACGTCCGCGCCCTCGCGCGCGCAGGTCACCGCGTGCGCGCGGCCCATTCCCCTGGCGCCTCCGGTGATGAAGGCCACCTTGCCGTCAAGCATCCCCATCGCGGTACTCCCTTTCGTCGGCTGTACCGGCGAGGATGCCGCGTAACCGCCGTGCCGTGCAAGCGTGCCTTCGCTACCGGTGGGAGCGGCCCGGCCGGAACTTGATCCAGGCCACGATGGCAAGGGCCACTACCAGCAGCCACGGGGAGAACAGCAAATGCGCCGCGAAGCCGATTATGGCGCCGATTATGACCAGGGCTACGAAAGCCAGCAGGGCTAGGGCGATGATTGCGGTCATGGTGACGGGACTCCATTCAGGTCAGGCTGTGTGCGTCCGTCCTGCTTAAAGGGTGCCGCCGAGCGCGGTCGCCGTCGATCGGGATCAGCCCTGGTCGCACCCTGGTGTGCACGCCGAACGCGTCAGGGTCATCCCTGATGCCCGGTTTGGGCCGTGACTGGCCGCACACGGCTCGGGATGCTTCGGTTGACCGCCCGCGCCTGCGGGGACAATTCCTTGTGGGGGCGCCTAGCCTGCACCGGCCGTACTTTCACGCCGCTTACAAGCCGTCTGCAGGCTGGCTACATGATCGTCGTGAGTACTTGCTGTAAGGCTCCTGTGCGGCGACTCCATGCGAGCCAGCGCACAGGCCATTGCTGGAGCTCATGGGGGGCAAGATGAGCGTTCAACACGCCGGTACCAGGATCGACGCAGCGCGGAAATCCACAGAAGTTCCGCTGGGCCGGAGGTGATCCTGATGTTGACGGCCAGGGCTATCTTCGGGGAAATCTTCGGCAACGACGAGGCATTTCGGCTGTTCTGCTCCATCGCGGCCAGCGGCGAGGCCCAGGGCGGCTGGGAGAACGGGCGGATCGCGGCGCTAGTTCCCGAGTCCTGCCAGGACCTGGCGCCCAAGATTGCCAGGCACGGCGCTGACGAGGATAAGCACGGGCGCATCTTCAATGCGCTGCTACGCAAGCGCGGACTTGAGCCAGTCCCAGTGCCCGCAGAGACGGACTACACGATGCGGCTGGAGCGCCTCGGTCTCGGGCTGGCCCACAGCAAGCTGCGCCGTGCCGAGAAGCTGACAGAAGAAGACATCATCGCCTACCTGGCGCACAGCCGGGTGACCGAACAGCGAGCCTCAGAACAGATGCGGTCGCTGCGCAAGTACGCCGGCTCGCGCCAGGACATCGGCCGCGCGGTCACGATGATCTCCAATGACGAGGACAACCACCTCGCCTACTGCCATGAGGAGCTGATCAGGCTGGCCGCGGCGGGCCACGCGGACTTCATCAGGCGCACACTGCGCACGACCGCTCTTGCTGAGATCGCCATCTACCGCGATGTCAGCACCGCGGTCATGGCACACCTCGGGGGCATCATGTGCTGGCCGAGACCGAAAGCCGCCATCCTGGCGGCAGGCATCCAGGCCGTGTACGTCTACGAGCGGCTCGGCGGCTGGCGGCGGATGGTATCCCTACGGCCGCCAGCCAAGAGCAACGCACTTGGCGGCCCGCCCGCCCGGCGCCGGTTCGTACCAGCTGGTGGCTGACCTGACCTGACCGCTGCGGGTTTCCCGACAGGAACGGTGGCATAGCCGAACCCCCCGGATTTCCGTGCCGACCGCGTATGCACACGGCAACGCGGTAAATCTGCCACGATACGTACGGGGAATCGTCTGGGCGAGGGGTCGCGAGGGGGCCACGATGGTGAACGACTCGAATGGAAAAGGGCACAGGAAACGCATTCCACACGGCGGCTCGTGGATAGTCGGGATACTGGGAATCGTCGGTTCCATTGGCGTAGTTCTTGTCACCCATGCACTAGGGACAGATAGTCAACCCAGACAGTCAGGTACGCCTGTCACGTCAGCCGCCGGGCAGAATACCGCCACGGGCGGGGAAAGCCCGGCTGGAGCGGGCCCCACTGTCGTCAGCAGCGCGGTTTCGTCGCAAAATGCCCTGCAGACACAGAATATCGGCGCAATCACGGTGTTGACCAACGCGGCAGGCTACACCTTGTACTGGTTCAGCCTGGACACCCCGACGGCGTCCATGTGCAACGGATCGTGCAATACCTACTGGACGCCAGTGAGCGGACCGGTTACCGAGGGCCCCGGCGTCACCGGCCAACTCGGCACCATTACCAGGTCAGACGGCTCAACGCAGGCCACCTATAACGGACATCCGTTGTACACCTATGTGTTGGACCTGACTCCGTTGCTGACCTCTGGAAACGGGGTGGACGCATCCGGCGGCGAGTGGCATGAGGTTACCGTCTAGGCTCGAATTCCGCGCCTGACGGCGAATACCACGTGAGGGAGCATGCGTCATGACCGCCACCGGCTGGCCCCAGGCAGCGGGCTACGACGATGTCGTCGACCTGAACCGATACCCGATCGGCGACCCGTCCAGCCCGATATACCGGGACCTGGTGCAGGCAAGCCGGGATCAGCTGCGTGACAGGGGGGTCGTCCAGCTCACCGGGTTCCTCACTCCCGGAGCCGTCAGCGAAATGCTCGCCCTGGCCGGCCAGCTGGCCGTGCATGCATGGGCAAGCGACCAGACGCACACCGTCTACTTCGAGCCCCCCGACGATTCCACGGGCCCAGATCACCCGCGCGCACTGCTGCAGCACTCGGCCAAGAGGGCTATCGCGTTCGACCAGATCCCGGGCAGCGCGCCCATCCGCCGGCTGTACGAGTCCGACGAACTCACCACCTTCGTCGCCACGGTCCTGGGCAAGCCCGTGCTGTACCGCAGCGCGGACCCGCTGGACGCCCTGGAGATCGCGATCTTCGGCGACGGTGACGAGCTCGGCTGGCACTTCGACAACAGCGAGTTCTCGGTCACCGTGATGTACCAGCAACCCGACGCGGGCGGCCACTTCGACTACTGCCCGGGGCTGCGGACCGGACACGACCAGAACTACCCCGGCGTCCAGCAGATCCTGCACGGCAGCCCGGAAGGAGTCACCCGGCTGCCCGCCGGCCCGGGCACGCTCGCGGTCTTCCGCGGCCAGCACGCCCTGCACCGGGTCACCCCGGTCAGCGGGCCCCGCCCGCGAATCAACTCCGTGCTGACCTACGGAGAGCACCCGGGCATGAAGCTCAGCGAGCTCACCCAGAAGCTGTTCTACGGCCGCATCGCCTGACCGCCGCGTCCGTCATGCTGCCCGGGCGTCAGGCACAGTGCTGGTGGCGGGCTTGCGGGCAATGCGGGCTCCGGCGGCCTGGGTCACCTGCCGGCCACCCTGGCCGTCCGGCGGGGGGCATTCGGAGCGGGCGGCTGTCTCCGGCTCCCGTTTGACCTCGTCGTGCCCGCCTGGTGCTGGCCGTTGCGGTGGCTGCCCGGAAGCAGGGTCCTCCTGGTCAGCGACGAGAGTACATAGCCAGGTAATGAACGCTGCGACGAAGGCCATGATGAACAGCAGGTAGAACAGGTTGGCCGTCGCGCTCGCCCCGTTTGTCGTGAACGCGCCGTCGACGAGCATGGCCACCGTTGCGACAATCAGGCACGCAAGCGCCTTCCCCCGCGGGCCGGGCCGGCGCCTGGACGTGGCCGGTGCGGGCTGGCGCGGCAGAACGGCACCAGCAGGGATGTCCGCCGTCACCGTAGCCAGGTCGGCATAGGTGCGCGCCGTGAGCGCCCTGCCGACCCGCACCCCGAGTTCGTCTTTTGTCAGCAAGCCCTCAGTGAACGCGGCTTTGACAAGGTCAACCACCTCCTCGCGGTCGGCGTCGGATGCCCGTAGCCATCCCATTCCCGCCGATTCCTCGCCCCCCTGCACTGTCCCCACAGCGCCTCCCCCCGGAGTCCTTCACGCACGAGGCTAGCAAGCGACCAGGCCACGACCCGACCCGACTACCAGGCATTGGACCGGCCGGCGGGTCGCGTTATCCCGGCAGCCGGATGCGGTGCCGGATAAAACCACGACACCGTTCGGATGAATGATCTTGTTTTTCCGGCCCTTGCGCAGACGCAGCCTTGTCCACCGTTTGGCTGACACGGGGGTGGCCGGATGGCCGACGCGCGGGATGCGGCGCGTCGCGGAGGCTGGGTGCATGGATGCAAACGGCTGGGCGGTCCTGGCGCGCGGGCTGCGCAAGAGCTATGGCGGTGTCGCCGCGGTCAGCGGAATCGACCTGGAGATCGCGGCGGGCGAGGTGTTCGCCCTGCTCGGGCCGAACGGGGCCGGTAAGACCACGACGGTTGAGATCCTCGAGGGATTCCGCGGGCGGGACGGCGGTGAGGTCAGCGTGCTTGGCGCGGACCCGCAGCGGGCGGGGCGGGCCTGGCGGGCGCGGATCGGGATCGTGCTGCAGCTCGCGGCCGACGCGCCGGAGCTAACAGTCGCCGAGATGGTCGGGAATTTCGCCGGGTTCTACCCGTCGCCGCGGCGGCCGGCCGAGGTGATCGACCTAGTCGGGCTGACCGACAAGGCCCGCGCCCGGATTCACACGCTGTCCGGCGGCCAGGTGCGGCGCCTTGACGTCGCGCTTGGCCTCATCGGCGGGCCCGAGCTGCTGTTCCTCGACGAGCCGACGACGGGGTTCGACCCGGCCGCGCGGCGCGCGTTCTGGGAGGTGATCCGGTCGCTGTCCGGCGGCGGGGTCACGGTGCTGCTGACCACGCACTACCTGGACGAGGCGGCGGAGCTCGCGGACCGCGTCGCGGTGATCTGCGACGGCGCGATCGTCGCGTCCGGGCGGCCCGCCGACCTTGGCGGCCGGGTGGCCGCCGGGGCGGTCGTGGGCTGGGACGACAGCGACGGTCATCGGCGGGAGCGGACGGAGGAGCCGACCCGGCTGGTCGCCGATCTATCGGCCCGTTTCGGCGGCGAGGTGCCCGGGCTGACCGTGACCCGGCCCTCTTTGGAAGATGTCTATCTAGAGCTGACAGGAGGCCGGCAGTGACCGCGATCTCGAGCACAGGGGAATCCATTGTGGTGCACCCGTCGCAGGCGCCGTTGCCGAGCGTGTGGCGAGTCGGGCTGTCCCGCGGCTCGGTCGAGCTGAAGGCGTTCTTCCGTGAGCGTCAGGCGATGGTGTTCATCTTCGCCATGCCGGCCGTCATGCTGGTGCTGCTAGGGGCGATCTTCGGCAGCGAGCACGCCGGTGATGGCGTCAGCATCGGCGACCTGTATGTAGCGGGGCTGATCGGCGGCGGCGTGATGGCGACCAGCTACCAGAACCTGGGCATGTCCATAGCGTTCGAGCGGGAGCGGTTCACGCTCAAGCGGCTGCGCGGCACGCCCATGCCCCCGGCCGCCTACTTCGCCGGGAAGTTCATCCAGGTCGTGGTGGCCGCAATCGCCGAGGTCGTGGTGCTGCTCACGGTCGGGATCGCGTTCTACCACCTGCGGCTGCCAACATCGCTGTCGGCCTGGTGGACATTCACCTGGGTGTTCTTCCTCGGCGTGGCCGCCTGCTCGCTGCTCGGCATCGCGGCAAGCAGCCTGCCGCGGTCGGCGGCCCGCAACGGGGTGGCCGTGATCACCCTGCCGTTCGTGGTGCTGCAGTTCATCTCCGGGGTCTACGTCCCGTTCACCCTGGTGCCGCCGTGGCTGCGCGACATCGCGTCGGTGTTCCCGCTGGAATGGATGTGCCGCGGGATGCGCTCAGTGTTCGTGCCGCAAGCGGTGGCCCTGGAGCCGGGACACTCATGGCAGCTTGGCCAGGCCGCGCTGGTGCTGCTGGCCTGGGCTGGCGCAGGATTGGTCTTGTGCCTGAGAACGTTCCGCTGGCAAAACCGGCAAGACGGATGAGCTCGCTGCTGGAGCGCTGCGCCCCGGTGCCGGTGCCGGCGTCGGGGCGGCGGCACGCCTGGGAAACGGGCAACCTGGTGTGGGACGTCTTCTACCTGGTCGTCTTCGCAGCCGTGCTCGCGGTCGTGCTAGTCGGCTCGCCCGGGTCGAGGGTCGTGGCGGGCGTTGCGCTCGGCGCACTTCTCCTGTGGTATCTGTTCGTGGGCCGGCCGCTGTGGACCGGCGGCCGGGCGGGGCCGGTGCGGGCGGTGGCCTACGTCGTCGGGGTGTTCGTCCTGTTCGGGGCCGCGCAGAGCCAGAATCCCAACGTCTGGTTCCTCGCGTTCGCGATCGCACCGCAGTTCTTCAGCTTCATGGGCCCCCGCTGGGCTATGGGGCTTGGCATCGCGATCAACTTCCTCGCCGCGGGCCTGGTCGCGTACCGGTATCCCTCGGCGGCGGCTTCCGCCTTCGCGATCGCCGCGGCCGGCGGCGGCTTCTCGCTCTTCTACGGCGCCTGGGTATCGCGGATCATCAGGCAGAGCGCCGAGCGAGCCGAGATCATCGACCAGCTTGAGGCCACCCGGGCCGAGCTCGCCGCCGCCCAACATGAGGCCGGACGACTGGCCGAACGGCAGCGGCTGGCTGCCGACATCCACGACACTCTGGCGCAGGGGTTCACCAGCATCCTGATGCTGATCCAGGCGGCACAAGCCGACCTTGAGGGCTCGCATCCTGTCGCCGGGCGGCAGCTTGACCTCGCGGCGCGCACCGCCAGGGAGAACCTGGCCGAGGCGCGGGCGCTGGTCGCCGACCTGGCGCCTGCCCAGCTTGACGGCAGCACGCTGCCAGACGCGCTGCGCAGGCTGTCGCAGGCACCGGGTGTGGACGCTGATTTCGGCCTGTCCGGCACGCCGCGGCCGCTGCCAGTCGCGGCCGAGGTCGTGTTGCTGCGGGTGTGCCAGGAGGCGCTGGCCAACGTACGCAAGCACGCCGGCGCGCAGTCTGCGTCCGTGCAGCTCGGCTACGAAACTTCGGCCGTTGTCCTGGAGGTCAGCGACGACGGCAAGGGATTCGACCCGGACCAGGTCAACGGCGGCTATGGCTTGCGCGGGATGCGGACCCGGGTCGCCGAGGCCGGCGGCACGCTGACGGTGCGCAGCTCGCCAGGCACCGGTACGAGCGTCAGCGCTAAGGTGCCGGCATGACCGCCATCCGGGTCGTGCTCGCCGACGACCACCCCGTGGTGCGCGAGGGCCTGCGCGGCATGCTGGCCGCCGAGCCGGACATCGAGGTGGTCGGCGAGGCAGCATCAGGACCCGAGGCGGTGGCGTTGGCCTCGCGGATACAGCCCGATGTGGTGCTGATGGACCTGCGCATGCCCGGCGGCGACGGGGTGGAGGCCATCAGGCAGCTGGCCGGGACCACGGTCGTGGTGCTGACCACGTACGACTCTGACGCCGATATCCTGCGCGCGGTCGAGGCCGGCGCGGCCGGCTACCTGCTCAAAGACACGCCGCGGGCGGTGCTCGCCGACAGCGTTCGGGCCGCTGCCAGGGGCGAGACCGTGCTAACGCCCGCGGTGGCCGGGCGCCTCCTCGGCGCGATGCGCACCCCGCCCGGCCCCGCGCTCGAGCAGCTGTCCGCGCGGGAGACCGAGGTGCTCGCGCTGGTCGCGCGCGGGCTGACGAACGGGGAGATCGCGCGCAAGCTCTTCCTGAGCGAGGCCACCGTGAAGACGCATCTGCTGCGCGCATGCGGCAAGCTCGGCGTGTCCGGGCGGACCGCAGCGGTGACCAAGGCGATCGAGATCGGTGCGCTCCCCGCGCCCGGACGGTTACGGCTCTGACTTCAGAATCGGCGTAGCCGGACTCGTGTCACTGCGTGATCGGCTCCCTTGTGCAGGACGAGGGTGGCCCTGGCGCGAGTGGGCTGGATGTTCTCGATCAGGTTGACCTCGTTGATGGTTTCCCAGACCTGGATGCCGAACGCGTCGACCTCCGCGATGCTGACCTGGGTGAGGGTGCGGAACGGAGACTGCGGGTCAGTGAACGCGGTCTCTCGCAGCGCGTGCAGCCGGCTGAGGAACCATTGCCGTATGTGGTCTGGACGCGCGTCGACGTAGACGGAGAAGTCGAAGAAGTCAGCGAGCGCCAGCGCGCCGGCCGGAGCTGGCTGCAGCACGTTGATCCCTTCGACGATCAGGACGTCGGGCCGCCGCACGGACTGGTGCTGGCCCGGAAGGATGTCATAGGCGAGGTGCGAATAGACGGGCGCGGTGACCTCAGGCGCCCCCGCCTTCACCTGCTGGACGAAGCGCAGCAGGGCCCGGCGGTCATAAGACTCGGGGAAGCCCTTGCGGCTGGCCAGGCCGCGCTGCTCCAGCACAGCGTTGGGGTACAGGAAGTTGTCGGTCGTCACCAGCTCGACGTGCGGGCGCTGCGGCCACTGTGAGATCAGTGTCCGGAGCACGCGGGCCGTAGTGGACTTGCCGACAGCCACGCTGCCGGCGACTGCGATGACGAACGGCGCCGGCCGGATCTGGTGTCCGAGGAACGCCCCGACCGTCTCGCGCAACCCGGCGCTCGCCTCGAAGTAAAGGCGCAGCAGCCTGCTCAACGGCAGGTAGATGTCTTCCACCTCGCTGAGCTGGATCGGATCGGTGAGCCCGCGGATCTCATCCAGTTCGGCGGCGGTCAGCGACATGGGAGTACTGGCGCGCAGGCCGCGCCACGCCTGGCGATCGAGATCCAGATAGGGGCCGTCCCAATTTCGACCAGTCACGCTGCCAACATATGACCGAGACTGCGATCAGACGGCTACCAGCAGCATTCGGCTGGCCAGTGCGGTGGAAGCGGCCAGCGAGTCGAGGAAGAGGCCGCGCGCGATCTCGTCATCGCGCAGCGCCCAGAGCAGCAGGCAGTTGTTCCAGGCCATGTCCCTGGCGCTGTTAATGCTCCAGTTGGCGATCAGGTTGGTCACCGCGCACAGATGCTGGTCCACGTCGCGTTCGGGGGCGGATTCGAAGGACTGCCGGACGGATTGCTCGGCCGCGTCGAGCAGCTGGTCGACCTTCTGGTAGTCGGCGAGATGCGGCCCGGCGCCCGGCGCGGTCGCCCGGGCAATACAGGTGTTGACCACCGCCAGCGGCAGGTCGTGGTTGATGTGGGCGTTCATTCCCGCCAGCGCGAACTGGACCGGCTCGATCCCTGGCGCGGCACGCCGCTGCACAAGCGGCCGCCAGGCCAGCGGCACTGTTTCCGGATCGGCGGCGTTGCCGGCCGCGGCGAAGTACAGGTTCGCGAACGTGACATCAAGCTCGGCCATGAATGTGGGGTCGGCGAAGAAATCCTTGCCGAGCTGGCTGTTCACCTGATTGGTGACCCCCAGGTACATGCGGTTGAAGCACGCGAGGCCGTCCGCCGCTGGAAGCGCCGCCTCGATCGCCTCCATGCGCGCGATGGCCTCGGCGACCGAGGCCACGCGCGCGCCACCCGCACC
>Ga0126381_100009913_pt1 | contig 10703 bp, 7 predicted proteins | sample PanSoiMetPlot_28_FD_96465 | JGI IMG/M metagenome (GOLD analysis project Ga0126381, IMG submission 96465) | Tropical forest soil microbial communities from Panama - MetaG Plot_28 | ecosystem: Environmental > Terrestrial > Soil > Tropical forest > Bulk soil | place: Panama | collected 2016-02-17
CGGTGCCGGAGGCGGTATAGGCGACCGTGGCGTAGTCCGGTGTGTTGCTTGTCCCCCAGCTGTACCCAGTGACGTATACCGTTCCGCTCGAGGGGTTGACGGCCACCGAGGTGGCGTCATCAGTGTTGTTGCCCGGGCCGGCGTAGTGCCTGACCCACAGCTGGCGGCCGGTGGCTGAGTAGGCGACTGTGCCGTAGTCCAGGCTCGGCGGGCTGGGCACGAAGCTTTCCCCGGTGACGTACACCGTCCCGGTGGTGGGGCTGACCGCGATCGACGTCGCCTCGTCAGTGCCGCCGTTGTCGTAGCGCCTGAGCCACTGCTGATGGCCGGTGGCGGCGTTATAGGCGATCGTGGCGTAGTCGGCCCCTCCGACTTTCCCCCAGCTGAACCCGGTGACATATACCGTTCCGCTCGTGTGGCTGACGGCCACCGCGGCGGCCTCATCGTCGTTGTTGAGTGGGCCGTTGTAGTGCTTGGCCCACAGCTGGGCGCCGGTGGCGGAGTTGTAGGCGACGGTGGCGTAGTCCCCGAACTGGCCGACAATGCTTGTCCCGGTAACGAAGACCTTCTTGCCATCCGGGCTGACCGCGACCGAGCTTGGCACATTGCTGAGACTGCCAGTGGGGCCGTTGTAGCGCCTAACCCACAGCCGGGCGCCGGTTGCGGCCTTGTAGGCAACCGTGGCGTAGTCAACCACGCCTGCAGTCCCATAGCTTTGCCCGGTCACGTACACCGTCTTCCCTGATGGGCTGACTGCCACCGCTTCCGCAACGTCGGTGTTGTTGCCGGTGCCGTTGTAGCGCTTGACCCACAGCCGCGCGCCAGGACTGGCCGCGAGCGACCTCCCCGCCGGGGATACCTGCCTCGCTTGCCGGGCGCCGGGCGCTGCGCCCGCAGCGCTCGACCCAGCCATCAGCACTACGCTCGCCGTCGCGGCGGCATACAAGCACGCGCGATATTTCTGCATCTAGAAGGCCTCCCCGCCCCACCGGCCCAATCTGCCACTCGGGCATCGCCCCACTATGCGCACTATTAGGAACGGTGTGTCAAGGACAAAGTCCCGGCGGCCGCGCGAGGCCCGTTCGCGACGCCTTACTCGAGCCGCACCCGCGGGTCGAGGACCGCGTAGACGACGTCGACCACGAGGTTGGCCAGCACGACGAACGCGGACGCGAGCGTGACTATCGCGATGATCACCGGCAGATCCTGGGTCACGATCGACTGAACGGCGATCTGTCCGAGCCCGGGCAGTCCGAAGATCTGCTCGGTCACCACCGCGCCCCCGAGCAGGATCCCCACGTCAATGCCGAACTGCGTGGTTACCGGCGTGATCGCGGCGCGCAGGGCGTGGCCGTAGATCACGCGGGTCCTGGTCAGGCCTTTGGCGGCCGCGGTCCTGACGAAGTCTTCGCCGAGCACGTCAAGCATGGCCGCGCGGGTGAGCCGGGTGTAAGCGGCGGCCGCGGTCAGCGCGAGGCTCAGCCACGGCAGCGCCAGATGACGCGCCCACTCCAGCGGGTCAGCGGTGAGGGGTACATATCCGCTGCCTGGGAACAGGTCCACGCCCGCGAGGTGGAGCCGGAAGAACAGCAGGTATAGCACGACGATTCCGAGCAGGAACGTAGGCATCGAGTAGAAGCCGAGAGAAAGCGCGGTCAAGGACCGGTCGGGCAGGCTGCGCGGGCGGGTCGCCGCGAGAACTCCCGTGGATACGCCAATCGCCAGCCAGATGACCGCGGCGCCGAGCGCCAGTGAGGCGCTGACCGCGATTCGGCCAGCCAGCAGCGACGTGACGGGCTCGCTGCTGTAGAAGGAGTAGCCGAGGTTCCCGTGCCCGAGGCGGTCAAGGAACATCCAGTACTGGTCTATCACCGGCTTGTTCAGGCCGAGTCGCTGGGAGACCAGGGCGACCGTCTGCGGAGTCGCGAGCTTTCCGGCGATCAGCCGGGCGACGTTGTGCGGCGCGACGAAGAACAACACGAATACCGCGACCGTAATCACCCACAGCACCAGCAGTCCCAGCGTCAGGCGGCGCACCAGGAACGTGATCACCGCCGCCTCCGCAGGGCAACGAGCAGGCTGTCCCCCCGCGGGTCCAGAGCATCGCGGATCGAGTCGCCGAGCAGGTTGAAAGCGAGCGTGATAGCAAGCAGTGCCAGTCCTGGGAACAGGATGAACCACCACGCGACCTGGTAGTAGCCGGTCGCCTCGGCGAGCATGTTCCCCCAGTCCGGCGTCGGCGGCACGACGCCGAGGCCAAGGTAGGACAGCGTGGCCTCGAAGGCGATCGATGCCGGGATCAGCAGCGTCGTGTAGACGATCACGGGAGCGGCCAGGTTGGGCAGCACGTCGACGCGGATGATCCGCAGGTCCGAGGTGCCGATGGAGCGGGCGGCCTCGATGAATTCCTTCTCCCGGATCGACAGGGTCTGGCCGCGCACGATCCGGGCGACGGCTGCCCAGCTGAAGAACGCGATCACCAGGATCGAGATCAGCAAGCTCGGGCCCACCACGGTCTCCAGCGAGATCGCCGCGAGCAGGAAGGGCAGCGACAGCACGACGTCGATGCAGCGGCCGAGAACCGCGTCAGTGATACCGCGGAAGTAGCCCGCCAGCACCCCGACGGCGACCCCGATCGTCATCGCCGACAGGCTCGAGGTCACCCCGACCAGCAGCGAGATTCTTGCCCCGTAGACGACTCGCACGAGCAGGTCGCGGCCAAGGTCGTCGGTGCCGAACAGGAAGGTCGCGGTTGGCGGCCGCGGCAGGCCCTGCGGAGTGAGCCCCGTCCCCAGGTACTGGGTGTCCGGTCCGTGGCCGACCAGGTGCGCGATCAGCGGTGCGGCGATCGCTGCCACCGTCGTCAGCACTATGAAAATTGAGCACGCCAACGCCATCCGGTCATGGCGGATCCGCTCGAAGGCGAGCGCCAGGGGCGTGCGTGCGCGGACAGCCTCGGCCCCGCCAAGCTCGGCCGCGGTCCCGACCGGCATGGTCATCGTCATCGCATCGCCTCCGTTCGGTCGAGCGGGAAATGGCAGGCGACCTGATGATCGGCGTTGCCGTTCGTCGAAGCCAGCGGCGGTTCCTGCTCCGAGCACAGTTGTTGCGCGGCGGGGCAGCGGGTGCGGAAGCGGCAGCCCGACGGCGGGTCCGCAGGGGACGGGAGTTCACCGGACAGCGCCGCCGCCTGGCGGAGCTCGGCGCGATCGGGATCCGGAACCGAGGCCGCCGCGAGCAGCGCCGCGGTGTAATGGTGGCGTGGTGCCTGGTAGATCGCCTCGGCGCGGCCGGTTTCGACGATCTTGCCGAGGTACATGACGGCGACCTGGTCGCTCACGTGCTCGACCACGGCAAGGTCGTGAGCGATGAAGACGTAGCCGACATGGAGTTCGGCCTGTAGGTCGGCCAGCAGATTGATGATCTGGGCCTGGATCGAGACATCGAGCGCGGACACCGGCTCGTCGCAGATGAGCAGCTTGGGGTTGATGGCCAGCGCGCGCGCGATGCCTATCCGCTGCCGCTGGCCACCGGAGAACTCCGCGGGAAAGCGGTTGTAGTGCTCGGGGTTGAGGCCGACCATTTCCATAAGCTGCTGTACCCGGGCGCGCAGGCCCGTCCGGGGCACGGCCTTGTGAACGATCAGCGGCTCGGCGATGATCGATCCAACCCGGCGGCGGCCGTTGAGCGAACTGAACGGGTCCTGGAAGACCATCTGCAGGTCGCGGCGCACCGGCCGCAGGTCGCGGCGGGACATCGCGGTGATGTCCAGGCCGTCGAATACGACTTGGCCAGAGGTGAGCGGGTAGAGCCGGGCGATGCAGCGGGCGAGGGTGGACTTGCCGCATCCGGTTTCGCCGACAATACCGAGAGTCTGCCCGGGCTCGACTGTCAGGCTGATGCCATCCACCGCCCGGATGGTCGCTGCACCACGCGGCTGCACGAGCGAACGGCCGACCGGGAAGTACTTGGTCACGTCGGTGAGCCTGAGAAGTTCCGGTCGCCCAGACGGGGCCGGCGATCCTTCGCTCACTATCACCGCCCGCCTTCGCGCACGTCGCTCACCTCTCCGCTCATTTGCTGGGGCACGAAAAGCAAGCCATGCTCGCCTTCATCGAGTTCGGCCGCACGCCAGCAGGCCGACCTTTGGCCAGGGGCGCCCACCTCAAGCAGCGGCGGCTCCTCCTCCCGGCAGTGCTGCATCGCCAGCGGGCAGCGCGGATGAAACGGGCATCCGCGTGGAAGCCGGATCAAACTCGGCGGCTGGCCGGGAATGGGCGTCAGACGCTGCTTGATCGCTCCCCGAGCGCCTGGCACCGACCCCAGCAGACCGCGAGTGTAGGGGTGCCGCGGCGAGCGGTAGATCGTGCGGCGGTCGGCGATCTCGACCGGCCGTCCCGCGTACATGACCGTGACTGTGTCAGCCATCCCGGCGATCACCCCGAGGTCATGGGTGATCATGATCAGCGCGGTCTGGTACTCACGCTGGACCTGCTGAAGAAGCTGCAGGATCTGCACTTCCACAGTGGCGTCGAGCGCGGTGGTGGGCTCATCGGCGATGATCAGCGCCGGCCGCAAGGCGAGCGCCATCGCGATCATCGCGCGCTGGCGCATTCCGCCGGAGAACTGATGGGGGTAGTCGTCCGCTCGCTGGCTCGCGCGCGGAATGCCGACCGTCCCGAGCAACTCGACCGCCTGGGACCGCGCGGCAGCGCGGGAGATCTTCTCGTGGGCGCGGACAGCCTCGGCGATCTGCCGGCCGATCCGGTAGTGCGGGTGCAGGCTGGTCAGCGGATCCTGAAAGATCATGCTGATCTGGGCGCCCCGGACGCGCCGAAGTTCGTCCTCGCTCATCGCCAGCAAGTCGCGGCCGCGGAACAGCGCTGTTCCGCTCACCTCTGCCGCCGATGTGAGCCCGAGCAGGGTAAGCATGGAGACGCTCTTGCCCGACCCCGACTCGCCAACGATGCCGAGCGTGGCGCCTGCCTGCACCTCGAATGACGCGCCACGCACCGCGCGGACGATGCCATCCGGCGTACGGAAGCTGACATGCAAGCCCTCGACGGCAAGCGTGACCGGCTCGGAAGCCGGCCAGCCTGCCTGCGCGCTCACACCTTCACCCGGACAGCCAGATATTGGTCGGGTCACAGTTGAGGTCGTCGACCCAGAAGTAGCATCCGTGCACCCGCGAAGAGTGGAACACCGGCCACTTGTAGTCATTTATGGGCACCATCGCGGCGTCGGTCATGGCCAGTTCGTCGGCCTTAGCCCACCACCCAGCGGCGACCGATAGCGATGAGGCACCGAGGGCGTGCGCGATATCGGCGTCCACCGCAGGGCTGTTGTAGCCGCCGAAGTCGTTGGACCCGGGCGCTGGGCTGGTCAGCAGCGGCTGGATCGTGCTGCGGCCATCGTTGCCGAACCAGTCAGGCACCCAGCCAGGTAGCGAGATGTCCCACTGGTCCGCCTTGCTGCTCGTCGGCTGTGTCAGGTACTTGCCGTAGAAGTCGCTCTGTGTGGTCGGCACCAGCATCACCTTGAAGCCGGCCGCCGCCAGGCTCGATTGCATGGCCTGGGCCTCCCGCGGGGCCGGCTGGCTGGTTGAGTAGAGCAGCTTGATGGCTGGCCCGCTGTGGTACCCGGCCTGCCGCAGCAGCGCTTTCGCCTTCGCCGCGTTACCGTTCCCGCCGTTGTCGGCGAAGGGGGTAAAGCCGGTCGCGTAGCCCACGTTGCCTGGGATGATCAGCTGGCTGGCCACCTGCCCGAGCGCGGGCCCGCCGAGGATCTGGATGATCGCGTTCTTATCAATCGCGTAGGCGACCGCTTGCCGGACCAGCTTGTTGCGGAACGGTCCCGCGTACTGGTTGAGCGCGACGTAGTTGAAACCGCTGAAGTAGGGACCGGTGGGCCCGATGATCAGTCGGTTATCGTGCGAGCTCATCAGCGCGGGAATGTTCTGCGGCGGCGGCTGAACGTCCCATTCCATGTCGCCGGTCCCGGCCTGGAGCTGCTGTTGGACGCTGTCGGTGGTCAGCCCTTCGGTAATGATGATCTTGTTGACGTAGGCCTTGCGCCACGGGTCGGTGGCGGGATTCCATGCGGGGTTGCGCGCGAGCGTGAACCCCTTCGAGGCCGAGTAGCTGGTGATCTTGTACGGGCCGTCGGAGAGCGTGTTCGCACGGAGTTGCGGGCTGTCCGGCAGGTACTTCAGGTACTCCGCCGGCCGCGCCGAGGAAAAGCCCATCGCGAGGATGTTCAGGAAGTCAGGCGCGGGCTCGGTGAGCTTGAAGACCAGAGTGAGCGGCCCGGCCGAGGAGACGCCGGGAAGCGAGGCCGTGGCAGCATAATGGTCGACCGTCGCGACCGTGGGCTTCACCTTCGCGAAGCCGGCGCAATAGGCGGCCATCCCGACGATCGTGCTGGTGAAGTAGCCGGGCGCGCCGACTGGCGACTGCGGGTTGCACAGGAACCGGAACTCGCGCACGAAGTCAGAGGAAGTCACCTGGCGGGCCGGGGAGGTGCTCCAGTCGACGCCCTGGCGCAGGTGGATCGTGTAGGTCTTCCCGTCGGTCGAGATGCCGCCATTGGCCGTCGTGGGTATCGCCGAGGCCACGTCCGGCACAAGCTTGATCTGCCCAGGGAACGTCGGCGCGGCCGGGTAAGTGAACAACTGCCGGGCGAACATCCGCTCCAGCAGTGTGCTGACCGTGTAGTAAGCGCTGACCGTATCGAGGTTGAAGATGTCGCTCTGTCCAAGCATGATCAGTGTCCCCCCGCGGTGCGGGGTGCTGGACGGTTTACCGGGCTGACTGGACCCGCCTCCGCTGCTGCACGCGGTAGCGATCAGGGCGGTGGCCGCGATCAGGCCGGCGGATGCACGGTAACCGAGGCTTCGCATGGCGTACCTCCGCAGTAAGCTGCCGGCTTCGAGCCAGGCAGTGAGGTCGTGCTTGCAGTGTCGCTGCGGTGTCGTAGCCCTGCCAATGCGCAAGTGTCGTACGTCCGCAACGGCTGATGCGACGACCGTTCAAGTCAATGCCTTACCACAGTGGGCGGTGCATGACAATGGCGGCCAAATGACCTGAACGAGCTCAAGGTCTCCGTCGACGATCTGGCCGGGCGCACGATGCTGAGGATCGGACTCCCGGGTCAGTTGATCTGATGCTGGCCCTTTACCCGGTCAACGTCGGTTTCGTATGGTGACGGCATCGCGGGCGATAGCCCGACGGTGCGGCGTCGCATAGGAGGAGATTCGTGGAGCACGCACGGCAGTTCTATATCGGCGGCCAGTGGGTCACCCCGAGCACCACCGAGACGCTCGACGTCATCAACCCGGCTACCGAGGAGCCGATCACGTCGGTCGCCATGGGCGCGGAGCAGGATGTCGACGCAGCCGTGGCGGCGGCTAAGGGCGCGTTCGACACGTTCTCGGCCACCAGCAAGGCCGAGCGGCTTGAGCTGCTCGACAGCATCATCGCCGTGTACTCCAGCCGTCTTGGCGACCTAGCCGACATAGTCAGCCAGGAAATGGGCGCGCCTTTGTGGCTAGCCAAGGCGGCGCAGGCCCCGGCCGGGCTTGGTCATCTCGCTACCGCGCGCGCCGTTCTGGCCGACTTCGAGTTCGAGCGCCAAATGGGCAAGACCTTGCTCGTCCGTGAGCCGATCGGCGTATGCGGGATGATCACGCCCTGGAACTGGCCGCTCAACCAGATCGGGTGCAAGGTGGCCCCAGCCATCGCCGCTGGCTGCACGATGGTGCTCAAGCCGTCCGAGGTGGCGCCGCTCAACGCCATCCTGTTCGCTGAGATCCTCGACCAGGCGGGGGTGCCCGCTGGTGTGTTCAACCTCGTGAACGGCTACGGCATCACCGTGGGCGCCTGCCTGTCCGCACACCCGGACATTGACATGATGTCCTTCACCGGTTCTACCCGAGCGGGAGTCGAGGTCGCCAGGGCGGCCGCCCCGACCGTGAAGCGGGTCGCGCAGGAACTCGGCGGCAAATCGGCCAACATCGTGCTCGATGATGCCGACTTCGAGGCGGTGGTCGCGCGTGACATGACCGGCATGTGCACGAACTCCGGCCAGTCGTGCAACGCAGCCACGCGGATGCTGGTCCCGGCCGCCCGGATGGACGAAGCTGCCGCCATCGCGTCGGCGGCGGCCAGCGCAGTCGTCGTCGGCGACCCCAGGGAAGCGGGCACCAGGATCGGCCCGGTGGTTTCGGCCACCCAGTACAGCCGCATCCAGCAGCTCATCGAGAAGGGGATCGGCGAGGGCGCCAAGCTCGAGGTCGGCGGGCCTGGCAAGCCTGACGGTCTCGAGACCGGCTACTACGTCCGGCCGACCGTGTTCTCGCACGTGTCCAACGACATGACGATCGCCCGAGAGGAGATCTTCGGGCCGGTGCTCGTCCTGATCGGCTACGACGATGACGACGACGCCGTCCGAATCGCCAATGACACCGTCTACGGGCTGTCCGGCTACATCTCCGGGGACAGCGAACGCGCCAGGTCGATGGCCCGTCGCATTCGCAGCGGCAATGTGCACCTCAACGGTGCCGGGCCCGACTTCAACGCGCCGTTCGGCGGCTACCGCCGGTCAGGCAACGGCCGCGAATGGGGCGCGCTCGGCTTCGAGGAGTACCTGGAGACCAAGGCCATCATGGGCTACCAGGGCTAAACCACCACCCGTCCCTTGCTGTCCATCCACCGTCAATACCTGAGCGGCTGCGGGCGCGTGGTCAGAAGGTCAGAACCGGTACGCGGTAGCGCCGAAGGGATCGCCCTTGGCGTGGGCGAAGATCTTGGCGGGCGTTACTGAGAACACCTGGGCTTGGCCTGGCGAGTCGTCGTCTGGGCTGCCGAATGCGCCGCCGCGGACGGCGAATTTCCACCGCCCGTCCCACCTGGTGGCGAACGCGGCTGCGATCTTGCTGAGCGCGGCATCGTCGTTGATGTGTATGGCATCGCCTTCCACGATCACGTCGATCCCGCGGTCCCAGGTGCTGCAGCCAGTGGTCAGCACCACGTGCGGGTTGGCGCGCAGGTTAGCGAACTTCTGCTCTCCGGCGCCGGTGCTGAAGTAGACCGCGCCGTCCGACCAGACTGCGACTACCGGCGTAACATGCGGCCTGCCGTCGGCCCGGACCGTGGAGAGCCAGAACAGTTCGGCCGAGCCGAGGATTCGGCACGTCTCCTCCCAGTCGACGGCGACCGCGGCCGGATCGCTGTACTGCTCGTCAAAGGTGGTCGTGGGTGTGCGCATCAGCGCTCCTTTGTTCGTCGTTGCTTCGTTGTTGCTTCGTCGTGGCGGATCACTCCGACAGGTAAGACGGGCCAAGAAGACCGGGATCATCGGTCCAACCCCTGATCAGCCTGAGTGCTGGTTTGGTACCCGGATCCGGTGGAAGTAACGGCCATGCCCGTTGCCATCGATGCAGATGGAGGAACCCCGTGTCCCAGTTGATAAGACGCCGCGCCGCGCGCTTCGTGGCCGTTGTTGCTGCCTGTGGTGGGGCCGCGATAGCGGGCGCGCCGACCGGCGCCGCAGCGCTGTCGGCGGCCAACCTTCCGGTCCCGGTGCCGACAGTGTCCGACTACCAGCTCATGACCTCCAGTACGACGCCGCCGTCGGAGTCGGCCTGCTTCGCCAGAGGCCGGCGGTGCTTCACCGCGAGCGCCATGGAGAATTCGTACAACCTGCCGCCGCTCTATGCGGCGGGCGATGAAGGCCAGGGAATGACGATCGCGATCATCGACTCGTTCGGCAACCCCAACATGGCGTCGGACCTGGCCAACTTCAATACTCAGATGGGTTTGCCGCACATGTGCGGCGAGCCAGGCCAGGCCTGCGGCGCAGGGGTCCCGACCTTCCAGCATGTTTTCTGGGACGGGAAGACCGAGGTGAAGACGCCTCCGCCGGGCAGCCAAGGCACGGGCCTGCAGGCTCGCACCGCCTGGACAGTGGAGACCAGCCTGGATGTGGAATGGGCGCACGCGATGGCTCCGCTGGCGAACATCATCAATGTCACTACCAACCCCGCCGAGACCCAGGGCGTCCAGGGATTCCCTGCCATGATGAAGGCCGAGCAATTCATCGTGGACAACCACCAGGCCACAGTCATCTCGCAGAGCTTCGGGGCGGTCGAAGAAGGCTTCGGCAGCCCGCAGTCACTGCTGCAGCTTCGGAACGCTTTCGTCTCCGCCGCCGCCAGTGGAGTCACCGTCGTGGCCAGTTCGGGCGACGGCGGCTCGGCTAACTCTGTCAAGACCCCGGTGAAGAATCCGACCACCGTGCCGTTCCCGACAGTCAACTGGCCGGCTTCTGACCCGCTCGTCACCGCCGTCGGCGGCACCTACCTGTGCACCAACCCGGTGACCGGCATCGGTGTTGACTCGGCCGACCCGCCCACCAACTGCCAGGCGAACCCGGGAGTGCGGGAGATCGGCTGGATCGACGCTGGCGGCGGCTTCAGCCACATCTTTGCCGCGCCTGCCTACCAGGCCTCGCTGCCTGCCGGCTCCACGCCGATCGGTGCGATGCGCGGTGTGCCCGACGTGGCCTTCCAGGCCAGTTCCCGCACTGGGCCCCTGGTCTACGACACCGCTCCGGGTGCCGGAGGCTGGTTCATCGTCGGCGGAACATCCTGCTCGGCACCGCAGTTCGCCGGGCTGGTCGCGATCGCCGACCAGATCGCCGGCCAC
>Ga0126381_100009914_pt1 | contig 10703 bp, 7 predicted proteins | sample PanSoiMetPlot_28_FD_96465 | JGI IMG/M metagenome (GOLD analysis project Ga0126381, IMG submission 96465) | Tropical forest soil microbial communities from Panama - MetaG Plot_28 | ecosystem: Environmental > Terrestrial > Soil > Tropical forest > Bulk soil | place: Panama | collected 2016-02-17
CCTCCTCCGAAAATTTACCACACCGATCTTCAAAATGTGTGGACAACCTGAGCCCATTTTTTTGGCGCTCCAGAGGGAAGAGGCTCTCAGACTCGCCCAAAATGCGAAAGTCGGGCTAGGAGCAGGTAGCCCCAAGACGTCGAGCGCTGAAGGCGCGGAAGATCTGTTGCGCCTTCAGCGCATGTGTCCTTTTAACCAACCTCTCCTAGGCCTCGCAAGCTCAGCCTAGGCTATAATCTTGCCTCGGCTTCGCCGCTGTTTCTCGACGTTGGCCGCCGGTTGCGCGCTGGCTGCTACGACGGCCGCCGTCGTTCCGCTGACGCGGAACTATGGCGCCCCTGCTAGCCCGACGTAGCAAGGGGGTAACAGGGGCGAAGTCGGGAGCGTAGCCCTCCAGCAACCCGCTACCGTGCAATCTCCGCTTTGCCCACCAGGTGGAACTGTACCGTCAGGTGCGGGTCTACAGTGAGCACCATGACTTTGCGGATCAACGGCAATTGAAAGTCACGATAATCCAAGCCAGCCATCCCTTTAATGTCATAGGTCTCGCCATCTTTTTCTATCGTGACCGGTATCCGAATCTCCTTGCTGACACCGTGCAATGAGAGTTCGCCGCGTGCACTGAACTGCGATCCGTCTTGTTTCCAGCCGGTCAGGTGAAATGAGGCGTGCGGATTGGATGTGTATGCTAACCACTTTAGCATATCGCTATCTCGTCCTTTGTCGCCGGTATCCAGGTCTTTGAAATCAAAAGTCAGATCGACCTTGGTAGGCACACTTGTTTTTGGATCGAAGGCAATGCTTAGCTCGTACCTTTCTAGTGTGCCGGAAAAGTCATGGAGCGTGCTTTTGACTTGGACTTCGATTTTGCTCTTTTGCCGATCAATCTGCAGCGTGGCTGCCGGCGCTGAATTCAGCAGGGCAAATAGCAGCAAGAAAATAATAGGGGTCGGGAAACGATTCATGCCAGCTATAGAAACGGTTGGTTACGACGCGAACCTGTTGGTAGGGCGTGCCGAAGTTGGTAGGGCGAGGCTCCGTCCGAGCCGTGGCGCGTGACGACGTTAAGGGCAGGATGGGGCGTCCCCCCACGGCTCGGGCGGAGCCTCGCCCTACCATGCTGTCAGCTCAGAATCTCGAACGCCTTTTTCAGATTATTCGGTCTGAATATCAGCAGCCCTTTTTCCGCCGTGGGCGCCGTAGCCAGATAAGCGTATTCGATGTTCACGTTCTCTGCCGCGAGCCTTTTCGCTAGATTCGATAACGTTCCAGGCGTGTTATCGTGCTCCAGCATCAGGACTTCGTTTTCCACCACCAAGGTGCCGTGCTCTTCAAAAATGGCCAACGCCTTTGTGTGGTCACTGACGACCATGCGAACGACCGCATGATCGACTGTGTCAGAGATCGTCAAGCCGAAGATATTGATATTCTCGGCTGCCAACGCATCGCAAACAGCGGCGAGCGTCCCCGGTTTATTCGCTAGGAACAACGCGAGTTGGGTCGCAATTTCCATAATCTAACTCTTCGTTACCGAGGTCTTCTCTGCCGAAGGAGCCACCACCAAGGCAGGTTTCGGGACGGTCGGGATATTGATCGGACGTATCTTCCAGAATTTTGGTTCATACCGGTGCCAATCTCCCAGGATCTCTTTGGCCCGGTCACTCTCGGTCCGCTCGAGGTGTTTGTAGATCAGTTTCTTAACTGTGACAACATCTGCCTCGGCTTCCAGCCGCTCATGCGCGACCAGCTCCGGATTCAAGCGCACCGGGAACGATTCGTCCAGATCCAACACGTAGGCAATTCCTCCCGTCATGCCGGCCCCGAAGTTTTTCCCGGTCCCGCCGAGCACCAACAGGACGCCGCCGGTCATGTACTCGCAGCCGTGGTCGCCGACGCCCTCAATGACCGCAGTCACTCCCGAGTTTCGCACGCCAAAACGCTCTCCCGCCCGGCCGGCTCCAAAGAATTCGCCGCCGGTCCCTCCATACAGACAGGTGTTCCCGACGATCGAGTTTTCATGCGCGACATACTTCCGGTTTGCGGGTGGTCGAACCACAATTTCGCCACCGCTCATACCCTTGCCCACGTAGTCGTTCGCTTCACCGGTCAGCGTTATCTTGACGCCCGGACTCAAAAATGCTCCCAGGCTTTGTCCCGCGCTCCCGCGAAGCTCCAGTTCGATTGTTCCTTCAGGAAGACCTTGCTCGCCCCAGAGATAGCCGATCTCGCCCGAAAGCTTCGTCCCAACCGCGCGGTTCGTGTTTTTGACTCGGTAAGAGAGCGTGATCGGCAGTTGGTCGTTCACCGCCTCGCGAGCGTCTTGCAGGATTGAGTCATCGAGTCGCCGGCCCAACGGGGGATCGTTACGCTCCCAGGTGTTGTGCCGCGGTTGGGAATCGTCATCCCTGGCAACGTTCACCAGCAACCGGCTGAGGTTAATCTTATTCGCCTTCGGGTGGTTCGGGATTTGCCGCTGTCTCAGATATTCGACTCGGCCGACCAGATCGTTAAAGCTCGACAAACCCATCTGCGCCATGATCTCCCTCACTTCGTGGGCCACACCATTGAAGAAGTTCACCACGTATTCGGGCTTCCCTTTGAACTTTGCGCGCAGGCGTTCGTCTTGAGTCGCAACCCCCACCGGACACGTGTTGAGATGGCACTGCCGAACATAAACGCAGCCGGAGGCTATGAGCGCGGTTGTTCCGAAGTTGAATTCCTCGGCTCCCAGGAGCGCCGCGAAAACAATATCCTCGCCTGTTCTGAGGCCGCCATCGGTGCGAAGAATAATGCGGTTTCGCAAGCCGTTGAGCATCAAAACCTGATGCGCCTCTGCGATGCCCAGCTCCCAGGCACTTCCGGCGTTCTTAATGGAACTCAACGGCGAAGCGCCCGTTCCTCCATCATGCCCGCTGATCAGGATTACGTCGGCATGAGCCTTGGCAACCCCGGCGGCGATCGTACCGACGCCGGCTGCTGCGACCAGTTTGACGCAGATCTTGGCCCGCGGATTGACCTGTTTCAGATCATAGATTAACTGCGCGAGATCCTCGATGGAATAGATATCATGGTGCGGCGGTGGCGAAATCAGTGCCACTCCGGGAGTGCTTTTTCGAAGCCGCGCGATCAATGCGGTGACCTTATGCCCAGGCAACTGTCCGCCTTCTCCGGGCTTGGCGCCTTGGGCCATCTTAATCTCGATCTCTTTGGAGGCCGCCAGATAGGCCGCGGTGACCCCAAAACGACCGGCAGCGATTTGCTTGATGGCGCTGTTTGGCCAATCGCCGTTTTTACGGCGATGAAAGCGTTCCGGGTCCTCGCCGCCTTCACCCGAGTTGGATTTCCCGCCGATCCGGTTCATCGCGATAGCGAGGCACTCGTGCGCTTCCGGACTTAGTGCGCCTAGCGACATCCCGGCTGTGGTGAATCGGCGCCGGATCTCTTCGATCGGTTCAACCTCATCGATCGGAATCGATTCTTTCCCAGTCGGAATTCGTTCCAGAAGATCCCGCAGCGTGTTTGGGCGAACCGCTCTAGTCGCTTCAACGTATGCCTTGTAGTCCTCCGGCTTATTCGACTTAACAAACGCATGAAAGCTCTTGATGACCGGGGGTGTAATGGCATGCAGCTCACCCTGACGCCGGAACCGGTAATAGCCGGGATCGCCTAGTTCGAGCGTCCCTTGCTCTTCGGGCACTGGCCTTGAGTATGCCTGCCGGTGCCGGGTCAGAGTCTCCGTTGCGATTTCGCGGAAGCCGATCCCTTCGATCTTGGAAGCCGTCCCGGTAAAGCATTTCTCGATCAGTTCCGAGCCGAGACCGATTGCTTCAAAAATCTGGGCGCCTCGGTAGCTGTCGATGACGGAGATTCCCATCTTCGACATGATCTTGAGCAATCCCTTTTCGATCGCCACCTTGTAGGTGCGTATCATCTTTTCGTAGGTCGCGGCCTCCCCAAGTTGACCCTTCTCGAGCAGCTCCCGAATGGTTGCGTAAGCGATATAGGGACAGACCGCGCTCGCACCGTACCCAATTAGGCACGCGATCTGATGGACGTCGCGGCCCTCCCCGGTTTCACAAACGATGCTGCATTTCATGCGCTTTCCGGTCCGGGTGAGATGATGATGAACGGCTCCGGTGGCCAGCAGCATCGGAATGGCTACGTGTTCGTGATCAACTCCTCGATCAGACAAAATGATCAGTCGCGCTGAATCATCAATTGCGCTTTCGGCCTCAAACGAGATCCGATCCAGCGCTCGTTCCATGCCCTGTTCACCCTCTTCGACGCGCCACAGCACCGAAATCGTCACCGATTTGTGCTCCGGATCCTGGATTAACCTGAGAGCCTCAAGTTCATGTTCCAACAACACCGGCGACTCCGAGTGCACCAGCTTCGCATGTTCGGGTGTCTCGCCGAACAGGTTCCGGCGCCATCCCAGGATTGTTGCCAACGACATCACCAGCTTTTCCCGGATCGGATCGATCGGCGGGTTGGTCACCTGTGCGAAAAGCTGCTTGAAGTAGGTATAAAGAAGTCTGGGCTGAAGAGACAGGATGGCGAGCGGAATGTCGTCACCCATCGAGCCGACGGCCTCCTGACCGTCTTTCACCATCGGCTTCAGAACCATATCGAGTTCTTCAGTCGTGTAGCCGAACGCGATCTGTCGCTCGGTCAGACTCAGAATATCGATCTCTTCCGCAGGTTCGGCGATTGTCTGCCCAGCAATTTTCTGCAAACGGAGCAGGTGCGTATTGACCCATTCGAGATAGGGTTTTTTCGTCGAAAGCTGCCTCTTTATCTCGGCGTCCCGCAAGAGTTTGCCTGCGCGAGTATCCACAGCAATCATCTCACCTGGCGCCAGTCGTCCCTTCTCGATGACTTTCGCATCATCGGTCTCGTTGCAACCGGCCTCAGAGGCAAGACTCACCAGACCATCCTCGGTTATCTTGTACCGTGCCGGCCGGAGCCCATTTCGGTCCAGACAAGCGGCGACTACGATTCCGTTGCTGAATACAAGGCCCGCCGGCCCGTCCCACGGTTCGTTGAAACAGCGGTGATACTCGTAAAACGCTTTCAGTTCCGGAGCCATCTTCTCGTCGGTCCGCCACGCCGGCGGCACCAGCATGGTCATCGCATGCAAAATGTCCCGCCCCGACATCATGAGCGCTTCGATCGCATTATCCAGACTCGCCGAATCCGATCCTCCGCGTTGTATGATCGGCTTTAGCAGATCGACGTCCTCGCCCCAGGAATCAGCCATCAACTCGGGCTCGCGCGCACGCATCCAGTTGCGGTTGCCCTGGATCGTGTTGATTTCTCCGTTGTGCGCAATGACGCGGAACGGTTGGCTCAAAGGCCAAGTCGGAAATGTATTTGTGCTGTACCGTTCGTGGTAAAGACAGATGGCAGTTTCATACTCCGGATTGGCAAGATCCCGATAGAACTTTTCCGCCGATACCGCCGTTAACAGGCCCTTGTAAACGATCACTCGATGCGAAAACGAGGTGATGTAGAAGTTCTTGATGTTATCAAGTTGCGCGCGCCTTTCTATCTCGTTTCGGGCGAGGTACAGGCGTCGCTCGTACTCATCGTCACTCATTCCCGCAGTCCGCCCAATAAGCACCTGCTCGATGCGGGGCATGGTTAGCTGCGCTTTCTCGCCCAGCACGAGTATGTTCAAGGGCACTTCCCGCCAGCCGAACTGGAACAGGCCACGATGCTCCAAAACTTCCTCGATGATAGCCTTCGTTCGCGCCTGTGCATAGGCGTTGTCGTGGGGTAAAAACACAAAGCCGACTCCAAGATCCGTGTCGTTGTAGAGTGTGTGCCCGAGTTTCGCGACCTCTTTGCGGAAGAGCTTGTACGGGATCTGCGTCATAACCCCAGAGCCGTCTCCCGTTTTTGCGTCGGCATCCATTGCGCCCCGGTGTGCCATATTGCAAACCGCGGTGAGCCCATAGTGCAACACGCGGTTCGATCGTTCGCCGTTTATCGCAGCTACAAAGCCTACCCCGCACGAATCGTGCTCTTCTTCCGGCCTGTACAACGAATCCGGACGCTCCTGGAGTACCTGCGTGATTGCGTCATTCATGGGGTCAAACTTGCTGACATTAAGACTTCAAATGGGTGTTTCAAGACCAAAATCCATAAAATCCCGACAAAATTTTGTCGCCCAAAACAACTCTTTCGAATAATTTATGTCCTCTGGAATTCGGAATAGATACTGAAGGGGTCAATTCGCGAGGATTGTGCCTGTTTCCTTTCCCAGCCGTGCTGGGCATACTGCCATGAGAATTTTAGATGAGCAAGAAAAGGCGATCGTTCGTCGACTGATTCGTGATCCGCGTGAATCGGATAACGGAGTGGGAGAACTAACTGGGGTTAACGTTCGGACTGTTAGCCGGAAACGGCAGCGTCTCGAGCAGGAGGGTATTCTGTCGTATTACGCAAATGTCGACCTTTCTGCCAATGGCGCTCAGCAGTTTACCGCGCGACATCTTTATATCATCAAGTTCAGTGTAGGAATCACCTATAACCAACTGGTAGACGATATCAAAATGGAGCCGAGCAAGACCGTTTTCACTGAAAGAGTTTTCGAGAGTCACATCGCCGAAATAGACGGCAAAGTCGCTCTGTTGCTCTACATCGACGGCGACAGCGATGTCGATATTGTGCAGCGAATGCATGAAGAATTGATCCCGAACCTTCTGGAGAATCACGGTAAAGATTCGATCGAAGAAGTCTCGACAATCCGCTTTCTATCGCCTGTGCGCGTGATGCGAAACTACCTGCCTCTGGTGAACATGAAAAACGGCCTCATGAAATCCGAGTGGCCCGATGAGGCGCTTTATGTGGGGCGCTGAGCGGTAGGTCAGTTTAGCGTTTTGAGTTTTGGGTTTTGAGTTTTGGGTGTCCCGGAGGGACGCATGACAGTAGCCCGGTGATTTATCACCGGGACCGGCGATTTATCGCCGGGATAGCACAATTGCCCTGCGTCCCGGAGGGACGTTTGAATCCCGGGCGCGTCGGGTTAGTCCCAAAGATAGCGTTCTTCAAAGCGAATGCCGTGCCTCTTTAGTAAGCTGACATATTCTTCTTGGAAGCTCCTGACGCGATGATGCTCCTCTTGATTTCGAATGTAGCTGATCGTTTCGGCGACATGAGACACGCTGACAGTGAACGCTCCATAGCCGGATTGCCAGGCAAAGTAGCGCAATGGAGTAAAGGTTTCGTGCACCCATGCCGACGAACCCCCTTTAACAAGCTGAACAGCCTTAGCGACAGATAGCGTTGTCGGCAAGGAGAGAAGCAGGTGGACATGATCTGCAACTCCACCAATGCAGAGCGGCTTTACGCCATGCTGTTTTGCGATTCCACCCATGAAAGCCCAAAGCCGGTCCCTGGTTTCATCAACGAGTAGACGTTCCCGATTTTTCGTGCTGAAAACGCAGTGGACGTTAAGCGAAGAGAATGTGTCGGCCATGGTTAACGCGCATTTTCAATCGTCCCTGCGGGACGAGGTCAAATTGTAAAAACCGCCGGCGATAAATCGCCGGCCTACTTTCAGATGTCCCTCCGGGACGCACCCTGGGATTCGTCCCATATTCTCTGGCGACCTTGAACGCCTCAAAGTCTTCAAATGAACGGGTAATAAAGAAACTCTTTATAATAATGTTATTTAATATACCCCGATCACCAGAGCAAGCTTTTTTTTAACCTCGCAGCGCTCCTCTAGAAACGAGAAACGTTCTTCACCCCACCGCCTCAGTCCGCGGATAGCTTCCCAATACCTTCACGAACGTGGAGTGTTTCTCTAATTCCGTGATGGCATTCTTCACCAGCTCATCCTCGCAGTGGCCTTCGATATCAACGAAAAAGAAGTATTCCCAGTTCTTGCGTTTGGAGGGTCGGCTCTCGATCTTGCTCATGCTCAACTTCAGCCGGTTGAAAGGCTCAATCGCGGAGTACAAGGCGCCGACTCGATCCTGCACACAAAACATCAGAGAGGTTTTGTCTTTGCCGGTCGGCGGACAGCTCGCGTGAGAAATGACCAGAAAGCGAGTGGTGTTATTTGGACTGTCCTGGATCGATCGTTCGAGAATCTCCAGCCCATACACCTCCGCGGCCATGGCGCCTGCCAGGGCCGCAGTCCCCGGTTCGCGCGAAGCCAACTCAGCCGCTTTCGTGGTACTCGAGACTTCAATCCATTCCATGTCATGGGCACGGGCTTGCAACCATTTCCGACATTGGCCGAAAACCTGCGGGTGAGAATAGATCTTGGTAATCTTGTCTCTCGGCTCGTTCGACAGGAAATTGTTTTCGATTCGCAGCAGGATTTGCGCGCAAATCTTTAACTCGGAATCCATGAAGACATCCAGAGTGTGGTTGACTGCACCCTCAACCGAATTCTCGATCGGTACGACACCATAGTCAGCCAGGCGCCGGGTAACCTGGTCGAAGACATCACCAATGTTCGCCTGAGGGACATAGTGAAGCGACGCACCGAATTTCGCGCGCGCCGCCTGATGTGTCCAAGTCGCTTCAGGGCCGAGATAGCTAATGGTCAATCCTTTCTCGAGTGCTAGCGCGGCTGACATGATCTCTCGGTAGATCGCGCGTACCGCAGTTCCAGGGAGTCGCCCTTTGTTCTTCTGTTCAAGGCCCTGCAGCAGGGCTTCCTCTCGCTCAGGTGCGTAAATGGCCAAGCCGGCTTGCTTCTTCACGACGCCAACCTCGTGGACAAGGTCAGCCCGCTGATTCAATAGATCCAATAACTTGGTATCAACCTCGTCAATGCGTTTGCGAATCTGTTCCAGTGATAACATGGACTTGTCCATTTTGAGTATTCCCCGTTTCGGAGTCCGATTGATCAGTCGTCTCGGCACTTGGTGCAGGGCGACGCTCCACTGCCGCCGCTTTTGGCAACGAAATCTGTCTGAGCTCGGACGCATTTGGTAGTTCTTCCAAAGTTTTCAGTCCGAAATGCTCCATAAAATGCTGGGTCGTCTCATACAATAACGGGCGACCGGGAATTTCTGCGCGCCCGGCGATTTTCACCAAGCCGGCGTCGAGCAGTTTTTGCATAACCCCGTCCACGGTTACGCCGCGGATCGCCTCAACATCAGCTTTCGCAATCGGCTGGCGATACGCAATGATCGCTAGCGTTTCGAGTGCAGGTGCGCTGAGTCGGGTCGGCCGCAGCTCTGGAAACAGCTGGCGTACCCAAAGTTGGTATTCCGCCCGGCTGACCAAAACCCATCCGGAAACCTGCTCAACAAGATGGAATGCGCGGTTCAGTTCTGAATACTCACTCTGCAATGCCTGGAGACAGTCTGCGACCTGTGCCTCCGTAGTCGCGGCTAAGGCCAACGGGTTGGATCCGGAGGAGGGCGAGGACTGCGGCGCGCTCAGTCGAGCCGCGTCGCCCGAGCCGGAAACGTCCGTTTCACTGCCCTCCGGGTCTTCTGCAAAGTATTCAGCAGCCGACTTCAGGGCACCGGTGATTTCCTTCAGCGTCAGTGGCTTTTGAGACGCGAAAAGCAGAGCTTCGACGACCGCCTTGAGGTTAATCATGAGCCAAGTCCCGAGATTAGCGCAGATTTCCGGATAGAAAATCGGATAATTTTTGAGCCGGCGCCGGCCGGGGATGAGGTATCGGCGTGCCGGCGAACACGGCGATATAGGCGAAGCGTCCCGCTTTGCTTCTTCACGAGATCGATGCAAAGCGGGACGCTTCGCCTACACGCGCCGGATTTCGATTTCCGCAAATAATCCATTTTGAACCACGCGGAGCTGTTTCATACGAATGAGTTCCAGGAGCGCCAAAAACGTTACTGCAATTTCAGTGCGGCTGGCAGCTGACGCAAACAACTCGGAAAAAGTAACTGGTTTATCGCCTGCGACAGTCCGGATAATTAAGTCGATTTTGTCGGAGACGGTGAAGTTTTCCTCGAAAATTTCGCGCAAATCTTCGCGTTTCAGCTCGATCTTTTTCAGCACTTTCTGGAAGGCATTGATCAAGTCAAAGATGCTCACTTCAGATTTCAGCAACGCGCCGGCATCCTTGAATTCAGGCTTCTCGGGCATTCTAGCGATGAGCCCTTCCTGCAACAACTCTCGCTGGTGGAGCTGGAATGCTGCGTCCTTGAACTTTTTGTACTCGATCAACTGCCGAATCAGATCCCAGCGTGGATCCTCTTCTTCTGCATCTTCATCCGGAGGTTGCTGGTGCACCGGGAGAAGACTGCGGCTCTTAATGTAGATCAGGGTCGCGGCCATGACGAGGAACTCTCCCGCAATGTCCAGGTCGAGCATTCGAAACGTCTCAAGGTACTCAAGGTATTGGCTCGTGATCTGTTCAATCGAAACGTCGTAGATGTCGACCTCCTCCTTTTTAATGAGATAGAGTAGGAGATCCAATGGGCCCTCGAAGACCTCAAGTCTTACTTTGTATTCGGTTTGCATCTTTCTAGCCTGCATCGCTCACAAATCTCTGAAAGACTAGTGAGCGATGCAGGCTCACTGAAACTGACACTGGCACTGACACTTCTTGAGGGCTAGTCCTCCTTGATTAAAACTGCGTTGGCCACTGCGTAATGTTGCGAATGGCTGAGAGTCACGAACACAGCGCAAACACCCAAACGTTTCGCGAGCGCTGCGGCCCCGCCGTGCAGGACGATAAACGGCTCACCGCTGGCTTTTCG
>Ga0126381_100009915_pt1 | contig 10703 bp, 10 predicted proteins | sample PanSoiMetPlot_28_FD_96465 | JGI IMG/M metagenome (GOLD analysis project Ga0126381, IMG submission 96465) | Tropical forest soil microbial communities from Panama - MetaG Plot_28 | ecosystem: Environmental > Terrestrial > Soil > Tropical forest > Bulk soil | place: Panama | collected 2016-02-17
CCATGCTCGTAGACCTTGCGTCCTGTCTGATCCCTGCGGCGAGCGCAGCACGACGGCGGCTGCCAAGGCCCAGATGCCGTCAAGCACCAGCCAGATGATCAGGCGCAGCCAGCGCGGCGGTCCCGGCCGGATTGGCGTCGTCGAGAAACAGTGGCCATTCATCGTGCTTCCCCTGTTGGCCAGTTAGATGCCGATAGCTGCGAGCGCAATGCCGGTCGCAACGACGATAACCATCCTCTGGGCCGTATTCAGCCGGTCCGTCAGGCGCACGGGCCAACCCTGACAGGTTTTCTGTCGTTCTAGAAGAGATGCGACGGACAGACGCGCCGACAGACTAGAAGGACACACCTTACGGCGGCGCCAGACTGCCAACTCGGTCGGTCAGCTCATGAGCCGCTCCACCTCATCTTCGAGGCGCACGACCGTCTTCCGCGTTATCCACTGACCTGCGGGCACGGGTACGAACGGGTCCGGCCAGGTAGCGGTCGGCAAGATGGCCTCTGACTTTCCTGCCGCGCAGGCGAATCACATCGGCCATGGCTGGTTTTCATTCTTAGCGGAACTGCGTGTGACCGCGCGGCGTCTAACGGACGCAGATCTTCGACGGGAGTCGAAGCACGCCATCCACCCGCTCGCACGAAAGGCTATGGCCATGCAGCGCAGTGTCCGGTTCTTTGCGCTTGCTAGCGCATGCTTCTTCCTAGCCTCGCCGGCCCTCGCCGCCTGCGACTCGGCGACATCGCCTAGGCCGACGACATCAGCCAGTTCGGCATCGGCCGGGTTCACTGGTTATCACTGGCTTGTCGTTGCCATCCGCCACGAAGGAAAGGTGACGAGCATTCCTTCGCGATTCAACGTCGACTTGCGGTTCTCGCGGAACGGGCGGTTCCTCGCCAACGACCCCATCAACTCCCACAGCGGAAGCTTCCGCATGACCCCTGGCGGCTTCACTACGAGCGCTGTGGGTACCACCGCTGTCGGATACGCGGGGCACGACCCCGTGATCCTGCTGAGCCAGAGGGCGATGATGGCATTCAACAATAGCGCCCACGCGACCGTAAAGGTGACTGGAAATCGGCTCGTGGTCAGTGTCGCCTCTTACACGCTGACGTGCCAGCGTCACGGCCCAGCAGGCAACGACCTTTAGCAAGTGCCAGACCAGTCGCGCCACGATCTGCTGTCAGTGCCATCGGGTCCCGGATCCGCACACCGACAGGTGCTCTCAACTGCGCCGATGAGTTCGGGCAGCCACACCGACCTCGTATCCGGCGCGAGTCCAGCGACGCCGTCGTCCACCAGTCCTGGTTGACCCCGCAGCTTCCTCATCTCGTTGCCGCGCTGCCTGTCAGTCGGAGCCTGGATTAGTGAGACTGTGTAGTTGCCCTCGGGCACTCGTTGCAGGAACAAGCGGGGGCCCGGGCCCTCGACCAGCACCGTCGCGTCATCTTCAACGTCGATGATCCCGACCGAGCGCAGACGTTTGATCTCCTCGGCATCGTAGGGCGCCACGGCATACCCATCGCGGGCTGCGGCCCAGGACCGCGCCAGCCAAGCCGGATGTGAGCAGTCAATCACGATGTCACGGAGCTGAGCCATGCTGTCATTGTCCCGCACGCTAGACGACGTAGCTGGCAGGCGTCACGGCGTAGCTGCGACCGTGCGGCGCCGCCCAGATGAGGGTGCCAGGCTCCGGCTGCGTCAGCGTCCACCCGTCCGCCTGTTTGACGTGATGGTGGCGTCGGCACAAAAGGGGCAAGGTTGCACTCGCATGTCCGGCCGCCCTGGTCGTCCGGAATCGAATGGTCGAGATCACAGGCCGTGGCGGCCGCAGGCAGCCGGGGAATGTACAGGTCCGGTGCCTGGCGCGGATCAGGTTCCTGAGCCCGCGGTCGGGTTGGTAGCGGTAGACCACCCGTAAATGGGAGCACCGGCCTCGCTCGAGCCAGTCGAACCTGAGCTTGCCGAGCCATTCCTGGCGGGTGCCGGGCGGCCCCGGGCCGGCGCGTGCCGCGGCGTGGGCGACGGCTTGACCACCGCGGCCGGTCAGCGTAACCAGCCAGCGGGTTCGGGAGCCGCCGGCCGCTAGCTGTGCTGCGAGGTCCCGACAAGTCCACGCGTCGAGCGGGCCAAGCCCCGTGGCCTCGCCGGGAGCGTCGGATAGTCCCAGCCACGCCGAGGCGGGCATTACCAGGTGTATCGAGCCAGCAAGCGCTCCGAGCCCGTCACCGTGGCTCGCACGGCCCCCGCTGGTCTCAGCTGCGCTGCCGGCAGTGTCCGCGTCAGGGTGTCCCGATCCAGGTTTCCCTTCACCAGTCGGCACAAGCAGCGTCTCAGGTTGTGTCCGGTCAGCAGCGCAGTGAACACCGCAGCACGAAGCTGGTCGAGCGTGCCCGGCGCGCCCGCCGCCTTAAGGGCCAGGGCAATCGCGGTGCGGCGGCGATCCGCAGCGATGGCGTCCCCAGCGGGGAGCTCCCGGCCGGCCAGGCAAACGTTGCCCGAGCCTTCCTGCCAAGCCTCCACCCGCGCGTCGGCTCGGCCCTTCTCAGCCCGTCGCCTGGCGGCAGCGGGGTCAAGGGCGAGGACTAGGGACCGCAGCGCGGCACGTAGCTGCCCGGTGGTCATTGACCCGGCCACGTCGGCATATGCCATCGCGACGGCCGCGGCTGCCACGTCCCCGAGGCCAGACAGCTCGGCCACGAATACCGCCGCGCGGGTTCGGTCGATCCGCCCTTCAAGCAGGGCCAGGCGGACGGCGGGTAGCCGGGCAAGATCCCTGGCCAGCCCGAGCAGGCTGTCCGCGGACAGTGCAGTGAGCACTAACGCGGCGGCAAGTTCCGCACTGATTGATTCGCTGACCCGCGACGACCCCGGGTGTCCTGAGCGCCTGAGCCGACGGGCGTCAAGTTCGGCCACCGCGGCCAGCTCGATCCCGGATTGCCATGCTGAGAGCCGCTTGCTGGCGCGCATCACGCCGAAGCTCGTCATCGGATAGCCCGCCCCAGACCGTCCTGCAGCACATCACCCGCGAATCCGGCCAGCACCGGACCCGGATTGAGTGTGTCGAGCACACCGCCCTCGGCGAATCCAGCGCCAGCCCGAGGCTGGGCGCCGAGCGGTTCGCCCGGGCCGAGGATCTCATCGAGTTCCTCCGCTGAAAGTCCGGCCAGGGACTGGTCCCAGTCCTCAGGCGGATCGGCAAGGGGATCGGGGCACATACCCGCCAGCTCCAACTCCGTTGGCTCATCAACTTCTGCCAGCCGCTCATCCAGATCTGCGCCATTGTCCGCGCTCACGTCTGACTCAGGCCAGTCGGCGTCCTGCCACGGATCAAGTGGCGGTGGCATCATCGGCGGCCTCCTGAGCTGGCTCGGTAACTGACCCTGTTATCGAGAACTCTACGCGGGCCCCCTGACATTTCGATTACACATTCGATCATGGTCTCGGCTGGAACCCGAGGCAGTCAGAACAGCCGGCGAAGGCGACAGGAGGGTCAGACATCGGGCGCGCGGTCGGGTCGCACCCAGACGTCGCGCTCGTGCATCAACTCGATCTGCTTGTCGATCACCTCACGGCGGTACTCGCCGTGGGTGTATGGCGCTCGATCGAGATACAGGTTCTTCGGGTAGATCGGTTGCTCGTAGATGAGCTGGTACTGCTCGGTGGTCAGGTCCTTGACCCAATTGTCCCACTGCGCCCCTGCGCGGAACTTGCGCAGCGCCTCGATGTCGATCGTTCCGGCCACCCAGGAGGATCCGCCGCTGTAGTTGTGCCTCCCGATGATCTGGCCGCGGTAGTCGATGACAGCCGAGCCGCCGCCGAAGGCGTCGATCGGGACATCGGATTCGGCGTGCAGGTAGTACGTGCCGACGTTGCACGCGATCAGGTACAAGTTGTTGTCAAGCGCGCGTGCCCGGTTCTGCACCTCGAAAAGGCCGTTCCCGACGTGCGGGTGCGGATACGGGCCGCGGTAGACGACCTCGGCGCCGTTCATCGCCAGGCCGCGTGCGTTCTCCGGATACGAGCCTTCGTTTGCCATCAGAAAGCCGAGCCGACCGATCTCTGTGTCCGCGACAGGATAAAAAGCATCGAGGGTCCGGCCGTACAACTCGATCCATTTGTCCCAGACGTTATGCGGCGTCACCGAATGCTCAACAGGGAGAAGCGGCACGACCTTGTGGTGCCGCAAAACGATCTCGCCGTCCGGGCTGAGGACGAAGCCGACGTTGAAGAAACGTCCCGGAAACTCCGGGTGCCTCGCCTTGGCCTGCGCCATCAGGTAGACGTTCCACTGCCTGGCCAGCGCGCCGAGGAAGTCGGACTCTGGGCCGGGAATGTCGATCGCGCAATGCGCGGCGAACTCCTCGTGGTCAAGATCGAGTACCTCGTCGTTGAATCCTTGCAGCGCGCCTTCTGGCACCGCGATCAGCCGCACTGGCAGGTCCAGGCTTGACAGCCAGGACGCGGCCTTGATCAGGTGCGAGAGATGCTCGAGGTTGGTCTTGATCTCATCGCGCTGCCTGATGCCGCGCATGGTGGGCACCAACCCAAGAGCCTGATAGGGCTCGATCATGACTCATCCTTTCGACCAGGCCAGCAGTTCCCGCGCGTGCCGCGCTCTGTCTTGTTTACCTGTCATGTCGGCCCGCTGTCTGTACTTCGCCACGCCGATCCGCGAACGATCGCCTCATGCAGCCGTTCACGCTTGCCGGCCCTGCACACGGTTGCGGTTACGCGGTCAACGCGGCAATACTGAGCGCACCGCGACCCGGCCCTTGGCCACGCGAGTCACGCATCGGCGAGTCACTCAGCGAGTCACCCGGCAGACAGGAAGGGCCAGATGAGCATCCTAGGCACCAGGGTCGTCAGGACTGAGGACCCGCGGCTGCTGACCGTCGGCGGCACGTACGTTGACGACCTAAGGGTTCCCGAGCTTGAGCAGGCCGCGCGCGTCACGTTCGTCCGCAGCCCGGTCGCGCACGCGCTGATCACCGGCATCGACACCTCGGCCGCTGAAGAGGCTGAGGGCGTTGTCGCCGTGCTAACGGTTTCCGACATGGACGACTTGCCACCGCCTCCACCTGATAGCGGTCTGACGGGTACCGAAGGTGCGCCGCTGCCGCTCGGCGGGCACTGGTCGGAACCGCTGCTAGCGGTCGACAAGGTGCGCTTCGTAGGAGAGCCCGTGGCGATCGTCATCACGGATGACAGATACCAAGGAGAGGACGCAGCGGAGCTGGTCAGCGTCGACTACCAGCCGCTTGACGCGGTGGTCGGTTTCGATGAGGGGCTGGCCAGCGAGTCGCTGCTGTTCCCGCCGGCGGGCTCGAACATCGCGGTCAGCACCGGGATGCCCACCGAGGGCGCCGCGTTCGAGGGCTGCGAGGTGGTCGTTGAGGAAATGATCACGAACCAGCGACTAGCGCCAGTGCCTCTCGAAGGCCGTGCGGTTGCGGCCAGGTGGGCGGACGGCAAGCTGACAGTGTGGGTGAGCACTCAGAACGCGCAGATCGCCCGGTTCATCCTGGCGGGAGCGCTGGGACTCGATCCGGCTAGCATCCGGGTCGTCGCGCCTGACGTCGGCGGGGGCTTCGGCGCCAAGGTCGGCGTGGACCGGGATGCATTGATCGTTGCCTGGGCGGCTAAGCACACCGGCCGTGCCATGCGCTGGGCCGAAACGCGCAGCGAGAACCTGCTCTCGATGACGCACGGGCGGGCACAGCGGCACCGCATCAAGATCGGTGGCAGGCCGGACGGGCGCATCCTTGCCTACCGGATCGAGATCGTGCAAGACAGCGGGGCCTACGCGCGGATGGGCGGCTTCCTGCCATTCCTCACTTGCCTGATGGCGTCAGGCCCGTACGACATTGGCCAAGTCGAGACCGGCTACCAGGTCGTGGTGACGAACGCCGCGCCGATCTCGGCCTACCGCGGCGCCGGCCGCCCGGAGGCGACGGCGGCGATCGAGCGCGCCGTCGACCTGTTCGCCGCCGAGATCGGCATGGACCCGGCGGAGGTCAGGCGGATCAACTTGATCCCGGCCGACAAGTTTCCTTTCACCACGCCCTGCGGCGCCACCTATGACACTGGCGATTACGTCTCGGCGCTCGACAAGGTTCTCGCTGGAGCGGGTTACGCCGAACTACGGGCCGAGCAGGCGCGACGCCGTGAGCGTGGCGACGTGCTGCAGCTCGGCATCGGCCTGGCCAGCTACGTGGAGATCACCGCCGCCGACGCCGACGGCGGGGAGGCAGCGCGGCTAGTCGTGCACGATGACGGCACGGCAACGGCCTACACGGGCAGTTCCGCGCACGGCCAGGGCCACCATACGGCGTGGGCAATGCTGGTCGAGGCCGAGCTGGGCATTCCCATGGACAAGGTCACCGTGATCCATGGCGACACCGACCTGATGCCCGCAGGGGTGGGCACTCATGCCTCGCGCTCGCTTCAGCTCGGCGGCGTCGCGGTCCAGAAGGCGGCCGTGGAGGTCAAGGATCAGGCCCGCAGGCTGGCCGCGGACATGCTTGAGGCGAGCGAGGCCGACCTGGAGCTTGACGTCGAGCGCGGTATCTGGCAGGTCCGCGGAGACCCGGCGACCAGCATGACCTGGGCGCAGGTCGCGGCCTACGCGGGTGACGCCGGCCTCACAGCGGAGGTCAACTACACCGACGGCAAGCCCACGTTCCCGTTCGGCACTCACCTCGCGGTCACCGAGGTGGACACGGAAACGGGCAAGGTGCGGCTGGTCAGGCACGTGACCGTCGACGACGCGGGTACAGTGCTCAACCCCGTGCTCACAGAGGGGCAGCGGCACGGCGGCATCGCCCAGGGCGTCGCGCAGGCGCTGCTCGAGGAGATGGTGTACGACCCCGAGGGCAACCCCGTCACCAGCACGCTGGTCGATTACGCCTTCGTCTCCGCTGCGGAGCTGCCAAGCTTCGAGCTGCTGGTCAGCGAGACGCCCGCGACCATCAACCCGCTCGGCGCGAAAGGCATCGGCGAGGCCGGGACGATCGGCGCGACGCCTGCCGTGCAGAACTCGGTTATCGACGCTGTCAGCCACCTCGGCATCCGCCATATCGACATGCCGCTCACGCCTGCCAGGGTCTGGGCGGCCATCAGCGAAGCGAGGCAGGGCCGGTGAAAGTCAGTGTGACAGTGAACGGCGGCGAGATCGCCGCCGAGGTGGCCGACCGTACGCTCCTCGTTCATTTCCTGCGCGACGTGGCCGGGCTGACCGCGACGAATGTCGGCTGCGATACCAGTTCCTGCGGCGCGTGCACGGTTCTGCTCGATGGCAGCTCTGTGAAGTCGTGCACGGTACTCGCTGCCCAGGCTGACGGGCGTGCGGTCACGACCGTCGAAGGCCTGACCGACGGGTCGGGGCAGTTGCACCCGTTGCAGCGCGCGTTCCGCGCCGAGCATGGACTTCAGTGCGGGTTCTGCACGCCGGGCATGGTGATGGCGAGCGTCTCCCTGCTCGCCGAGAATCCCGCTCCCACCGAGGAGGAGGTCAGAACCGCCCTTGAGGGGAACCTGTGCCGTTGCACCGGTTACCACAATATTGTGAGGGCCGTTCTTGCCGCGGCTAGCGAGAGGCGGTCCAGTTGATTCCGGTACCCTGCTCCGACGCCGTTCTTGCCGCGGCTAGCGCGAGGCGGCCGCAGTGATTCCCGCACCCTTCACCTATCGGCGGGCCTCATCGGTGGACGAGGCCCTTGACCTGGCGGCCCAGTCCGACGAAGACGCGAAATTCCTGGCCGGCGGCCATTCGCTCGTGCCGCTCATGAAGCTACGCCTCGCGGCTCCCAGCACGCTGATAGACATCGGCCGGATCGGCGATCTCAGCCACATCAGCGAAGCTGACGGCCATATCGCGATCGGCGCGATGGTCACCCACGACCAGATCGCACGCTCAAGGGTGCTGGCCGCGAGCGTGCCTTTGCTCGCCGACGCGGCCGGGCGCATCGGCGACCCCCAAGTCAGGCACTGCGGCACGATCGGCGGCTCGCTTGCACACGCCGATCCCGCTGCCGACCTGCCCGCGGTCATGCTCGCACTCGACGCGACTCTGGTCGTCCGCGGCTCGTCGGGCGACCGCGAGGTCATGGCTTCCGACTTCTTCCTTGGCCTGTTCGAGACCGCGCTGGCGCCCGGTGAACTGCTAACGGTGATCCGCGTCCCGAAGCCCGCGTCGGCAGGCTGGTCGTTCCAGAAGTTCAGCAAGCGCGGGATCGACTGGGCGATCGTCGGCGTGGCGGTGCAGGGCAACAACGTCGCGCTGGTCAACATGGGCTCCACCCCGCTGCGGGCGACCGCGACCGAACGAGTTCTGGCCTCGGGCTCGGGTCCCCACGAGGCCGCCGCGAACGCGGCCGAGGGGACGAATCCGCCGACCGACTTGAACGCGCCGCGCACGTACCGTGAGCACCTGGCACGCGTGCTCGTGCGGCGAGCCTTGGAGGAGGCCGGCTCGCGCGCCTGAATCACATCTCACTGTCCCCGTTGCGGCGTAGGCTCCCGGTCAGTTAATGGGATCTAGCGCGCTGTGGGGGATTTAATGACCGCTGAGCCTGACGGCGCTGATCCGAGGAGCAGACCGACCGGATCCGGTCACGATCTTGGCATGGTGGTCGGGACGGTTCCCGCCACCCCGCTGCAGTTCTCGGTCGGGCTCGCACCCGGTCAGTACGCGCAGCTCGACGACGTGGTCGTGACTGAACGCCAGCTCGCCGGTCACGCGAATGTGCGGATCGCCGGCGTGGTCACGAACGTCGAGGCAGTGCACGAGGGGGCCAGGTTCGCCTCGGACGTGTTCCTGATCGCCGACGGCGCGCTCCCCGCCGAAGTGTGCGAGGTCGCCGAGGTGACCGTGACCCGGGTGGAACCGGAAGTGTACGTGCCGCCGCTACCGGGCGCGACGGTGAGCCGGGCAGTGGGGAAGCAGCGGGAGTCGGCGCTGTATTTCGACGAGATGGGCGCGGCAAAGATCCCGGTGGGATTTGGCCGGGACGGGCAGCCGGTGTACGTGAACTTCGAGTTTCTCGACGGCACCCGCGGCGCGCATGTGTCGATTTCCGGAGTCTCCGGCATCGCGACAAAGACCTCGTTCGCTATGTTCCTGCTGCACTCGATCACCAACTGCGGCGTGCTGGCCGCTGAGGCGCACAATACAAAGGCCCTGGTGTTCAGCGTCAAGGGCGAAGACCTGTTGTTCCTCGATTACGCGAACAGCAGGCTGACCGCGGACCAGCGGGCTCGGTACGCGGACCTCGCCCTGCCCGCGAGCCCGTTCGGCAACGTGCGGGTGTTCGCGCCGCCGCGCAGGGACGATCCCTCGGGAACCCCCGACGTATACGCGCGCGACCGCGCGGTCAGCCCGTTCTACTGGACACTGACGGAGTTCTGCGCGCAGGAACTGCTCCCGTTCGTTTTCGCTGACGCCGAGGACGAGCGTGCCCAGTACACGATGCTGATCGCGCAGGTCGCCGCGCGGCTGAGGCGGGACTCGGTCGCAGCTGGAACAGATGGTGCGGTGCGGATCCGCGATGTTGACCCCGCCAACGACAAGATCATCCGCACCTTCTCCGACCTCGTCGCGCTGCTTGAGGCTGAACTAGGCAACGACGCCACCCGCGGCTCGTGGGTGGCGGGCAGCACGGTGGTTGGCAGCGTGAACGCCCTGCTGAGAAGGCTCCGCTCGGCGGTCACGCCGCTGAGCGTGATCGTGCGCGGCGACCTTGCGCACCGGGGCGAGCGATCGATTAGCACGTCGCGCGCCCAGGTCACCGTCGTCGACCTGCACAACCTTCCAGACCGCGCGCAGCGGTTCGTGGTAGGGGTGACGCTACGCGCGGAGTTCGCGCGGAAGGAGCGGCAGGGCACGGCGCGCCCGCTGATGTTCGTGGTGCTTGACGAACTGAACAAGTACGCGCCGCGCGAAGGGGACAGCCCGATCAAGCAGATCCTGCTCGACCTGGCCGAGCGCGGTCGCTCGCTCGGCGTGATCCTGATCGGCGCACAGCAGACCGCAAGCGAGGTCGAACGGCGGATACTGGCCAACTGCGCAATCCGGGTGGCAGGTCGGCTCGACGCCGCCGAAGCCCAGCGCCCCGAGTACGGCTACCTGCCTGCCGCGCAACGACAGCGGGCGACCCTCGCCAAGCCAGGCACGATGTTCGTCTCCCAGCCCGACATTCCCGTGCCGCTCGCGGTGGACTTCCCGTTCCCGGCCTGGGCGACCCGGCCGAGTGAAAAGGGTGAGTGGGCCGGCCACGACCCGGGGCCCGCCAAGCCGGACGATCCCTTCGCCGCGATCGCCACCGCGGACGACCCCCCGCCGTTCTAGGAGTTCGGTTGAAAATCCTGCACACCAGCGACTGGCACGTCGGGAAGGTGCTCAAGGGCAGGGATCGCTACGACGAGCACGTCGCGGTCCTGCGCAGCATTGTCGCTGCCGCGCGGGAGCACGACGCGGATCTGGTGCTTGTTGCCGGAGATCTGTTCGAGACGTCGGCCCCGTCGGCCAAGTCGCAGGGTCTGGTCATGCGCGCGCTTCTCGCCCTGCGCGAGGACCGCCGGCAGGTCGTGGTGATCGCGGGCAACCACGACAACGCCGGACTGCTCGAGTCGGTCTACCGGCCCGTGCTTGGAGAACTCGGGCTGCACGTGCTAGGCCTGCCGCGAAGCCCGGGCGACGGCGGCAC
>Ga0126381_100009916_pt1 | contig 10702 bp, 9 predicted proteins | sample PanSoiMetPlot_28_FD_96465 | JGI IMG/M metagenome (GOLD analysis project Ga0126381, IMG submission 96465) | Tropical forest soil microbial communities from Panama - MetaG Plot_28 | ecosystem: Environmental > Terrestrial > Soil > Tropical forest > Bulk soil | place: Panama | collected 2016-02-17
TCGGCGGCCGCGTCCAGGATCTGCGCGCGGCGCGAGCCGCCCTCGGGCAGCCAAGAGCCACCCGGCGCGGAACCGGAATCAGGACTGGCGCTGTTTGCCACGTCTCACATACTAGACGGCAGTGGTTAATCATCGTTAACCTTGGGTAGGAGAAATTCCAGGTTCTTAGCTAGGGATCACTAACAAGTCGGGGACGCAAGAGAGATGGAGACGCTCGTTTCGCGCAGCGCGGCGCAACCGTCAAGCGACGCCTTCAAGCGCAACCACGCGGAGCACACCGCGCTGGCCGCCGAGCTGAAGACCCGGCTGGCGGCCGCGGCGCTCGGCGGCCCGGAGCGGGCCAGGCGCCGGCACGCCGAACGCGGCAAGCTGCTCCCCCGCGACCGGGTGGACGCGCTGCTTGATTCGGGCTCGCCGTTCCTCGAACTGTCCCCGCTCGCCGCGAACGGCATGTACGACGACGATGCGCCAGGCGCGGGCATCATCACCGGGATCGGCCGGGTCAGCGGTCGTGAGTGCGTCATCGTCGCCAACGACGCGACCGTGAAGGGCGGCACCTACTACCCGGTCACTGTCCGCAAGCATCTGCGCGCCCAGGAGGTCGCGCTGCACAACAGCCTGCCATGCGTCTACCTCGTGGACTCAGGCGGCGCGTTCCTCCCGCTGCAGGACGAGGTGTTCCCCGACCGCGAGCATTTCGGCCGGATCTTCTACAACCAGGCGACCATGTCCGCGCGCGGCATCCCGCAGATCGCAGCGGTGCTCGGCTCCTGCACGGCCGGCGGCGCGTACGTGCCCGCGATGAGCGATGAGACCGTGATCGTGCGCGGGCAGGGCACCATCTTCCTTGGCGGGCCGCCGCTGGTGAAGGCCGCCACCGGGGAAGTGGTGACCGCGGAGGAACTTGGCGGCGGCGAGTTGCACGCCCGCGTGTCTGGTGTCGCAGACCACCTGGCCGAGGACGACAAGGACGCGCTGCGGATCGTCCGCTCGATCGTGACCACCCTGGCGCCGCGGTCCGCGCCGCCGTGGGATGTGACCGGCAGCGAGGAGCCGGCGGTCGACCCCGCCGAGCTCTACGGCGTCGTGCCCGCCGACTGGCGGACACCGTACGACGTCCGTGAGGTCATCATGCGCGTGGTGGACGGCAGCCGGTTCGCCGAGTTCAAGCCGGGCTACGGCACCACCCTGGTCACCGGGTTCGCCCGCATCCACGGCCACCCGGTCGGCGTCGTCGCGAACAACGGGGTGCTGTTCAGCGAGTCCGCGCTCAAGGGCGCGCACTTCATCGAGCTGTGCGACCAGCGCCAGGTACCTTTGGTGTTCTTGCAGAACATCACCGGCTTCATGGTCGGCAGGCAATACGAGGCCGGCGGCATCGCCAAGCACGGCGCCAAGATGGTCACCGCGGTCGCCTGCGCCCGGGTGCCGAAGTTCACCGTTATCATCGGCGGCTCGTTCGGGGCCGGCAACTACGCCATGTGCGGCCGCGCCTACTCCCCCCGTTTCCTGTGGATGTGGCCGAACGCGCGGATTTCCGTGATGGGCGCCGACCAGGCGGCAACTGTGCTCGCCACCGTCCGCCGCGACCAGATCGAGGGCAGCGGCGAGCAGTGGTCCGCCGAAGCGGAGGAGGAGTTCAGGCGCCCGATCAGGGAACGCTATGACCACCAGGGCAGCCCGTACTACTCGACGGCCCGGATCTGGGACGACGGGATCATCGACCCGCTGGACACCAGGCGGGTCCTGGGGCTCGCGCTGAGCGCGGCGGCCAACACGCCGCTCGACCCGGTCCGTTACGGCATCTTCCGGATGTGATCATGTTCAGCTCGGTGCTGGTCGCCAACCGCGGCGAGATCGCCGTGCGGGTCATCCGCACACTGCGCGCGCTCGGCATCCGCGCCGTGGCGATCTACAGCGACGCCGACGCGGGCGCCAGGCACACCCGTGACGCTGACCTCGCCATCCGGGTCGGGCCCGCCCCCGCCGCCGAGAGCTACCTGAACGCCGACCGGGTGCTCGCGGCCGCGGCGCTGGCAGGCGTCGACGCCGTGCACCCCGGCTACGGCTTCCTGTCGGAGAACGCGGCCTTCGCCCGTGCCTGCGCGGCCGCCGGGTTCGTGTTCATCGGCCCGCCGCCGGCGGCTATCGATGCGATGGGCGACAAGATCCGCGCCAAGGAAACGGTGGCGGCGGCCGGGGTACCGGTAGTGCCTGGTGCAGGCCGGCCGGGGCTTTCCGATCAAGACCTTATCGATTCACTGAACGGAGCGGGGTTCCCGCTATTGGTCAAGCCCTCCGCCGGCGGTGGCGGGAAGGGCATGCGGGTGGTCCGCTCCGCGGCCGAGCTTCGCGCCGCGCTCGGGGCCGCCAGGCGGGAGGCGCGGGCCGCGTTCGGCGACGACACGCTGCTCGTCGAGCGTTACATCGAGCGGCCACGGCACATCGAGGTCCAGGTGCTCGCTGACGGCCACGGAAACGTCATCCACCTCGGCGAACGCGAGTGCAGCCTGCAGCGCAGGCACCAGAAGATCATCGAGGAAGCGCCGTCGCCGCTGCTGGATGACCAGATGCGCGCCGCGATGGGAACCGCCGCCGTTGCGGCGGCGCGCAGTGTCGGATACACGGGTGCCGGCACGGTCGAGTTCATAGTGTCGAATGCCGCTCCAGACGACTACTTCTTCCTCGAGATGAATACGCGGCTGCAGGTCGAGCACCCCGTCACCGAGTTCGTGACCGGGCTCGACTTGGTCGAGTTGCAACTGCGCGTGGCCGCGGGCGAGCCGCTGCCGTTGCGCCAGGAGCAGGTGCGGCTGGCCGGGCACGCGGTCGAGGCCCGGGTGTCCGCCGAGGACCCGGCCCGCGGTTTCCTGCCGGCCGGCGGCACCGTGCTCGCGCTGCGCGAGCCGGACCTGCCGGACGTCCGCGTCGATTCCGGCCTACTCGCAGGCATTGCCGTCGCCACGGCCTACGACCCGATGCTCGCCAAGGTCATCGCTTACGGCCCGGACCGCGCCACCGCGCTACGCCGGCTCGACGCCGCGCTGGCCGGCATGACCGTGCTCGGCGTGACCACGAACATCAGTTTCCTCCGCACGCTGCTAACCGACCAGGACGTTTCCGCCGGGCGGCTAGACACCGGGCTCGCCGAGCGGATCGCGGCGGAGCTGCCCGCCCTCGTGGTGCCCGACGATGTGCTCGCGGCCGCCGCGCTGGCTGAAATGCTCGCGCGGGAGGCACCCGAGCGGAAGGCACACAATCCCTGGGAAATCACAGACGGCTGGCGAGTCGGCCAGCACGCCTGGACGACGCTGCGCTTCGCCGTTGGCGCGGACCTGCCAGTGCCGGTCCGAATACGGGGGCTGGCGCGGGCCGCGGATGTGGCAGTGGGTGACGGGGAACCGGCGAAGGGCCACGCGGAGTGGGACCGAGGCGCTCCGGCGGATCAGGCGCCGGGCCGTGGCGCGCAGGACGGCGACACGCTGGTGGTCACCTGGGACGGCCGCACCGCGCGCTACACGTGCGCCCGGGTAGATGCCGGCGCAGGGAGCGCGATGATCTGGCTGGGCCGGGACGGGCAGACCTGGGCGGTGACCGAAGAGGAGCCGCTCGCCGCCGCGCGGGACGAGGGCGCCGCCGGCGACGGCGTCGTGCGCAGTCCGATGCCGGGCACAGTGCGGGCGGTGCAGGCGGTCGTCGGCGAGAAGGTGAGCGCCGGGCAGCCGCTGCTGATCGTGGAGGCGATGAAGATGGAACACACGCTGAACGCGCCCGTCGACGGCGTGCTCTCGGAGCTGATGGTGGCGCCCGGCCAGCAGGTCGGGCTGGACGAGCAGCTCGCCGTGGTCAGCACCGAAGCGGACATCAGCTGATGCGCGCGCCGCAGCCCGTGCGCCGCGACGGGCTCCCCGACCAGGTGACCGTCTACGAGGTGGGCCCGCGCGACGGGCTGCAGAACGAGTCCGCCATAGTCCCGGCCACCGTCAAGTCCGCGTTCATCGAGCGGCTCGCCGCGGCCGGCCTGCGGACGATCGAGGCGACCAGCTTCGTGCGGCCTGAATGGGTGCCGCAGCTCGCCGACGCCGAGGAAGTCCTCAGCGGCCTGGACCTGACCGGCGACCTGCGCTACCCGGTGCTCGTGCCCAACATGCGCGGCCTGGACCGGTGCCTGGACCTCGGCGTCCGCGACATCGCGATCTTCGGCAGCGCCACCGAGACGTTCGCGCAGCGCAACCTCAACCGCAGCGTCGCGGGCGCGATCGCCATGTTCGAGCCGGTCGTGGCGAAGGCGAGCGCCGCGGGCGTCCGGGTGCGGGGCTACGTGTCCATGTGCTTCGGCGACCCGTGGGAGGGCGACGTGCCGATCGGCCAGGTGGTGACCGTCGGCAAGGCGCTGCTTGAACTCGGCTGTGACCAGCTGTCGCTCGGCGACACCATCGGAGTGGCCACCCCCGGTCACGTGACCGCGATGCTGGCGGCGTTCGGGGCGGCGGGTATCGGGCCGGACCGGCTCGCCGTGCACTTCCACGACACCTACGGGCAGGCGCTGGCCAACACGCTGGCGGCCCTCGAATCAGGCGTGACGACCGTCGACGCCTCAGCGGGCGGCATCGGCGGCTGCCCATTCGCCGGCAGCGCCACCGGCAACCTGGCCACCGAGGACCTGGTGTGGATGCTGCACGGCCTCGGCATCACGACCGGGATTGACCTCGCGGCGCTGATCGAAACCAGCGTCTGGATGGCCGGCCAGCTTGGCCGGCCTGTGCCGTCCCGCGTCGTCCAGGCCCTCGCACCCAAATCGGAGGAGTGATCAGCCATGCCGGAGTACCGTCTCGACGCGGAGCACGAGGCCTTGCGCAAGACCGTCGAGGAGTTCGCCCGCGACGCCGTGGCCCCGGTGATCGGCGACTACTACGAGCGCTGCGAGTTCCCCTACGACATCGTCGCTCAGATGGGCCGGATGGGTCTGTTCGGGCTGCCGTTCCCCGAGGAGTACGGCGGCATGGGCGGCGACTACTTCGCGCACTGCCTGGCGCTGGAGGAACTGGCCCGGGTGGACTCTTCAGTCGCCATCACCGTCGAGGCGGCAGTCTCGCTCGGCGCGATGCCCATCTTCCGGTTCGGCAGCGAGGACCAGAAGCGGCAGTGGCTGCCGCAGCTGTGCTCGGGCGAGCGGCTCGGCGCGTTCGGCCTCACCGAGCCAGGCGGCGGGTCGGATGTGGCCGGCGCCATGGCCACCAGGGCCAGGCTCGATGACGGCCAGTGGGTGATCAACGGGTCGAAGGTCTTCATCACCAACGGCGGAACCGACATCACGAGCGTGGTCGCGGTCGCCACGGTAACCGGTGACCCCAGGCCCCGGGACGAGCCGGGTAACCGCGAGATCTCCACGATCCTGGTGCCGGCCGGCACGGCCGGCTTTACGGTGTCGAAGAAGTACTCCAAGGTCGGCTGGTCAGCCTCCGACACCCGCGAGCTCTCGTTCAGCGACTGCAGGGTCCCCGAGGCCAACCTGCTCGGCGGCCGCGGCCGCGGTTACGCCCAGTTCCTCGCCACACTCGACGAAGGGCGGATCGCGATAGCCGCGCTGTCGGCCGGGCTGGCGCAAGGGTGCGTCGACGAGTCGGTGCGCTACGCGCGCGAACGCCGAGCGTTCGGCACGCCGATCGGGGAACACCAGGCGATCGCGTTCAAACTCGCCGACATGGAGGCCCGCGCGCACACCGCCCGGCTGGCCTGGTACGACGCGGCTTACCGGATGCTGGCCGGGCAGCGGTTCAAGAAGGAGGCGGCCATCGCCAAGCTGGTCGCGTCCAACGCGGCGATGGACAACTCCCGCGACGCCACCCAGATCTTCGGCGGCTACGGTTTCATGAACGAGTTCCCTGTCGCTCGCTTCTACCGGGACGCCAAGATCCTGGAGATCGGCGAGGGCACCTCCGAGGTCCAGCGCATGCTCATCTCCAGAGAACTCGGCGTCCGCGGCTAACGCTGACGGGGGGACGACAGGCAGACCGGTCAGTTCGGCTGAGCGCTCCCACAGCCGACGGGCCAGGTCCGGGTCGCGAGCCTGGGCCCCGGCGGGCTCAACAGGAGTGAGCCGTCTGAGGTAGCGGCCGTTGACGGCCTGGGGGTCGGCGACGGTGGCCAGGTGCAGCAGTGGCTCGGCACCCCGCTCGGGGCTGGACATGGCGGCCCTGCCAAGCCCGGATTTCATGACGATACGGAAGACCGGGCTGTCGCGGCCAATGTCGGTGGCGATCACTCCGGGGTGGAAGGCCACGGCGGTGATGCCCGTCCGGTGCGTCCGCCGCGCGAGTTCGCGCGTGAACAAGATCGTGGCGAGCTTAGCCGCCGGGTACGCCTCCTGGACGCGGCGGTGTGTCCCGTCCAGGTCGTCGAGGTCTAGGCGGCCGTGCCGGTAGCTGTTACTCGCGGTGTTGATCACGCTGGCGCCGTCGGGGGCGGCGCCGAGTCGAGCCAACAGCAGGTTCGTCAGCAGGAACGGCGCGAGGTGGTTGACCTGGAAGGTCATCTCGTGACCGTCGGCGCTGATGGCGCGCGAGGTGAAGATGGCGCCCGCGTTATTGGCCAGGATGTCGATCCGCTCGTAGCCAGCCAGCAGGTCCGCCGCGAGCCTGCGCACGTCCGCAAGCCGACTGTAGTCCGCCAGGTACGCCCGGCCGCCTACCCGCCGCGCCACCGCCGCGGTCTTGTCTGGCGACCGCCCCACCACCGCCACGGTGGCTCCGAGCTCGGCGAGCCGCCCGGCCGCTGCCGCGCCGATCCCGGAACTCGCGCCGGTGATCACGACGGTCTTGCCGCGCAGCCGCTGTGATCCGGTACCCGGTGGCATGAGGTTCAGGGGGTGCTGATCGCCAGGGAGCCGGGCCGGCGCGGCTGACCGCGGCGGCGGCTGCCCGACGTGGCGGCCGGGATTGTGCGCGAGGGTTCGCGGGCGCCGGATGACGGCGGCTGGCCGTCAGCGCGCCGCGCCTGACGTGCCTCGGCCAGCAGGATCGCGCGCATGACCGCGACCACGATCGCGGTCGGGATGCCCACGACGAACACGCAAACGACGATGAAGAAGGCAGCCGCCAACGGACCGTCATGGGCAGCCGTGACGATACCCCCCGCGATGACCGGCACCGCCACGATGGCGGCGCCCGCCGTGACGGAAGGATTGCGCCGCGGCCGGGCAGGCCTGGCCGGTTGCGCCGTCCCTGCCACGTCGGCTGAGATGTCGGCGGTGAGCGCGGCCAGGTCCGCGTGGGTCCGCGACGACAGCGCAAGCCCGATTCGCTGGTCGAACTCGTCCCTGGCCAGCATGCCGTGAACGAATGCGGTCTTGAGCCGTTCAACCGCCCTCTCGCGGTCCGCGTCAGAAGCACGGAAGCCGCCGTGCGCCGCCGCCCTGTCGCCCGGTTCCGTCAACGCTAGGACCTCCCGCGCGAGATCGTACTCTCGGCCAAGTCTAGGAACGCCGTGACAGCCTGCGCTAGCCACAACCATGCCGGATCGGACAGGCTGTCCGTGATGGCACGCAGGGCGGCGAGTTGGATGTCCTGGCTCGCTGCCAGGTAGAGCGGGTCGTCGCCCAGCATCCGGATCAGGCCGCAGGCGTCCTGCGCGGAACCACGGGCGACGTATTTGGCGGCGATCGCCACGAGCGCGAGGTTTCGCATGCGGATCTCATCCCTGGTCGCCGGCTGCGGCGGGTGTCTCGGCTCGCTGGACGCCAGTTCCTCGTAGGAGACGCCGCTTGCCGGGATCTCCCGGCGTTCGAAGATCACCTTGCTGTCCGTCGTCCAGCCGGTCCGCGAGGCGGGATAAACGTTGAAGTCCACCCAGAACGGCAGCCCCGACAGCACGAACGTCGCGTTGACCTGGGCGGCTCCCGCGGGCGCGTTGTGCCGCGCGTCCTTGACGCGCGGCGCCCTGCCCCAGGGCCGGTCCCCCGGCTGGCTGACGAAACCGGGGATGTCCTGGTCCGCCATCAGGATCAGCAGGTCGATGTCGCTCCACGCGTCGGCGGTGCCCCGGCCGAAAGAGCCGACCAGGGCGACCCCGTCGACCGTCGGATCCGCGCGCAGCATGTTAAGCAGGCGGTCCAGCAGGCCGTCGCGCAGCGCGGCCAGTTCAGCAAGCTCTATGGCTGCCAGCCTAGGCGGTGAAGCGGTAGCGGGTCTGGCTGTAGGGGCTCTTGCCGAACGCGAGAACCTTGTCCGGTCTCACGCCGAAGACGAGTCCCGTCCGGCCGGCCGGATCGCGGAACCCGTCGGCGGTGACCTGGAAATCCCAGTCAAGCTTGGACTTCCACAACGCCGCCAGCCGTCGCAGCTGTTCGGGGGCGGTGACGCGGACGGCGGTTCCCTCGACCACCACGTCGAGCCCCGACCGGTACTGGTTGGCGCCAGCGGTGAGCACGCAGCCGGGGTGGGACTGCAGGTTCTTGGTCTTCTGCTCTTCGGAGCCGGTACAGAAGTGCAGCGTCCCGTCGAGCCAGATGGCTGGCAGCGGCGTGACGTGCGGCCGTCCGTCACGGCGCACGGTGGACAGCCAGAACATCTCCGCGTTCGACAGCACCTGCGCTGCCTCGGCCCACGGCCGGGCCGTGGCGCCGGGCTCGCTGAATCCTTGGTTGAGTTCCGCGGTCGGGTCGGTCTGCGGCATGACTACCAGCCTAGGCGGCCGGCCCCCGAGACGAGCGACTTGGCGATGACCAGGCGCTGGATGTCGTTGGTGCCCTCGCCGATGGCCATCAGCGGGGCGTCACGATAGAGGCGTTCGACGATGAACTCGGCGGAGTAACCGTAGGCGCCGTGCACGCGCATGGACTCAAGGGCGCACTTGAGGGCTACCTCAGAGGCGTACATCTTGGCCATGCCGGCCTCCATGTCGACGCGGCCGCTTGTCGCCTGCGACCTGGCGGCCGCCCAGTAGGTCAGCAGCCGGGCGGCCTGGATCTCGGTGGCCATGTCGGCGAGCTTGAGCTGGATCGCCTGGAAGTCCGCGATCGGGCGGCCGAACGCCTGGCGGTCGCGGGCGTAGCCAAGCGCCGCGTCATAGGCCGCCTGCGCCACGCCGACCGCCCGGGCGGCGATGTTGATCCGGCCGATCTCCAGGCCGTTCAGGATCTGCTGCAGGCCGCGGCCCTCTTGGCCGCCGAGCAGGCTTGCGGCGGGGACGCGTACCTGGTCCAGGACCAGCTCGCAGGTCTCCGGGCCCTTGTAGCCGAGCTTGGGCAGGTCCCGGCCGACCGTGAAGCCGGGGGTGCCGCTGTCGACGAGCAACAGCGACATGCCATGGTGCGCCTTCTCCGGCTTCCCGGTCTTGACCAGCACCGGCAGCATGCCGGCTACCCGGGCGTTGGTGATCCAGGTCTTCGTGCCGGACACCACGTACTCGTCGCCGTCTTTGACCGCGCTGGTGGCGATGCCCTGCAGGTCGGTGCCCGCGCCCGGCTCGGTGAGCGCGATGCCGGACCGGATCTCGCCGGTGGCCATCTTCGGCAGGTAGCGCTCCTGCTGCTGATGAGTGCCGTTGCGGGCGACGAGCCAGCAGGCGACCGAGTGCGGGCCGAACAGCCCCGCGGCGCCCAGCCAGGCGCGGGCGATCTCCTCGAAGGCGAGGGCGTAGGACACCCGGTCGGCGCCGAGACCGCCGTATTCTTCCGGCACGTTGAGCCCGAACAGGCCGAGTTCGCGGAGGCGGGCCACGATCCCGGCCGGATAGTCGCCGGCCCGCTCCAGCTCGGCGGCGACTGGCACGATCTCCTTGTCGGCGAACTCGCGCAGCGTTTGCCGGAACAGCCGCTGCTCGTCGGTCAGCTCGAAGTCCACTCCGACCCTACTTCCCGGCCCACACCGGCGGGCGGCGTTCGGCGAACGCGCGGGCGCCCTCCATCGCATCGGCGCTGCGGAAGACCGCGGCGATCTCCTCGGACGTGCCCCAGCGGCGCTCGCGCATCAGCTTCTTCGTGATGGCGACGCTGAGCGGGGCGTTTTCCGCGATCCTCATAGCCAGCGCGATCGCCTCGCTCCTGACCTGGCCGGCCGGGACGACCCTGTTGACCAGGCCGAGCTGCTGGGCGCGGGTCACGGTGATCGGGTCGCCGGTGAGCCCGAGTTCGAGGGCGGCCGCGAGAGGGATGCGGGCCGACAGCGTGGTGCCGCCCGCGGCGGCGAACAGGCCGCGCTTGACCTCGGGGATGCCGACCTTGGCGTCTTCGGCGGCGACGATCAGGTCGCAGGCGAGCGCGAGCTCGAAGCCGCCTGCCAGCGCGCTGCCGTTGAGTGCGGCGATGACGGGCTTACTGATGCCGTCGGTGTAGAACCAGGTGAAGCCGCTCATGTCGGCGCCTCTGGCAAACGCCTTGAGGTCCATGCCGGCGCAGAAGATCGGTCCGGTGCCGGTCAGCACGACCGTCCGCACCCCAGGGTCCGCCTCTGCGCCGCGCATCGCGTCGTTTAGCGCGTCCTTGAGCTCGGGGTTGAGGGCATTGCGGACCTCGGGGCGGTTGAGGGTCAGCACGAGGACGCCGTCGGCCCGTTCGGTCAACAGCACCTCGTTCGCCACCCTCACGTCGTCGCTCTCCACGGCGCTCCTCCAATCGGCAGGTCAAGCATGGAAACTATCTTCTCTTGAAAAGAGAATCAAGTACTCGCACGGTAGGGCGTCGTCGTTTCACGTGCGCGCAACA
>Ga0126381_100009917_pt1 | contig 10701 bp, 9 predicted proteins | sample PanSoiMetPlot_28_FD_96465 | JGI IMG/M metagenome (GOLD analysis project Ga0126381, IMG submission 96465) | Tropical forest soil microbial communities from Panama - MetaG Plot_28 | ecosystem: Environmental > Terrestrial > Soil > Tropical forest > Bulk soil | place: Panama | collected 2016-02-17
CCGATCCCCGGAAATTCGGCTGCAACACCGCATATCCCCGATTCGCCAGAAACTGCACCAGTGAACTGAAACCCCACATGTCGCGTCCCCAGGGACCGCCGTGTGGCAGCACAATCATCGGAAGGTTCTTGCCGGCCACCCCCTCGGGCAGCGTTAGATATGCCGGTATCTCCAAACCGTCCGATGACTTGTAATGGACGACCGTCATTGGCGATAAAGCCTTGCGGTCGATCCCCTCGCGCATTCGGTATTGCAAGGTCAGCTGATGCTTAGCACGGTCGAAAAGGTAGGTTTCGCCCGGTTCGGCGTCCCCATTCGCGGTTACCAGCCAGAGAGTTTCGTCAAGCGAGTGCGAGCCGGGGTTGACTTCCTTGCCCGGAAGCTGCTTCACCAACCACTTATAGTCGGCTTCGCGATTCTTGTTGTGAAAGTACCGGCGAATCCGGTCGTCCATGTAAGCGGTAGCGACAAGATCTTCGGTCACGTCAGAGAAAGAAGCTCCCGCGAAATCGACACGTTTGAGCGGGTCCGACTCCACCTTTTCGATCTTGCCGCTTTGAGGATCGAGCAGATCGAGTTCGACCAGATCGATGTTGCCGCCCTTGTTGTTCTCCAAATACACGCGTTTGCCGTCCTTGTGAAAACGGATCGGCGCGCAGGTCTCGAAGACGTTGCAGGAATAGATCTTGGTGAACCCGTTTGCATCCGCCCGCAGAATTTCGTTGTCACCGTTGTCCGCGGTGTGTGTGGCCAACTTGAGATTGCCGTGGAGGTCGAACACCCAACCGGAGATCTTATCCGTGTTTTTGCGAATCAGTGTCTTTTCGCCGGTCGAGATTTTGAGCTTGTAAAGATCGTGCCAGGCTTTATCACGGTCGTTGACACCGATGTATACTGTGTCCGGATCGTCCTTCGGGCGGTCGTAAATCTCCACCCGGATGCCTTTAAGGCCGGTCAAATCGCGCGAGACGGGAGCGTCGGCGCCCGCCGGAGCCGTGGCGGCGGGATCGACCGCGTACACGTTGAAATTCTCGTCGCCGCCATTATCCTTGGCGTAAAGGATGTATCGTGAGTCTCGCGACCAGAAAAACCCGGCGACCGGACGTTTGGCTTCCGTGGTCAGCAGACGTGCCGCCGGAAACGGCTCCGACACTTTCTTTACCCAGACGTTTCGCGTTTCTTTCCAGGGCTTGAGACACGCAACGAATTTGCCGTCCGGAGAGAGTTGGCAACCTGCGATTTCCGGATTGCCGAACAGGAGTTCGCGATCAATCAGCGGCGGAAGTCCCGTTGACGTGTTTTGTGCGAAGACAGGCACAAGGATAACAAGAGCAGCGAGGAAAAAGCTTTTCATGGCAGCCTCCTTCCTTTCTGATCACCCATTAGACACCATCCATGGATCGTTCGCGCATTGCCTCCGGTTTCTCCTATGATGTTTGTCTACTCCGAGGTTCTGAGCCTCGGTTTTTGGCCTGCCACGTCCGATCGCATCCGGAGCTTGCTTCTCTTCATCCGAGCGGGGTTCGTCCTCCGGCTTCTTCATCGCCCTCAGGTACCGTGTGAGAATGACGTTCAACCTTTGGCTCGCGTTCCTTGCCAAGGCGCGCCGGCACAGGTCAAGCGCCTTTCGCGTGCGCGGAAGGACTGGATGTGTTTGCTGCCAGTTCTTTACAGAGGTGATTTCGGCCGTGACGTTGCGTAAACTAAGCTTGACATGACAACTATTCATATGCATAGTGATAGTTGTGGCCCAGAGAAATGCGAAATTGCACGGCGTAGCAAAACAGCACCCCATTCATTCGCGCCAGCAAGACGCAGTGGTAAACGTGCTCCGCACCGCCAATTATTTGGACCGCTTTTGTGCACCGATGTTCGATCGGCATGGCATCACCTCGCAGCAATTTAACGTCCTGCGCATCCTCCGAGGCGCAGGTCTGGGTGGGCTTCCGACGCTGGATATCGCGGAGAGGATGATCGAACAGGCACCGGGTATAACACGCTTGCTGGATCGCCTGGCAGAGAAGAAGCTAGTGCGCCGGGAACGCCCTGCCGATAACCGCCGGCAGGTTCTTTGTTACATCACAAAGCCCGGGCTCGATCTCCTGCAAGAACTCGACGCCCCCGTTAGGAACAAGGTAAAACAGGCGTTGCATCGGCTGGATGAATCCGAGATCGAAGAACTGATCCGTTTGTTGGAACTCGCGCGAGGCGAACAACCTTCGACGACGTACGTTCCAGGACCCCGCTCCCGGTAACTCAAGAAAGTTTCGCATCCAAAGGCGATTTGGCTTGTCCAATTAATTGACTAGTCAACAGTTTAATGAGCTACTGTTATGGTCAGAGAAAAGGAGGACAGTATGAGCGCAAAGAATTCCGCGTTGTGGATTTCACTTCTTGGTATCGCCCTGTTCGCAGGGCTGAGCGTGACCCGAGCGCAAACCATGGCCCAAGCTGACATAGTAACGGCCATCTCTAATTTGGAAAATGATGCCGTCAAAGCCGATTTGGCAGGCGACGCAGACTTTTACCAGAAAGTTCTGGCCGAGGATTGGACCCGGGGCGATAGCGATGGGACCTATTACACCAAAGCCGAACTTCTGAAACTTATGGCCGACACAAAAAACATTAAGACCAACAGCGAGAAACTCTCTGAACTCAAGGTGCGCGTGTACGGCAGTACGGCTATAGCAATCTACAGGGACACGTATGACATTCAGATCAAGGGTGAACATCGCGCACACACCATCATCGCCACCGACATTTTCGTCAAGATGGGCAGCGAATGGAAGCAGGTCGCGAGTCACGGATCAGAGGCGAAGTAACCGTGGCCCGAAAGAACGCGACAAGAATTTGATTACATAACTGTCGGGGCCCGCTCGGCCGGATGTGTGGCGTGAAGGGCCGGAGCTGAATCCGTTTTAGCTCCAAAGGAGAATGATGAGGCCATTTTGGAAGCTCGTCCTGTCGCTCGGTGCTCTTGCCGTGCTTGCGCAATTTGTGCGGCCAGGTATCCCGACAAAGCCGGCAACAGCCGAACTGCAGGCACCTTCAGCTGTGAAACAGATCTTAGTGAAGAGTTGCTATAGTTGCCACTCGGACGAGCGGCGGCTTGCCTGGTTCGACCAGATCGAACCCGTCTATTGGATTGTGCGGCATGACATTCTGACCGCTCGCTCGCATCTGAATTTTTCGACACTCGGATCCGCTCCTGCTGCAGTGCAGAGGGCAAGGCTCTTCGAAGCCGTGAATATGATTCAACTCGGCGCGATGCCGCTCCCGCAGTTTGTCGCGCTGCATCCGGACGCGAAGCTGACCGCGCAGGAGATCGCTGAGCTGAAAGCGTACCTTGCGCCTCGGACTATCGCGCCGAGTGTGTCTAATCCGGCGGCCGCTGGTAGCTCGCAGCCTGTAACACTTCCCCTCTCATTGTCTGCAGTGCAGGTAGAGCATAATGGGCTACCACTCGATCCATCTTTTGAGAGCTGGGGGCTGTTGAGCACGACTGATCGCGGCGACAACAATACCTTCCGGTTCATTCTCGGCAACGATGTCGCTTTGAACGCGGCGCGATCTGGCAACATCACACCGTGGCCTGACGGAACGGAGTTCGCGAAGATCGCGTGGCAGCAGGAACTCGGGCTAGACGGCCTGATCCATCCAGGAAGATTTGTACAGGTCGAGCTGATGGTCAAGGATGCGCGGCGCTTCAAGGACACTGATGGGTGGGGTTGGGGCCGCTGGCTTGGCTCGGGTCTGAAACCCTACGGTGAAGATACACACTTTGTTGGTGAATGTACCGGTTGCCACATGCCTCTACGCGGCAACGATTACGTCTACACACTTCCCATCACGTTGGCGTCTCTGAAACGCCAGGAGATCGTAAACAACGCAGCTGCCGTACTGCCGTCAGGTTTGCCGTGGCAGCCCCTGGGCTGGCGGGTCATCACAATGTACGTCGACCCCAAAACCCACACGACCGCAACCCTTTTCGGTAACAACACCGCGATGCAAGTTGTTGGGCACGGAGAAGGCCCTGCTGCACAAGCGCTCTCGTATCCGCCAGGCGCGGTGCTGGCGCTCGTCTCGTGGGCACAGCGGGACGACCCTCATTGGTTTGGCGGGCGCATCCCGGACCGGCCATTGGCCGTCGAGTTTGTGCAAGTCGCTTCTGGCCGGAATGAGGATACATATCGAGTGTTCGAAGGCGATCGGTTTGTGGAGGCGCACGTCGAGGCCGTGGCCGCAACACAAAGAACGCATTTCATCCTGAATCTCAAGCAAGCTTCATTACCGTAATCACGACCGAACAGAGCGACGGAGAGTCCCGATATCACGCAGATCCTTCAGCTCCGCCCACGGTCACACCAGGACATCGGACAACTCTCTCTTCAAATCCAACACTTTGCCGCCATCCAAACCCGAATCCTGCCCCACTGTCTGCTACAACTGGGATCAGGGCCGCCTGACCAGGACCCCGCACGTCGCTCCTGACCGCCGCGGCATGAGCTCTTTGACAACGAAGAATTGGCTTCGTTTTTTCCGCCGTCCCAGCCAACTTGTGCAGTTCACAAAATGCACAAATTTGCACAAAATGGGTTCGTTTATTCAGCTGCCTCATCCGTAGCCTACTTCACCGCGATCCACGCGTAGACTCCGCGCAGAAACCGACTTCCGACATTACTATAATGGCCATCGCACGCATACCGGGCGGGAAGGAGGCCTGCCAGAACCGACTGCTGATGGTTCGGCAGCACCAATCGATTCTAAATCCTACCGGTGGCGAAGACATTGTCGAGTGTTGTGTCAGACTCCAACCGCCGCATGATTTATGAAATCGCCATGGACACCGCTCTTCTACATTGTTTTTGCATATCCATCGGCACGCGTTTGTAACAGATCCTTTTTGCCGTGAGTTAGCGCGTCAAGTTCGAAAAGAACACAAACGGCGTTGTGGCTCCAGCTAGAAACGCAAAGCTCCATGCCGATTTCCCGTTTCGAAGAAAGATCGTGAGCAACACGAATCCAACAAGTAGCGGAATCGCAAGCTGTCGGCTCCCAATGCAAGCGAGTGCTCGCGTTGCCGATTCAACTACGGGCGGTAAATACTTTGTGCGCTCAGTTGTGTCCGGTGCAACTGCTTGCGACAGATAATCACGCATGAACGAGGCCAAGGCACCGCAAACACCGGCGACAATCAGCCGACCATAACGAACACCGCTAACATCATCCATAGGTCGCACCGAATCTGCCGCTGGCTGCTGTTTCTGCTGCAAGTACCCTAGAATGCCCAAACCGTCGCGTCGGGAAGAAGGCCGCGCTGATTCAGGATCAAGAATGAAGAACAATCTTCCCCAAGGCAGCAGCGATTTCCTCAGACAAAGGGACCCAATGAATGGTGGCCAGATTACGCCGCTCGATACCACGTCCGTTAAGAGCAAAGGTTTCCATTGCAAGAGCCGTCTATATTCGATTCTCCCGTCCCGGATACGAACAGCCACAAGCGATAGATGGAACACAAAAGCGAGGACGAACGGAGCACAGGCGATGATACGGATACTAAACACGTCGTCTTTGAAGATCGCCACCGTCCAGGTTAGCAAGAACAAAGGGGCCCAAAACTTGAGAAGCCAAACATTCGAGGAAGAGCTCTGGTATGCACCGTTGTCCAGCGGTAGGGTTGTTTTGGGCCGCATATCAGTTTCCGCAAATCGGCGTAACGGAAGTCGTGACGCACCCGCATCTGTCTCTCACGTGTTTGATTCTATCAACGGTTCCCTCCGCGTCCTCAGCGTTTCTGGGTAGTGCTTTCCAAAACCGTTCGCCACGGAATCCCAACAGTCTTCCCCGCCATTTCAACAACTTGCAGCGCACATGCCGAAAATCGCACAATCGCCCCTGATATACATGAAACTAGCCAGGGAGTTCTCTGCCTGATTTCAGCTCGAAAAGGAACCAAACGTCATGCCATCGCCGCACTGTCAACGCAGAAACCGGCATCGTCCCCGGCGCCCCGCTGCGACCTCAGTAAATTTGGCTTCGTTTTTTCATGCCATCGACCCACGTTGTGCGCTGCACAAAAATGCACAAATTTGCACAAATTGGCTTTGTTCCGCAAACCATCCTCCCACGCTCGGACCGCAGCGCAACATCCGTAATGTCAATCAGATCCGCCCTAACTGTTACATTGGAGATTCCACCTCCAAGACACAAGTCATGACTACCGGCGAAAAATTTGAGCAACTGGTGTCCATCATGGCCCGACTCCGCGCACCCGGCGGCTGCCCCTGGGACCGCGAGCAAACCTTCGACACCATCAAGCCCTTCCTCCTCGAAGAAACCTATGAGGTCATGGACGCCATCGACGCCCGCGACTGGCCCGAACTTGCCGAAGAACTGGGCGACCTCCTCCTCCAGGTCGCCTTCTTCTCCCAAATGGCCGCCGAAGCCGGACACTTCAAAATCGACGACGCCATCGAAGCCATCAGCGCCAAGCTCATCCGCCGCCATCCCCACGTCTTCGCCGACGAGGTCGCCCACACCGAAGGCGATGTCCGCAAACTCTGGGGCGAAATCAAGGCTAAGGAAAAAAAAGACAAAGGCGCCCAACCCGCCGGTCTCCTCGATTCCGTCCCGCGCTCTGTGCCTGCCCTCGTCGAAGCCCAGCAGATCGCCTCCCGCGCCGCCAACGCCGGCTTCGACTGGCCCAACATCCACGAGGTCTTCGCCAAGCTCGATGAAGAACGCAAGGAGTTCGAAGCCGTCATGGACACCGCGTCGCACGACCGCATCGAGGACGAACTCGGCGACCTCCTCTTCGTCCTCGTCAATATCGCGCGCTTCGTCAAAGTCGATCCCGAGCAGGCGCTGCGCCGCACCAATGCCAAATTCCGCAAGCGCTTCTCCCACGTCGAGAAAGGTCTCGCGGACCGCGGCAAAAAACTCTCCGAGTCTTCCATCGAGGAAATGGAAGCGCTCTGGCAGGAGGCCAAACGGAAGTGAAGCCGTCCCCCAAGAACCTTCAGATCAAGCTGCTCCACGATCCGGCGGAGTTCCGCCAGGTTGTCGAACTCCAGAAGACTATCTGGGGATTCGAGGAAGTCGACCTGCTACCGGTCCGATTCTTCATCGTCGCCACCAAGATCGGAGGCCACGTCTTCGGCGCCTACGACGGCGACCGCATGGTTGCCTTTTGCATCGGCCTCCCCGGCATCAAGCACCAGAGCCCGCATTCGGCGGTCACGGCGTCCTCGTACATCCATAGCCACATGCTGGGCGTCCTCGCCGGCTATCGCGACTACGGCATCGGCCGCATGCTGAAACTCAAGCAGCGCGAAGAGGCCCTCTGGCAGGGCGTCGATCTCATCGAATGGACCTTCGATCCGCTCGAACTCAAGAACGCTTACTTCAATATCGAGCGCCTCGGCTGCATTATCCGCCGCTTCGTCCGCAACCAGTACGGCGCCAGTTCCAGTCATCTCCAGGCCGGACTCCCCACCGATCGCTGCACCGCAGAATGGTGGATCTCGAGTGACCGCGTCACCAACCTCCTCGCCGGAACTCCGATCCAAAGGCCGCCAGTCGAAGCGCGCATCGCGATCCCTGCCGATATCGGCGAGGTCAAAAAAAGGGACGTCCCACGCGCCCGATCCATCCAGGCCGAGGCATCCGACAAGTTCCTGAAATATTTCGAACAGGGTCTCGCCGTCATCGGCTTCGAACGAAACGAAGCCAGCGGCACCTACTTATTAGGCAAGTATTCATGAAAATCGATCGCATCACGTTACGCCGTATCAAAATGCCGCTGGTCCATTTCTTCGAGACCAGCTTCGGCCGCACCTATGAACGGCAGATCATCATCGTCGAAGTAACGAGTGAAGGACTCTCGGGCTGGGGTGAAGTCACCTGCGGCGAAAATCCCTTCTACAACGAAGAGTGGACCAGCTCCGCGTGGATGATCCTCCGCGACTATGCCGCGCCGCGCATCCTCGGCCACGAGTTCGCTTCAGCGGCCGACGTCGCCGCCCGCATGGCCCACATCCGCGGCCACCTGATGGCTCGCGGCGGCCTCGAAGTCGCCTGTTGGGACCTGCAAGCCCGCCGCAACGATCGCCCGCTCTACCAGGAAATCGGAGGCGGCGCCCGCAAGGAGATTCCCTGCGGAGTCTCGATCGGAATCCAGGATTCGGTCGAACAGCTCATCGGCAAAATCGAAGCCGAACTGGCCGACGGTTACCAGCGCATCAAGATGAAGATCAAGCCCGGCTGGGATATCCACGTCATGAACAAGGTCCGCGGTAAATTCCCGCAGATCAAACTCATGGGCGACGCCAACTCGGCCTATACCCTCAACGACGCCGGACGCCTGAAGCATCTCGACGAGTTCTACCTCATGATGCTCGAACAGCCGCTGGCGCACGACGAGATCATCGACCACGCCGAGCTCCAGCGCCAGCTGGAAACCCCCATCTGCCTCGACGAGTGCATCCGCAGCGCCCACCACGCCGACCAGGCGATCCGCATGGGCGCTGCCCGCATCATCAATATCAAACTCGGCCGCGTCGGCGGCTTTACAGAATCGATCAAAGTGCACAATGTTGCACAATCGGCCGGAGTCCCGGTCTGGTGCGGCGGCATGCTGGAAGCCGGTATCGGCCGCGCCCACAACGTCGCGCTCGCCACGCTCCCCAACTTCGTCCTGCCCGGCGACGTCTCGGCCAGCAAACGCTACTGGAAGCGCGACATCACGTTCCCCATCGAAACCACCCCGGACGGCACCATCAGGGTCAGCGATGCCCCCGGTTTCGGCTACGAAATCGACCACGACTTCCTCCGTTCCATCACGTTCCAGGAAGAAACCCTCACCGGGAGCTGCGCGTGAAAGCCCACCAGGTGGCGCAGACTTCTGTCTGCGTCGACGACTTTGTAACCGCTCCCTCACGGTCGCGGCTCGGTAACTCCCGTTGCTACAGCACGCCGTTACTAAGCCGCGCGCGTGAGCAAGCGGTAACTAATATTCTTTCCCGCCCCCGTCAGCCTGGCGGTCGGGCTGGCTGATGCCCAGCTTCTTCGGCGTCCTCCGCCATAACTCGAATTACCGCTATACCTGGATCGGCCAGATCGTCAGCGAGATCGGCGACCATTTCAACAACATCGCAGTCTTCGCACTCGCGCTCGCCCACACCAAATCCGGCCTCGTGGTCAGCGGCATCATGCTCTCGCGCGCCATTCCGGCCATCCTCGCCGGGCCGATTGCCGGCGTCGTGCTCGACCGCTTCGACCGCCGCCGCATCATGCTCGCAAGCGATCTGTTCCGCGCCGTCCTTGCGCTTGGCTTCATCTTGGCGCTCTACACGAAGGGCCACAGCATCCTGTACGTCTTCAGCGCGCTGCTCATGTTCGCGTCGCCGTTCTTCAGCAGCGGCCGTTCGGCCATCCTGCCGACCATCACGACGCCCGAAGAGCTGCACATCGCCAACTCGCTGACCCAGACCACGCAGGCCGCAACCCTGACGCTCGGCACGCTCTTCGCCGGCATCGCGGTCGATCAGCTCGGCTTCGAATGGGCCTTCATCTTCAATTCGCTCTCGTTCCTGATCTCCGCCTTCTGCGTATCCCGGTTGAAGGTCAAAAAGGGTGGTTTCCGCGCCGAGCGTGCGGCACTCACCGAATCCGATGTCGCCCGCCCCTGGCACGAGTACCGCGAAGGACTCCGCTACATGAAATCCTCGCCGCTGATTCTCGGTCTTGCGCTGCTGGGCGTAGGCTGGGCCACCGGAGGAGGCGCCGCCCAAATCCTCTTTAGCATTTTCGGCGAGCTGGTCTTCCAGCGCGGAGCGTCCGGCATCGGAATCATCTGGGCCTTCGCCGGTGTCGGCCTGCTCGTCGGCGGCGGCTTCGCCTACTGGCTGGGCAAGCGGCTCTCGTTCCGCGCCTACCGCTGGACCATCGTCGTCTGCTACGTCGTCCATGGAGGCGCGTACGTCATCTTCAGCCAGATGACCAGTTTTGCATGGGCCCTGTTCTACATTGCGCTCTCCCGTGCCGCGATTTCGGTCAGTTCCGTGCTGAACAACAACCAGTTGTTACGTCACGTCCATAACGAGTACCGAGGCCGCGTCTTCTCCACCATCGAATCGATGGTCTGGGCCACCATGATGCTCTCGCTGGCCGGCGCCGGTATCGCATCCCAGCACTTCAACCCGCGTACGATCGGCGCCGCCGCCGGCATCCTTAGTTCGATGACCGCTATATTCTGGGGCTGGGGAACAATTACCGACCGGCTGAAGGAACCCGAACTGCAACCCGCAGTCGACTTGGAGATCCATGGCGAACCAACCATCTAGCAAGGCCCTCGAAGGCAAAGTCGTGCTCGTCACCGGAGCGGCCAAACGGATCGGCCGCGACATCGCGTTGCGCCTGGCGCGCGAAGGGGCAAAGGTCGCGATCCATTACAACACCTCGCGAAACGAAGCCGAACGCACCGCTGAAGAATGTGGAGGCGCGCTGTTTCAGGCCAATCTCGAAAGCGTCCCCGAGATCGCCCGGATGTTCGACGAGATCGGCGAGCAGATCGGAAAACTCGATGGCGTCGTGAACAACGCCGCCCGCTTCACCGAGTTCGATCCCATGGATATCACCGAAAAGGATTGGGACTTCATCCACTCGGTCAACCTGAAGAGCGTCTTCTTTTGCTGCCAGAAC
>Ga0126381_100009918_pt1 | contig 10701 bp, 6 predicted proteins | sample PanSoiMetPlot_28_FD_96465 | JGI IMG/M metagenome (GOLD analysis project Ga0126381, IMG submission 96465) | Tropical forest soil microbial communities from Panama - MetaG Plot_28 | ecosystem: Environmental > Terrestrial > Soil > Tropical forest > Bulk soil | place: Panama | collected 2016-02-17
CCTCCACTTGCTACTGCACGTCTTCGTCAAAACCCTCTCATTTTACGTGCCGTTGATTCAAGAAAGGTTCACGCTTGCGCGGCCATCACTTTGATCATAGACTTCAAGATACGACTTGTGGGTGTTTACCAGGACCTCGAGTCCCAGAACCTTGGGCGCCGGCGGCGATTATCGATGCTACTGAGCCTAAAGCGCCGGACATAATCAAACAGGCCGCCGTGGTGTGAAACCGGGCAAGATGGTGCTGGCACAATCAGGACACCTACATGAGTCAAGTTAGCCTGTCGCCTCGCACCACACCAGTTCCCGCCTCCGAGTGTCTTGCCAGTGACTCCCGTCCACACGTTGTTATCATCGGCGGCGGTTTTGGCGGCCTTACCGCCGCGCAATCGCTCAAGCACGCTCCCGTCAGAGTGACTCTCGTCGACAAATCGAACCACCACGTATTTCAGCCTCTCCTTTATCAGGTCGCTACCGCCGGCCTGTCGCCTTCCGAGATCGCTTCTCCCATCCGTTCTATTTTGCGCAAACAGAAAAACACTCGTGTCCTGCTCGCGGGAGTTACGGGCATCGATCTCGACGCGAAAACCGTGACGTTCGGGGAACAAGAGATCGGCGATATGCACTATGATTACCTGATCCTGGCCAGCGGCGCACAAAACAATTACTTCGGCAACGACAACTGGGCCCAATACACGCTTGGACTCAAGGACATCGACGATGCGATCGAGATCAGGAGCCGTGTTCTTCTCGCCTTTGAAGAAGCCGAGCGCAACCCGGACCCGGACCTCCGCAAGCAACTGTTGACCATTGTCGTCATCGGGGGCGGCCCCACTGGAGTTGAATTGGCTGGAGCGCTGTCTGAACTGTCGCGCTTCGCGCTGGCCCGCGACTTCCGAGCGATAAACCCCAAGTCCACAAGGATCATCCTCATCGAAATGGCTCCTCACATTCTGTCGGCTTTTCCCGAGCAACTCTCCGCTAGCGCGGTCCGGCAACTTGAGGAGCTAGGCGTCCAAGTACGAACAGGTGCCCGTGTAACCGGAATAGGCCCCCGGGGCGTTCATCTTGGCGACGAGCTGATTCCGGCCGCCATCGTAATATGGGCCGCGGGCGTTCGCGCCACGCCAACCACGACAGCGCTCGGAGTGCCCATCGATCGTTCAGGCCGAATTATTGTCGACCCCGACTGCTCGATACCCGGCCATCGCGATGCTTTTGCTATCGGCGATACAGTCGCGTATCTTCACCAGAGCGGCAAACCTCTGCCCGGCGTCAGCCCGGTTGCGATACAGCAAGGCCGGTTTGTCGCCCGTAACATTGACCGCGCCGTGCGCGGCCGCCCTCCGAAACCCAAGTTCCACTACTTCGATAAAGGCAACCTGGCGACGATTGGCCGCTCTCGCGCCATCGCCGATCTACACTGGATCAAGCTCAGCGGGCTGCCGGCATGGGTGGCATGGCTCGTCGTTCACTTGTTCTTTCTGGTAGGCTTCCGCAACCGCCTGCTTGTGATGATTGACTGGGCCTACTCGTACTTTACCTATAAGCGAGGAGTGCGGCTTATTACCGGCGAAAACCGGTCCGGGTGTCCGGGTGGTTCCTTATCGCGGCAGGAAGACCGGCCGCAACCTATTCACCAACCGAGTACCGACCTCAAATAGCCCTGGCGCTACTCGAAATCTACATAGCACGGCGGCAAATTCCGTATTGAGCGGTAATAATTTGCAAAACGGAGCGAGTTTCCGCAGTCGTCTGACAGGACTGAGTTACAAGGTCGACGCGAACGACCAGGGGGCCGCAGATACCTGCTGAGACCGGCCCGAGTCAATGTCCCTTCGCCCTTCCAGCCCCAAGATAGGCCTTTGACTGCTTCCCTACGATCTCGATCAGGTTACCCATGGCAAGGTTCACATCAATCAAGTGCAACCCCCAGTCCGCCTGGACCTGTCCGTTAACGACTACGTCTCCAGGAATGTCGTCGGTGCGTGGGTCTTGGGGATTGCCGTTCACAGTCACGGCGAGATAGGAAAAGTGTTCATTCTTGACGCACTCCGCCGTTAACAATCCAGGCACGCTCACAAAAGGCGTGTTTATAGGCTGCGGCGGATTCACCCACGGCCGCGGCGGAGCCTCAGCAGATACAACTCCGCTTGATCGCGAACCCAGATAGGCGTGCAGATCGCCTTTCCCGCCGCCGAGCGCTGCCGGATTCGTGCAAGCTGCTACCATATTCTCACCAGCCACTTTCCCAAAGCGGCTATTGGCGGGCGGAGGAGAAGTGGCCCTGAACGATGCATAAGCGATGACGCATCCGGTCTGGTGGTCCGAATGACATAGCGGGATCTTCTGAAACGCTCCGCCGACATCCTTGCCTTGCGGAACCGGGAGACTCGTCCCCAACAGGAGTGCTGAAATGACGCGCCCCTGAACGGGCTTGCCATCGATCTCATTCTTTATCAGTTGAGTCAACACACCCGATCCCTGTGAATGCCCAATCAGCACGACACCTCGGCCTTTGTTGTCGTGCTCGAGGTAATAGTTCCACGCGTCAAGCACATCGTTGTAAGCAAGCACGCGATCAACCTGCATCGGCCTGCCGGCGATGATGGATCGCAGAGCCGTCAGAGTGATCTGCCGGTACAGAGGGGCATAGGGCCGACACACCGAACCGAATCGAGCAAACTGCGCGCGGATAACCGATTTCTCTTCCGGACCCGGCATCATATCGCTGTTGCCGGTAGGATCGTTCGATACCGTAGGATACACATAGAAGCAATCAATCGCTGCGTTAGGATTTGGCGCCCAGTCCTCCCGCGTGAGCTTGCCATTTGCCGCGACCACTGTGGTGCTCAAGTCGATCGCGCACGCATCTTGTCTGCCCGGCCGGCACAGCCACGACTCGCCCTTGCTGTAGTCGTTCTTGACTGTCGCCTGCGATGCCGCCGCAGCCTGGCCAGTCGACTGCGCCGAGTCTGTATTTGCCGGAGCCTGGGCCTGGCTCGACTGCGCGCGAGCAATTCCCGCAGCCGACAGAATAAACGCTGTTATGAGTGCGATAACCGATCGGCGTACCATCTCTCTCCTCCTAAAGGCGTCATGCTCTGCTTGAATTTGGCAACCTATCGTGAGCAATATAACCGCCCGCAGCCGTGTTTTTCCAGCGATGAACTCAACGACCTGATGGATTCCGGTTGGCGGCAGCCTCCCCGGCTGTGCTGCGGCCGTGGCCTCTGTAATGGCATTGGATCCGAGTTGAAGGGACTATGTTGACGCAGCTGTTCGCGACAACATGCGGGTCTCGAGAATCGCAGACAGGCAGTGCTGCACGAAGTCGACTCGAATTTCGCTTCGATACAAACTCTGGCGCAGCCCCCCGATCGCAAACTCAGGGTTTGGCAGCACCGAGGCATCGCGCGGCTGAATAACCAGCCGGTCGAGAAACCAGAACCCGCGCTTTAGCGAGTCTGCATAGCGGCGATGCCGCGCAGCCTCTCCCAGCCCATCCGCCAACAGCATGGCTGCGGCTATGCCCTCCAGATAAAGAGCCGTAGTGTAGCCTGGAGTGTCCTGCTGGTGATTGTTGATGAATGCGCCCGTCTTCTCTTGCTGGTATTGCAGAATCCAGTCGCCGATTTCGAACACGAACTCGGCAAAGTCCCGCCGTGCAATTGCCTTCCACCAGGCACTGAACGATTGCATCATCCACGAGACCTGACCGAAATCCCTTCGGTACCGGAAACGGTGCCGGTAATAATTGAATGCCGTATTCAGCTTACCCTCTTCAATATTGCTCAGCTGCGCGTTGTGGGCAGCCGCTAGCGCAAGCAGGACCTGACCTGGAAAGTAATCCTGGTAAGCGTCCACACCGTCATCCTCGCTCCGGTGAGTAGCGACACGCCCATGGGCGTCGATACTACTCCATAAACTCGACGCTAGGGCAGGAGCCGTGTCCCGGCGACGGTCGTCGCGCGAAAGCTCGCACAACGCAAGGAGCAAGAAAGCCTTTTCGGAAACTGATGGCGCCTCTCCTTCAAATTCCAGCCAAATGCCGGCATCTCCCTCAGCGATTCCTTCGTCAGCGACATTGTTTCGGAGCGCCGACAGAATGTAATCGAGCGCCTTGTCCGATGCGGCTTTCAAATCAATGCCGCCATATATGCCGTAAGCGCGCGTCAGTATCCAGGCCGCATGTGCCAGTCGTGGCGCGCACCGCCCCTGATACAGCCGGTCTTGAAAAGGTTCGTAGCGCTGGTAAAGGGAGCCGGTCTCGTCCTGCTGGCGAGTGAGGTAGCGGACCTGAAGGTCCCCGAGCCTGGGCAATACCTCAATCAGAGAACCTGAAGCTGGAACTGAGGGGAAACCCCCTTCCGTGATTGTGACCCCACTATGGTCAGCAAGCCAGGTCGAACACTCGAACCGGATCCACCGGTAAGGCGGCCTCGTGATGCCGGCCTTATCAATGACTTCGGCGACGAATGCCGCCGGATCCAGGTTGTACATCGTCGCAACAAATGGCAGGAGCAATCCGGCCCTCTGGCCCTGATAGACCATGAGGGCTTGCTGACCATGGCGTACCGGCAAAACAACATCCTCTGGCGAATACTCACCAAGCTCGAGCGGATCAAACAACAGTGATACCGTCAGCGCCAGGTCAGCACTCCAATCGACCGGGTCCTTTCCAGCGGGCGGCGAAAAGCGATCATCGGATATCGCCGCCACCACCAGCGTACGCAGGTCCCGGTCAAGCGATCGGATTACCGAGCCCTTACATCCGCACAGGCGCCCGCGCAGGTACACAGTCACATAGATCGAATCCAGCTCTCTCGGAAGCAAGTCGCCGGGCAGAGCTGACATCTTTTCTTGCTGTCCTAAGAGATGCGCGGCCAGTATGTCCAATGCTCTCGCCGCGACTCTGCCGCAGATATCAGAGTCCTTCTGCCATGGCCGCCCCTTGCCGGCGGGCACGCCTGTGGGCTGCCACACTGCGTCAGGTTCAACCGCCTTGGCGACCTCATGCTTGTAAATAATGTAGGGCTCGAAGGACACCAGTTTGCCGTTATTCTTTCTCGCGTGCTGGAACTGTTGCCATTCGTCCGCAATCCCCGGCATTCTGGGCAGGGCCCCGCCCATCCGCGATGAGCGCTCCCGGCTGCACACGACAATGCCGTACCGGTCGTTGTCCAGCTCGCCGACTGTGCATTCCTCCAGCGCCGAGAAAAAAGTGACTGCCAGGCTGCTCTCCTCGATCAGCTTGCGGCCAGCCTCGCAGTGCGGCAAATCGACGGCGGTTCTCAGGCAAGCGCGTACTACAGATTCGGCAGGACTCCATGCCTCCTCGCCAGGAAAATGCCAGAATCCGTCGCGAGCGTGCCGTACATAGATGTTCTCGCGGGACCTGATGCTCACCCACGTGCCCCCCGTCCCATCATAGTCAGCGTCTAGCTGCTGGGGCGGACGCAACAGGCTCCCAGACTGAAGGTACTCGGTCAGAACCACACGGGCCAGCCGCGCCGGATGCAGTCCCTCCGGTGCTCCTCGGTCGCTCCACGTGAATTCCGGAAACCACTTCGACGGGTTGCCGAAGGGAACCTCCTCGTCCTCCATACGGGGCATGAAATCGTCCCAGATGTCGTAGACGGCCTCCATGTGATAGCCGCGCTCCTGCATCGCCGCGTACCCGCCATACCAACCGAACCGGACCAGCGCTATTCCACCCTCCACTCTCAGGCCGGCCTCCTCGAGAATCTTGCACCCTTCCTGCATTGACATACCGGAGCTAACTGAATCATCGATTAGGATAACCGGCTCGTTCGGATCGATCTGTCCCTCGATCAACTTAAGCGACCCGTGCTCCTTGCGCTTCTGGCGCACCAGCAAGCCGCGATAGCGCCCGCCTGACTGAAGAATACAAGACTGAACGATCGGTACCGCCGTCAGGCCGTATGTTGCGATTTGCCTGCCATCAAAGTGGCTTAGGAGTTCCAGCACACACCGGCCAGCGAGCTCGGCACCCCTTGGCGTAAGCGTTACAGCAAGCGAATCCAGCATCCACCTGGCCGAGGTGCCATCGCGGGACAGTACGGGCTGAGTCGGCGTCCGATAGAGGATGCCTCGCTTCACAAGAACATCCAGCAGTTCCTCTCGGTCGAGATGGAACTGCTCCGGCATCTTAGTCAGGATTGTTTTGAGCGCCTCCCGCAATCGTCTTCCTCTAAACGTCAGCCCCACCGACCGGCAGCGCCTGTTGGTGCTGAGTAGGCTTTGACCGACCCGCGTATTACATGTACGGGTTCTCAGGCAAGGCCAGGCCCAGGTATCGCCCATCCAAGAGCACGATCAGATCTTTTTCGACGAATTCATCGAGTGCTGCGTCGATCCATTCAGCGTTGTCGAATTGCGATCCGACGTCATTCCGAGTCCGAGCATCCGAACAATACTCATATAAAGCCGCAGGGCCATCTGAAAATGTGTATGTGCGGCCCGGCCGTTTGCGGTAGTCGTCGATCACAACCGTGCTCCAGGATTTCCGGTAGCCCAGGTAGGGCCTCTCGGACCGCTTCCAGCTTTCTTGCCAGGCGGTTACCAGTGCGAAAATCTCGTCGTAGTCGCGGTCGTGGACCGTATTCGCCATATCGTGGTCAAAGTAATAAGACACCCGAGTCAGATCAAAGCGGCTCTTTGGAAAAATGTACTCGTAGCACTCGGCCGGTCGCAGGCCGCTGATCGACTGGGCCTCGGGTTCGAAGTACATCGGCGATCCCCGGTCCGCGCGGGCCTTGACGATCGCGTAAGGAGGCTGGAAATGCCAGATCTTCGAAATGACCTCGCATTGCTGCCGGTAGTCTTCAATGGTCTCGCCGGGAAACCTTACCAGGATGTTATAGAGGTTATGAATGCTGTAATAAGTGCACCACTTTATTAACTCCAGGTTCCGCATCCCCGTCGTATGCTTTCGCATGATTTTGAGGATGTTGGTCGACAGGCTCTCGACCCCGGGCTGGATCGAAAACAGTCCCCCCCGTCTCATGTCCCGGAGCTGCTTGCGCGAGATGTTCGGACGCACCTCGTAGTGAAGACGAATATCGCTCTTCTCCTCGGCTAGGCGCCCGAACAGGGTTCCGGTGTACTCCGGTGCCAAGATATTGTCGATGGCATTGAAGTGAAAGATGCCATAGCGTCGCGAGAGCGCCTCCAATTGGTCGATCACGTTTTCCGGGTCTTTGGCCCGAAAATCCATTCCGGACCGGTTCAGCCCGCAGAAGGTGCAGTGGTTCTTCATTCCCCACCAGCAACCCCTCGCCGTTTCAAGCGGCAACAGCACCTGCCTGGCATCGGGGTACTGTTCATAGCCTCCTTCCTGCCTGGCATAGAAGTATTCGTCGAAATCAGGAACGGGCGTCTGATTCATCTCCATGAAGTTCGGTGCTCGCCCTGCGTACCTGACCTCGCTGCCCGCCCGCCACATGACTCCGCGTAAACCATCCATCGACTCTCCTTGGCGAAGGCGGTGGATCATCTGTGGAAACGATAGCTCCGCATCTCCGCAGTGCAGGTAATCGACTTGCGGGCAGTTTCTAATGACTTCGTCCGCGATGTCATCTTCGAAACCTGCCCCTCCCATTATGATTGGTATCTCGGGATGCACCTTCTTCAGAGCCCGCGCAAGGGCAAGGCTGGCCAGCAACTGCTGAAATACCACCGAAAACCCGATCAGGCCGAAGCGGCTCCAATCGATTGACTCAACGCAAAAATCTATAAACGACTCCGCGGCCTTGTCGCGAATGCGCCGAATGTCATCTATCGTGCAACCTGCGGTTTTGCATATCGCTCGGAAGACACGCTCGTATTTCTCGAAGTATTCGCTGCGGTCCGAATCCACCTCGTCGCCAAAGGCGGCGCGGGTCCAGATCCACTCGCCGACCATGCTCGGCCACACATCAGCAATGGCCTCGTTGATTTGCCAGCCGATATGGGTACCAAAATACATGAACAGCGAAAACGCTTGAGCGGGTATCCCTTCTCGTTCGAGCGTCGGTTTCAGCAGCGCGAGCTGAAACGAAGGAAACCGGCCCGACAGCGTAGGCATGCTTATCAGAGCCACAGGCTTGAGTTGATCCCTCATAATCAAACCACCCTCTGATCTATCCAGAGGCGCAACAGACGCGGCCTCCGCTCGGGACTAGAGACCGCGGTAGCTGCTATTTCCTCGTCAGAAACCGCCAGGGCCGATGGCCGCTGAACGTGGCTGACCATCGATGACCCGCGTCATCCGCCCTCCCGATCGATTTACCGTCAGTCCAAAAGGTTGGACTTTGATACATTACTTCTTCGGCCTGGTTTCCGGGGCAACTTCAGTGACCACCTCCGGCCGCGATTTCGGCTTAGTCCCGGGCGCAACTTCTGTGACGACTTCAGGCCGGGGTTTCTGCCTCACCTCTGGAGCGACTTCGGTGACGACCTCTGGTTTGATCTCGGTAATCGCTTCAGGCTTGATTTCGGTTTTGATTTCGGGCTTGATTTCAGTCTTTATCTCGGGCCTGATTTCCGGTCGGATCTCTGGTCGGACCTCCGTAATCACCTCAGGTTTGACTTCAGTCTTGATTTCAGGTTTTATTTCGGTCTTGATTTCCGGTCTGATCTCCGCGACTACCTCGGGATAAGCCTCAGGTGCCACCTCAGTGACAACCTCTGGCCGCGGCTTCTTCGGATAGTTAGGCGCAACTTCGGTGACTACTTCCGGCCGTACTTCCGGTTTTATCTCAGGCGCCACTTCAGTGACGACCTCGGGAGCCACTTCCGTTACAACTTCTGGGCGTGGTTTCTTCGGTGACGACTCTGGCGCCACTTCTGTAATTGTCTCGGGCCGAACCTTCGATTTGTCCTTCAAGGCAATCTCGCCCGCCTGGTTCAACACAATCTCGGGACGCACATCTGGGAACTTTGACACCACTGGCTCATTTCTTCGGTCGGATGACATCATCGCAGTATCCTCCTCAGGATCCGAAACGTCTTTTAGTTTGGCGGCGGTCGATGGGTCCAATCCGTCATCCTCAATCTTGGGTCACAAATGGGACAGACAGACCGCTACCGACTGGGAGAAAGCGCTAAACCCGATTTATGGTCCGTTGCTTTCGGGCCGCCGTCGCGTGAGTGAGTTCGAATTTAGCAGCGATTGACTTCTCGCTTCCGCTGCTTTGTTTTTTTGCCGGGCTCACAAAGGCGTCCGCAATACCGGCAACTTCGAGCCCGCACACTATATTCGTTCACAGCTGCTTCGTCAAGATCAATTGTTGCCTTGCTGGTTTTTTAAACAATATTCGATTCCCTGACGACAGGGCCGGCGTTCGTGGCCGTTAGGCAAAAAGAACGATAGCTGTTCGATATGACTGCGCTGCGAACGTTAGGCCGGGTCAGGCTTCAAGAACCAGCCGCTAATGGTCAAACGTGTCCGGCCGTCTGCACAGGCTTGTATAGTAGTGATATGGTGTTCGGTGCGAGCTGCTACATCAAAAAGGGCAAGACTATTATGCTCCGGCTCGATCTCCAGGTGGCCTCCCTCAAGTCCGCTGCCGCTTCTAAAATCCGAAGTATCCGGCCAATGCCCAAGCCTCTGCTGCTTCTTTTACTGGAAGAGCATTGGAGCGAATTCGTTCAAATAATTACGCCAATTGATCCAGGTATGTCCTCCCGGGCTCTCTTTGAATGTCGCTTCAAAGCCATGCTTTCGCAGCATCTCTACCGTCGCCTTTGAAGTCGATATCAGCCGATCGTCCGAACCGGTGCTGAACCACAACACCTTTAGCCCTTTCCGCGCCGCCACGTTATCAAGTTCAGCGATATGCTGCTGCTCCCAGCTCGGACCAGGTGGCGGACTTGCCGGCGGCGGCGAGCCTCCAGCCGCTCCCGCAGGGCCTCCGGCCGCGCCTGGAGCCGCGGCCATTGGTGGAGGTCCGGTAATGCCGAAGACTCCCGAGCTATACACTCCAACGTATGCGAACTTGTCGGCATGAGGAACGGCAATATTCAGGGTCTGTCCGCCCCCCATCGACAGACCGGCAATTGCTCGGTGATGCGAGTCGGTGTACACCCGGTAGTGCGACTCTGCGTAAGGCATGATGTCGCTCAAAAACTCTTGCACAAACTCGTCCGGTGACCCCGGAGACCGCGGGCCTCGACTGGTGTGTCCGGCCGGCATGACCACCACCATCGGTTTCGCTTTGCCCGATGCGACCAGATTGTCCAGGATAAACCCTGCCCGGCCCACCGACGACCACGAATCGTCGCAATCGCCGGCACCGTGCAAGAGATAAAAAATAGGGTATTTCCCCTGGCCCAATTCGTAACCCGGCGGGGTGTAGACGTGCAGGCGCCGGAATCGTTTGAGCGTTGTCGAGTAATACGTAACGGACGCTACACTTCCATGCGGGACTTCTTTCGTATCCATGAAATCCGCGCCTGGAATATAGAAGAGACTCCAAACGTTGTTATTGGATTCGCTGACCGATGGGTTACGGGGATCGATCACCGCAACACCGTCGACGTTGAAGTTATACCTGTAAGCCCCGGGGGCAATCGGCCCGAGTGTGCCCTCCCAAACTCCATTCTCCCCTTTCGTAAGACTCACCGGTGGAATGTTCCCGGGAATATCTGTCCCCGTCAGCTTGACGCTTTGCGCCTGGGGCGCCAGCACCCGGAACG
>Ga0126381_100009920_pt1 | contig 10699 bp, 9 predicted proteins | sample PanSoiMetPlot_28_FD_96465 | JGI IMG/M metagenome (GOLD analysis project Ga0126381, IMG submission 96465) | Tropical forest soil microbial communities from Panama - MetaG Plot_28 | ecosystem: Environmental > Terrestrial > Soil > Tropical forest > Bulk soil | place: Panama | collected 2016-02-17
ACGGTTTTGTTCCCGCGCTCGTCGTACTGCGCCTCCCAGCCGTGGTAATTTCCCCAAGGCGAAACAATCGGCTTCCCGTCAACGCCATAGTAGCTTTCGCCCGTCTCGTTACCGCGCGTATCGTAAGTGAATTTCAATGTCGCATAGCCACGGTACAAAGTCGGTTTCCCGTCTAAACCGACATAGGTTGTCTCAATTTTGTTCCCGTGCTCGTCGTACTGGTACTCAATCCCACAGTTCCCATCGTTATTAATCATGTTATTTTGGGCTTCGTCGAGCGAAAGTGTTCGTGTGATTTGCCCAACATTATTGTGGCTAATCCTTCGTCCGTAAGCATCGTGTGGTCCGATCGCCGGTCGCTTTTCGGCGTCAAGGTACGTGATGCAATCTTCCCAGCCCGTTTTGTCATAGTGAATCTTGACGTAATTAGCGGCCGACTTCCGCTGCATCTGAGGAAAGCCGTCTCGTCCAACGAAGTAGGCCAATCGACTTTCCGTGACCGGGCCAGATTCTCCCTGTGAATAAACCAGTCCATACATCATGCGTCCATCGCGATTGAGCCCCCGCTCACACATGATTTCGCCTTTCGTTGTCGAAACGAACTCCCACTGACAAACATCTTGGAGACCCAATTCCCGTCTCTGTGAGTTTCTCCCGGATTCGAATTGGTCCCGCAAGTAGGTACCGATGCCATGGTGAGTCGTCGGTTTAAGAAGGTGGTCCATCGCCACCACTCGAAACGCCGGTTTCCAGTGGGGTCGCAACCGATCCCAAATGACTCCCTTGTGGAGGAGTAGAAAGAAAAGCGGGCGTTTGCGCGCCTCGGATTCGGAAATCTTCCATATGCCGACAGGGAAACCGTTCCTTTTGGCAAACTCACGATAGTAGTCCCTATGTTCTTGGAAGAAGAAGTAGTAACCACCGCAGACCGTGGCGACCAAAGTGAGCCCAAGCGCGCAGGCCACCGCGGCCGTGATTTGTTGCTTGCGTCTTTGGGCCGCTTGTCTAGCACGCAACCGATCGGCTTCGGCGCGCGCTTCACTCGTTAGGCGGATGTCTCGACTCGCCTTAATGACCGGAGCGAGTACGTCGTGCGTGATCTCTATCCGGCGGACGCGGTGGCGATCCTCGTAGGCCAAGAGCCGACGATTGACCAGTTCATCCAGAATGGGCTGGGTAACATCCGGGTGGGAGAGCGCATCGTCGAGGGCGCAACTGTTGCGATAGCCCGTCGCCGTGAGGAGTTCGTCCTCGATAAAGTTTCGCACGCCGACAGGAAAATCCTGGAGTGTGCCGACGTAGAAATCCTCGAGAATTTTCTGTTGCTCGACATCGAGAAGATCAGGGGTGATTTTCGCGTCCAACGCGCGCCCGAGCCGACGCTCATTGAGCTGTTGTAACACCAGGCTCAACAGGGCTGGAGCTACAGTGATTTCGCTTTCATCTGCATCCGCGGCGCTTCCCGCGACAAACCTCACGATGCGATTCTCTACTCCCGGCGCTATCAGCGGTGCGCCAAGGCTTATCACTTGGCGGGCCTGCGGCATGCCCATCGGGAGAAGACGAAGGCGGTTCTGTCCGAGAGCGCGAAACTGCGAGCGAATACGATCAAGTTCCGCGAGGTAGTCCTCGCGCATCGCCAGGAGAACCTTTAGCGGCCTGGGCTTAAAACTGAACTCTCGCGCTCGCTGGGGATCGCCTCGCAACGCCGCTGGTGGGCGGTTTTCAACCAGATCGGCCAACTCGCTGGTGAAAGCTGCGCCCCGCCGTTCGCGCTCGGCGGTCTCGCGGCCAAGAGTGAAGCATTCCTCGAATTGATCGAAGACTAGAAACGGGGTGACGAGGTCGTTGCGAGCACTCCAGAAGTGATTGTTTTCCCGATGGAAGTACTCCCAAAGCGTCTCTCCGGGAACCGCACCCGGAACCTCGACGCTGGCCGCAACGGCGGCTTTGGTAATGGCGGAGAGCACTTGCTGGGAGAGCGGAGCCGCCCCGTCCACGTAATCCAGCCGGATCGGGACCGGAAGATAGTCTTCCGCCCGTAAGGCTGGGAAGAGACCGGCTTGAAGGAGCGAAGTTTTGCCGAGACCCGATACGCCATAGAGCAACGTGAGCGTGTCGCGTCGGACAAGCCGGAGCAGTTCGTCAATCTCTTCGCCGCGACCGGCGAAGAATTCGCTGTCACTTTCGGTGAATGGCGCCAGCCCAATCCACGGGTGTTCCGGGTCGGCCAGTTGTGCGGTGCTCATAGGGAGGCAGCGCGTAAGCGACGCTCACGGACGATATCAGTGAGCGTCCTAATGAACTCCGATTGGGGCTCGCCGCCGGTAGCGCGAGCGTAATGGAAGTCGCGGAAGCCCGTGAAGGTAACGGCCCCTTCCGCAGTGTCATCGACGATGACTGGATGGATGAAGCGTGCAGTCGTTTTGTCCATGTCCCGGAGTCTTTCCAGCGCGCGATTCCATTCCCGGATAAAGATGCCTTCATCGCGTTTGTTGGTGTTTGCGGAGATCACCGGAACAAACACGTCGCACGTGGCGATGTTCTGCTCGATCACCGGCCACCACGGATCGCCGGACTCGAGCCGTCCCTTGTCAAACCAAACATCCAAGCCTGCGCCTCCGAGGCTGTTCTGCAGCCGCTCGACAGCGGGACGATCCTGGCTGGCATAGCTGACGAAAACGGCGGGAGGCTTGGCTGCTGCCGGCACTGCGGCAGCGCCCGCTGTTGCTTTTGCCGGTTTGTTGGGAAAGGCGTCCCATTTTTCCGCAAGCTGGTTCACGAACTCGATGGGATTCGCTACACTAAACGACTTCGTCTGCGGACTGAAGTTCTCCAGGAAATCGTGCAGGACGACGTTACTCGTTACGGCTCCGTCGGCGACGAATTCGCGCGCGTCATTACCACTGTAGAGGCGATCACGACGAGCAAGGCGAACAAAGAACCGCGCCAACCAATCGGGATGAGCGTTACCGATAAAAAGCAGGCGCTTCGTGCACACTTCATCAAAGAAATTTGCAAGGCGGGCAGAGTTCGACTCTTCATGGAGTTTCCAGATGAATTCGAGCGTTTCTTCGTCAACAAGCGCGCAGTCATCCGGGAGCCCAGAAATCTTGCCAAAAAGATGAAACACCGCACGTTGGGGCGAGCGGGAATAATCGCGTGGGAGGTCTGCGGGAATGGAGTTTGGCGAGTAAGCGAAAACGTGATCCGCGGGTGACCTCAGCGCATTTTCCAGAAGTGAATCAACGGTCGTGCTGACGAATAACCTGAGCGGCTCTATGGAGGCGAGTTTGCGGAAGGAGTCAGGGACCGGAATTTGGCCGTTCTCATCCCGCAGCTGGCTGATAATCTCGTAGGCTTTCATCTGGACCTCATCACGAGAGTTCTGTCGGCTGGCATTGAGATATTCTGCTACGACCTGATCAATGCTGGCGGAGGTCTCGCACTCGATTTCGAGTTGGCTGGCGAGTTGCGCGGCGAGATATTCGTAGAGCAGTTGCTCGCGACCGTTGACGGAAATGCGAAGCAGATCCCGTCCGACGATCGGGATTACCACCCCTTTGGCGATGGCTTGAAGTAGCTTAGTCCACTGTTTCGAGTCGTCACTCATCGTCCAAGTGATGCGTGTACGAGCACCAACATATTCTTACAGCAGGCTACCAATTTCGACCTAGGGGATGCAAGCAATAATCAGCCAACTTAGCAGTGTGACTGCGTGATTCGATATTGCATTAGACGTTTCTATCCCCTTGGAACAGTCGCCCATCCAGACGATGGCTTAGGTTGAAGCGCAGTTCTGGTTCCTTCCAGACTCTGGACTTTGCCTTGAAAGCCGAACACTTCCCCAAGTTAGCGATCGTGACCTGCCTCTTCGACACAGAAAGCAAGTAGATGGCGCACGTATTCGAATTGACTAAATCGAGTTTACCAAAGACTTCGAATATGCGGCGCCAGGTTTGGCGGCGCGGGAAAAGTGCTTGTCGCAGCCGCAGTTCTCCGGCAGTTTCGTTCCGGTATGACGCCGGATCGCAGACTGGGTTGTCTCAGCATCTTTTTGTTCGTCGCGCTTTGCGCCAGTCTGTTCGTAAACCTGCTGTTAATCGTTGCGGCCTTTCAGCGCATTGGCGGTAGCCGCGAGCCGGAGCCGATCCCGCGTTTTCGTGAAATTCTGCTCCAGCGGGGGGCACGCGCGACCACAGACAAGATCGCGGTTATCACCATGCGTGGACTGATCAGCTCTTCGGTCCCCGGAAGCATTACTGATTCGATGGTCGATGACACGCGCGCAGCCCTGCAACAGGCGCGCGATGACAGTCGCGTCAAAGCCGTTGTGCTCGAAATCGATTCGCCCGGTGGAGAAGTGACGGCTTCCGACGAGATTTACAGCGCGGTAGTTAAGACGCGCACAAGAAAACCGGTGGTCGTCTACATGGATTCACTGGCGGCCTCAGGGGGCTATTATGTCTCCTGCGGCGGCAGATTCCTGATGGCGAATGAAACGACCATCACCGGAAGCATTGGCGTCATCATTCAAACGCTTAATTACGAACAGCTATTTAACAAAATCGGGCTTGCCTCTGTAGTTTTTAAGAGCGGGAAATTTAAGGACATGCTCAACGGAGCGCGACCGATCACGCCGGAGGAACGTGAGCTGGTGCAGAATTTCATCATGAAAACGTACGACAAGTTCCTCGGCATCGTAGCAAAGGAGCGAAATTTACCGGCTGAACTCTTGCGCAATACGATCGCCGATGGCCGGATTCTCTCGGGCAAAGAAGCATTGGACGACAAACTCATCGACGGCGTTGGTGAGTTGGACGACGCCTTTGCCAAAGCAAAAGAACTGTCGAAAGCGCCGGACGCGAAAGTAGTGAAATACGGTCCTCCGTTTAGTCTGGGCCGGTTCCTGCGCCTGTTCGGAGAATCCCAGTCGAAGATTGAATTGCAACTCCCGAAACAACTCGTGCCGCAACTGGAATCAGGGCGCGCGTATTTCCTGCCAAGTTATTACGCTCCCTAGAGGATCGCGGATCACGAAGTGCTGTGAACGGAATCGTTACTCTCATTTTCACCTATGTTCCTGAAGATTGTAGCGTTCGCTCTTGTCACCAGACAATTCGAAGGGCAATTCCATTTTGTTTTCAGATGCGGTGAGAGTAGTGCACAGGAAAGCAGACCGTACATGCTATCTGACAGCCTCTTTGCGGCATTTGGAACCGCCCCAAGCGTTGCCTCGGGTTTGCTTTGGTTTGTTTACCTGATCGCCAGCATTGCCGTGTATTTATCGCTGACCTACCAGATCAGTACACCGACGCGCAATACTTCCAGGACTGAGACGCCAGCGCGCGCCTTTGGGTTGCCGGAAGCAATTCTCGCCGGTCTGTTAACCCTTTTTCTCTTGCTCACCATCAGTTCAGCAGTTTCACAACCCTCGATTCAGTTTAGCTCACGCAATCTTCTGGCAAATTTCCTTTTCACGGCTTTCATCGTGCTGGTTATAGTCAGTCTTCTGCAGTTCCGCGGCTTTGATGTCGGCGCGGTTGCCGGATTCTCCAGAATCCGTTTCTCCCGAGCCCTGGGAACGGGAGCGATCCTCCTGTTTTTTGCTTATCCATTGATTCTCTTGTCTGAGGCAATCAATCAACGGTTGTTTGGCGGCGGCTCAAGCAAACAGAGCATTGTCGAGTTCTTCAGTGGATCGCGCACGATTAATGAACGGATTATGATCATTGTTTTCGCCGTGGCGATCGCGCCGGTGTTCGAGGAATTCCTTTTTCGATTTTTCATCTATGGCGTTTTAAAAAGATACTTTGGCTGCCTTGTCGGGGTGATACTTAGTGCGCTGTTGTTCTCCGCAGCCCACGCACACGTTCCTTCGTTTGTGCCGTTGTTCGTTCTGGGGAGCTGTTTCGCGATCGCCTATGAATGGAGCGGCTCTATTCTTGTCTCCATGACAATGCATTCGCTTTTCAATTCGCTCACGCTCATTGCCCTCGCATTTCCAGAGCTCTTTCCTCAATGAAAGTCGGTGCTCTGGGTGAAGACCGGGTCCTCGACCAAATCTGGCTTCAGCTTCCGCGTGGCAAAAAGCGGAAAATCTTCGCTGGCGCAGCTGACGATTGCGCGGTGGTGCAGATTCCGCGGGGCAATAAACATCTCGTGCTCAAAACAGACTGTGTTGTGGAGGGCGTGCATTTTGCGCGAGGAACGAGTGCATCGGACGTCGGATGGAAAGCAATGATGCGCCCGTTGAGCGATTTTGCAGCGACCTCAGCGCTGCCTCATTTTGCGTTGATCACCCTTATCGTTCCGCAGAAAACAGATGCTACCTGGGTGAAACAGCTGTATCGCGGGCTGCGCCGGGCTGCAAGTCGCTTTGATGTTCGTACAGTTGGCGGCGAAACAAGCAACACACCGGGACCGATCGCCATCTCCGTAAGTGTAGCCGGATTTGTCGAAAGAAACCGCGCGATGTCACGCAGTGGCGGAAAACCGGGTGACGACCTTTTCGTAACGGGCCGCCTCGGAGGTTCGTTGAAACAAAAACATTTGAAGTTCATTCCGCGGATTGCGGAATCGCGCTGGCTTACAAAGAATTTCTCCGTGCACGCGATGATGGATATAAGTGACGGACTGGGCTCAGATCTTCCGCGTTTAGCGCGCGCAAGCAACGTCGGATTCGATATCGAGTCCGAGAGGCTGCCGCTCTCTCGCGGCGCAAACATCAATCAGGCAATTTCAGAAGGAGAGGACTACGAATTGCTCTTCGCCATTTCGCCGCATGACCGCACGCGGTTGCTACGAGAATGGCGACCAGAATTTCCCAAGTTGCTGCTAACTCGAATTGGTTTGCTGACTCGAATAGCGAAAATCGAAAAACGAAAACTGCCCCGTGGCTACATTCATTTCCAACAGCCCGGCTGAGACGGAAGCCATCGGGCGGCAACTTGCGGATAATGTAGATGCCGGTTCTGTATTGGCTCTCAAAGGCGAACTAGGCAGCGGCAAGACCTTGTTCACCCAAGGTCTGGTCGCCGGACTTGGAAGCACTGCGGCGGTAACCAGTCCTACGTTCACAATCGTGCACGAGTACCAAGGCGGGCGATTGCCCGTCTATCATTTCGATTTCTTTCGCTTGGAAAATCGACGGGCAGCAGCGCGGCTGGGACTCGACGATTACTTCTTTGGCGAGGGCGTTTCAGTGATCGAATGGGCGGATCGCTTTCCGGAGCTGGTTCCCGAGCAGGCGCGCTGGATTTCATTTGAGATAAAATCGCAGCGTCGGCGGAGCATCGCCTCTTGTAGACAGCAATGAAGATTCTCGCGCTTGAGCTTTCTACCGCGCGCGGCAGCCTAGCATGGCTCGACAAGGAAATCGAGTTCGCGCGCGACTGGCCTAACGACCGAAGGAATTCCGCAGCGTTTTTCCAGAATCTGCAGGCCGTAAGAACACAATTTGGCGCTCCGGAAACCATCATTGTCGGGCTTGGCCCAGGTTCGTATGCTGGAACGCGGATTGCCATCTCGGCTGCGATCGGCATGCAAGTTGCCTGTGACGCACGCCTGATCGGATGGCCCTCGATCTGCGCGATGGAAACCGATGCGCAGGAATACTGCGTGGTTGGTGATGCGCGAAGGAAATCTTTTTTCTTCGCGCGCGCAGTTCGGAATGAGTTGGTTGAAGGTGCGATATTGTTTTCCGAAGCGGACTTGAAAGTGAAACTGGAATCCGTGTATTCGGCGATGCCAGTTTTTAGTTCGGAGTTGCTCCCGCAATTTGCGCACGCTGTGATTGGTTTTCCGTCGGCTCGCGTGCTGGCCAGGCTTGCGGAGGAGCCGCTACGGAGCTTTTTTTTGCCACCCCTGGAACCGATGTATCTGCGCGAACCGCATGTCACCATGCCGAAATGAAGGAAAGTTACCGTTGCTGGGCTGAAATTGATCGCGCTGCCTTGCGGCATAACGCAAAGATCGTACGGGATCGAATCGGCTCCGCCGAGATGCTCGCGGTGGTAAAAGCAAATGCGTATGGCCACGGATTGCTGGGCGTGGCCCAAGCGCTAGCTGAAGACGCGCAATTATTCGGCGTCGCCAACCTTGAAGAAGCTCTGGTCCTCCGTGATTCGCTACCGCATCCCGTCGTGATTCTGGGCCCGGCAATTCCGGAGGAAAGACCGATAATCGCCGAGCGCGGTTTCATTCCGACCATTTCGAGTTTGGAAGAAGCGCAGGCGTTCCATCGACTTCGACAGGTGGCGGTGAATTTTAAGATCGACACCGGCATGGGACGAATGGGCGTCGTGCAGAATGAAGCGCTTGAGGTTTTCAAACGGGCGGCGGCGCTGCCGAATATTAAGATTCACAGCATATCGACACATATGCCGGTATCGAATGAAGACGCAGAGTACACGCGCGACCAGATCGTCCGATTCCAGAGAATTGTTGAGCAAATCCGCACAGAAATTCCGGGAAATTACAAGGCGCATGTATTGCAAAGCGCCGGCACACTCGCTTTTAATCCGCCGACGTTCGAGATTGTGCGCGCCGGGATCATACTTTACGGCATTTCACCGCTGCCGGAATTTCGCGAGTTGCTCAGGCCAGTAATGACGTGGAAAACACGAATCTGTTTGGTACGCGACGTACCTAAAGGGACCTCAATCAGCTATGGCCGCACGTTTATCGCGCCGCGAAAGATGCGAGTCGCAACCTTGTCAGCCGGCTACGCCGATGGATATCCATGGCATCTTTCCAATCGCGGCGCGGCTGTGTTGGTCCACGGGAGGCGTTGCTCCCTTCTTGGACGTGTGACCATGGACTTGATCGTGATTGATGTGAGCGGGCTCGATGATGTGAAGGTGGGCGACGATGTCGTTCTTATGGGGCGCGATGGAAGCGAAGAAGTCTCCTGCGCTGAATTGGGGGAGAGGGCTGGGACGATCACCTGGGAAATCATTACACGAATTGGCGCGCGGGTGCGGCGAGTTTATGTTTAGTCCTTGTAGTCACTCAGGTCCCTGTCCAAAAGGGACGGAAAAGACACAAGCGACAACTGTTCTTCAGCCATGTTCCAAATCATTTTCAACGAGCTAAGCGCAGCCGAGATTTCGGCGTTGCCGAAACGATTGCAGCTTGAGTTGCTGGCCGAGTTTCAAATTTTACCCGAAGATCTAGACCAGCTCGATTCCGAGCGCTTCGGCGTGATCCAACGCGAGGGGAAAAAGCTTTACCGTTATCGCGCGAAGAATTACCGGATCTATTTCGCCAAAACCGACGAAGGCATCAAAGTCCACCGTGTCTTGCACAAAAACACGGTTCGGGATTTTCTTTTTCGCAGCAAACTGCCTGTTTCGGAGGACGCACAACTGGGTGAAACCCGTGAGTTCTGGAACTTGATCGAAGAAGGCGAGCTGAAGCCAAAGGTGTAAGTTCGCGTTCGTCCCGTGGAAATGGGTACTAAACGCGGCGCTACTTAATCAATAGGACCGAACGACTGCGCTTGATCTCGCGGGTAATTTTCCGGTGGATATATGCGGGCATGCCAGTCACGCGACGAGGAAGAATTTTGCCGCTTTCAGTAACGAATTTCTTCAGAAGATCAGGATTCTTGTAATCGATTGCTTCCATGGCGATGTCGATTCGGCGTCGCGGCATGGGTCGGTTGGCGCGGCGAAATGCGGAACGGCGCTTTGGAGTCTTCGGCTGCATCATTGATTATTTGGTCTCCCGGTGCAACGTCCGCCGCCGCAAAAACGGATTGTATTTTTTCTTCTCCAACCGGTTCGGTGTGCGCGGACTTTTTTTGTTACGAGTCGTCATGTAACGCGACGCCGGTTTTCCAACCGCCTTAGCTTCGGTGCATTCAAGGGTGACAATCTCCTGCGCCATGATACTCGGTCACTCCTTCACTTCTGCCGGAGAAGCTTCTTCCTCCTCGGACTCAGAGCCCTCCTCTTCGGTCAAGCCAAACAAGGAAGTGACTGATGGACGAATCCGGGAGGCTCTGTTCTGCTTCTCCAGCTGCGACTGACATTCCACCGTAAACCGGGCAAACGGAATTGCTTCGAGGCGTGCGTGCGGAATAGGTTTACCGGACATTTCGCATTTCCCGTAGGTTCCGAGCTCGATCCGCTTGAGCGCCTCATCTATTTCGTAAAGTGCATCCTGCTCTTGTGACAGCAGACTCAGCGCGAAATCGCGGTCGTATGCGTCGGATCCGGCGTCGGCCTGGTGCATTCCGAAAGCAGAGGCTTCGCTACCTTCGGCGCGCGAACGAAGCGTGTCCTGGGCCACACCAGCCATCGAATCCACCACGGCATCGCGAAGCTGCAGCAGTTTTTGTTTTTGTTTACGGGTGAACGGATCGAGCTTCTTCTCGCGATGATTCAGTCCCAGCAACACCGCTGCGGGGGATTCGGCGCTTTCAAGATTTCTCCTGGCCGAGCGGCGCACTGTCTTCTTTTCGCGAGCGGCATTTTTCGGCGTCGCTTTCCTGACGCGAAGCTTAGGAATGGGCCGCGGCTTTCGTGCAGCCGATTTGGCCGCAGAATGTGTCTTTTTCTTTGATTTGGCCATAGTCAGCGTTCTAAGCGCCAATTCTAATCGACTGGCGCTGAGAAAATGGACGCATAATTAAAAACATTTATCCCGACACGCAAGCGGATTCGGTCAAAAAAAATTCTGTTGCCGCACAAAC
>Ga0126381_100009921_pt1 | contig 10699 bp, 11 predicted proteins | sample PanSoiMetPlot_28_FD_96465 | JGI IMG/M metagenome (GOLD analysis project Ga0126381, IMG submission 96465) | Tropical forest soil microbial communities from Panama - MetaG Plot_28 | ecosystem: Environmental > Terrestrial > Soil > Tropical forest > Bulk soil | place: Panama | collected 2016-02-17
CAGATTCTGACGCTTCTGGTCGGCGCCAGACTCGCGTTTCGCCCGGTCAATGTGCGTCAGTTCTGGGTGGGTATAGAGCGTATTGGAGCTTTCATTTTCCCCGGCGTGGTAATCAATGCCCGTGGATTTCTTCGCTGGACCGCCTGGGCGGCTGCGCTCGCCATCAAGCACGTAAACGACATAGTCCTTCGGGCTCGCCATCTGCGCCTGCGCGAAGAAGGGAAGCAGATGCTCGTTCCCGCCGTGGCCATTGACGATGACCACTTTTTTGCACCCGTTGCGCGCCATCTCGTCCGTGGTTTCCTGCAAAAGCTTCAACTGCAAGTCCGCGCTATAAGCGACAGTGCCGGGTTCATGCTTGGCTTCAAAAATCTGTCCGAAGTAATATTCGGGGAAAACCACAGCAAATTCCTGCTCGGCGGCGTGCAGAGCGGCGTAGCGAACGTTCAGAAGATCCGTTCCCAGCGGCAGGTGCGGTCCATGCTTTTCCAAAATTCCAAAGGGCAGCAAGCACGTTGCCTTCGATTGTTGAATCGCCGTCCGAAAATCTTCCGCGGTTAGCTCTTCCCACTTTGTGGAAAGCTTGGTCTGGCCGAGCGCGGAAATTGCTCCGAATAGCAGCAAGAGAGCTGTCACACTCACTCTTTTCATAAAGCCTCCGGAACGTCGCGGCCTATTCTAGCGGCAATCCAATGGATTTTCATTCTTGAAACGATTCAATGGAAGGTCTCATCGCGCGGTCCAGTTCTTTCTTTTCCTCGGCTGTAAGCGCGCGAGTCGCGCCTTTTTTTAGTTCGCCTAACGCCAGCGGCCCAATGGCCACCCGCACCAGCCGCAGCACTTCAAGGTTAAAGTGTTCGAGCAAACGCCGAATATGACGGTTCTTTCCTTCGTCGAGAACAATTTCCAGCCACGAATTGCGTTCGCCCCGCCGAAGATTGCGCGCATCCTTCACGCGAAGAAAATCCCCGTCGTTTGTACGGATCCCCTCCCGCAAATTCAAGAGCAGCCGCAAATCGCCGAACGCGTTAATCTGTACATGATACGTTTTGTTGAGATGCGTCTCCGGCGCCGTAATGCGGGCAGCCCATTCGGAATCATTGGTGAGCAACAACAATCCTTCGCTGGCTTTATCGAGGCGTCCCACAGGCGCAACCCAGGGAAGATTCTTCGGTAGATGCGCGTAAACCGTTGCGCGGCTCTTTTCGTCCGAAGCCGAAGTCACCACGCCGCGCGGTTTATTCAGGATGAGGTAGATCCTTTCGCTAGCAGCAAGCGGAGCATGGTCCACCTGGATGCGGTCCTTGCCCGGATGAGTGGGCGTCTCTGGATCGTGCCGCACTGCGCCGTTCAATTTCACATGCCCAGCGCGGATCAATTCCCCGGCCTGCGAGCGCGAACAATACCCCAGCTTGGAGAGTGCGCGGGCGAGTCCTACTTTCTTCAATCCGCCGTGTTTGCGTAAGGGCTTCGTGAGGTGCGGTTTCACAAGTGGATTCTAGCCCCACAATCGGCGGGATAGCGCACTACTTTGTGGAACTTGGTTGCGTTGGCGCAATGGCCTTGTCCGGAGCCGGTGTGGAGGCGGCGGGAGGCGCAGCGTTTGTGGAAGAAGCGGCTGTCACCGGCGGTTCGTGTTTTACCGCTCCATACTTCCTAGCAAGCCAGTCGCGAACTTCACCGGGCTTGTAGTTAAAAGGTCCCATCCCTCCGCGATACGCGACATGCCCGGTCTCGTCAATGACGTATAGGCGTTCCGGCCAGGCTGCGTACGCGCTGTCGGCCGCGTTGCCCATGTCATCGATGCCGAAGGGCAAAGGAAACTTGTAGTGCTTCGTGAAGTCTTGCGCAATGGCCACGCGCTGCTCCAGCGTTTTCGGCTGCGCGTAGCAAACGTCGTCCTTCACATTGGACTTCATCTGCCATTCGTCGGTCGGATGCGCCTCGCGAACGTACACGGTCAGAAAATCCGCATGCTCTTTGTAGTCGTTGTAGATCTGAACGATGTCGCCCACCTGGCGGCGGAAGGGCGGTCAAGTGAAGCTGCCAAAGACCAACACCAGAGGACGTGCGCCAATGCGTTCTCGAATGTGAAAATGACTCGTGCCGTCGAGAGCGAGCAGGCGCGCGTCGGGAGCGTCGCTGCCTACTTTCAGCGTGCCGCGATGCATGTGGGGAAGGGCGTAGCGCACCATGCCGTAGGCGTCTCTCGGGCTCCCCGCCATGTAACAGAGCACACCGAGCGCCGCCAGCAGAAGCAACGCAAGAACGCCGCCAATCCATTTTAACAAACGCTTCATGGGCTAAGAACCTTGTGATAAGGACCGTTAAGGTTCGAGCAACCTAGCACCTGGCCACAGCAGGCAAAATAGTATTTTTGCACTATTGGCCATCTTTAGCACGAACATGCTCGCGCTCCTTTTTGTACCGCGCCAGAGCCTTCTCGATCACGTTCGCCGCCGCGTACGCTGGCCGGATGTCTTCGACCTGCACCTGCTTGCCTTCCAGTTGCTTATAGTCCTGGAAAAAGCGCTTCAGTACCAGCAAGCGGTGCGCGGGAAGCTCCTTGGCTTCCACATACGTGTTGAATTCAGGGTCGTTCGTCGCGACGGCGATGATTTTGTCGTCGCTCGCTCCCGAGTCAATCATGGTCATCAAGCCAATGGCGCGCGCTTTCATTAGCGACAGTGGCTGCACCGGCTCTTGGCACAGGACCAGCACATCGAGCGGATCGTTGTCCTCTGCGTAGGTTTGTGGGATGAAGCCGTAATTCGCCGGATAAAAGACCGCGGAGTGGATGATGCGGTCCATTTTCAGCAGGCCCGTCGGTTTGTGGAGCTCGTACTTCACATTCGAGCCCAGCGGGATTTCGATGACCGATTGAAAGTCGCGCGGCAATTCGTTCCCAGGTGACACGTCGTGCCAAGCATGGAACACAAGCGGGCTTCCTCGCAGTAATGATGTCCTCGATTATCGCTTGAAATCTGCTTGAGAGGCCAACGGACAGGTTGTCGCGAACGGCCGTATTGCTTTCCTAAATTGACCAAAGACCGAAAAGGGCAAACCGCGAACGTTCAACGGCTTTGCTACGCGCGCGCCTTATCAATCATCTCTTCCCAGATTCCCTTGGACTTGAGAATCACCTCAACGAGTTCGCGTGCCGCTCCCTTGCCACCGTGAGCCTGCGTCCGATAGTCCGCCGCGCGTTTCACCTCGGGTGCTGCGTTACCCACGGCTACCGCAAGTCCAACGCGCCGCATGATGGTCAGATCCGGCAAATCGTCACCAAGATAAGCGACTTCGGATTCCTTCGCGCCGGTCTTTCGCAGGACGTCTTCATACGCCGCGATTTTGTGTCCCTGTTTCTCGTAGACAAACTCAATGTCCAGCTCTTTGCACCGCCGGCGAAGTGCCGCGCTGCCCCGCCCGGTAATCACACCTGTGCGCAAGCCCGCAGTCACCGCCAGCGAAAGCCCCTGCCCGTCATGCGCATCGAAGGTCTTCACCTCCAGTGCGTGGTTGTCAGGTGTGGACGCCAGCGTCACGCTGCCATCGGTCAACGTCCCGTCCACGTCCATTAGCAGCACGGAAATCTGCCTGGCCTTGCTCGCAACTTTCGCTGAAATCTTCATGCTTTCGTCGAGGTCCTTTCTCTTTCTTCTCTCTAACCTCTGCGGCAAATCTTTTTCTTAAAACCACTACATCAATTGGAGCGTCCACAAATCGTGCAAATGCACTATCCCAAGCACACGCCGTCCTTCATCCACGACCACTACGGAAGTGATCTTTTTCTTCTCCATCAGATTGAGCGCCTCGCTTGCTAACACGTGCGGCCCGATGGTTTGCGGGCTCTTGGTCATGCCATCCGCGGCGCGCATTTCAAGCACGCCGCCGCGATGCTTTTCCATCAAACGTCGCAAGTCGCCGTCAGTCAGAATTCCGGCGAGTCGTCCGTCAGCTTCCAAGACCGTGGTCATCCCCAAACCCTTCGCACTCATCTCGTGGAAAACGTCTGGCATTGCCGCATTCGGGGCGACGCGCGGCATGGCGGAGCCGGAGTGCATCAGATGCTCCACGCGCAGCAATTTCTTCCCAAGCCGCCCCGCCGGATGGAGCGCCGCAAAATCATCGTGTTTGAAATCGCGCCGCTCCAGCAGCGAAACGGCCAGCGCATCGCCCACGGCCATGGCCACGGTCGTGCTTGCCGTCGGCGCTAGATTTAGCGAACAGGCTTCTTCCTTTACGCTAACGTCAAGCACCACGTCGCTCGCTTGCGCCATGGTGGAATGCACGCAGCCGGTCAGCGTCACCAACGGCATTTCGAGCCGCTTTAACGCTTCCAGAAGCTGGATGATCTCCTGCGTCTCGCCGCCGTAAGAAACCGTCAGCATCGCATCACCACGCGCCAGCATGCCCAAGTCACCATGAAGCGCTTCGGCGGGGTGTAGAAAGAACGATGGAGTGCCCGTGCTGGAAAGGGTCGCCGAAATCTTTCGTCCTATCAGGCCGGACTTGCCCATGCCGCTAACGACCACGCGTCCTTTGCAAGCGAACAAAACGTCCACGGCCTTTTCGAAACTGGTATCGAGCCGCGCGAGCACATCCTGAATCGCCTGCGCCTCGGTCAGGAGCACGCGCCGCGCCGTCGCCAGGCTCATGACGAAGTGCTCCAGCGCCGAACCACTGTGTTGAGCCCCTTCAATTTCAAAAGAAGCGGCTGAAGCTGCGAAAGCGGCAACGCATTTGGCCCATCGGACCTCGCCGCAGCGGGATTATCGTGCGTTTCCAGAAAAATTCCATCCACGCCTGCCCCAACTGCCGCCCGCGCCAGCGGCTCGATAAATTGTGGCTGGCCCCCGCTCGAGCGCCCCTGTCCTCCAGGAAGCTGCACAGAATGCGTCACGTCAAAAACGACGGGGTAGCCGGTCCGTTGCATCACCGGAAACGACCGCATGTCCACCACCAGATTCTGGTATCCAAACGAAGTCCCCCGCTCTGTCAAAATGATTTTCTTGTTCCCGGTACTCTCCACTTTTTCCGCCACGTTGTCCATGTCCCACGGCGAAAGAAACTGTCCCTTCTTGATGTTGATGATTCGCCCGGTCTTGCCGGCGGCGATCAGCAAATCCGTCTGACGCGCCAAAAATGCCGGAATCTGCAAAATATCGCAGACCTCCGCCACCCGTTCCGCCTGTGACTCGTCGTGGATGTCCGTCAGGACCGGCACCTTCACTTCTTTCTTAATTTTCTCGAGGATGCGCAGCCCTTCTTTCAGCCCTGGCCCGCGAAACGCCTTCAACGAGGATCGATTCGCCTTGTCGTACGAGGCCTTGAAAACGTAGGGCACGCCCGCGTCACCAGCGATTTTCGCCACTTTTTCCGCCATGACGCACGCATGCAATTCGCTTTCAATGACGCACGGTCCAGCAATCAGAAACAGCGGATTCCCAGCGCCTAAGCGCAGCTTGCCAAGTTCAATTTCGTGTACGGTTCCCATGGGAGGTTATGAAGATACCACACACGGAAACCCCTCTTGGACATTGCGCGATACCGGTGTATCGTGCCCGGTACATTGCCAAGACTCTTGCGACTTGGGGGTTCGTAAGCGCGGCGGCTTAGCCTGATTTCGAGCAGCTAGCCAAGCCTTGGTCGAAGGGATTCTCGTGCTCAATTTTTTCCGCAAATCCTGGAAGCAATTATTTGAGGAGGGAATGGCCCACGGCGGCGCGAGCAATTTCCGAAAGGCGGAAGCTTGTTTTCGCAAAGCCATTCGGGTTGCTCCAAATGAGCCTTATCCGCACTACGAGCTTGGATACACGCTGGCCCCTCTTGGCAGACATAAAGAGGCTCTGGAAGAATTTGAAGCGACCGACCACCTGGCTCGTGGATTCTTTCTGGTCCAGACCGAAGCCTATCTCTCGGGGCAATTCCTCGGGGGTGCGGTCCATGAGGACGTTCTGGGGAAGCTGCGCACCTTGCAGCGTTTAATGGACACCCGCGCTGGTGCCAGTGACGATGCGGTTGCGTTAAGCCGGCAAGTCATCTCCTGGCTCCGAATTGTGCGCTGGGCCATTTCTTTCTCGGCAAGGCGCTCATCGGGAGGGATGACGTCGCAGCTGAGCGCGCTCTCCAGAAGTGCGTCGAACTAGGGCCGCATGAAACCACGGCCGTTAACGCAAAATTCCATGTGGGACTTTTGTGCCGCAACCGGGGAGAAGACGAAGCTGCGCGTTCGCATTTGGTCAGGAATTGCTGCCGACTATGCGGGCAATCCTCACACAAGTTTCGCCCAGAGGATGGCTGGAGAACACCCTGCCTGAATGGGGCTTCGTCTATTGCCAAGTTTATCTATTTCTTGCACAGCAATTCGAAGCCCCGTATTCTACATATAGAGTTGGAGACAAGATTGAACTTACCGTGCACGCGGGAGGATTCGGCCTCCCGTGGTACGAACGATTTGCGCCTTAATCTGTTTTAAACGCTAGGCGGTGGCACTAGGCGCTGCCCGTAGAACCGGGGTCGCCTGACGTTCCGCGGTGGCGACGGAAGCCGCGCGCGAGCGCTGCTTCTTGTGCTCCAGCGCTGCTCCAATGAACGCCGCAAACAGCGGATGGGGCTCCAGCGGCTTGCTTTTGAATTCCGGATGAAACTGGCAGCCCAGGAACCACGGATGTTCCGGCGCCTCGACAATTTCAACGTAATTCTCGTCCGGGGTGCGTCCCGTAATTTTCAATCCCGCCGCCACCAGCGTTTTCTCGAAGTCGCGGTTGAATTCATAGCGATGCCGGTGCCGCTCGCTGATTTCCAGCTTCCCGTACGCCTTGTTTGCAAACGAGCCTGGCTCCAGCTTGCAGGTCCATGCGCCCAACCGCATCGTGCCGCCCATTTCGTCTACGCCCAGCAATTCGCGCAATTTGTAAATCACGCGGTACGGCGTTTGCGGATCGAATTCCGTGCTGTCCGCTTGTTTCAATCCCGCAACGTCCCGGGCGTATTCAATCGTCGCGCACTGCATCCCCAGGCAGATCCCGAAGAACGGCACTTTGTGGTCGCGGGCGTACTGAATCGCGAAAACCATTCCCTGAATCCCGCGCTTGCCGAATCCGCCGGGAACGAGAATGCCGTCGTAACCGTGCAATCGCCGAGCAGCTGTCTCCGGAGAATCGATGTCTTCCGCCTCAATCCAATCCAGCGCCGTTTTATGGTTGTGCGCCAGCCCACCGTGAAGCAAAGCTTCGCGCAAACTCTTGTACGCGTCTTCGAGTTGCACGTACTTTCCGACAACAGCGATTCGCGCTTCGCCCGCTGGATGATGCATCCGGTAAACCAAATCCAGCCAGGGCTTCATGTCCGAAGGCCGCGACTCCAGCTTTAGAAGGCGCAAAATCTGCGCGTCCAAGCCCTCTTTGCTCATTTCGGCGGGCACGGCATAAATCGTGTCCACGTCTTCCACCGAAATCACGCAGGACTCCGCAACGTTGCAGAACAGCGCAATTTTTTTCTTCAATTCCGCCGGAATGTGCCGGTCGCTCCGGCAAAGCAGAATGTCCGGCTGAATCCCGATGCCCAGCATCTCCTTCACGCTGTGCTGCGTAGGCTTGGTCTTCAGTTCGCCCGCCGCCGGAATGAACGGCACCAGCGTCACGTGTACAAACAGCGTGTTTTCCGCGCCCAGCTCCAAACGCATCTGGCGGATGGCCTCAAGGAAGGGCAGCGACTCGATGTCGCCCACCGTTCCGCCAATCTCGACGATCACCACGTCCACGTTTTCCGAAACTTTCCGGATGCACGCCTTGATCTCATCGGTGACGTGCGGAATCACCTGCACGGTTTTGCCCAGATAATCGCCGCGCCGCTCTTTCGTCAGAATCGTTTCGTAGATGCGGCCCGTCGTCCAATTATTGTCGCGGGAAAGCTTGGCGTGCGTGAAGCGCTCGTAGTGCCCCAAATCGAGGTCCGTTTCCGCGCCGTCTTCGGTCACAAACACTTCGCCGTGCTGAAACGGGCTCATGGTGCCCGGATCCACGTTCAGGTACGGATCGCATTTTTGAAGTGTGACTTTGAAACCGCGACTTTCGAGGAGACAACCAATCGAGGAGGCTGCTACGCCTTTTCCCAGTGAGGAAACAACACCGCCGGTAACAAATATATATTTTGGCGCCATCCGTGTAGCCCGGGTTCTTGCCGGGCCTGTCTGACCTCCACAGGATTGACGTACGAATAATTATCTTCGGAACTCGCGCTTCTGTCAAATGCCGCGATTTTGCCTGAGAAAAGCGCGCATTTTATGCTTTTTATCCCGGTTCCAGCGATTCCGGAAAGCTACCGTTTTAACGCCGGTAGCAACCGATACCTTTTCGTGAGTTCCGTGGGCGACCGCGCCATCAAAGAGATTGACCTTGATTCAATGGACTATTCCGCAAGCATTCCCACAGGCGGAGTCCCGCGCCCTTATGTGGTTACTCGCGACGGCCGCACCATGTACGTCGCGGAAAGTGATCTGCATGGCTTCGTTGTCGTGGACATTTCTGAAAAGAAGGTCATGCGCCGGGTGGAGATGCCCGCCGAGCATCGCACGCCCCATGAGCATCCCGGCGAACCCATTAACACGCTCACTCACGGATTAGCTCTCAGTCCCGACGAAAAGGAACTGTGGGTTACAAGTCTCTTGGACGATGCGATGTACGTCTATGACGTTGAGTCACGGAAGTTTGTCGCGCATCGGCCCGTCGGCAACGGCCCGAATTGGGTCGCTCTGTCTCCCGACGGCAAATATGTTTGCGTCAGCAACGCGGGAGACGACGACGTCTCCATCATCGAGGTGAAGGCGCGCAAGGAAGTCGGCCGCCTGAAGGTCGGGCGTTTACCGAAACGCCTGGTCGCCACAAGCGTGCCCGGCGTGGAGCCATCAAAGCAATCTGTGTCTAAGTGACATGACAGGTTTCTTCGGCCCCGCGCTGGCAAGCGAGCTTATGGCCGGTAGGTCGGAGTCCCCGCGCGCTCCGCGATGATCTTGCGGGCCTTCTGATAAAGCGCGCGCGCCTGCGGAATGGCGTCAATGCCCGCGCGCAACTGAGGATCCGCTTCCAGTTGAACCTTGAATCCTTCCTGCTGGCCAAAGATGGACACAAACACTTCCTGCTTGATCTTGCGCTTCACCCAATCCAGGTTCTCGGCCATCTCCGGCTCGGTGTAGCGGATGTTCTTGCTCGCAAGGAACTTGCGGAATTCGCTCATCACTGAATCAGTTGCTTCAAAATCCTTGGCAATCGTCGGCCGGGTTCCCAAATAGTGCCGCGTAAATCCGCCTACGCTGGTCTCGTACGGGAAAAGCACATCATCGCGGAACAGCGCCTTTTGGAAGTGATTCCATTCGGGCTCTTTAACCGTAATGTCCGGGGTGATCCCGCCCCCGCCCGTGACTTGCCTGCCGCTGTCGGTCAGCATCACTTCGGTCGGATGTTCCGGAGTCCTGTGTTCGTAATACTCGTACAGGGAAACCGATTTGTAATCGCGCTGAATCAGCCGTCCGCTCGGCGTGTAGTAGCGCGCAATGGTCAGCGCCAGTCCGGTGTTTTCGCTAAGCGGCTGGACCGTTTGCACCAGGCCTTTGCCAAACGTGGTTTCGCCAACGATCACGCCGCGATCGTGGTCTTGCACCGCGCCCGAAACAATTTCCGTCGCCGACGCCGAGTTCCCATTCACCAGAATGACCAGCGGCATACTGTTGCCGCGGTTCCCGCGAACCGCGTAGTACCGGCGCTCCGCCGAAGCGCGCCCGCGATGCGACACGATCAACTGGTTCTTGTCCAGAAGCATGTCGCTCACCCCGATGGCTTCGTCCAGCAGCCCGCCGCGGTTCTCTCGCATGTCCAAAACCAGCCCGTCGAGGGTAGACGCATTCAGCTGCTTCATCGCGTCGCCCAGCTCGCCATCGGTCTTTTCGTTGAATCCGGAAAGCCGGATGTAGCCGATCCCCGGCTTTACCTCAAACGCCAAATCCACGGCGTGGCGCGGGATTTCATCGCGCGTGAGATTGAAAACCAGCTGGTCCGCGTAACCTTCGCGGGAAACCGTAACCTTAACGGATGTGCCCCGCGCTCCCCTCAAAAGATCAGCGATTTCCGACGTGCCCTTGCGCGCCACGGATTGATCATCGATGCTCACGATAATGTCCCCGGGCCTGATTCCTGCCCGGAACGCCGGAGTGCCCGTGTACGACGACATCACAATGGTGTGGTCGCCACGCGGAACTACTCCCATCCCCACGCCGTAGTATCTGCCACGCATCTCTTCCCGGTTGTTCGCCCACGCGCGCGCGTCAAAAAAATTCGAGTGCGGATCGAGCATCCGCAGCATTCCCGGGATCGCTCCCTGGTAGACAACCTTGTCGACGTCGACTTTTTCCGCGTAATTCGCCTGCACCACGTCCAGCACCGAGGTGAATGTCCGCACGGAACTTTGAGCATCGTCGTACGAGGACTCCTTGGCACGCACGTTCGGGCCATAAATTCCGCCCAACGCGGCAGACAACGCCACCACCGTAATGATCAGAACCAGCCCGCGACGCTCTGATTTCATTTCGACCTCGCGCGATCAGGCAACCTGGACCCGAATGCTCGTTTAGACGCTAAATAACGCCAAACAGTAACCATTGTAGCCCATCCCTTCTTCATCCGCCTGTGAAATCCCCGCTCCA
>Ga0126381_100009922_pt1 | contig 10697 bp, 10 predicted proteins | sample PanSoiMetPlot_28_FD_96465 | JGI IMG/M metagenome (GOLD analysis project Ga0126381, IMG submission 96465) | Tropical forest soil microbial communities from Panama - MetaG Plot_28 | ecosystem: Environmental > Terrestrial > Soil > Tropical forest > Bulk soil | place: Panama | collected 2016-02-17
AGCAATAAAGGCGCAAGACTTTGAGAAGGCCGCTGCATTGCGAGATTCGGAGAAGCAGGCGAAAGATAAGCTGGAGCGGATCCTGGATGAATGGCGCGAACGACGCGAAGAACAGGAGGTCGTCGTTACTGCCGAAGACATCATGCACATCGTGTCGAAGTGGACCGGTGTGCCGCTCAACCGCATGGAAGAGAAAGAAGCTCAAAAACTCCTGAAGATGGAGGACGAGCTCAAACAGCAAGTCATCGGTCAAGATGAGGCGGTTGTCGCTATTAGCAAGGCTCTGCGGCGATCGCGTGCCGACCTGAAAGACCCGCGGAGGCCGATCGGGTCATTCATTTTCCTCGGGCCAACCGGAGTCGGCAAGACATTCCTCGCTCGTTCTTTGGCCGAATTCATGTTCGGCGACGCGGATGCGCTGATCCAGATCGACATGTCCGAGTACATGGAGAAATTTACCGCCTCGCGTTTGATCGGCTCGCCACCAGGCTATGTTGGTTACGAAGAGGGTGGACAGCTTTCGGAAGCGGTGCGGCGGCGCCCGTACTCGGTCGTGTTGTTCGACGAAGTAGAAAAGGCGCATCCGGATGTCATGCACCTGCTCTTGCAGATTCTGGAGGAAGGCAAGATCACAGATAGCCTTGGAAGAAAAATCGATTTCCGGAATACGATAATTATCATGACATCAAACGTTGGGGCTGAGCTGATCAAGCGCCAGACCTCGATGGGCTTTGGAGCGATTGCCGGTCATGAAACGTATGAGGCGATGCGGGAAAAGATCATGGAAGAGTCGAAACGTACGTTTAAACCGGAGTTCCTGAACCGGTTGGACGACATGATCGTATTCCACACGCTGGAGCGCGAAAGCTTGGCGAAGATTGTTGAACTTGAGGTCGCCAAAGTTGTTGAGCGGATCCGAGCGAAAGACATCAAGGTTCATCTTGATCCGAGCGCAGTAGAGTTTCTCATCGAGAAAGGATACGATCCGACCTATGGGGCTCGCCCAATGCGCCGAGCAGTCGAGAAGTATCTGGAAGACCCTCTGGCGGAGGAATTGCTGCGTAGCAACATCAAGCAGGGAGATACCCTGGACGTTGTCGCGGCTGGCGAACATCTGACATTTAGGGCTCACCAGGCCGAAACCAGCGAGCCTGCTGCGGCGTCCAGCTAATTCGCGGCGCTTTGAGCGCTGCCGTCGCATAGCGACGATAAAACTCAGCCAGGGGTGATCCCGCCGCGGCGGGAGAACCCCTGGTCTTCGCATTTACGAGCGCCGGCCCTGAAGGGGCCACCGAGGCGCGTTGGCAACGGACGCGAGCGATCCGCCCCTGTGCCATCCAATCAGGAGGGAGCCGCTTCAAAACCACGTTTCCCAGGGGTTCTCCCGCTGAGGCGGGATCACCCCTGGCTGAGTTTTGTCGTCGCGATGCGACTCCTTTTCAACCCTCGCCGATCTTGAACCCCCGCTCGATTCTTGAGATTCGTGCCAGCCAAGCGCACAATGGCTTAGGATGCTTTGGAAACTAAAAGATCGCACGGTCGATCTTGGGAGATCAGGGATAGTTATGGGGGTGCTTAATACGACACCCGACTCGTTCTCCGATGGTGGAAAATACCTCAATCAAGACGCTGCGCTTCAACACGCTTCCGAAATGATCAACGAGGGTGCAGCAATTCTGGATATCGGCGGTGAATCCTCACGACCAGGGGCAGATCCCGTTCCCCTCGAGGAAGAGATTCGTCGCGTCATTCCGACCCTCCGAATAATACGATCCGCATTTCCAGAAATCATCCTTTCCGTCGATACAACGAAGTCAGCAACGGCTCGGGAAGCGTTACTCGCCGGAGCCGACATCATTAACGATATCTCGGCTGCTACAGCAGATCCGGAGATGGCTGCCGTGCTCAAAGAATCGGGCGCCGGCATCATCCTCATGCATATGCAGGGGACGCCAAAGACGATGCAGATCAACCCGACATATTCCGATGTGGTTGCCGAGGTGTTCGAATACCTTAAACAACGGACTGAGGCATTAGTGGATGAAGGAATCGACCCTCAACGGATTGCTATTGATCCGGGCTATTGCTTCGGCAAACTGCTTGCCCATAACCTATCGCTGGTCCGCAATCTGAAGAAATTCAAGGAGATCCGACGTCCAATAGTGGTTGGAGTCTCTAAGAAAAGCATGATCCCCCAGCTGTTGAGCCAGCCTCGGCTACCAATGAAAGATAGGATTTGGCCTACTGTTGCGTTTACCAGCATCCTGCGCGAGGAAGGAGCTCACGTCTTCCGAGTTCATGAAGTGAAACCAAACGTGGATGCTCTTCGGATGACGGAAGCAATCCTCTTCGATGAATAATCCAGTCCTAGATTTCATCCAGAATAATTGGACCGCAGGGATTGAGATCGCGTTGTTGGCGGTCGCTATCTATTACGGCTACCTCTACTTCCGCGGTACACGCGGCGCCAAAGTGTTGACTGGGTTGGCGATTCTTTTCATTACCCTCACACTCATTTCGCAGATCCTTAATCTGACCGTCATAGGCTGGCTTTTGCGCAGCCTAACCGCCTTCCTGGCAATTGCGCTGGTCATTATCTTCCAGCCAGAGCTGCGACGCGCACTCGCGGAACTTGGCAGTAGCCATTTCTTTTCAACAACCAGCCAAAAGAAAGAAACCATCGACGTCATCACCGACGCCGTTTTCGAGCTGGCAAACAACCAGACAGGAGCGCTCATCGCAATCGAACGTGATACCGCAATTCGAAGCTTCGCCGAGAGCGGAGTAAATATTGATTGCGAAGTATCATCCGAACTTCTACTCACGATTTTTTTCCCAAAAACGCCACTGCACGACGGAGGCGTGATTGTTCGCAACGATCGAATCGTCGCAGCTGCTTGCATTTTTCCGGTCAGCCAGCGGGAAGATCTAGATCGTACGCTCGGGCTGCGTCATCGGGCAGGGATTGGTATAACCGAGGAATCAGACGCAGTCGCCATCGTCGTATCGGAGGAAACCGGGAACATTTCGATCTGCCACCGAGGAAACGTCGAACGCGGGTTAAAGCCAGGCCAATTCGAGAAGCGGTTGTCCGAGCTTTTGCTGCCCGGGGCTGAACATGCCGAAAGTGAAGAAAATGAAACGTTGCACGAATCCGATACGACTCCACCGTAGAGGCTAAACGCCGAATCCATGAAACGTCTTTTACTAGAGAACTGGCGGTCAAAACTGATGGCTCTAATCGTGGCAACAGCGGTGTGGTATCTGATTAAAAGAAATGTGGAAGTCAGCCCGGAACGGTGGCGGCTTGAGCATCGCTCTTCTTTGACTCCAGGGGGCTAGCCTGATTCTGCGTGAGTAACCAAAAGCTTTTCGGCACAGACGGGGTTCGCGGTACCGCGAACCTGGATCCAATCACCGTACCATCTGTTCTGCGATTGATTCGCGTCGCAGCAGAGATCCTCTCGCCAAAAGGTGCCCGGCCAAAAGCTCTGGTCGGGCGAGACACCAGAGCTTCCGGCGAGATGTTGGAATCGGCAATCGCTGCCGGGCTAGCGTCGGCTGGAGTTGATATTGTTCTGACAGGAACACTGCCAACACCAGCGATCGCTTACCTTACTGCAGCTCACCAGGCTAGTTTTGGAGTTGTCATTTCGGCTTCGCACAACCCATTCGAAGATAACGGCATCAAGTTCTTCGGGTCGGACGGTTACAAACTCAGCGATAAGCTGGAACAAGCTATTGAGGCTGCTTATTTCAGATCGAGCGACAGCCGGAGCGAGGTCGCTGCAAAGGACATTGGCCGGGTCGTTCATCTACGCGATGCAGTTGAGCAATATGCTTCACTCGCAACCGCGTCATTTCCCAAGCAAGCATCGTTAAAAGGACTAAAGATAGCCGTCGATACAGCGAATGGTGCGGCTTTTCAGACCACGCCTCTTGTCTTGTCTAGCCTCGGAGCCAATCTCGAGCTTCGATCAGTCAGCCCCGATGGATTCAATATCAACGCGGGATGCGGAAGCACACATCCAGAATTCATTAGCCGCGTTGTGCAGGAGACTGGCGCACATGTCGGAATCGCTCACGACGGCGACGCCGATCGCGTTCTATTCTGCGATGAAAATGGTCAGTCACTCGATGGCGATGAACTTCTGGCAATCGCCGCCGTCGACTATCTCCAGCAGAATCGTTTGCGAGATAACACTCTGGTGGCAACGATAATGAGCAATTTCGGTCTGGATGAGCTTCTTAAGAGCTACGGCGCCCGTCTATTGCGCACCGCGGTCGGAGACCGAAATGTCGTCGACGCAATGATCAAAAACCGATTGAACCTCGGTGGCGAACAGAGTGGTCATCTCATTTTTCGGGATTTCGTGACAACTGGCGACGGTTTGATCAGCGCCCTCCAGATTCTGTCGATCATGGTTTCGACTGGAAAGCCACTCAGCGAGCTTCGCCTTCTTCTAAAGAAGTTTCCGCAAGTGCAACGGAACTTGCAGGTCCGGAGTAAACCCCCGATCGATCAGGTGCCAGGGCTTACACAGGCAATTGGCAGAGCCGAGAAAGCTTTAGCTGAGAAAGGACGAGTGTTGGTGCGCTATTCCGGCACCGAGCCACTCATCCGTTTGTTGCTCGAAGGTCCGGACCGAGCCCAGCTAGAGAGATTGGCAGATAACATTGCTCAGACAATCGAGGACAATTTGAGCCCGTGAACTATCTGGTCACGGGGACAGATACTGGCGTCGGAAAAACGTTCGTTACCATCGGGCTGATCAACGCTGCGCGTCTGGCTGGGATCGACTGCATCGGGATGAAACCAATCGCTGCCGGCGACAACAACGAAGATACTCGCGCGATTATGGCCGCCCAACAGGGATGCGAACCAGAACATCTGGTTAACCCGTTTTGGTACAGGACTCCAGTCGCACCATATACAGCCGCAATGATTGAGAACCGGCCGGTAGATCTAACAGCAATTCGTAAAGCCTATGAAGAGATTGCAAGCCGTCATCGCACTGTTTTGGTCGAAGGTGCGGGCGGCTTTCTGGTTCCTATTCTGGCAAGCTACGATTTCAGGGATCTGGCCAAAGAGCTTGGCTTGTCGGTGATAGTAGTGGCCGCTAATCGACTGGGCGTCATCAATCACACACGACTGACCGTCGAATTAATCCGGAACGCAGGGCTCGAATGCTTTGCCGTAATTCTAAATCATCCGCCGGGCCCAGAAGAATTGTCGCAACTGACAAACCAAAGCGTGTTGGAGCATCTTTTGAAGATCCCAGTGTTGCGGGTCGAAAAGGATCAAAGCGATTTTTCGGAGTTAGTAAAGCAGCTAGCGTTGTGAATGGGACTCCGCCGACCTGGAAGCTCAAAACACGGTCAAGCCGGAGGCCGAGCCAGGAGAATTTCTACAACAGCCGAGCTTGCAAGCCTCCGGGCTGACCGCGGGTCGAGCTTTCCAGGTCGACAACGTCTCAGCGATTGGAGCGGGCTCTGCGTCGTCGAGTAGATCTCACGCTTACGCAGCTGGCATTCGGTAAAGCAAACTTCTTTACCCCTACCTCCACCCTCCGCATCGGAAACCGTTTCATCAGATGATCCGCAATCTCCGCCACCAAGGTCTCCACCAATCGGCATTCGTTCTGGCTTACGACGCTTTCGACCTCTTTCGCTACCGCTGAATAGTCAATCGTCGCATCAAAATGATCGCCTAAATTCTTGAAGGAGGCCCCAATCTGGTATCGAACGTCAACCTGCAGCTCCTGCGGCTTCCGACGTTCATCGACCGGCACACCAATCCTGGCCATAACCGCGAGCTCCTTGATCTCGATCCACTCCGTATCCACTTCTCACCTCTCGCTTCTCATCACTCCCGCTAACCCAACCGAAACCGCACCTCCTTGATTACTTTTCCTCCGAATCGTTTTTTCAGCTTCGATAGAATGAGCGGTTTCCATTGCCGATCCAATTCATACAAGATCGTCGGCTGAAGAACGTTAACAATCAGCGTCCCTTGATACAGCTTCGACGGGCGAGAGTGCTGCGCGAAAAAATCGCCTACAACCTGCGCCCAGGCGGCAATGACTTCCTCTTCTCGCAACCGCGACGCAATCCCAAGCTTCGGGGCGAGTTCGCTCAGGATCTCCTTGATATGGACTCCGCGATCCGGCCGATCTTCTGATTCACCTAGCCCGCGCCATTCCTCAATGATCCGTCGCCGAAGCAAGTCGTCCATTGTGACGCCCAGCGTATTGGGTCGGCCCCCTACTCGCCGTCGTTGCCAATCGCCTCAACCGGACAACCTTCCATCGCTTCCTTGCAGAGACTCTCTTCTTCAGGGCTCTCCGGCTGCTTGTAGACGAAAGAATGACCGCCGTCGTCGTTGCGCGTAAAATTGGCGGGCGCCGTCTCGCGACACAGATCGCAATCAATGCACTGATCATCCACGTAAAATCTGCCTGGTACGTTATCTGCGTATTTATTAGCAACGTCTGCCATAGTTTTTCATCCCTCCTCGGCTAGCCTTATGGCTATCCCGAAAAGCCCGCTAATTTATTGATTCGACCCGATAGTGCAAGCGCATACCTATGGTCTCCGTTCTAGGTTCCAAGTTTCGGGGCCCGACTTTCTGGTCTACAATGGTGTCCCACAACATGCACCTCTTCCCCAAAGGATTCAAAAAGAACCGCAACATGAATACTCGGAACAAGGAACTCGAAACACGGTCTGTCCGACAACGCCTTGGCGAAGGCGGAAACCCGCAACTCATTCTTCTATGACCGATCGACCTACCTTGCGTCCTAAAGAAGGCTGGAACGTCCTTCACCTCTTCTACCGCCTCTCTTACGGCCAATGGCAATTATTCAGCCCGACCGAGAAACTCGCCGCAAAGACGGACTTTACCGCCTTGGTACAAGAAGCGAGATCTACCCCTGCCACGCAGTTGCTGACATTCAGCATCGTCTCACTTAAAGCCGATCTCGGTTTCATGCTCCTTACGGACGATCTCCATGTCGCAAGTACACTGGAAAAGAAACTGACCCTTTCCCTCGGTGCGGATGTCCTCGAACCGGTCTTTAGCTTTTATTCCATGACCGAGAGAAGCGAGTACACTACTACCGAAGAAGAGTTTGAAGACTCTTTGGTCAACGAGAAAGGCTTGGCGAAGGAGTCACCGGAGTTCTCGCAAGCGATGACGGAATTTCGCACGAGAATGTCGAAATATCTACAGGACCGACTCTACCCCAATATGCCGGATTGGCCGGTCTTTTGCTTTTATCCAATGACTAAACGAAGGAATCCGGGGCAGAATTGGTACAGCCTACCGATAGCAGACCGGAAAAAGCTGATGCAAGGACACGCACGCGTCGGGCGCACGTTCGCTGGGCGCGTCCGCCAGCTCATAACCGGATCAACTGGCCTCGATGATGCGGAATGGGGTGTTACCCTGTTTGCACACGACGTATTCGATATCAAATCGATCGTCTATGAAATGCGTTTTGATGAGGTAAGTGCGCAATACGCGGAGTTTGGTGAGTTCTTTGTCGGTTTGCAGTTGCCGCTGGATCAGCTCCTGGCACGAGTCCTCTTGTAGGACTTCCTCCCGAATTCCACGCGTTGGAAAAGTCACGATAAATCGTGCCCTACCAATGGCAGACCACGCTACGCAGCGGGTAGGGTCACGATTTATCGTGACTTTCCAAAACGCGTGAGTCTGCTTAACAGACCATCCTCGACGTGCGGCCAAGGGGCGCTTCCGCACCGACACAATCTTCTGTCCAGACGACGAGTTCGCTGCTTACAATCGGCCCTTATGACGCCGCCCGTATCTCGTAGTGGCCCTTTGGCCTTTTTGTTCCGCTGTGCTACCCAGCGGCGCGCTTCTACAGGAACGCTTGCAGCCATTCTCGGCATATTCGCTGTTCAGGCCGAGGTGAACGCAATTGATAGCCGCCTTCTCCATCAGAAAGCTCCGATGAAACCGGAAATTATCGGAGAACAATCGAACGCATTAGGCCCGATGCACCAACTAGCTCGCTCTCGAGAGGCGGAAACGCCGAACGAGTTCGGATTCGGAGTGTTCTGGCTTCCGCTTGGTCCAAGCCCGATTCCAAACGGCCAAACCTTGGGGGCTCCCCCGGAGCGCCCGGTTAGCGGACGTGTTACCGCCATTGCTATTGATCCACACGATTCAAACGTGGTGTACGTGGCTGGTGCACAAGGGGGTGTCTTCCGTACGCTGGATGGCGGCCAGACCTGGGTGGAACTCATGGCTCGCGCGAAGAATGTCGCCATCGGATCGATCACAATTGACCCCAGCGATCCCGATGATCTCCTGGTTGGAACAGGTGAAGGAAATTTTTCCGGAGATAGCCATTTCGGAGTGGGTGTTTATGTTATCAAACACGCGACGTCGTCGTCTCCGCGGTTAGAGGGACCTTTCGGGCTGGATGCCTCTGGACACGAGATACTCAGTTTCCGCTCCATTACCCAAATCATTGTCAGCCCGACGGACCATAACATCGTTTTTTGCGCGACTTCCTTGGCGTTCGGCGGACTCGGTTTCGCATCAGGCCCAGCGGCCCTGCTCCCTCCTCGTGGTCTATACCGATCAACAAACTTCTTTTCGGGTTCACCGACCTTTACGCGGCTTACAGTTGGCCCTGGCACAAACACGAGTGTGACCTCGGCAGTTCTGGATCCGACGAATCCAAATCACCTTGTATGCAGCATTTTCGGTCTGGTAACAGACAGTACCGGCGCGAATCTGCAAGGTGGTATTTATTACACGAAAAACGCTTTAGCCCCTGTTCCTGTATTCACGCGATCGACGATCGTGGGAACTCGAACCGTGGACGGCAATCTACCACTGGCCACAAACGTGAAACTGGCAGCCGGGGTTGATGGTAAAAAGGTCGTAGTTCTGGCGGCTACCGAAGAACTTGCACTAACGAAATCGGGAAAACCCTACTCCGATCAAGGCGTTGTTCGAAAGTCGACCGACGGCGGAGTAACCTTCCCGACCACTCTGCCGAGCGCCGACGGGTTCGCCGGTGGCCAAGGGTTCTACAATATCGCAATCGCAATTGACCAATCTAATTCGAAAAATGTGTATCTTGCTGGCACCGTCAGCTCCACAGGAGTGGATCCGGACGGCGGCAAAAAACCGATCCACGATGACGGGGGGCTTTCATCCGGTGGTCCGAGCGGAGAAGTAACTGACCCTGTCAATGGCACGGGACCGAAGAACGGTGGTGGCACATTCCAATATTCGAGAAATGGAGGCGCTACATTTGTTCCGAGTGTAAAAGGGCTGCATGTGGATAGCCACGCAATCGCAATCGCTCCGTCTGCTCCGAACGTAGTCTGGACCGGTAACGATGGCGGCGTCTGGAAATCGACAGACGCCGGGAAAACATGGATCGACGAAAATGTCTTTGGTTTTGTCGCGACTCAATTCGAGAGCGTCGCCCTTCATCCGGCTGACCCGAACTTCACTATCGGCGGGACACAGGACAACGGCACGGAATTCCTACAACCGGATGGTGCCTTTGTCCGAGCAGACTTCGGAGATGGTGGTTACGCATTGATTGATCAGAGCGCTAAGGACACCGAGAACGTGACAATGTACCACACATACTTCAACCAAACCGGCGCCCTGATCGGCTTTGCACGTAACACCAAAGCGTCTTGTGCAACAGAAGGGCAATGGTCGTTCATGGGCATCTACCCTCCACCAATCGATCCGACCGTTCATTGCGATGGGTTCAAAGACCACTTCAATGGAATCAAAATTACCGACAATGTAAACTTCTACGCGCCGATGGCTCTCGGTCCAGGGAAGCCAAACAGCGTCTACTTCGGAACAGATCGACTCTATCGGTCTTCCGATCGCGGTACCACGATGACAATAGTCAGCCAGGCGCCGCTCGAAGGTGGCACACCGATCAGCGCGATCGCGGTTTCCCCTCAAAGCGACAAGATCCGCCTTGTCGGATTGAACGATGGCCATGTCTTTGGCACTTCTACGGGTTCTCCGAAATTGATCGAAGTGACTGGTCCGATCTTTCCGAATTATGTCACTCGAATTGCAATCGATCCGACTAGTTGGAACGTCGCTTATGTGGCTTTGAACGGATACGGCGTGCCAAGCGGGCAGCAAATCTGGAAAACAACCAACCTGGTTACCGCCTTGAACGCCGGAAGAATTCCGAACTGGGCTCCGTCGAGCCATGGGATTCCCGATGTTTCGGTGAACGCGGTCGTGGTAGACCCAGCTCGTCCTTCGGATTTGTATGCTGGCACTGATCGCGGTGTGTGGGTGTCAACCAATGGCGGCGCTTCATGGAAACATTACGGCGTCTTCCTGCCGAATGTTGAAGTCTACGACTTGCAGGTCCACGGCAAGTTTCACCTCCTGAGGGCCGCCACACACGGGCTCGGGATGTGGGAAGCTCCAGCGCTATCGTTGTTTGGACCCGCGCCGAATCCCTAATCATATGGCGCCGCGGCTATGCCGCGGCGCTGTAATCCGTTCACCGTCGACCGTCTTTCGTCGACCGTTGCCGTTTTCGGTGGAACGGGATAGACATCGGTAACACTTTTGGGTCAATACATCGGTAACACTTTTGGTTTTAGGGTTACGCTTTTTCTTAAGTAAAGATTCTGCGGTTTTAGTGCGTTTTAGGTGATTAGTC
>Ga0126381_100009923_pt1 | contig 10697 bp, 8 predicted proteins | sample PanSoiMetPlot_28_FD_96465 | JGI IMG/M metagenome (GOLD analysis project Ga0126381, IMG submission 96465) | Tropical forest soil microbial communities from Panama - MetaG Plot_28 | ecosystem: Environmental > Terrestrial > Soil > Tropical forest > Bulk soil | place: Panama | collected 2016-02-17
GGCGGTGTGCGGATCTGGTGCCAGCGGCGCCGCGGACGCGGCTGGATGAGCCATGCCCGCCGTGCCCACGGCGCCGAACTTCGGTCTCAGACATGGCGGGAGCCTTATACTTTGGCTCCCAGTCTGGCTTCCCGGGATATCGTTAGCGGCGCTAATGTCCGAAGGATCAGCGCCTCATGCCTAGCCGGTGCACGACCTTAGCCGACAGCTTCATCCGGCCTGGCCGGGCCGGCCCGTGCACCCCGGCGATGGCTCTCCCCGGATACGACGTCCGGATGGCATGGACGCCGCATACGGCACCAGCCGCAACCGGGACCAGATTCGCTGCCGCCACAGTCGCCGACAGCCAGCAGTGCCGCGGCTAGGCGCTCCCCCCAACCTGCTCTCCCAGCGTCGCTTGGCACGCCGAGGCAATGCGCGGTCATGCATGATGTGAGACCGACGCCAGGTCGCTGGATGATATCGACGATCCGCTATAATTCAGAGCATGGATCATGCAACGGAAACAGCCGGTGCCCTGCTGCGGCAGGCCCGCGTCGCCGCTGGCCTGTCGCAGGCGGAGCTGGCCGCCCGGGCAGGCGTCACGCAGAGCGTAATCAGCGCTTATGAGTCCGGCCACCGCCAGCCCGCGCTGCGAACCCTGGCTGCCCTGATCGAGGCGGCCGACTACGAGCTGGTCATCGACGTCCGGCAGCAGCCGCGGCGGCTAAGCAGGCTGTCGGGGCCAGTTGGCCAGCGGGTACGCCGCAGGCGCCGCGACCTGATCGCCGCGGCGGCCGCCCACGGCGTGACTAACTTGCGAGTGTTCGGCAGCGTGGCCCGAGGCACCGACCGTCCCGACAGTGACCTGGACCTGCTCGCAGACCTACCCCCTGACATGGGACTGCTTGGTCTAGGGCGGGTGCAGGCCGAGCTGGAGGCCATCGTCGGCAGCCAGGTCGACCTGGTACCCGCCGGCGACCTAAAGCCCGGGGTCCGCGCCCGGGCCGGCCGCGACCTGGTGCCCCTGTGACCTACCGGGAACGGCAACGACTGGCCGACATCCAGGCCGCGATCGACGCGATCCGCTCCCATCTGCAACGCGGCGACCTGTCCGACGGCCTGGTCTTCGACGCAGTCCGGATCCGGCTGCTGGAAATCGGTGAGGCTGTCAAAGCCCTGCCCGCCGAGCTGCTCGACACCCAGCCTGGCATCCCCTGGCGCCAGATCGCCCGCATGCGCGATCACCTGGCCCACCGCTACTTCGATACCGCGCACTCCATCCTGCAGGCCACTGTCGATGACGACCTGCCCGAGCTCGAACGCGCCATCCACGCGCTGGCCCAGGCCCTGCCCGACCAGGACCCGCCGTTCGGCGCTGCTCATGAGGGTGAGCTCACTGCGGTCGCGGCCGTGCATAACCAGGGGTTATGCACCGCGGCACTGTGGCTGGGAGGCCCCGGGCCGGGTTTCTCCTTGGATCTGGCTGGGCGCAACTGCGAGGCTGGAAGAGCGCGATACCGGTAAGCGTGGCGAGCCGGTTCATCAATTCATCCTGGAATGCCGGGTCACGGGCTTCTGGTGCGGGCGTCTGCCGCCGCCGGTGGTACCAGTAGCCGCCGGTCGCGGTTGCGGCAGGGTCGTTGCTGACAGCGAGCCGTGTCTGCGTGAGGTATCCCAGTTCCAGGCCGTGGGTTGCTTCGGCGCCGCCCATCTTGGTCGGGACCCAGCCCGGATCGACGGCGTTGCTGAGCACGTCCGGCCAGGCCCGCGCGAGAATGAGCGCGAGCGCGGTTACCTGGGGGCTTGCTCTCGGAGTGGGCCTGAGCGGCGTTCCAGTGCCGCCTGGTCCAGGCGATGTCCCGCAGGGACCCGGCGCCTGTGTGATGCATTCCGCTGCTGAGGTAGATGAGCCGGTCCGGGTGGTCGATCAACGCCGTGAGCAGGTAGGGGGCGAGGGTGTTCACGGGCGAGGGTCCTCGCGTGACCTTCGGCGGTCGTGGAGCGCGAAGGCTCAAGGTAGATGCCAGCATTATGGATGACAGCGTCCATCCGGCCGATGCCGTTCACCTGATCGGCGGGGTTCCCGGGTCTGGGCTGCACTGCTGAAGTCGCCGATGACCGCTCCCGCGGCGCCGGGGGCAAGGTCCCCAAGCGCCGCCGCCCGCTGGCGGGTGCGGGCGTGCAGGACAACGTCCTGGCCTTGACCCATGAGGCACCGGCGGCGGTGCGGCCGAGCCCGTCGGCAGAGCCGGTGATGAAGACGCGGGGCACGGGATGATTCTTCCGCCGAATGGCGTGCTGGTACCGATCAGCGGCGCTGGGCAACGGGCTGAGAACCGGACTACCCGCCAGCGAAGTCGGCTTGCGGGCTTCCGATTCCGGCCGCGGCAGCGTGCTTACGGAGATGCCGGTGGCCGCCGGCGCGCTGGTGCCAAGGCCTCGGCGACAGGAAGCAGGGCAACATTGCGCCCAGACAGGGCGTGACCTGGTTCGTTCGGCAACACCGGCTGGGCCGCCGCAGCTCACGGCCCTCGGGGGACAGCCCCTGCTACTGGCCGCCTGCTGTCGGCCTGCGGGTCGGTGACCTGCCGGGTTAGCGCCTCGATGGGGCCGTTGAACCGGTGGCCGCGCGGGCAGCTGATTTTCGCGCTTTGTTGCGGGCCGTCGGTGGAGCTGATCGTGTAGCGGTTCTCCACTGTGGCGGGCAGCCCGCATCGTGTGGTGCCGTGCCGGTCCGTGTAGGCCGGGCAGTCTAGGACCATCACCTGGGTGTGCATTTCTGATCTCCTTCTGTCAGGGGCCGGCCGCGGTGGCGGCGGGGACGGGTATAGCTGTCTGCGCGCCTTCTTCACGGCCACCCGCCCAGCCCGCCGCGAAACAGCCATCCCGCTGGCCTAGCTGGCGGGCCAAGGCGCTAGGTATCGGGGCCGGTGACTGCCGGGGCGGGAGGGCCAGGGATGGGTTCGGTGCCGGGCGAGATGGGGCGGGGTGTGCGCTGGCTTGGCCTTGTAGACGAAGGCCCGGCGCAGCTGGGTGTACGGTTCGCGCGGGCCGGTGAAGTTGGCCCGCATGGCGGCGAGTTCGGCAGCGCGGTAGGCGGCCAGGGGCTTGTGGTGTTCGGCCGCGGCCAGCTGAGTCGCCTTGGCCGCCAGCCGCGCCGGGTAGCCGGGGCTGGCCGCCAGCTGTCCGGCCAGGGCCATCACTCGCGCGCGGAAGCTGGCCGGGTCGCCGGCGAGGACCTGGTCGACCAGGCCGGATCGCAGCGCGGCGGTGGGGCTGACCGGCAGGCACGCGGTGGTGAGCCGGGCCGCCTGGTCCGGGCCGACGCGGCGGGGCAGGGTGTAGGTCCAGTATTCCGAGCCGTGTAGGCCCATCAGCGCATAGTGCGGGTTCAGGACCGCGCCGTCCCGGCACCAGACCTGGTCGGCGGCCAGCGCGAGCATCAGGCCGCTGGCCGCGGCGTTGCCGGCCAGCGCCGCGACGGTGAGCTGGCTGGTCGTGGTCAAGATCGCGTGCACCAGGTCGTTGATGGCGGTGATGTTGGCCCAGGATTCGGCGGCGGGGTCGGCGGCGGCCTGGATCACGTTCAGGTGAATGCCGTTGCCGAAAAAGTCCCGGGGCGCGCCGAGCACGATCACCTTCACCGGGCGGGCCGCCGCGTGCCGGTAGGCGGCCAGCAGAGCCCGGCACTGGCCGGTGCTCATCGCCCCGCCGGGGAACGCGAACTCCAGGTAGCCGACCTGGCCGGACTCGCGGTAGCGGATCTGCTGGTAGGTGCGCGCGCCCGGGTGCGGCGTCAGCGGCGCCGGGACGTGCGGCACGTCAGCCAGAACCGGTGACCCGCGAAGGGCGAGCGTGGCCGACAGCTTGAAGGTGCCCGGCCCGCCGGGCGCAGGACGGCGGCGCAGCTGGGGGATCCACACCGCCCCGTCAGCCGTCGCCCGGCAGATCGCGCCGTCGCGGTGGGCCACGATCGCCCCCGGCTGGCCGCGCAGAGTGTCTTCGGGGTGCCCGCCGGCCAGGTAGTACTGCTCGCCGCCGAGCACGTCCAGCACGCCCGGGCTGGAGTCGGCCGCGCGCAGCTTGGCCACCACTACCTCGGTGGGCTCGCCGGCCCAGTCGATCACCCGGTCGGCCTGTCGGCACGGCGGACGGTGCCGGCCCCATACCCCGGGGCGGGTGTAGTCCAGCGGCTCGGGCCGGTAGCTGCCCGAGCCGAACCGTGCCACCGCCGCCAGCACCGCCTCAGCGGCGGCGTCGGCGACCTCGGTGCGGTACACCGAGCTCTTCGAGTGCCCGGGCAAGGTGAACTCCGCGCTGGCCCAGATGTCACCGGCATCCATCACCGCGTTGGCCTGCAGCACGGTGACGCCCCACCGCGCGGCGCCGGCCATGATCGCCCAGTCCAGCGAGGACGGGCCGCGATCCCCTACCGGCCCCGGATGCACGATGAAACACGGGACGGCCGACCGGATGTCCTCGGGGATGGCCGTGGTCAGCATCGGCGCGATGACCAGATCCGGGTCGCACCGCCGCACCCCCTCGCGCAGCGCCTTATCAGACAGCGCCAGCTCGACCGACACCTCGTGCCCCCGGTCGGCCAGCTCGACATGCACCCGCTGCGTCATGCTGTTATACGCGCTGGCAGCCAGCAAGATCCGCATCAGCGTCCTGCCCCTCTCCGGCCCAGCCGGAAGAACCCCGCAGCGGCACGGCCGCCGCCGTGGCGCGGTGCGGCAGCGGACGCCCCGCCCGCGGGCGGCATCACCCGTATCGCCGGCGCCGCGATCATCGCGATCGCGGCCGCGAGGGTGTCCGCCCGGCTGCGTCCGGGCTGGCGCCATGAAAGGTCCCGGCAGGGGCGTGCCGGCCGGTCAGTGTCCTGATCTTGCTGTGCGAACATGCGTACTCGCCTTCGGGATGAATGACTGTTAGCAGGTCACCAAGGCCGGGTGCCTGGCCCGGGCAGGCGCATGGCGGCCGGGCCGGGGCACATGAGGGGAGTACCTCCGGGGGCGGCTAGGCCCATCAGCGGGATGGCGGGGCCGGGGGCAGCGGGGCCCATCAGCGGGGCGATGGTGCTGGGGCCGGTCCGGCCCATGAGCGGGGTGACCGTGTCGGGGGCGGCCGGGCCCATCAGCGGGATGGCGGTGCCGGGGTCGACCCCTCCCATCAGCGGGGCGGGGCCTGTGCGCGAGGTGAGGTTGGGAGCTTCATCGCTCACCGCCGGGTGAGCGGCGAACTGCTGGATAGTGGCCATTGTCGGTCCCTCCTGTCGCATCTGACTGGTATCTGTCGGTGCGGGCTCCCTGTTGGCTGGGGGCCCGCTCTGGTGTCACGGCTGGGATGATCGGCTCGGGCGGGCCGTGCGAATGCTGCCCGCGGCACCGCGGTGACGGCTAGTCGCGGTGTCTTCCTTCGCTGATGCCCGGTGTGCGCGGCGTTGCCCGGTGCCGTACCGGGGCTTGGTCAACGGCCCACTTCATGACCGGAGCGCTGGCCCGGTCGTTGACCCAGGTACAGGTGAGCGGCATTCGGGCTCATCTCCTTCGGTGTGAATCGCGCGGCCGGGGGTGCCGCGCGGGGTGTGAGTGTTGCCCGCTGAACTGGGGCATGCGGCTCACCGTAGGCGGGTCCGCCCGAAGTTAAATCGTCGAAATGCAGGGTCTTTGACCGCAATCTTCCGGGCCGGATGGGCACACCGCACCCGCCCGAGTGCCGCAACCCGCACCGCCGGCCCCGCACCGCCGGCAGGCCCCCCGGGGCGCGGGGCGGCACGTTTGTGTGCCTGCCGGGCGTGGTCCCGGTCGGTCCGCGCGGGCTGGGGATGCCTGCTGGGGGCCGGGGTGTCGGCCGGGCCGCGGGGGGGCAGCCCGGTGGCCCACGGCCGGCGGGGTCCGGGGGGCCTGGGCGGGGCGTGGTGGGCGCCGGGGCCGGTTGCCTGGTGTGTGCTGCCCGGGCGGGCGAGAATGTGGTTGTGGGGCAGGGTGCAGGCATAGACCCGGCGCCTCGGGTTGTCCCGGTGGGGCGGGCGGCCGAGCTGGGCGAGGTGGCGGGCTTCCTGGGGTCCGGCCCCGCCCTGGCGGGGCGAGTGCTGGTGGCGTGCGGGGAGCCGGGGATCGGCAAGAGCACGGTGTGGGAGGCCGGGACCGATCTAGCCCGGTCGCGGGGTTTTGCGGTGTGGTCCACGCGGGCGAGCGAGGCGGAGGCGCAGCTGTCGTTCGCGGGGCTGGCGGACCTTTTGGAGGGGGCCGGGCCGGGGGTGCTGGCCGGGTTGCCGGTGCCACAGCGGCGGGCGCTGGAGGTGGCGGTGCGGCGCGCCGAACCGGAGGGGGCGCCGCCGGAGCCGTTGGCGATCGCGGCGGGCCTGCTGGGGGCGCTGCGGGTAGCGGCGAGGGCCGGGCCGGTGCTGGCGGCGGTCGATGACCTGCCCTGGCTGGATGGTGCGTCGGCGGCGGCGGTGGCGTTCGCGGCGCGGCGGTTGGCCGGTCATGACGTCCGTTTCCTGATCTCCCGGCGGGCCGGGCGGCCGTCGGAGCTGGAGCAGGTGCTGGAGCCGGCCGGGGTGGTGCGGGTGGAGCTGGGGCCGCTGAGCTTCGGGGCCATCAGCGGGCTGCTGGCCGGCCGGCTCGCAGCGCCGCTGCCGCGCCGGGTGATCCGCCAGGTGTTTGACACCTGCGGGGGTAATCCGCTGTTCGCCCTGGAGCTTGGGCGGGCGGTGCTGGAGCGCGGGCTGCCTGAGATCGGCGCCGGGTTGCCGGTGCCGGAGGTGCTGGGGGAGTTGTTCGGCGCGCGGGTCGGGGCGCTGCCGCCGGGTGTGCGGCGGGCGCTAATGGCGGTGGCGCTCGGCGGTGGGCTGAGCGGGGAGGAGCTCGCGGCAGTCGCCGATCCGCTGGCGGTCGAGGACGCGCAAGCGTCCGGCGTGCTGGTGGCCGACGGGAGGCGGGTGCGGGCGGCGCACCCGCTGCTGGCCGCGGCTGCGGCCGGGCAGGCTGCCGCGGCCGAACGGCGCGACCTGCACGCCGCGCTCGGCGCGGCGGTGGGCGACCCGGTGCTGGCCGCCCGGCACCGGGCGCTGGCCGCGGCCGGGCCGGATGCCGCGCTGGCGGGCGAGGTGTCGGCGGCGGCCGCCGCGGCGGCGGCGCGGGGCGCGGTGGCCGATGCCGCCGAGCTGGCCGGTCAGGGGCTGCGGCTGACCGCAGACGGCAGCGGTGAGTATGACGGGCGGCTGCTCGCGCTGGCGCGGTACCTGATCGACGCGGGCGAGCATGCCCGCGCCACCGGGCTGCTGACCGACCGGATCGGCGCGCTACCGGCCGGCCCGGCGCGCGCCGCCGCGTACCTGCTGCTCGGGCAGGGCGCGGATCACGCGGCCGAGGAGGAGTACCTGGCGCGGGCGATCGCGGACAGCGCCGCCGATCCGGGACTGCGCGGACAGGCGCTGGCCCGGCGGGCGGCGCTGCAGGTGCACCGGGTCGAGCGGATCGCCGAGGCCGAGCAGATCGCGGGCCAGGCACTGGCCGCGGCATCATCGGCCGGCCCGGACGCCGAGCGGCGGGCGCTGGTGGCGCTGGCCTGGGCGCGGGTCCTGCGCGGCCGCGGCATCGAGGACCTCGCCGAGCGGTCCGCGGCTCTGCCGCCGGGCACCGCGAGCCTGTATCAGAGCTCGGTGGACCGGCCGGCCGCGGCGCGGCTGGCCTTCCGGGGTGAGCTGGCCCGGGCCCGGGAAGTGTTCCGGGGCCTGCTGGCGGCGGCCGAGGAGCGGGGCGAGGCCCGCTCGGGGATGACATTCACCGTGCAGCTGTGCGAGATCGAGCTGCGCGCGGGCGATACCTCCGCGGCGGCCCGGGCGCTGGCCGAGCTGACGCAGTACGAGGTGGCTCAGTATGTCGCGGTGGAGCCGGAGGTCCAGGTGATCGGGTGGCGGGTGCTAGCGGCGCTGGCGGCGGTGCGCGGGGATCCCGGGCGGGCCGCGGCGCTGGCGGCGCGGGTGCTGCAGGCCAGCGGCCCGGACGCATACCAGTGGGAGCGGCTGGAGGCGCTGCGCGCAGCCGGACTGGCCGCGCTGCTGGCGCGCGACCCGGAGCGGGCAGCGGACAGCCTGTCGGAGGTGTGGGACCACACCCAGCGGGAGGGCGTGGAGGATCCCGGCGCGTTCCCGGTCGCCGCCGATCTGATCGAGGCGCTGGCCGAGGCGGGCCGGCCCGGCCCGGCGAACCGGGTGATCGGGCGGCTGGCGCGCCTGGCCGACGCCCAGCAGCACCCGTGGGGGCTGGCCACCGCGGACCGGTCGGCGGCCGTGGCCGCGCTCGCCGACGGGTACGACGAGGCCGCGGCGGCCCAGCTTGCGCAGGCGGCGGCCGCCTACCGGGCGCTCGGGCTCGGATTCGACGCCGCCCGGGCGCTGCTGGTGCTGGGCCGCGCCCAGCGCCGGGCCAAGAAGCGGGCCGCGGCCCGGCGCTCGCTGGAGGAGGCCCGGGCCGGGTTCGAGCAGCTGGGCTGCCCGGGCTGGGCGCGGGCGGCGGCCGCCGAGCTGGACCGGATCAGCGGCCGCCGCGCAGCACCCGCGGGCGGCCTGACCCCCGGCGAGCAGCGGGTCGCCGAGCTCGTCGCGGCCGGCCTGTCCAACAAGCAGGTCGCCGCCCAGCTGTACCTGTCCGTCACCACCGTCAACAGCCATCTGCGCGGGGTGTACGCCAAGCTCGGCGTCACCTCCCGCGCCCAGCTCACCCGAGCCCTGGCCGCCCCCCGCTAGGCCCGCCCGCCCGCCGGGTCAGCCCGCAAGATTCCGGTCAAAGACCCTGCATTTCGACGATTTAACTTCGTGCGGCCCCGCCTACGGTGAGCCGCATGCCCGAGTTCCTGGCCGAGACCTACACCCCCTGTGAGGGGCTGGGCGACGCCGGGCCGCGCGCCGGCGACATCGCCCGGGCCGCGGCGCAAGCCAGCCAGCCGGGGGCTCCGGTCTGCTTCCTGGGCGCGATCGCCGTCCCGGCGGAGGAAACCTGCTTTTGGCTGTACCAGGCCCCCGCCGCTGATGCGGTCCGCGCCGCGATGACCGCCGCCGGGCTGCGCCCCGAGCGGATCGCCCCGGCCGTGACCCTCTGGGCACCCTGCCCCGCCCGGCCCGGCCGCGGCACGCCGGCGGCCGGCCCACCACCCCCCTCAGGAACTCGCTAACGGAGGAAACGCCATGCAACCACCACGATTCCTGCCCACGCCGGCATCCGGCAGCAGACCGGAACCGGGGAGACAAGCGGCTTGGAAAAAGCCCGCGGTGACGACCACGGCCGGTAACACCCAAACCCGCAGCCCGGCGGGCCAGCAGCGCACCAGGCATGTCCTGCTCCGCGATGACCTGGGCCGGCTCACGCTGCGGCGGCTGCGGCCCTGGCACCGCATGCTGGCCCGGGCCGCCGCGGCCCGGTTGGACCGCGAACTGGCCGCCGGCACCAGCCCTGAGACCAGCGCCAGCCTCGCCGCCCGCGCCACGGCGCTGACCTCCACCAAGGCCCGCCGCGACCTGGCCACCGGCGTGCAGCGGATCCTCGCGGCCGCCGGGCAGCCGCCGGCCGCCCCGTCCGCACCCGCGGCCGCCGTCCGTCCGGCGCGCCTGCCGCTGAACCGAGCAGGGATCAGCAGCTCGGCGGCGCCGCTCGCCACCCTGGCCGACACCCTGGCCGCGCCCGGTCCGGTCCCAGTACAGGGCGTGGCGATGGTCAGCCAGTTGCTCGCCGACGGCACCGGACCGCTCTACCGCCAGGCCGACGGTGATGACCTCGGCCACATCATCGAGAACGCGACCCGGGCACTATCCCGGTAACATCCTGCCGACACCGCCAATGCCCCCGCCGGCGGCCAGAACAACAAGCCCCGCCCCAAGCGGCCGCCGCCTGCCCAGGCCCGCGCCGACCACCCGCAAGCCGGCTCAGGCGGAGCCGGCACATAACGAATGTTCCGTGAGCATGGGCTCACATATGCCTATTGCTTCGGTAGGCATTCCTTTTCGGCGATCTGCGCGCCGCCGACGTCGCGCGCACTGGCAACGAGACAGGCTAGTGAGCGCCGCCAACCGGAGTCCGGGCGATGGCAAGGTTTTGCGCGCCGAATTGTGGTTATGCTCCCCGGTCTGGTGTGCGCTGAGTATGGGCCATGGTCCAGAGCCGGTCAGCGATACAGCGGCGGCAGGATGCTTGGTCGAGACGATCCTCACTTCGGCCGCGGACTTTGTCGCGGTCACCAGGCGCCACCAGTTCGAGAACCTCGCGCCGCGGCGCGCAGCAGTCAACGCCGTTCTGCTCTCGTTGGCATCCGGCAGCGAACGCAGGAATGGGCGCGAGCGTGAGCGGAAGACATGAGCGCCTGGCCGCGCTCCTGATGCCGACCAGTTCTGGCAATACTTGGGCCTTACCCAGTAAGCGGCGGGCCCACGATTACGGGGTCTTGCCGTACGCGTCGTGGTAGTTCCACCACGCGTAAGGTGGGGTCTGTGGGCAGCCCTCTGGCGAGTCCTCCCACTCCTCCTGACGGCCGAGGGCCGTGATATCCAGGTAGCTCCAGGTGCTGCCCATCGCCTCGTCGCCCCGGAGGTTGACGAAGTAGGTCCGGTAGATCCGCTCGCCGTCGCGGACGAAGGCGTTGGTCCCGTGCCACTCGTCCACGCCGAAGTCTTTGTCAAAGTCGTCGGTGATCGTGTACCACGGGATCAGCTCCCA
>Ga0126381_100009925_pt1 | contig 10694 bp, 8 predicted proteins | sample PanSoiMetPlot_28_FD_96465 | JGI IMG/M metagenome (GOLD analysis project Ga0126381, IMG submission 96465) | Tropical forest soil microbial communities from Panama - MetaG Plot_28 | ecosystem: Environmental > Terrestrial > Soil > Tropical forest > Bulk soil | place: Panama | collected 2016-02-17
TCGGCGACATCGTGGAAGGAGACCCAACTGATTGGCTTCGCGCCTGTTCCGTAGATGCGTGCGGTTGCGTTCGCGTAGTCGAACCCCAGTCTGGGGCTGAGCCAGACTTCCATGAAGTAGTTGGGCACAACGACGGTGAAGTTCATGGGTTGGATCGCATCTTCTACGTGTCGCTTCGCGTCGTCGAGGTCGAAGGAGATGTTGACGGGATGGGGAAAGGAGACGAAGAGGAAGCGATTGATTTTTGCGGCCTTTGCGGCGTCGACAAGGTTCATTTGTCCGGCGGCGTCGACGGATGCGATAGAGTCTCCGGGCTGCCGGGAGAGAGTTGAGGAAGCGGTGGAGATGACGGCGTCGGCTCCTCGGCATGCGGAGGCGAGGGAGGGAGGGTCTTTGAGATCGCCCTGGTGCAGCTCGACTCCAAAGGAGCGGAGCCATTCGATCTTCTCCCTAGAGCTTGTGGGGCGAACGAGGGCCCTGACTTTTTCGCCTCGTGCGGCGAGCCTTCGGCAGACATCAAAGCCAAGCACGCCGGTTGCGCCAACGACGAGAACCATAAGCGCCTCTTCGACGCCAACAGCTTACACCTCACTGTGTGGAGTCCGGAGGGACCTGGGTCTGATTGGAGTAGAGGGCAGGCCTGCTGATTGTGATCGTGTGCTAACGCCAGTCATCGATGACGTAGGCTTCGGCGTGGTTGAAGCCGCTGATATTTGGGCGTTGCATGGCGACACCCTGTATGGTTACCCCATATCCGCGAGAGCGCATGGTGCGGTAAGCGTGCTCGCGGGCGAGGTTTGTTCCGGCTTCGAGGGTGACTCCGCGGGAGGCTGCGAATGCCTCGCATGCCTGGAGGAGCTTATCGAACCGTTGGGCTGCACCTTTGCCGCTGCGAGCTGCTCCGAACTTGACGTAGCAGATCTTTTGTCCGCCTTCGGATCCAGCGCCGTGAAGGCAGACGGCGAATGCGTCGAGAGTGCCGCGCGAGTAGGCAAGGACGACATCGCCGGTACGTTGGGCGAGCGCCGCGCGTATCTCGTCGGTAAGATCGAGTCCCTTATCGATGCCGTGGGTGAGTTTCGCGCATGCTTGAATGGCCTGATCGCGCTCGCGCTTCGGCAAGGCTGACAGGAGCGCAGGTGGTTCTGCGAGAGTTGTGGAGCTGGCCTCCGATGTCCAGGTCATGATCGTGGTGAGGTAGCGCGGCCAGAAGCCGAACTTCTGGTAGAGCGCCATGTGCTTGGGACTGTGAGCGAAGGTGTAGAGGCCGGCGTGGCGGACTCCCCATCGATCGAAGATCTTGATGGTGGCTTCCATGAGGCGCTTGGCGACACCGCCGTCCCAGTACCCGGGGAGGACGGTGAGAGGGCCGAAGAAGCCGAAGGATCCCCAGCGCGTGACGATGTTTGATCCAATGAGGCGTCCGTTGTCGCGTGCTGCGATCGCCTTGACGTTTGGCGAGTGGAAGCGTGGCACGAGGAAATTGCGGTCATCGCCGAAGTCGAGCGGATTGGGAAGTCCAAGGAAGGTGCCGAAGGCGAGCCGCATAATGTTTTCCGCTTCAGGGAGTTCGCTCTGTTTCAGCGGGCCAACTTTGATGGATGGATTTGCCGGCATTGGCTTGCCTCCTGCTTGCGAGAGGTTTGAACAGTCCACTCGAAACAATGAACTCGGTTTCGAGTGGCGTCAAGGACTGCTCACATTGCAAGGGGACACTGGATTTCATTCACACTCATGCCCGCGATCAGATTGCGGCACTGATGGGGATCCGGCGCGAGTCTGGCGCTTTGAACGAAATGCGGGGGTTTCTCCACTCCGCGCTGCGCGCTTCGGTCGAAATGACGCTTCTTGGGGGGTGAGGTGGGACGTCAAAAAACAGCGGCTAGTGGCTGGGACGCGGAATTCATCCCACCCATGCCGCGATAAAGCTGCGGCATTGATGGGGCACCCGAATATCTGTGGCGCTCAGGAGGAATGCAGGGATTCTTTCCCTTCGACAAGCTCAGGGTCAGAATGACCCAAGAGGTTATTTGCCGACTACGAGGATGGAGAAGGTGTCGGGGACCATCTGGCCGCGGGACGGGCGTTGGCCAGGGGCGGCTGGTGGCGGCGGGGTGAATTCGGCGGTGATGAGGTAGAGTTTGTTGGTCTTGGCGTCGAGGGTGAGGGTCTTGGCTCGGGGCTGGGTCTGGAGGGTTTGTTCGACGGCGAAGCTTGTGGGGCTGTTCTCCTTGACGATGGTGAGGGTGCCGTCTCCGTTAGAGCTGAAGGCTTCCATGGTGGCAGGGTTGAAGGTGGCTCCGTCGGTGCCTGCGCCGATGGGGAGTGTGTCGATGATCTTACCGTCGGAGGCGTTGAGGATGACCATGTTCTGCGGGTTGCGGCAGGAGGCGAAGAGGATGCCGTGCTTGAGGTCGATGGCCAGGCCGGCGCAGCCGTCGCCCTTGCCGGCGAGCGAATAGGTGGTGGTGAGCTTGAGGGTTTTGGTGTCGACGACGGCGATGCTGCCTTTGTCTTCTAGGTCGATGTAGAGGTGGCCCTTGCCGTCGGAGACGCCCTGCTCGGGTGCTCCGCCGAGGTCGACCGTCCCGGCGATGGAGCCGTCCCCGGCGTTGATGACGGTGACGTTGGGTGCGCTGTGGCTGAAGATGTAGACGCGGCCGTCGGCTTCCATGATGCCGTCAGGATTGCCCTGGACGTCGATGGTCTTGATGGTGGCGAGGGATTTTGCGTCCCACATGACGACGGGCTTGCTGGAGCCGAAGCCGTGTCCGGATTTCTGGTCGACGGCGGCTCCGTGGGCGCTGGCGTTGGTGATGTCACCGGCGGGCTTCAGGGTATCGAGGTCGAAGACGGCGATGTGGCCGGAGGGGCCGAGGCGCGGGATGTAGAGCTTGCGGGCGGTGGAATCTGCGTAGACGTAGTCGAATCCTCCGTCGCCGCCGACCTTTGTGTTGCTGAGAACTTTGTAAGGGCCAGATTGGGCGTGGAGCGCGAGGCTGGACAGCAGGACTGCGGCAGCGGCGCAGAGAGGGCGGATAGGGCGCATGAAGGAGCTCCTTTGATGTCGTGGCCATCATAAAACGGGAGCGTTAGACAAAGCTTAACGCGGCTGGTGGATTCTTTCGATTATCCGCGCATCCTGCGACCCCTTAGGCACGATGAAGACACGCGAAGAGGCGATTTTCAACGTTAGACAAACGCTTGTGTAAATATGGGTTCCTGCGGTATTGCGTGTTGGATGTCTGTGTGTTGGAGGGGAGATGCGGGTTAGGTTTGGGTTTGCGGTTGGGGTGTGCTTTTTTGCGGTAGCGAGTGTGTGGGCTGCGGGACCGAATTTTGGGCCGAATGTTATGGTGTTTTCGCCGTCGATGCCGGCGACGGAGATTCAAGCTCAGATCGATAAGGTTTATGCGGTGCAGCAGCACAACGAGTTCGGCCGGCAGCGGAATGCGTTTTTGTTTCTGCCGGGCGAGTACAAGGTGAATGTGCCGATCGGGTTTTATACGCAGGCGCTGGGTTTGGGTGCCACTCCGGACGCGGTGCATATCGATGGAGACTTGCATGTGGATGCGGCGTCGCGGAATGACAACGCGACGACGACCTTCTGGCGAACGGCGGAGGGAATCTCGGTGACTCCACCGAGCGGGACGATGGAATGGGCGGTGTCGCAGGCAGTTGCGTTTCGGCGAATGCACGTGAAGGGCAATATGGTGCTCAACCAGAAGAGAGGATGGGCGAGCGGTGGGTGGATGTCGGATACGGTGGTGGATGGCCAGGTGAATTCAGGGACGCAGCAGCAGTGGATCTCGCGGAATACGGAGTGGGGGACCTGGACAGGCTCGAACTGGAACATGGTGTTTGTGGGAGTGAACCGGCCTCCCGAGGGCGAGTGGCCGCAGCCTCCGTTTACGAAGGTAGCCCAGGTTCCGGTGGTGCGTGAGAAACCGTTTCTGGTGGTGGATGGGGGGGAGTACGGGGTGCGGGTGCCTTCGCTACGGATGAACAGTTCGGGCGTGACGTGGCATGGAGGCGAGACGCCGGGGACGACGATTCCGTTGAGCAAGTTTTACATTGCGAAGCCGAGCGATACGGCGGCGATGATCAACGCGAAGCTGGCGCAGGGGAAGCATCTTCTGCTGACGCCGGGAATCTATGAACTGGACGATGCGCTGAAGGTGACGAGGGCGAATACGGTGGTGCTGGGATTGGGGTTCGCCACGCTAAAGCCGGTGAAAGGCACGGCGGCTCTGACGGTGGCTGATGTGGATGGCGTGGTTGTCGCGAGTGTGCTGATTGATGCGGGAGAGATGAAGTCTCCGTTGCTAATGGAGGTTGGCGCGGAGGGCAGCAAAGCAAGTCATGTAAAGAATCCGATTTGCCTGAGCGATGTGTTTTTTCGTGTGGGTGGCGCTGGCGTCGGGCGTGCGGGCGTGAACCTGCGGATCAACAGCAATGACACGATTGTGGACCATACGTGGATCTGGCGCGCGGACCATGGGCGCGGCTCCGGGTGGGACAGTAATGTGAGCGCGAACGGTCTGGTCGTGAACGGGAACGATGTCACGATCTATGGGTTGTTCGTGGAGCACCACCAGGAGTTCCAGGTGCTTTGGAATGGCAATGGTGGGCGGACGTATTTCTATCAGTCGGAGATTCCTTATGATCCGCCGGACCAGAAGAGCTATATGAGCGCGCCGGGTGTGAATGGTTGGGCCTCGTACAAGGTGGCGGACAGTGTGACGAGCCATGAGGCCTGGGGCCTCGGGATTTACAGTGTGTTTCGTAAGCCGGCTGTAGTGCTGACTCGTGCGATTGAGGTACCGAGGACGCCGGGAGTGAAGTTCCACGACATGACTACCGTAGGGCTGGGGAATTTGGGATCTATCAACAATGTGATTAATGATGCGGGTGGCTCGACTTCGATCGAGCCGCGAGTGATTCCGAAGGTGGCGAGCTATCCGTGAGTGTTTGCCACCGCTCATGCCGGGATGCCTAAAGGCTGGGGCTTGTGCGTGTCATGCGTTTGGCCGATGATGAATCGGCGGGCCTGCTTATCTGATTTCGCGGTTGCGGGGTGAGGAGGCGACATGACGCTACGCGAGTTCTATGTGGAACGGCGAAGGGCGGAGTTTCCGGTTTTTATGGCGGTGCTGAAGGCGATGAATCCGGACCAGATGGATTACAAGCCGAGTGAGCGGTGTCCTACGGCGCGGCAACTGGTTTGGACGCTGACGTGGGAGCTTCGGACTTGCCTTGAGATCTCTCAACATTACCGGACGGAGTGGCGCGGTGATTCTGCGCCTTCGTTGCCGGAGATGATGGAGTTGTTCGAGAAATGGTCAAACGAGTTGACGGAGCTGGTGGCGGGGATGACGGAGGAGGCGTGGAATCGACCGGCGCAGTTCTTTTATCAGGGCAAGATGGTGCTGGAGCAGCCGATCGGGCAATTTTTGTGGTTCATCATGTTTGATGCGATTCATCACCGGGGGCAGCTTTCGGCTTACCTGCGCCCGATGGGATGCAAGGTTCCGGCGATCTATGGGCCTTCGGCGGATACACCGGCTCACGCGTAAACGCTGTTTGATCGGCGTTGCTTACCAGGGGGAAATCGATGGCTCGACGTGCGTTTCTTGCGCAGCTTGTGTCAACGACGCTGGCTCTGCCGCTGTTTGGGATGGCCCAGGGCGAACCGGCTTCGCAGAAGAAGCTGAAGATCATGATGAAGAGCGCGTGGGGCTCGGATGATCCGACGAAGGCGGCTTTTCCGTTTCTGCATGGGCTTGCGTTGTCGGAGGCTGGACATAGTGTTCAGATTTTTCTGCTTGGAGAGGCGGTGTCGCTGATGCGGAAGTCGGTGGCGGATGCGGTGGTTCCGGTTGGGTGGCCTCCGCTGGCGGAGACGATGCACAAGGTTGTGTCGCGGCAGGTGACGATTTACGCGTGTGGTGCGTGCTCGCGGGCGCGGTCTGTGGCGGAGAGCGATCTTGCGCAGTGGAGCGCGAAGTTTGGGAATCCGCAGATCTTTGTGTCGCTGGTGGAGTGGGCGGATCGGGTGATTACGGAGTAGCGAAGGCTTCCACATCCTGCAAAACCCCACCCATGTCGCGATAAGGCTGCGACATGAATGGGGCACCCGTTTGTGGCTGATCATGCGCTGCTAGTTGGTTTTGGCGATGCAGCGGTGGCTTATGCAGAGAGCGAGGAGTCCCATGATGCCTCCCAGGAGCATGAGTTGGACGGAGGGGGGCTCGGGCGCTATGGTGACTGAGGCTGCGAGAAATTGGTTGGTGGGGAATGTCTGCATGGTGGGAGATGTGGTGACGGAGTTGTCGACAACGATCGGGTTGAAGCTGGAGTCGTAGAGCTGCAGGTCGCTGTTGGCGAGGATAGCGATGTTCGTCGTGCCGCTCGTGAGTGCTAGAAACGTTACGTCGACGAGAGTGCCGCTCCCGGTAACGCCTGAGAGGCCCACGTCGCCGATGAGGGATATCTCTCCGGTGGTGTTGTTGATGGTGCCGGGCTCAAAGAAGGTGGGGTTTGCGCCGCCGTTGGGAAGCAAGGGGCCTTCGGAGACGGAGACTGCGTTGAGCACGCTGGCTCCGGGAGCGCAGCTTGTGGAGTTTCCACCGGAGACGGCGCAGTTGAAGGCGAGATCGAACTGGAAGGATGCGAGATCAGTTACGGGTGAGGTGGTGGTCTGGCCGTTGTGCACGATGGAGGGTCCGGTGACGAAGATGCCGACGGTAAATTGTTGGCCGGCAAAGATCGTGCCTGACGGGGGCTGTACGGTGAGAACTGCGTCCGCAAATGCGTTGGAGGATGTAATGAGCAGCAAGGCCGCTGTAAGTAGGAAGAGCTTGGAGGGCTTCATTGGGACTCCTTGGGATCATCGAATTTTTTTGGCGACTGCAAGAGCAAGAGCAGATCCCCCGTTCGGCTTCGCTCAGGGCAAGCTCTTCGGGGATGACAACAAGAAAGGCAACAGCGAAGGCTCGCGATCGTTATTGACAGCTCGTGCCTGAGGGGAGTTGTTGAACGACGAACTGTAGGTCAAGAACGTTGACGAAACCATCGCCGTTGAAGTCGGCGCTTGGGTTATATCGGGCCTGGCCGACGGTCGATCCATACGCGGCGCGGACGGCCGCGAGGTCGGCGCAGTTGACTACTCCGTCGCCGTTGACGTCACCCGGAGTTCCGGAAACGACGAGAGGCAAGGAGACAACGTGGCTGCGGACGTCGTCCGCACTGAGGCCGTTGATGATGAGCGTGTAGTTGCCCGGCGGAGTTGCCGGCGATGTTGCGATTGTGAGAGTGGATGAGCCGGAGCCGCCGGTGACGGTTGACGGGCTGAAAGATGCGGTTGAGGCGGCGGGCAGACCGGTGAGATTGGTGGCAGCGGGAACTCCGGTTGAACCGGGGACTGCGTTTGAGCCGGTCAAGCTGAGGAGCACGTTCTGCGCAAAGCCGTTGAGTGGTGCGACTGTGAGAGATACGGGGTTCGAGCCGCCGGGAGCGACGGTTATTGAAGTTTGAGCCGACGTCAGCGAGAAGTCGGGGAGGGTTGTGTCGCTGGGGCAGGCGTCGGGTGGCTTGGCCATGCAGAAGTTGTTGAAGCGGGGTTGCTCGTCGCGAAGCTGCTGAGCGTTTACGAGACTGCGGTAGATTCCCCACTTGGGCCGGACGACGGTGGTTCCTACACGCCACATGTCGATGTCGTTGTTCGAGTAGGAGAGAAGAGTTGCGTTGTCGCTGAGGCGGTTGATGACGAGAGAGTACTGGCCAGGGCTGGCGGCTCCCTCCTCGCTTGTGAAGTTGTAGGTGATCACCTCATAGGCTTCGACCCATTGGCCCACGAAGGGCGCCATAGGAACCTGCGTGAGAGTGATGGTCTGGTGCGGAGGATTGGCGAGGGTAGAGGTGATGAGGAGGAGTTGGACGGTGTCGGGGCTTCCGAAGCGAGGAGTCAGGGTCATGATGGGGTCGCTGTCGTCACCGTCGTCGGCTTTGATCTGATGGATGTGGGTGAAGCTGTTTGACGGCTGAAATCCTGTGGGCAGCATGAAGCGCCAGCGGTGAATGACGGTCTCGCCGAGGTGGCCGAGGATGTAGCTCTGGTAGGGCGTGGGGTTGGAGTGAAGCTCGCTCTTGATCTCGAGGCGCTGGCGGTCGGTTGCGGAGCAGCGGTCGTTGTCGGGGACGACGTGGATGTTGAAGACGTAGACGTACTGTCCGAGGACGCTGTCGGGGGCTTGGGTGAGATGCGGGCCGAAGTTGAGGTGGCTGCAATCGGGGGTTTCGGGGGCGGCCTGGAGGTAGTTGCCGACCTGGGTTTCAGGCTGGGTTTCTCCGTCGGCATTGAAGTGGACCGGTGTTTGCAGCGGCTGCGTTATTTGGGCTTTCGCGATGGATGGACCCGCCAACAGGACGGCGAGTACGGGAAGGAGCTTGATTCGATTGGTTCGGCGCATGTTCCGATCCTCCTCATGTGCGGCATGTTCCGGACGGTGTTTTGCTTTTCCGTTGCAGCATTGGCCAATGAGATGACGCGGGGGAACTCTATCGTCCCCTCAGACTACTTTCAAGAGAAAAAATGAACATTTGTTCATGAAACTAAAAGTGCTTTCTATCCTGAAGGAATTCGTGCAGGTCCGCAGGCGCGGGCAAGAAGTTGGAAGCGTATCTGAACCAGATATTCACGGAGATTTCAGGTGATCTCATGCCGTTGCGGCTGACTCCGAACAGTACGCCGCAGGTAAGTGATGAGGTGGTGGAGTTTTCCCGGTCCTGCTGGCATGTTGTCTAGGGCTATGCTTCGGCCAAATGCTCTTGTAAATATTGTGTTTGCGCGCGACCTACTTGGCGCGACAGGCGTATACTTTGTGCGCCTGCAGGAGTGCTCGGCGACAGAAAGGCCGGTGACTTTTATGCGGTTTCGCTTTGGAACAATCGCGACAATCATAATGTTGGGGCTGACGGGTGGACTGTCGGCCCAGGAGAATGGATCGACAACAACAGAAGAACAGGCTGCTCCTGCGAGTGCGGTGCAGGTAAAAGCGACTGTTCCGGCGACAGTGAATCATGCCGCGCCGGGAATTGCGGCTGTGCCCGGGGACTCGCATGTGCGGATTGTGCGGTTGAGCGAGGCGCAAGGAACTATCGCGATGGACCGCGGTACAGGGAAGGGCTACGAGCAGACGATGCAGAACATGCCGATCGTCGAGGGTGCGAAGCTCGAGACGGACGACGGCTACGCTGAGGTGGAGTTTGAGGATGGCAGCGCGCTGCGGCTGGCTCCGGATTCGCGAGTGGAGTTTCCGCAGCTGGTACTGCATAGTTCGGGTGTGAAGGCGACGACGGTGAATGTTCTGCGCGGCACTGTGTATGTGAGCCTGGAGAACTCGAAGGACAACGAATTCACTCTGAAGGCAGGACAGGCTGCGATGGCGATCTCGCCGTCGACGCATATGCGCGTTGAGATTACGTGGCCGAAGATGATGTTGTCGGTATTTTCGGGCAGCGTCGCGGTGCAGTCCGGCGGCGCGACGACGATGGTGGAGAAGAAACAGACAGCCACGCTGGATGCGACCGATGCCAGCAAGGTTGAGGTGACGAAGAAGATTGCCGAAGCTACGTTCGACGCGTGGGACAAGGAACAAAACGACTATCACAAGCGATATGCGGCCGTGAAAGGTAACGCATATGCGGGCGGCGGCTATGGGTATGGCGTGAGCGATTTGAACTACTACGGGAGCTTCGTGAATGGCGGTTGCGGAATGATGTGGCAGCCGTACTTTGCGAGCGCGGCGTGGGATCCGTACGGGAACGGCGCGTGGGCGTATTATCCGGGCGCTGGCTACTCGTGGGTCTCGCCGTATCCGTGGGGATGGCTGCCGTACCACTCCGGCTCGTGGTCATTCTGCCAGGGAATGGGGTGGGGATGGCAGCCGGGTGGTAACTGGCGAGGGCTCGCAAATGTAGCGCCGGGTGTGATGGGTCAGCCACTTGTTGGCAATGGCGGAGCGACTCTGGTAACCGCGGGAGCTGCCCAGCCTGTTGGGCTTCCCCGGCCACCGTCTGGACCGACGACTTCGACGCTGGTGATGCAGAACAGAACTGCGCTGGTGAGTTCGAAGGAGAGCCAGCCGGGGAACTTCGTCTTTCAACAGAACTCGGCTGGAATGGGCGTGCCGCGCGGATCACTGGGTGACTTGAAGGGAGTCTCGAACGGCGTGGGACACCACGGATTCGCGAACATGCAGGTGTATTCGGAGCGGATGGGGCCTGCAGGAAACCCGGCGCATCCGATGACCAATGCACCGATGGCGCTGCGGCAAGGCTCGCCGCAGCAGAATGGGAACTGGCAGAATGGGGCGAACGCAGGTGCACTGAATCAGCCCGGAGCTGCACCGAATCAACCCGGAGGTTTGAACTCGCAGGCACCTCGTGGAGGCGGATCGAGTGCTTCGAGTAGTTCTTCAGGCGGCGGATTTAGCCATGGCGGCGGCGGTGGTCAGACGATGCATGCTGGTCCGCCTGCTGGAGGCTCGGGTGGCAATTCGAACTCGAGCGGCTCTTCGGGTAGCTCGAAGTCGAAGTAACTGCCTGCGGCTTGATTTGAGAGCTCAAACGTCGATATCAGAGGTCGATCGCGATGACCTCGTGATCGAGCACTGACGGTATTGTGATCGTCA
>Ga0126381_100009926_pt1 | contig 10694 bp, 8 predicted proteins | sample PanSoiMetPlot_28_FD_96465 | JGI IMG/M metagenome (GOLD analysis project Ga0126381, IMG submission 96465) | Tropical forest soil microbial communities from Panama - MetaG Plot_28 | ecosystem: Environmental > Terrestrial > Soil > Tropical forest > Bulk soil | place: Panama | collected 2016-02-17
ATTCCGGACGAGCACGCAGGTGGAGCATCAGCTCGGCTCCCTCAGGGTTGGTGCAACGCCGCGCGCCTTCGGCCGCGGACGCAAATCCCCCGCGGATGTAGTTCTGACCGATCAGCTGTCCATGATCGCCGAAGCGTTCCGCCTCTCCTGGGCGAATATCCAACTCGCCATGGAGGGCTCGAAATCGACGCCATTTGCCGCGGCACGGAGGCCGGGGATGGCGCTCGCGATAACTTCGGCGGCCACCGGCGAGGGCAAATCGACCCACGCCCTGGCTTTCGCGCGGACTGCAGCGCTAGCCGGTGAAAAAGTCGTCCTGGTGGACGCGGATATGCGGCGATCGGGTGTCTCGCGGCTGCTCGACCAAAGCTTTTGCTTTACCCTGCGCGATTTTCTGCAGGGCCAATGCACAGCGGACGAGGTCGTCGCGGTCGAAGAGCGCTCGGGGGTCAATGTCGTGCCGAGCAGTCCCGTGCAAGCCACTTGGACGACACAAGACATCCAGCGGTTTTGCCACCTGATCGATTACCTCAAAGAGCAATTTACTGTCGTAATCATCGACCTGCCTCCGATCCTCGGTCTCGCCGAGACAATCCGTCTCAGTATCGTCGCCGATACGGTAGTGCTGATAATTCGCTGGGCCCGCACCGAGCGTCAATTTGTCCAATTCGCGCTCGATGCCCTGCGCAGCGCGGGGGTGGCTGCGGGCGCTGCGGTACTGAATGACATCGATCTGAAAACCCAGCAGCGGCGGGGCTATCGCGACCGCAGCGTCGTTTATACCGACGAGGGCCTCTATCGGGCGGCTTCCGTCGATCGCGAGCCGGCTTCGCGACCGCCGCTACCGGCCGTCGTTGCGCCAACTCCCGAGGTCGATGGGCAAGCCAGAACTCGGGCTGCGCAAGCCGATCGCCTGGGCCGCACCGCTGATCCTGAAAAGCCGTCGACCGATGCGGCTTCGGACATCGAGCGACTGTACGACCGCTATCTTGGCTGACCGAAAACGGCCCCGGAGGGAGCGGTGGTGACCGCCCGCTCGGGCGTCGGTTCCGCATGGATTTCGGATGCGGGGATCGATTTCACGCTGCTGGCTTGCGCGCTTTTGCTGCAACGGTTTAGTTTGTCCTTCGGCAACTCGCTGATGTCGCTCGACATCGTTCCGGCGGGGTTCATCCTCGTCCATCAGTTCGCTACGGGGCGATTGGTGATCCAATACGATCGGGCGCTGTGGTTTCTCGCTGCCCTCATCGCCGTCTCGAGTTCGCTGCTGCTGAATTTCAGGAGCACGATGCTCCCCTCTTATTGCCTTCTCGTGGTGATCTACTCGCTGTTCACGCTAATCAAGCCGTCCAGCAAGGATCAGTACCGGAAGACATTGTACATCTTTCAACTACTTGTGGCAGTGCTCTCGGGTCTCGCCGTGGCGCAGTTCATCGCCCAGTTCGTATTGGATGCCCGGGAGCTCATACGTTTCTACGGGCTCGTTCCGGATTTTCTGTTTGCCTCGTTCGACACCAACCGCGCCAATACGATCATCCCGGTGTATGAGGGATCATCCCTCATCAAGAGCAATGGCATATTCCTGTCAGAACCATCGACGATGTCCCAGATAGCGGCGCTCGGGATTCTGGTTGAAGTTCTGGAGTTTCAGCGGCTTCGATACCTGATGCTCCTCTCGCTCGGTTTGCTGCTGTCTTACAGCGGTACGGGCCTGATGATCCTGCTGCTCTTTCTACCGTTGGCGGGGCTCGGCCGGAGGGCGGGATTGCCGGTGCTTCTGGTGGTCCTCCTCGTCTTTGCGCTGGCGATGACGGGAGTCATCGATTCCTCCGTGTTTCTCTCGCGGGTCGGAGAGTTTGAGAACACCGGCTCGAGCGGCTTCCAGCGGTTCATTTCGCCATTTTGGCTGGCCGCCGACCATATTGCCACCGCGCCGGTGGCGAACTTGCTGCTCGGGGATGGACCCGGAACAACGGACGCTTTTGTCGCCAGCTACGCAGTCTCGTATGCCGGGATGGCCGGGACCTGGATCAAGCTGTTTTACGAATATGGCTTTATCGGCTCGTTTGTCTTCGTTTGCTTTTTCACCTCGTGCTTTCGGGGCTCGCTCGCGCCGCGGCTGCTGATCGCCGCTCTTGTTTTTTATTTTGTGTTTCTCGGCGGACTACTGCTCAACACGCCGTTTTTGCTAATGACGGTCGCGCTGTGCACATTACATTCGCCGGTGCGTCAAACCACCGCCACGGGACAATTCCATTCGCCCGTCGCCCGTACGGCGGCGGCAGGCTGACGGGTTCAGAGATGGCTGCCAACAAGGTTCCAGCCTATCTCGTCGCTTGCGATTCCCGGTCCGACCAGCGGGTGTTCAGCGGCAGCACCTTTCACCTCGCTTTGGAGGGGGTGCGAGGAGGACTGCTCAACTCGATGGTCAATCTCTACCCTCGGGGGATGGCGGTCTGGCCGGTCTACGCGCGGGCTGGCTGGTGGAAGCTGAAGGGGGGCGTCCATGGCCGGCATGGCTTCAAATTCACCGACGGGTTTCTCGACGGCATCTGGAAACAAAAGCTTACGGCGCTGAAGGATTCGCTGGTCATCAACAATTTCCAGCTGTTCGGTTCGCATTTTCTGCAGTCTCACCAAAATTTCGGGATCGAGCCGTGCTTTTATATCGACGGCACGTTGAACGAGTATTTTGGCGATTATCGGGATTTCGACACTGCGCAAATCGATGAATCGGCGATGCGTCAGGCATTTGTCCTCGAGCGCGAGGGCTATGCGCGCTGCCGCGACATTGTTGTAATGAGCAACCGCACCGCCGCTTCGATCAAGCGGGATTATGATGTCCCGGCGCACAAGATCCACATGGTGCCTCCCGGCGCGAATATTCCGGAGGATCGCTTCGAGGCGTTCGACGTCCAGCCCGAGAGGCATCCGGCGGCCGATCGCAAATCGCTCACCCTCGGGTTTGTCGGCCTCTACCCGGAGCGTAAGGGACTGCCGGTGATTGCCGATGCGGTCCGGCTTTTGCGGTGCGGCGGTTACGACATCCGCTTGCACGTGATCGGCCGGTGTCCGCCGGAGATCGCGCAACAGGATGGTGTCAGCTATTTTGGCCTGATCGACAAAAGAGCCGATCTGGATCGGTTCATCGGCATCCTGCGCAATGTCGATATGGGCTGCATGCTGTCACGTGCCGAATTGACCGGTATTGCGCTGCTCGAGTTCTTGAGAATGGGCGTACCGGTCCTCGCTACCGATGTCGGCGGTATTCCGGAAATTCTCGAGCTCGGCGCGGGCAAATTGGTCTCGCCGCAAGTTTCGGCAGACGACCTGGCCCAATACCTCGCGGGCTTGATTGACGAACCCGGCCAACTGACCGAGCTTCAGGAGCGGGCCTGGCAGCGCCGGCACAACGCCAGCTGGCGGCGCACCGTGAGGGAATTGAAACACGTCCTCAGCCAGTGAATGGTAGCGCCGTGATGAGGCTCTCCGTCATCATCGCGAACCACAATTACCGCGACTTCGTCGGCGCCGCGATCGAGAGCGCGCTCGCGGTCGAATGGCCGGAGAAGGAGGTGATCATCGTCGATGACGCGTCGACCGACGACTCGCGAACCGTCATCGAGGGCTTTACCGCCAAAGTGGCGGCCTACTTCAGGCCGAAATCCAATCAGTTCGGCGCCCATACTTTCGGCTTCGAGCAGAGCGCCGGCGACATCGTCATTTTTCTCGACGCCGACGATCTGCTGGAACCGGAAGTGATGCGAGAGGTCGCGCAGGTTTGGCGGCCGGGCGTCTCGAAGGTGCAGTATCGGATGAACCTGATCGACGCCGCCGGCGGGCAATTGGGTTCGGCGATCCCGCAGTTTACGCGGGAAAACGATCCGCAAAGGCTCCGCTCGGCCTTTCTGCGCACGATGGCCTACACAACCCCGCCCGGAACCGGCAACGCCTATTCGCGGGACTTTGTGCGCAGCGCTTTTGCGATGGGCCCGTGGCGGACCCCGGCGTCCGATACATTGCTGCTGACCTTGGCTCCGCTGTTGGGCGACGTCCTGACGATCAACAAGCCGCTCGCCCGGTATCGGCTTCACGCCGCCAACAAGGTCTCTTTGGGCTCGCTCGACGCCGGCAAGTTTCGCGACCGGCTCCGGGAAGATGTCGAAAAGGCCGGCATGCTCACGGCCGCCGCGCAACGCCTTTGCCTGCCGGTCGCCGACGATCTTCTCAACCGCAATGTGGGGCATCTGCAGTACCGGCTCGCCTCCCTTGTCGTGGAGCCGGCAGCGCACCCGTTTCCGGAGGACACGGTTGCGAACCTTCTCAACCCCCTCGTCCGAGCGGCGGTCGGCTACACGGAAATGCCGCGGCGGGACAGGTCGATACTGCTCGGTTGGGCAGTGGCGTGCGCGCTCCTGCCGCAGCGCTGCGCGCGAAATCTCGTGCGGTGGCGTTTTGCTCCGACATCCCGGCCGGCTTTGATGCGGGGGCTGCTCGGCGCGTTGGGCTCGCTGCGATCGGCGCGGCTCCCCGAACGCGCCGGGCCTCTACAATCCTGAGGGAGGACAATCCCCCACTCGGCGGGTAAGGGGATCCTAGTACCTCGTTGCGTAAATGGCCGAACGTCACGAGCTCAAAGCCCTCCCCTTTGATGAGGGAGGGCTGGGTGGGGGTGAGGCCGCCGCAAGGTGTCGACGATCATGGCGTGCACGCCCTCGGGACTTGCCAAAACTTCATCGTTGCAGAAGCGTAGGACGCGATAGCCTTCGCTTTGTCGGAACCGGCTCCTCTCCGCCTCCTGCTGCGACAAAGCATCATGTTGGCCGCCATCGAGTTCGACGATCAGGCGGGCTTCGAGACAAACAAAATCCGCAATGTAGCGCCCGAGCGGCGCCTGACAGCGGAACCGATGCCCTTCGATTTGTCGTGATCGCAGCATCCGCCACAGCTTTGTCTCGGCTTGGGTCATCTCCCGGCGCAGGGCTCGCGCGCGCGCGTGTGCCGCCGATTGGGTGTTTTTTCATTTTGCCGCGCCGCGCACCGGGGCCCTCACCCCCACCCAACCCTCCCCCATCGAGGGGGAGGGCTTTGAGCGCCGGCGCTGTGCTGCTCGCATCCTTGGGCATCATGACGCGAAGACCCGAATTCCTCACGCTATAATCTCTGCAACGACACACTAGATTAACAGCAGATTTCAGGACTTACGGACGTCGCCGATAGTCGCCGTCCCGGGGATAAAACGGAGCGCCCCCACCAGTCTCCGCCGTTTGAGATACCACTCCTCGAGCTGTTTGAGCTTACCGCGCTGGCCCAATACCGGCCTCTCGACCAGCCACCAGGAGCCGACGGCGACCAAAATGGCGCAGGGCACGGCCAGCAGCAGGTTCCAATACCAAAGGCGGAGAGCCGGGGCGACCGCGACGATCGCCTGTTGCACGGGAAATCCATAGAGGTAGAGACCGTAGGAATAATCGCCGCTCAGGATCACCCTGTTTCGCCCTGGGTTGAGAAGCCCGAGATACATTGTGACGTAGGCGAGCGGTACCGCGGCAAAGCGAATTCCGTTCGGTATCCGGATCAGCGCCACCGACAATACGAGCATCGCCAAGAACAGCAGCTTCGACCAGGGTATCCTGTCGCGGTATCGGTAGATCGTCAGACCGGCGACAAACGAGATCACGAGCGTGGCGCCGCCCGCCACCTTGATTTCCTCGTTGGTGCGAAACATCGTGTTGCCGATCTGGATGATGTGCAAGCCGGCGAGGGACAGAGCGAGCCAGTGCCGGCGCCGAAAAATGCCGAAGGCGGCGAGTCCGCCGAGCAGCACATAGCACGCCAGTTCCCACGGGACCGTCCAAAGCTGACCGTTCACCCACGGGACGGGGTTCGTGACAAACACCCCCGGAAGACTGTAATGGATCTCTCCCACAATGTTGAGGAAATAGGAGTAAAACTCTCCGCTGGTGAAATAATTGCCATGCGATACGGTTGTCAGAAGCGGCCCAAGAATTATAGCCGAAAGAAATACCTCGACGGTGAGAGCCGGCATGATGCGGAAAATGCGCAGGCCAAAGAAGGTTATCAGGGTTTTCGATCGCTCGAGGCTGCCAGCCACCAGAAAGCCGCTCAAGCTGAAGAACATCGGCACGATCATCAGAAATATGATGTAGCTGTAGCCGCCGATGCCGGTATAGCGATCACCGGTCAGAAGCAGGCTGTGCGACCAGATGATGCCGAGCGCCAGTATCGCCCGCATATAGTCAAAACCGGCGGGTCGGAATTGCGTTGCGGCAAGCCGTTCAGCGAGAGACTGACGAACCATTCTCAAACGATGGAGCCTCTGAGCCGGCACTCGAGACGATCGGACCGCGCCGGGATTTGGGGCACGGGCTCGTGTCCCGTCGCGCTGGACCGAATGATCTGCGAGTGGGCGCATTCTAGCAACAGAAAACCGGCCGCTTTGCCAGAAGCAGGGTGGCGGCTCTGCGGCAAAAAGCCCTGTTGGATGCTTTACCGCCCTTGCCGGGACGATCGTTATGGTGGCGAATAGATCCTGACGTAGTCGATTTCGGCCTCGGCCGGCCACGGCGTCGACGCGTCGGGCATTTCCTCCGGCCGAATAGAGCCGATCTCCCAGGTCGCCAAAAGATAGAGCGCCTTGTTGCCGATCATCGTGTCGGCTATTTCGCGGACGACTTTCCCGTCGATTGTCCACCGGATGGTTGTCGAGGTCAGCAGCAGCCCGAAAACGTGAAATCCGTCCGGTGTCGTCGGCTCCCCATAAAAATCCATCGGTGCGTTGTTCACATTGGCCGAAAACAGGTGCGGGTTGTTGCCCACAACCTCGACGATGTCGATTTCCGGCGGCCAACTCCCGTCGCTCGCCAGCAGCCAAAGCGTAAAGTGTTGCCCCTTGCCGATGCTGTTCAGCCGCAGGCGAGTTTCCCAGTATCCATAGCGCTGCGCAAAGGACGGTTCGCCGCTGATCATCGACGCGACGAAGTGATGGTCCCAGAAGGCTGAGGTCAATGCGTCCGGGACGGGATAGGCACGCAGCTTCAGCGTGCCGTTGGAGACTTGGTGGAGAAACCCGCCGCGGTCGGGCCATGTCGGGCGCAGCGCGTCGGCGACGGTCTCACCGGACTGCAACACCGAATTGTCGACCAGCTTGATGCCATCGTCGCCGTTGGCGCTGAGGTACCGCACATTCCATTTTCCGAAATGACCCAGCCAGCGCGCGGTCGTCGGGAATGTATCGTCGAGGCTGAGATCGTTGAACTCGTCGTGCCAAACGAGCTTCAACTGGGACGCCGTGGCACAGATCGGTTGCGTGACCCTAGCGCGAACCACCGCCGCTTTTTCTCTGGTCGCCGAGCTCGGCGGCGTGACGGGGGCGCCGCCGGCCGCCATGCCGGGAGGCAACTCACCTGGATCCGCGCAAGCGATGTGGAACCAAAAAAACTGACCGAGCACCAGGATGAGTAGTCTCGGCGCGGCAAATCTCATGGGAGACCGTTGTACTCGTTTCGTACAAGCTGTGTTAACCATAATATCGGGGGTGAGATATACCCTCAAGATTGTTCTCGCGGAGCCCGGAGCTGTTGCGAACGACGTAAACAAGCTGTCGGAATTCTTTACGCAAGGCAACCAACGCGGGGTGGCGGGAAGCCTTGCTTGGAGCGCATCTTTTGATCGTGGGGGTGTCGGATCTCTTTACAGATCACGCGGCCGGCCTCTCGGCAATATTCCCTCTCTCCCAAAATAACTAATTAAACCAAGCTCTTAACATTAATGGCATGCCACTTGCTTCATACGTTGCCAGCCACGCGTCGAATGGGCGGGCGCACCGGAAAAAGGAGGACCAATGAAACGTCTGCTTCTCGCTTCCGCGGTTGTTGGTCTTGGTCTCGCTGGGACCATGAGCACTGCGAACGCGGTCATCATCAATGCGACTCACATAGGGATCTGGAGTGCCGATACCGCCGGGGCGGGAGATCCCCTCCAAAACGCGCTGCCGTCGTCAAGGGTTACACTGGTTAGTACGACTCCAGCCGATGCGAACGCAGGGGCGATCAACTTTAATCTCCAGGGCGGCCCTACCCCCAGTATGATCAGCGCCTTTCTTGCTGCCGACACCCCCGCATACGTCGATCCGGGCTGTAATGCGGCGTGCCAGGGCACGAACCTGAGCGGAACTCAGGGTTTGTTCAACCACGAGTCGCTGTTCGAGTTCCAGTTCACGCTGACGCAATCAGGCACCGTGTCGGTAGACCACGATGATGGCGTCAGCCTCTTCGCAGATGGTGGGGGAACCAACAACCCGGTTGGGTCTAACCTGTTCACAAACGCAAACTCCTTTATGCCCACTAACCGGGTTACCGACAGCACCGGCGTCCTGGCGGCTGGCAACTATGATCTGTTCTACACCGCCGCCAATGGGTTGCCCGAAGTCCTGATCGCCAATTTCACGGCGTCGGTAAGCGCACCGGAGCCGGCGTCGCTGACGCTGATCGGCTCGGCGCTGGTGGGCTTGGGCTGGCTCGGCCGGCGTCGCCGCCGCAAAGCCGCGTAAAACACCGAGCACATCAGAACTTATGGGCGGCGCCCTGAGGCGCCGCCTTTTTTACGTGCGGTATCCGAAGTGCATTCCAAGCGCCCTAACAACCAGAAATTTCGGTGCACGAAAGGAAACGCGAGAACCCAATTGATTGCCCAAAAGAGGCATATGATATAGAAAGCAGGGAGGCAGGCGAGATTCGTTTCGTAAACTTGGTATATTATATCAGGAGTTGGACGTGTTGGATCAGGTTCTAGCACGTAAGCGGCGCAGTGCGCTCGAGGTAGTGGTCGTCAGGGTGATGTTGGTCAAAACGCCCAGTGAACTACTAAGCCGGATCAAAAAACGGGCGAAGCGGCTGTCGCTTCCCAGACGCCTACGGAAACTCTGGTGGTCGATCCGAATGGGAGCAAACGATAGCGTTTGCTCGATCGAAATTAATACCCAAATTGGCTTTTTCGGCCATCTGACCTGGTGTCTTTGGATACTCCAATACTGTGAGCTCCACGGCCTTATTCCCGATATACGCCTCACCGGCAAGAATTACCTGGATCCCCACAGAGGACCAAACTGGTTGGACTATTATTTTGATGTATCCACTCCGATCAGCGCGAGAGAGCTGACGAGCCGAGTTCGCTATACAAAAAAGGCGTTCGACTTGGAGGATATGCACCACCTAATTGATATGCAAATGACTATCGATGAGGGTGCCCGCATTCTGCACCGATATCTCCGTCCGAAGGCGCACATCGTGAAGATGGTCGACGAGTTTTGGAAATCTCTTGGTGTCGAAGGGAAAGTCGTGGGGGTACACTTCCGAGGAACAGATAAATCATGGGAAGCACCCCGGGTCCCCTGGCAACACTGCCTTTCTGTCATAGAAAGGTACGTACGAGATCACCCGGCGGCGCGGGCTGTTTTCGTCGCCAGTGATGAGCATGAATTTATCGAATTTATGAAGAACTCGATAAAAGACGTTCCGGTGTATTCTCACGACGACCATTACCGGAGCACGAGTGACCAGCCGATCCATGCAAAAACCGAACACGGCGGCTACGAAAGGGGAGAGGACGCGCTGGTGAACGCACTCTTGCTCGCCAAGTGCTCTGTCCTGATTAGGACGACCTCGTCGTTATCGGGTTGGGCATCCGTTTTCAATCCGGACCTTCAGGTTGTCTTGCTGAATATCCCCTACGACACTGATCTTTGGTATCCCGAGAGTCAGGTCATGAAAAAGACTGGTACGAAATACGAGCTGGCGGGTGCCCTCGCCGTCTAACGTGCTAACGCTTAGAGTCCTTCATGCGATTCATCAGGCATTGATGCACCAATCCCGGTTGAAAATCCCGCTTCACCGGCGAAAGCCGGTGCTCCCGGCAGCCATGGGTCCCGGCTTTCCGCCGGAAAAGCTGGTGGTCTGGTTCTGACAGATACCCGCACACAATTATCGTCATGCCCGCGAAAGCGGGCACCCAGGGCGCCCGGCACTGCGTTTGCAGCCCTGGACCCCCGCTTTCGCGGGGGCGACGGAAAAGGAGGATCGAAACCATGTCTGGTTCATACCACTAGAAGGAGGCGCCGGGCTGAATCAACTGAATGGCTCTGAGCGCTAAGTCACTGGGGGAGCCGACAAGCGCGGCGGTCAGTGCCAAGCCGCACGCGAGCGGCCGTGCGGCGTGGCTCAATGCGGCGCGTTGCCGGAGGTGCGGTACCAGTCGTAGGTTTGGCGTATTCCCGCCTCGAGTTCGATCCGCGGAGACCAGCCGAGAGCGGTCAGTCTTGAGACGTCGAGAAGCTTGCGCGGGGTTCCATCCGGTTTCGACGCATCGAAGACAAACCGGCCCCTAAAGCCGACGACATCGGCGATGAGCTGGGCGAGTTCGGCGATCGTCACATCGGTGCCGGTTCCGATGTTGATCGGCTCCTCGTCCGACCAGGTTTTCAGCAAGAAGACGACCGCGTCGGCCAGATCGTCGACATGCAGGAACTCGCGGCGCGGCCGGCCGCTGCCCCATATCTCTACCGTATCGCGGCGCTGTCGCGCAGCGGTGTCGATCTTTGCGAGCAGAGCCGGCAAGACGTGGCTGGAGAGCAGGTCGAAATTATCGTTGGGACCGTAGAGGTTCGTCGGCATCAC
>Ga0126381_100009927_pt1 | contig 10693 bp, 11 predicted proteins | sample PanSoiMetPlot_28_FD_96465 | JGI IMG/M metagenome (GOLD analysis project Ga0126381, IMG submission 96465) | Tropical forest soil microbial communities from Panama - MetaG Plot_28 | ecosystem: Environmental > Terrestrial > Soil > Tropical forest > Bulk soil | place: Panama | collected 2016-02-17
CAACTTGAATAAATGCCAAAGAAGAGCGCATAGCCAATCGCCTGTCCGTTCCATTCTGCAATCAAGCTGCGGAATTTCGGTCGAACTCCAAATCCGTCTCTGGCTAGCGTCTCTTCATCAATGACCACCGCGCCGGGTTGGCGTTCAAACTCGGCAAATTCGCGGGAGAACCCCAGCAGCAACGGCACATCGTTGACACCGGCAGCACGAATTAGGAGCATCCAGGATTCTCCATCAGGCCAAAAACGCAGTTTAGCCACAATCGAGCCGATTGCAAGCAGCCACGGCGCTGGCGGAACTATTGGAGCCCTGAGATGCACGGCTCATGCGGTGCTATCCAGTGAGCACGTGGCTCCTCGCGCTCACGCAGCGTGAGCGCGAGGAGCGCACGCCTCCGCATGGGGGGAGCGATTCCCCCGTGACGCGAGATCAGACAACGAATAGAGGAATGTTCTTTGCCAAAGGCACGACCGATCTCATGCAACGTCTGCCCCGCCTTCCAACGACGCCACACGTCGATCTTCTGCTCCGAGGAAAGCCCAAACCGTTTCCCTGGCTTCATAAACACCAGCTTTGAAAGCAGCTTTATGCCAGATGGTGTTGCATCGACGTTTGAACTGGCAGGACTTCCCGGGTACTAAACGAAACCATAGTAAAATTTGAGCGACAATTTCGATGTGCTTTCCCAATTTCCATGACGGCCATTTTGATGGATTTCGTATCCGCCCAAACAATCAGCTTCGTCTTTTTCTGAGAACGCACGAGGGAACTTTTTTAAGCTCGCGTTGCATGGTGTGGATGCTCTGACACTGGCTGAAATCAAGTACGGAAACATTGTTTTCGACCTAGTTCTACGCAGTGGTCTCCCATTAACAGCCTTCGATATAGAGGAGCTATTTGGCATCAAGCCCGACGTGCCACAGGCCACCGATGTGTTGAAGGCCAAAAGCGATGCGGGACTCCAGCTTTTGGAAATTAATTCTTCCTACGGCGCTCATGGACTGGTGCTGTTTCAGTCGATGGAGACACATCCGTCCTGATTGACATCGTAATCGCCCAAGTGGAGTTGAGATTTGGGACCGTAAACTCCCGCCCGTTTACGTCAGGGTAGAACCTGAATCTCAAGTTCCATCGCACGCCCCTTCCGGATTGAAAATGCCCGGATCGGCGTAGTTGCGTAGGGCCGAGGCGTGACGATGAAATAGATCGCTTTAGAATAGTAGGCCAGCGCGATATCTTTCGACGAAGGCTCATTCGTGTCCCGCCAATTCGGATGCGAGTGGTAGATGCCGAGGAATTCGAGGCGTCTTCGGCGGAGTTCGCCCATCAGGCGCACGATCTCCTTGGGCGCAATCTCGTAATTCCTGACCGGGTCAGCCGCGATGTTCTTCGCGGGGAATGCCTGCGTGATTAGTCCATCCCGCCCAGCCAGAATGCCGCAGCACTCACGATGCGGCTGGCGGCGGGCATGTGCTAGGAGTTGCCCGTATACTTTGCGGCGACTTTGGATGGCTTGCTTCATTCTGACGAGTATATAACGCGGCGAATTCGTGAATCGAGTGACGGACGCGGAGAGACAACCTGGCGTAGGTCCCGCGCTTACCGGACACGAGTCCGATAAGCGGACTCACCAGGAGTTGTCAGAAACTCTGCTCATGAGCGCATGGCAGTTCGTGGCTACTGTTTGAAGACCAACGGGGGGCCACTAACTCGGTCGATTATGAGGTAGACGGTGACCTCGACGCGGTCGGCAATTTTGATGAAAGGGATACCGCTATTCATGCCGTACTCCTTTCGATCAAAGGCCATTGTCCCGGTAACCTCGGCGTGGCCCGTACCCTTGCCCGAACCGGTCAGATGCAGAGTTTCGTCCTTCGTGACTCCGCGAATTGTGAATTTGCCCGGAATGTCCACAGCGTTGGGGCCAGTCTCTACAATCTTAGTGGAGTGAAATGTAATGTACGGGTCTTGATCGGCATTGAAGAAATCTTTGCTTTTCAGCTTTCCGTCCTTCATCGCGCTCCCGGTATTTACGCTGGCTGCCTGAATCTTAATGTCTAAGACACCACTTTCGACGGCTGTCGACGTGACGGTAAAGCTTGCATCCCACTTCTGGAAATCACCCTCGATCGGTACCGAAGCCTTTACGGCGAACTTAATCGTGCTTTTGACCGGAGTGACCCTAAAAACGGGAATGTCGGCAGAACCCTGAGCTCGGCTAAAGGAAGGAATCGAGAGGCATAAGAAAACCGTCAGCGCGGGGAGAGCTTGTCTGCAAGACCTCATGTGTCACCTCGGTCGGCGGATTAACCAGCAGAGAATAGACGCGACATTGTTTGCCCCTTGAATGCAGCTGTCAAGACGGACAAACCGTCCACGTTGGCATCGTGATGTTGAGTAGCGTAAACGAATGATAATCACTTTCCGTAATAGATTTTTCACATGAGTGACGTACGGACGCCCGTCGTGAAGTTGGGTTTTCTACTCACATTTTTATGCAGTTCCCTTCTGTGTCAAGGGCAGAGCAAGCGTGCTACAGTCGCTGTCGAAGTCACCGACCCGGGTGGTGCCGGCGTTTCTCGTGCGGAAGGGAAGCTGTCGCCCCAACCCCAAGATGGCGCTGGTCAGCTTGAAACAGCCAGCGACGGGAAGCGCACACTGAAATTGAAACCAGGCACTTATAATCTGTCGGAGTCCTGCGCGGGTTTCAAAATGTCTTCTAAGCGTTTCACTGTGCGAGAAACGGACGAGATTCAGGCATTGTCCGTTGGGTTGCGGATAGTGGATATAGGTTCTCCAGAGGTTTATCCCGTGGCACAGCAACAGCAGCTCGATTTGGAACCCATGCTGCACGATGCCGAGTCGCTAAGAAAGCTGACGATCATGTACGACTCACCATTGCAGCAAGGTTTTGAATTGTTGTTCGTCCATGGCGACGGCTCGCTAATTCTGCAGAGGTATCCCGGACGACCCATGGCAACAACGGACCTCCCGACCTGTAAAACAAATGTCGGTTTGGACCAAGTCAAGATTTCTGGGAACTGCCGTACAAAAACTTTCTGTTTATCAATGGCCTGCCAAGCCACGATGAACTTCAAATTCACCGTATTCTTGTCAGCGACGGCACCAAAAAAGTGGGTCGCGCTTTTGGTGTTGGCGTCTATGCGGGCGAACAAGAATCGATTCCTGATGACTTCGCAATGATTGAGCTGCAATTCAAGCAACTCGCGCAATCTGCTTTCGCTGGCAAGACATGTCACCTTGCGCCAGCGGTGCAGTTAGCCTCTCGACTCCTAGTTAACGAGCTTCCCGGAAAAGTTGACAATATCAGAACCGCAGCACGGCCCCACCGGACCGACCTATCAAACTGTCCGCTATTCGTGCCGCAAGGCGACCATGGGGTCTACGCGCATTGAGCGCCGCGCCGGCAGGTAGCAAGCGGCCAGGGCGACCAACGATAACAGGAGCGACACGCCCAAGTAGGTGAGCGGGTCTGTTGCACCAACACCGACTAGAAAATCGCCGACGAGGTGGCTGACAGCAATGGCGATGGCAAGCCCTAGCGCCAGGCCAGCTCCGATGATCGCGAGGCCGTGACGCGAAACCATCCAGAGGATCGTAGCGGGCTGAGCCCCCAAGGCCATACGCAAACCAATTTCTTGCGTGCGCTGCCCCGCAGCGTAAGCCGTCACGCCGTAGATGCCGATTACGGCAAGCGCGAGTCCCAGAAGGCCAAGCACCGCGGAAAGCCGCGCACCAATGTTGAACAGTAAGAGTCCGCCAGCTCCGTTGTTCACCACGTCGGACATGGTGCGTATGCTGAGCACAGGAACTGTGGGAGCAAGGTCGCGGACTACGCTCAGCACGTCGGGGCCGATGGCTTGTGGAGCGCCCGCCGTGCGGATCTGCAGAGTCTGCGCCGGGGAATAGCCCTGCGAAATAGGGACGTAGAAGGTAGGCGTGTAGGGCGAGTAGGTATCTTCCGTGCGGCTGTCGCGAACCACGCCAATGATTTCGATGTCGTTTTGCGGATCGTCAGCACGCTTGAAGCTGCGGCCGACGGGATCTATGCCGTGCCAGAAGCGCTCGGCCATGGTTTCATTGATTAGCGCGACACGAGGTGATACGTCGGTGTCGGAATCGAAGAAGTCGCGTCCGTAAAGAATGCTGATTCTCATAGTTTTGAAATAATCAGGCGACACAGCGTTGTAGCTGGCGTGAGGCGGTTGTTCGCCGAGAGACGTCTCGTGACCGGGAATGATGATGTCGTCACCCTGGACGTTGTCTCCGAGGGGGACGATCGTGACCAGACTGGCCGATTGCACAGCGCGCAGTACACGAATGCGAGCTAGCATCTGGCTGTAGAACGCCACTCCTTGAGCCTTGGTGTAGCCGATTTCTCCTGGATCTAGGCGGACATTCAGAACATTTCCGGGATCGAAGCCCAGATCGGCGTGCTGCGCATTTCTGAGGCTGCGCACGAAAAGGCCGGCGGCAATCAAAAGTGCGAGCGAGCCGCCGACCTGCCCGGCTACAAGAATGGTGCGCAGTCGTTGGCGGCGACCGGTGGAGCTGCGTCCACCTTCGTGCAAAACAGCGCTGAGGTTTGCGCGGGAGGCACGCAGCGCGGGAATGATTCCGACAGTGGCTGCGGCGACGAGTGCGGCACCCAGGCCGAAGACGAAAACGCGCCCACTGAAGGGAAACTCGAAGACCAGCGGCAGCTCACTAGCGGTAGCCGCCAGGGAGCGAAGCGCATGCAACGCGAGCACTCCCACAGCCATCCCCGCGGCAGCTCCGAATAACGCCAGTAGCAGGGTTTCGACCAGCAACGCAAGGATTAGGCGTGTGCGGCTTCCGCCCAGCGCGGCTCGCACGGCCATTTCCCGCCGTCGCGCGGATGCGCGCACCAGCGAAAGGTTCGCAACGTTAAGACACGCCAGCGCCAGAACCAGGCCGCTCAGTGTGAGAAAGAGTGCCGCCAGCTCCGGGAAAGGATTGGGCCCATTCACCAACCCCGGTGGCCGCAAGGGTCGCGCTTGCAGCACGGGTTGCACTCCTGGCCTCGGATATTGTTTCGCGAGATGCTGGCCTAATGGGCCCAGCGCTGCGTCCGCGCTCTTGATGCTTACGCTCGGTGCGAGTCGCGCGACAATCAACAAGGATCGTGTGCGCGCGTCGGTTAGGAAAGCCGTGTCTCCTCCGTTTTCGAGCGTCATCATGCCCAGAGGCAGGTAGGCCTGCATCTCGATGAGTGGAGTCGGCCCGAGAAAGCCTTTGGGTGCGACACCGACTATGGTTACGGGCCGCCCATTGATGAATGCGGGCTTGTTAATGACGCTGGTGTCTTCGTGAAAACGGGTTCTCCAGTAGTGATAGCTGAGCACCACGACAGGGTCGCTACCTGGAACATTTCCTTCGCCCGACAGAATGAGACGGCCGAGATAGGGGCGAATACCGAGCGCCGGGAAAAAGTCGCCGGAGACGAACAGGGCCTCCGCCGGCATCGTGACTCCATCGACAGTCAACCCGTCCGACCGAGCGTTGGCGCTTGAGAGCCCGCCAAGAATCATGGCATTCACGCTCGAAAATACTCCACGCGTTGCCTCCCGAATCTGGCGAAATTCCGGGCCGGAGAATTCCGGCTCGAAGTGATTCGCATCACGCGGGAACGCTAAGAAGGTTAGGCCGTCCGGATCGCGCACGGGTAGCGGTCGAAACAGGAGCGTATCCACGATGCTGAAAATCGCGGTATTGGCGCCAATTCCCAGGGCAAGTGTGATCACCGAAACCGCGGTGAATCCCGGCGATTTCACGAGCATCCGCAGGCCAAAGCGTAGGTCTTGCAGCAGCGACTCGACTAGGTTGGTACCAAGGGCATCGCGGCATTCCGCTTTCGCTCGTTCGAGGCCTCCAAATTCGAGACAGGCTTGTCGCCGTGCGTCCTCGCGAGCCATTCCCTGGCGGATCAAATCCTCGGCATACGTATCGATGTGGAAATGCAGTTCCGCGTCCATGTCGTCTTCCAGACGTTTGCGCCGGAGAACCGCAGACAGACCGGAGCGGAGACTATGCCACCAGGTCATACTTCCTCCGGCGTGGTTTGCAAGATACCGGCAATCACATTGGCCATTCGCTTCCACTTGTCGGTCTCCGCATGCAATTTGCGCTTGCCTAAGGCAGTCAGCCGATAGTACTTGGCCTTGCGCTTATTTTCCGATTCGCCCCATTCGCCTGTGATCCAACCTTGCTGTTCCAGGCGATAAAGTGCGGGATAGAGAGAGCCTTGCTGAATCTCCAGGGTATTTTTCGAGATTTGCTGAATGCGCAACAACACACCGTAGCCGTGCCGTGGACCGAGGGAAACGGCTTTGAGGATCAGGAGGTCCAGGGTTCCCTGCAGGAGTTCGAGCTGTTGGCCCATCACGGATTCTCCTAGATGGCCTAGGAGTCTAGCTATATCTCTCCTAGATTGTCAAGGAGAGGACAGATTGAACCCAAGAAACGGGGACAACCCCTCTGGTAAACGCGTACCGATAAGGTTGGGTGTAGTTATCTGCAGAGCCGACTTACGAGGCGGTACTGGCAGGTTCAAACGCGAGTGTGAATCGCCTTTTCACCCACGTCCGATTCCCGCTTCATTTCTTTGGAAAATTTGGGGCGTTTTTGATCTCGCGAATCTGTTGTATGTGTCGCTCCGAGTGAGTGGAGATTTCCAACATCCACTGCCAACAATCGATGACCTGCGCGCTGTCGCCAAAGCTGTGGGCACGCAAGTCGTCGTTTGTCGTCTTGATGTATTCGATCATCGTGGCGCGGAGCGCCTGAAACTTGCCGAGGGCCTCACTCAGGTCTTTGTAGGTATCGACTTTTTCGTGTCCGCCGCCTGTCTTGGTATGCTCCACGCGATCGATTCCGTACCACATAATGTCGGCATCCGTGTTCACCGACTTCTTGTGGTTCATATCCGAGGCCACCGTGACGCTTTTCTGTAAATCGCGCCAGTAGTCTGGCTCGGCAACCGCCAAGTGGGATACCACTTCCCGGATGCTCCAGCGATCGGGCGATGCTTTGTACTCAAGTTGACCGGGAGACAACCCGCGCACCTGCTCGGCTACCATTTGGGTTGTCATCTCAAAGTGCACGAGCAGGTGTTCGCGGTCCCCAGCGCTCATGGGTGCTGCGAAAGATGGAGCGGCAAACAGGCAGATTGTCAGTGCCGCGAGCAGCGGCGAGCGTCGGAGCATATTCTTCCACCCTGTTTACATCGTATAAGGTGAGTGAGAAGCCAAGATTATTAGACTGTCTCGCGCACTGAATGTGAGCAGCAGTAGCCTGGTACAGCGCAAGTAATCGCAGAGGTCCCGGTAAACGCAAATCGGACAATTAGCTGCCAGTACCGCTGCTGTCTCCTTGACAACCTGAAAATGGCCATGCAAGCCTCATGAGCACCCATCGGAGCTATCTGGAAAGGAAGGCTAATGAAGCAAGCAGTCGTTGCATTGCTCGCTGTGGTTCTTTGTGCACCCGCCGTCGTCCCAGCCAGTCGGGATGATGTCAGTGCTCCTGTTCGCCAATTCATTGACGGCTTCAACACAGGCAACGTGCAGGCTGCATTTGCTGCATATGCCAATGGCGCCATCACAATCGTTGATGAGTTCGCGCCCCATATCTGGTCCGGCCCTGACGCTGCTCACCAATGGGCGGATGCTTACGATAAGCATGCTCAAGCCACGGGTGTGACAGATGGCAAGGTGACATACGGTCAGCCGACGCGGAAGGAAATTGACGGAGATGTGGCCTATGTGGTTATGCCGACCGTATATCTCTACAAAGAGCGTGGGAAGCCATTGCGCGAGGAAGGCCAGATGACGGTTGTACTGAATCGCGAGGCAGGAGGCTGGAAGATTCGTAGTTGGACGTGGGCCGGCGTAAAGCCTCACTCAGCCGAGTAGCAGCTACATCCAGATTCGGATTCTCTAGGATTCGGGACCACAAACCCGTCAATACGTAGTCGTTAAGATCCCGGCGCACCCTGGGAAACGCGCTTCGCGGACCTTGAAGCCTATTGTGGGGGGCCTAACAACCTCGCTAGGCGGCTAACCCCGGGGAAAATGACAGGTTATTTCTTTAAAGCGACCGGCGGTCCGCTGACCCGCGTCGCCTTGATTTTGACTGTCACTTCGACGCGGTCAGCTATCTTAATGAATGGGATTCCGCTGTTCATCCCGTACTGCTTCCGGTCAAATGCCATCGTACCGTCAATCGTGCCCGAACCCGTGCCTGCCCCTTCTACTTTCAGGTTGAGTTTTTCTGCTTTTGATACACCCCGAATTGTAAAGTTCCCGTCCACTTCAAATGTGTCCGGGCCAGTCTGCACGATTTTGGTTGAGTGAAACGTGATATACGGATTCGCCTTCACATCGAAGAAGTCCTTGCTTTTCAACTTGCCATCTTTCATACCGCTTCCAGTATTGACGCTATCCGCTTGAATTTTGATGTCCAAAACCCCGGTGGACACATCAGGAGATTTAAAAGTAAGGGAGGCATCCCATTTGTCGAACTTACCTTCAATCGCGACAGATGCTTCAACGTCAAATTTGATTGAGCTTTCAACAGGTGTGACCTTGAAAACGGGGACTCCTTCACTAGTTTGAGCTTGGCTTACGCACGAAAACATAATTGACAGCAAGATGCAGGGCAGGCTGAGTCTCATTGTGGGCGATCTCCTCCGTAGTGAACCTCGAGCGAGTTTCCTTTCGAATCGCGCGCATTATATAGGTATCGGCAACTACGCTGAAGCTATTTGTTGTTGCGGGAGGCAAATCCGGGGTTGAACGGTCCGCCCCAGACACTGGGCGGAGCGAAGTCAAGCGTGAAACCTCGACAACGATGGCACGGAATGCCTGGCGGAAATACCGCCGAGGTAGATTTTGTCGCGACCGTTCTGGTTTCGGAAAGGCCCTGACTAGCAGCAAGCCACGCTGAGTCGAGCGAGAGCCTGCTGATGTCATCCCATCCGTTCTATCGTTCAAGTGCCCGACGCCGAAATTCCGCGCCGTATCGCCGCTCCTCTTGTCGGTCGACTTTTCAACGCCTTACGCGCAAGTCGTCTAATATAGAAGTGTCTCACTCGAGGGGGTCACTCCATCAGGAGTTGGAATATAATCCGGTTACGACGGCTCTAGCACGAGACGGTTATGACAGTCGGAATATAAACTAGCTCGGTGGTGGAAATTTGGAAGAGAACTCGATGCTCGTTTTAGCCTTTCGCGACGCTGCCCATTCTTTGGGGTCACAAATGTTTGAGCCGTCGAGGCCCAGAAACCGAATAAAGGCGCTCGTTCTGGGTGCAATGCTGCTCGGGGGACTTCTCTCTCATCCGGCCAGCGCGCAACCCGACCCCCGCATTCTGTTCTGGAATCCGCCCAATGTGGACGCGCGCCTTTCAGCATCCACTGGGTGCGCGCTTTCCAGCGTGGTGGAACAAGCCGGTACGCGCGCACTCAAGTTCGTGACCAACCTGCAAAATTTTACCGCCGAAGAAAGGATTGAATACCGCGCGCTGGGCAATGCGTTCGAACAAGACTCCGACGTCGGAACATTCGATTACACAGCAGATCTCGGCTTGACCAACAGAGGTTACGTAGTGCAGGAGTATCGCAAGCCGGCGAAAGGAAACCATATGTTTCCCGCCGCGACGCAAGAAGTTGGACTGCCGGAAATGGCCCTGATCTTTCTACCGAACTTTCAAAAAATCTACAACATGGAATGCGAAGGGTCGACAGAATGGAAGGGCCAAACGGTGTGGGTGGTGCACTTTCGGCAACGCGCGAGCCAGCGGAGTCACTTAGTATCGTTGTCATTCGGAGGGTATCCCGCTCTCCTCAAGGGACGTGCGTGGATTGCACAGGATTCCGGCGAAGTCGTGCATATGGAGATCGGGTTAATGCGCGAGATTCCGGAGGTCGGAGTAAAGGAATGGTTCCTGTCACTCGATTACGCCCCGGTGCGTTTTCGGACGCGGGATGTGGAGGTCTGGCTGCCCCAGTTTGCCGAGGCGTATGAGGATTCTCGGATTCGGAAGACGATCATTGTCCACAAGTTCTCAACTTTCCAGCTATTCTCCGTACAGACCGATGCAGTGACCGGGAGTCCCAAACGAGCGCCTCAATAGGGATGTAATCCCCGCGCGGGAGGTGACTAACTTATGGACCAGGCAAAAACGTGAGCCTACCAATTCCTCCGTGGGAACCGTTGTCAAAGCCGCTGCTTGCGGATCAGCGCGGTACCTATGATCAGATGCGCGCCGCATGTCCCTTGGCCAGGTCGCCGCGCGGTGTGACGCTATTCAGATATGCCGACGTTGTCGCAGCGGGTGCCGCCCCGTCCACATTCTCCTCAGCTGTGTCCGTCCATCGCATGGTGCCCAACTCCTTGGACCAACCTGAGCACACCGCGTTTCGGGCGGCAATCGATCCTTTCTTCCCTCCCGAGCGCATGGAGGCGCTTGAGCCGCGCGTCGGTAGAATCGCGCGCGAAATCGTGGGCGGATTGCCGCGCGGTATCACGGTGGATGCGGTCACTGAGATCGGGTACCCCCTTGCCGTGCGCGCACAAGCCGATTGGCTGGGTTGGCAAGAGATCGAAGACGAACTTCTCGCGTGGGTGGCTGACAACCATGCTGCCACCC
>Ga0126381_100009929_pt1 | contig 10692 bp, 9 predicted proteins | sample PanSoiMetPlot_28_FD_96465 | JGI IMG/M metagenome (GOLD analysis project Ga0126381, IMG submission 96465) | Tropical forest soil microbial communities from Panama - MetaG Plot_28 | ecosystem: Environmental > Terrestrial > Soil > Tropical forest > Bulk soil | place: Panama | collected 2016-02-17
AGACTCCAGCGCGTGGTGGTAAACATCCGCGGCTCGGCTTCCGCATTCAACAGCCACCAGCGTGAGCGCTCTTTCGTTCTTCTACAAGTCTAAAACCGGTCCGCCATGCGGTTTATCACACCAAATGGAGCGCCGTTTCGAGGATTCCAGAAATGTTCGGAACTTTGGCTGCCGCTTCCTTTAGAGGTGTGTATGAAGACTTATTCTTGGTTGAATCAAAATCGTTTCCTATCACATCTGTGCGCAATTTTTTGCGCGCTTGCAATCCTCGGCGCGCCATTCGCATTGCCGAGCGCTGAAGCTGGCGGACCACAGCCTGCAAGCGGGGACTTCTATCCCTGCTTCACACGAACCAGTCTTCGCCAAGTCGGTGAAAACTTGATCATCACGTTCGACATAAGCGGAAGGACTACTGGCACCTTCACTTCAACTGGCATAACAGGCACTGAGATGGATGTCGTTCATCGCGATGGTTCCATAACGTTGCACGGCAGCGTACTCTTCACTGGTTCGGTGAATGGTACGTCTGGCACGATGCTCTTCACTTATGAAGGCATCGGTAACCTTAATACTGGGCATGAAAACCTCCGTTTTGTCGGCAGACAAGGAACTGGCGGTCTCGCCGGTGTAATTGCGAACTTAACGGCTGAGGGTGACGTGGGCGGCGCATGCGACGGCGACTTTGGTGGGCATGGTACTTACAGCGGACAAGTTTTGTTCACCCCCTGAGTTAGCCCAGAAAAGAGGTAATCAGCAATTAGCCGTCACGCTTCACCGCGTGACGGCTTGTTTATTTCAGAAGCTGACAAGCAAACACTGAGGTCCTGACCGTCGTCAGGCTACAACGCCGTAATGAAAGCCTGAATAAACAAGCGCAAAGAATTCAGCGCGTTTGTTCCGCAGTCTCCGCGGGCGGTTCTTCGCCGATCTCTTCTTCGATTTCTCTTCGCCATTGGTGTGAGATCCAGGGTCGGAGGAATCCGTAAAGCAGATACGCTAGGAACAGAACAGCCGGCATCCATTCGTAGTTCATCGCTGTAATCACGAGCACAACGCTGATGATCAGAAATCGCGGGATCGATTTAGTCGTCTTCCAGTCAACGGCCTTGAAGCTCGGATATCTGAACCGGCTAAACATCATGAAGGAAAGAAAAATCATCAGCGGCGGCAGAACGAATTTCCAGTTGCCGAGATGGCGCTCGCTTTCCGTCAGCCAGAGCATGAACAGGGTTAACGACGCAATCAGCCCGGCGGCGGCAGGAATCGGGAAGCCTTTGAACTCTTTTTCTGCTCCAGTGTGGTTGGCTGCAACAACGTTAAATCGCGCCAGCCGAAGGGCGCCGCATGCCAGATAAACAAAGGCAATCACCCAGCCCGTACGCGGGAATTCCTGCAGCACGATTCGATAAACCAACAGCGCAGGCGCAACACCGAATGAGACGATGTCAGCAAGCGAATCGAATTCGCGCCCAAATGCGTTGTCGTGGCCACCCAGTCGGGCCAGCCGTCCATCGAGAAAATCGAAGACGAACGCGCCGAGGATGAACCAAATCGCCAGGTGAAAAAGATCGCTGGCGACGTCAGGATTTGAAACCTGGAGCAACGCGCCCTGGAGAATCTTTAGCGCCGCTGCAAACCCGCAAAAGAGATTGCCCGCCGTCATGAGGTTCGGCAGCAGATATATTTTTGGAGGTTGGTCGTTCATTCGTTAGGCAGTCGCGCAATCGGGGTAGCTCCACCCGCCACGTGATCGCCTACCTTGACGAGAACGGTGGCGGAAAGAGGCAAGTATACTTCCGTTCGCGAGCCGAAGCGAATCATCCCGAAGCGTTCCCCTTTCTTTAATTCGTCGCCGACCTTCGCCCACGCCACAATACGTCTTGCGATTGCACCCGCGATCTGGCGCACAACAATTGTCACGCGCTGGTTTTCAAACGCCCACGTCATTGATTCGTTTTTTTCCGAACAATCCGGCCGGCGCGCGTCAAGAAAAATGCCTGGCCGGTGCTGACGGTAGATGACGCGGCCATCGATCGGCGCTCGATTGGTATGCACGTCGAAGATCGACAAAAAGATCCCGACGCGGCGCGTTTTGCTTTTCAACACCTCGTTCTCATCCAGCTCCGCTACATCCATTACTGTGCCATCGGCAGCGGCGACGATTATGTTTGGATCGACGGGCGCTGCGCGGTCCGGATCACGGAAAAACCCGACAGTGCACAAACAGAGCAGCACAAAAAACAAGAACGCCCATACCGACAAGAATCCGAAAACGATCGCAAGCAGCGCGAGAAAAACCAAAATCCAGCGTGCTTCTCGAAGGGCCTGAAGGCGCATAAAAAGAGCCTATTTTCGGAGCCCGAAAACGGATGGTCAAGACGGCAGAATTAGTGAATGAAGGGTTTTGGCTCGAACCACAATATAATGGGCTCCACCGCTCTCAAACCTTCAATTAGTAGCGCAAACATCCCGCTCCAAGTCGCGAGATTATTTGTTGTTCCGAAGCCTTTTTCAGCTATCGTCCTTTCGTGGGGCGTCTGGCCTCACTTCTATGGCGCAAGTTCAAGAGGAAATTCCCGTCGAAAAAGTTGTAACCGGGATCGCCTCCACTCAAAAATACGATGCTGCGCAGATCGACAAGCTCGAAGGTCTGGAAGCAGTCCGGAAACGGCCGGGAATGTTTATCGGCGATCCGGACGAACGCGGTTTGCATCATTTGGTTTACGAAGTTCTCGACAATTCGATCGACGAACATCTGGCTGGATTTTGCTCCAAGATCGAAGTGGAAATCCACGTCGATGGCTCGATCTCGGTGCGGGACAACGGTCGCGGCATTCCGGTCGACATTCATCCGAAATGGAAGATGCCGGCCGTTGAACTCGTGCTGACGAATCTGCATGCCGGCGGCAAATTCGGACAGGGCGCATATAAGTATTCTGGCGGACTGCACGGCGTCGGCGCGAAGTGCACAAACGCGCTCTCGGAATGGTTCAAGGTCGAGGTCTCGCGCGAAGGAAAAGTTTACCACATGGCCTTCGCGAAAGGTAAAACAACGGACAAGCTCACGGTAATCGGCGAAGTCAAAAACAAGAAGACCACAGGCACACTCATCACGTTCTTGCCCGACCCGACGATTTTCACTATCACGACCGAATTTAAGTTCGAGCGACTGGCAACACGTTTGCGCGAATTGGCGTTTCTGAATCCCGGCCTGGAGATCACGCTTACTGATGAACGCCTCGACCCGGCAAAGAAGGAGCGATTTTATTATAAACACGGAATCGAAGAGTTCGTTAGGCAATTGGGCGAGAACAAACAAGTCCTGCATCCCAAGCCGATTGTGATCTCGCGACAGCGCGACGAGGTTTTCGTCGATGTCGTGCTTCAATACAACGATAGCTATAACGACCAGATTTTGCCGTTTGCCAATTCTATTCCGAATCCCGACGGAGGGACACATCTCACTGGATTTCGCACGGCGCTGACAAGAGCGATCAATCAATACTCAAAACAGAACAACCTAGTCAAAGAAAAGGACCCGTCCCTTTCCGGAGACGACGTGCGAGAAGGATTGATCGCCGTCCTTAGCGTTAAACTGCCGAATCCGCGCTTTGAATCGCAGACCAAGGTAAAGCTCGTTAACACGGAGATCGACGGAATCGTGAACTCAGCCGTGTACGACGGGTTGATGACTCATTTCGACAAAAACCCGCCGATTGCGCGGCGCATTTTCGAGAAGGTGCTTACTGCAGCGCGAGCGCGAGAGGCTGCTCGCAAGGCGAGAGAAACCATTCGTAAAGGAGCGTTGACCGGCGGCGGTTTGCCAGGAAAATTGGCCGACTGTTCTGAACGCGATCCGGAGCTGACCGAGCTCTACATTGTCGAGGGCGACTCAGCTGGTGGCTCGGCGAAACAAGGGCGGGACCGGCGCTACCAGGCGATTCTTCCAATCCGCGGCAAACTCATCAATGTCGAGAAAGCGCGTGAAGACCAGTTTCTCAAAAACGCTGAGATCCAGGCGATGATCACTGCAATCGGCACCGGAATTGGCAAACCCAAAGAAGAGGGCAACGGCAAAGACGAAGCCGTGTTCGACATGACGCGGCTCCGTTACGGTCGCATCATCATCATGACAGATGCCGACGTGGATGGCTCACACATCCGCACATTGCTGCTGACGTTTTTCTTCCGGCAGATGACCGAACTGGTCCGTGCGGGAAAAATTTATATCGCACAACCGCCGCTTTATCAGATCAAACGAAAGAAGCGCGAGGAATACGTCGAAGACGACGCGCGGCTGAATAAGATTCTGATTTCACTCGGCGCAGAGGACGTAAAGCTGAAGAATCTCGCCGACAAAAAAGAATTCACTGCAACACAACTGAAGGACATTCTCGAATCGCTCGAGAAACTCGCAAAACTGAGCGAAGCGGTTCGACGTCACGGCGGCGATTTCGAGACCTACCTTGCTCAGCGCAGTTCCAAGTCCGGCAAGCTCCCCAATTATCTGGTGAAAGTGCGCGACGGAAACGAGGAAACCGCCCATTATTTTCACGACGAGAAAGCTGTTCGGAAATTTCACCAGGAAAACCTCGATCTCAATTTGTTCGATACTCAAATCGGGCAGGAGTTGCTCCCGTTAGGCGAAACACCGACGCGAACGGATGGAACTCGCAGACGCGGCAGGTTGGTCGAGTTGCACGAATCTGCTGCAATCGAAAAAATCATCGCCGAACTAGCTCGCAAAGGTTTGAAAGTGGATCATTACGCGGCTAGCGATCGGCCCATCTTCGAGTTAATCGAGGGCGAAGGCGAGAGATCGATCTCACATCCGCTGTTTTCCATTCCGGAAATTTTGCAAAAGATTTTGGAGATTGGCCGTCGCGGGGTGCAGATCAAACGTTTCAAAGGTCTCGGCGAGATGAATGCCAAAGAATTGTTTCAGACCACAATGAATCCCGAGAAACGCAAACTGCTAAAGGTTGACCTAAACGAGGACAACGCTGTCGACGCCGACAAGATGTTCACGATTCTCATGGGCGATGTCGTCGAGCCTCGCCGGCAATTCATCGAAGACAACGCGCTGAATGTGCGGAATCTCGACGTATAGACGAGATGGGAGGCTTGTTTCACAAGCTGCGTTATCCGCGGCGTTGTTACGTTGTTTGCACGATCCCTCGTTCGGGCAGCAATTTGCTCACTGACGGATTGCGTGACACCCGCCGAGCAGGAGTGCCTAAACAATTTTTTCTGCCGAAGGCTGAATCGCGTTATGCCGCTGAACTTGGGATCGATCCGGTTGCTGACTACGGCGCGTACGTCCAGGCGATCGTGAACACAAAGACTACACGGAACGAGATATTCGGTTTCAAACTGATGAGCTGGTATTTGGATGATTTTCTCGGGCGTTTGCGAGCGGCACATGGTATTGGAAATTCCAGCGATCTGGAGTTGCTGGGCAGCGCTTTCCCACGTCTTTGCTTCGTCCGAATCGTGCGACGTCACAAATTGCGCCAGGCACTGTCTACGGCTCGCGCACTTCAAACAGGACTTTGGAAAGTGCAGGAGGGCAAAACCATTCTGCGAGAACCGGAGTTTGATCCGGATCTAATCGAGCAATCACTGCACGAAGCCGAACGCCAGGACAAACTTTGGGACGATTTTTTCCACCGGATCGGAATCAAACCGTTCGAAGTGGAGTATGAAAAGCTCTGCCAGGACTATGAAAGGACGATTCGCGCTGTGCTGACCTTTCTTAGAATCAAACTTCCGGCCGGTGCGCGTGTCGGTCCACCTGTAACAACACGGCAAGCCGATGAGATTTCTCGTATGTGGGAAGAGCGTTTCAGAACCGAGCGCCCTTCTTCATACTCGCCAGCTGCTGGCTAGAACAATCATGTTAAATCCAAACGAAAAGGTAGAACCCATAAATGTAGCCGAGGAAGTATCGAGATCATTTCTCGATTACTCGATGTCGGTCATCATTTCTCGCGCATTGCCGGATGCGCGTGACGGGCTCAAGCCATCGCAACGGAGAATTCTGTATGCGATGCACGACCTATCGCTTTTCCCGGGCCGACAACACCGTAAATGCGCAAAGATCTGCGGCGACACAAGCGGTAACTATCACCCGCACGGCGAAGCGGTCATTTACCCCACGCTGGTCCACATGGCGCAAGCGTGGGCGATGCGTGAACCGCTAGTCGACGGCCAGGGGAATTTCGGATCTGTCGAAGGCGATCCGCCTGCGGCGATGCGCTACACCGAGGCGCGCATGACGCATCTCGGCGCGGCGCTGATGACCGACATGGACAAGGACACCGTCGATTTCGTGGCCAATTATGACGAAACACGTACCGAGCCAACGGTCTTCCCTGCAGCGTTTCCTAACCTGCTCGTCAACGGCGCAACGGGCATCGCTGTTGGAATGGCCACGAATATTCCGCCGCACAATCTTAGCGAAATCATCGATGGCATCTGCGCACAAATCGACAATCCAGATATCACTCTCGACGAACTGATGCAGCACGTGAAGGGCCCCGATTTTCCCACCGGCTGTATGATCTGCGGCGCCAACGGGATTCGCCAATATTTCGAGACGGGGCGAGGAAGTGTCAAAGTGCGCGGCAAAGTGGGCGTGGAAGAACACAAGGGCGGCCGCGAACAAATCGTCATTACCCAAATTCCGTATGGCGTGAACCGCGCCACACTGGTCGAGCGCATCGCGCAGTTGGTGAACGACAAAGTGCTTACCGACATCAGCTACGTCGGCGATCAGTCGGACGAAAACACCCGCGTTGTCATCGAACTCAAACGCGACGCCAATCCGAAAGTCATCATTGCCAATCTCTACAAACACACCTCGCTCGAGAGTTCATTTGCCACCACGATGTTGGCGATCGATCACGGGCGGCCGAAATTGCTGCCGCTTAAGGACGCCAACGCGGTCTACATCGATCATCGCCGCGAAGTAGTCCTGCGTCGCACGCGATATGAGCTGCGCAAGGCGGAAGAGCGCGCCGAAACGCTTGAAGGTTATCTCATTGCCCTCGCTAATCTCGACGAATTCTTGCGCATTATTCGGGGATCAGCTAATCGCGACGAAGCGCGAGTCAAACTGCTCGCATTCGAGTTTACGAAACGCCAGGTCGAACAACTCGGCATCCTCATTCGCAATCCTGCACGCCTGACTGAAGGCCGCTACGCGTTTAGCGAACAACAGACGGACGATATCCTGAACCTGCGTCTGTATCAGCTGACCGGACTCGAGCGTGAGAAAATCATCAACGAATACAAAGAGCTCGTCGAGACCATCAATGATTTGCGCGACATCCTCGCCAAAGAACAGCGGGTGTTCACCATCATCAAAAAAGAACTACGCGAAATCCGCGATAAGTACGGCTCCCCTCGCCTGACCGAACTTGCTCCCGACCAAGCCGAGATCAATGTGGAAGACCTTATAGCTAACGAGGGTTGCATCATCAGCATCACTCATGGTGGCTTTATCAAGCGCACGGCCGTAAGCGCATTTCGCGCGCAGCGACGCGGCGGAAAAGGCGTCATCGGCATGCAAACACGCGAAGGCGCCACCGAAGAGGAAGAAGGCGATTTTGTTGAGCATCTCTTTGCCGCCACCACGCACGATTATCTGATGTTCTTCACGGCCAGAGGACGCGCTTACGTGGAGAAAGTTTACGAAATTCCCGAGATGGGACGCGCAGCGAAAGGACGTTCGATCGCAAACATCCTTGAGCTCAAAGCCGACGAAAAGATCGCAGCTACAATTCGCGTCCAGTCCAAAAAATCAGGCACCGGGCCGAATGCTGTCGATCAAACATGGGACGAAAATCTGCACATCGTGTTCGCGACACAATCCGGCATCGTCAAAAAATCTAACCTATCAGATTACGCGAACGTTCGCCGCGGCGGCATCATCGCAATTCAAATCGAAGAGGGCGACCGCTTGATCGACGCGAAACTAACGAATGGCAACAACGAGATCGTCCTCATCACTACCAAGGGAATGAGCCTGCGTTTCCACGAAGAACAATTGCGCGATCAAGGGCGCAACACCGTTGGAGTTTGGGGAATTCGCCCGGACAAAAAGGATCACGTCGTTGCGATAGCCATCGTTGATCCGGACGCCATGCTTTTGGTCGCCGGCGAAAACGGAATCGGTAAGCGCACACCATTCGACGAATACCGACGGCAGTCTCGCGGCGGCAAAGGCATCATTACGATGAAAGCCGGTGAGAAAACCGGCGACGTCGTTGGCGCATTAACCGTGCGAGAATCCGACGAGATCATGTTGATCACCAACAAGGGCCAACTCGTCCGGACCCGCGTCAGGGAAATTCGAGTCGTAGGGCGAAATACAATCGGCGTTAAGCTAATGGATCTACGCAATAGCGAAACGCTTCAGGCGATTGCGCCTGTAGTGAGTCAGGCAGAGGAAGAACAAGCGCAAAGCACAGAAGCGCCCGCTCAAAAATCCTGAGAGCGTCGCGACTGTAGCCAACCGGATTCGCCGCGGGACGAATCCTCCCGGTACGCACCTGTGTCAGGTCGATTCCGTGTCGCTTTTCGAAATGCGAAGACGTACTGCAGGCCTCTCCTACGAAGACCAACAGCAGGCTTTGGCAATCAGTAGCCGCCGCCGCTCATGTGCGTCGTTGTAGTCGTCGTTTGTGCGGGCGGTGGTGGCGCTGCCGTGACTGTCGTTTGACGGGTCGTGGTTGTGGTCGACTCCGGCGTGCTGCCGCACGAAATCAGCGTCAGTGCAACGACCGCTACGGCACCGCTCAATAACATTGCTTTTTTCATAGCGTGAATGGTTTATTCACAACCAATTCGTCACAAATTGCGTCTGCAGATGTATTAGGACGGCAAATTCTTGTTTAAAAGAATCGCGTTAGTCCGGTAATCTGCCGGCGTGCGTCTTATATGCAGAGTCTTGGTTGTCCTGTTCGCGCTCGTTCTCGCCTCCAGCGCAGTCGCTGCTGGTGACTGGCCGGAAAATTACATTGTTCACGAACATTCCGAATCGCCTGATGGCCATTATGGCGTCCTCGTGTTGTCGCAGAAAGCTGCGGTCGACCAGGATGAAACCGAAGGAAACACGACGTACTTGGCGAATTTGCAGACGCGAAAGACATTGGGCGAAATTCGCGGAACAGATTATTTCGAGAACCAAAATCACCGCGATCTCAACGTTATCTGGGCGCCCGACTCAAGCACGTGCGTGCTTCAGTACGAAGGCCGATACGGGTTTGATTCTGTGTTGGTATTGGAATTGAACGGCGAGAGCTTTCACCAAATCGACATCGGAAAGCACATTCAAAAAACGCTCGCTCGCCAGTTCGACGGATATGTGAACGCATACTTTCGGTTCGGCGCAGACCAAAAGCTTAAAGTACGCGCCCTGAGCTACACGAATCCGAAAGGTCTCCCTGATCAGCCAAGCAATTACGCGATGTTTCAGGGAAGGTTCGACTTAAAAACCGGCAAATGGACCCAAGCGAGCGCAAAAAACACCCAAGAATTCGATGCGCTCGAAACAGCCTATAACGACGACTTCGCCAAGCACATGATCGTCACCGCCAACTCCGCGGATGTGCCGGAAGACTTCACCGGTTCCATGTTCACATCTGAACAAGAAAAATTGGATGCGCTCGATAAGATGATGAATGACGTGTATCAAGCTGTGCGGGCGGTTACATCTCGCGACCGTTTTGTGAAAGTAAAACAGGAGCAAGTTGCGTGGCTTAAAACTCTGGACGCCGCGCAGTCTGTCGAAGAGAAGTCAAAGCTGACCGAAAGCAGGATTAGAACCTTGCAAGACCTGCTTTGGTGATGGTCAATCGGACTCGATCTTTGTTCGCTGCTTCTTTAGCTTCGCCCGCCTGCGTTTCGAGTCCAGAATTCTCCTTTTCAGCGCAGCTGGCCTCGGCGATTTTCTGCGGCGCTCTTTTTCGCGTTTTGTAACTTCAGCCATGCGCTTCCGTTCTCGAGCGCTCTCCATTGCATCAAGCAATCGTTCCCGCGCGAGTTTGCGATTTACTGCTTGCGAACGCGAATCTTGCACGGTGACACTGATGCCGCTCGGGACATGCCGTAGCGTCACCGCAGTCGAAACCTTGTTCACGTTCTGGCCCCCTGGCCCGCTCGATCGCGCAAAGCTTTCCTCGAGATCGGCTGCGCCAATGTGAAGCTTTCGCATTCGATCAGCTATCGCATTTTGGGACATACTTGATCTCCAATGAATATACTCTGTGACCATCCTCCTTCGTAACACGAGACACTGATCGAGGTAAGGGGCGACTTGGCAAACAAGTTCGTTAGGTTAGCTGAAACCGAGATGATGAGATCTCATCACTGGCGTCACGCCTTTCGTGTCGGCGTGGCAACCGAGCTGGCAAGGACGATTCGCCGACCTAACGAGAACTCGGCTCGAACTTGAGGTTTGGAAGGACACGTCACCATCATGGCAGACAGATTAGTAAGAACGCCCGTCTCGGGGCAAATCAAAACTAGTGGATCAGGTGCGGTGATGTGTTCTCCCAGCAAAATCGAGTTTTCAGAGCTGCCGATGATGGGAGTCGAACCCATACTCCGCTTTTCGCGGAAACGGATTTTAAGTCCGTTGCGTCTACCATTCCGCCACATCGGCTTTTCTCTCCACACAAGGGAGAA
>Ga0126381_100009930_pt1 | contig 10692 bp, 7 predicted proteins | sample PanSoiMetPlot_28_FD_96465 | JGI IMG/M metagenome (GOLD analysis project Ga0126381, IMG submission 96465) | Tropical forest soil microbial communities from Panama - MetaG Plot_28 | ecosystem: Environmental > Terrestrial > Soil > Tropical forest > Bulk soil | place: Panama | collected 2016-02-17
CAGTCCGGGTGCGCCGTCGATCACGGTGCGCTCGAGCGAGCCCGCCTGCACGGCGAAATTTTCGGCGAAGAAGCGCGCCAGCGCGGTGGGCGGCGCGGCGTCTTCGCCACCGCGCGTTGCACCTAACGCCTGCCGCGCCAACAGGCAGCCGCCGGTGGCAAGACCGAACAGCCGCAGATACGGCGTGGCGCCGGCAAGCGCCGCGTCGGTGTCCTTGGCAACGCGGCCGAGCAGCCATTCGGTGGCGCGCGCCAAGCTCTCGACTGCTTCAGCAAGCCGCGCCGGCGCCATGCCGAACGCCGGATTGTTGCTCGCTTCGAGCGCTTCGACCGTGCCGCGCAGCTCTTTGATCTGCGCCGCGACCGCGCCGCCGTCCGACAGCGGCAGCTTGCGGGTGACCAGATCGATCGCCTGAATGCCGTTGGTGCCTTCGTAGATCGCGGCGATGCGCGCGTCGCGATAAAGCTGCGCCGCGCCGGTCTCCTCGATGTAGCCCATGCCGCCGTGCACCTGCACGCCGAGCGAGGTGACGTCGATGCCGATGTCGGTCGAAAACGCCTTGGCGACCGGCGTGAGCAGCGACGCGCGCTCGTTCGCCGCCTGGCGCGCTGGCGCATCGGTGGCGCGCTCGGAGCGGTCGAGCGCAATGGCGGTGGCGTAACAGATCGCGCGCGCCGCCGCGGTCTGCGCGCGCATCGACAAGAGCATGCGGCGCACGTCGGGATGGGCGATGATCGGCGCCATTTGCGCCGCCGGCATTCCGGCGATGCGGCCCTGGCGGCGTTCGCGCGCAAAGGCGAGCGCCTGCTGGGTGGCGCATTCGGCGACGCCGACGCCCTGCAGCCCGACCGCAAGCCGCGCGCGGTTCATCATGGTGAACATGCAGGCCATGCCGGCGTTCTCGGCGCCGACCAGATAACCGACGGCGCCGTCGTTATCGCCCATCACCATGGTGCAGGTCGGCGAGCCGTGGATGCCGAGCTTGTGCTCGATCGAATGGGCGCGGATGTCGTTGCGGGCGCCGAGCGAGCCGTCGGCATTGACCAGAAATTTCGGCACCAGGAACAGCGAGATGCCGCGCGTGCCGGGCGGCGCGTCCGGCAGCCGCGCCAGCACCAGATGGATGATGTTGTCGGTGAGATCGTGCTCGCCGTAGGTGATGAAGATCTTCTGGCCCTTGAGCCGATAGCTGCCGTCGCCGGCGCGCTCGGCGCGGGTGCGCAGCGCGCCGACGTCGGAGCCGGCATGCGGCTCAGTGAGCTGCATGGTGCCGGCCCACTCGCCGGACACGAGCTTCGGCAGATAGGTGCGCTTGAGCTCCTCGGTGCCGTGGGCGTGCAGCGCGTCGATGGCGGCCACGGTCAGCATCGGGCCGTCGGAGAACCCGATCGAGGCGCCGTGCCACATCTCGATGCAGGCGGCATTGACGATCTGCGGCAGCGCCTGGCCGCCCCAGTCGAGCGGCGCGGCGAGCCCGTTCCAGCCGCCGTTGCACCAGCCCGCATAGGCTTGCTTCCAGCCCGGCGGCGTGGTGACGACGCCGTCCTTGAACGGCGTGCCGTGACGATCGCCGACGCGGTTGAGCGGCGCGATCACTTCGCCGGCGAAGCGCCCGGCTTCCGCCAGCACGGCCTCGACGTCGTTCATGGTCAGGTCGCCGAACAAACCTTCGGCGATGGCGGCAGGCAGCGCGGCCGATTGCAACGCCGCGGCGATGTCGGCAAGCGGGGCGCGATAGGTCACCGGTGGTCTCCTTCTTCGACGGTTACGACATTCGGCGGCGGGGCAATGTCGTCGGGCAGGAAAAAGTCGCGCGACAAGGGTTGGCTCGGGTCGACGCGATAGCGCTCGAAATCGCGCACGCCGCGTTCGGCCAGAAACGTGTCGTCGATCAGAAAGCGGCCGGTGAGCGCGCGCGACGGCGACGTGAAAATCTCATAGGCCGCGTCCGCCATGATCTCCGGCTTGCGCGACCTGCGCATGCGTTCCTCGCCGCCGAGCAGATTCTTAATCGCCGCCGTGGCGATAGAGGTGCGCGGCCACAGCGCGTTCACGGCGATTCCCTTTTCGCGCAACTCGCCGGCCAGCCCGAGCACCACCAGACTCATGCCGAACTTGGCCATGCTGTAGGCGGTGTGCGGCTTGAACCATTTCTCCTTCATGTCGAGCGGCGGCGAGATCATCAGAACGTGCGGATTGTCGGCGCGCTCCAGATAGGGCAGGGCGTATTTGGCGACGGCAAACGAGCCGCGCGCGTTGATCTGGTGCATGAGGTCGAAGCGCCGCATGTCGGTGTCGGCCACGCTCGTGAGCTGGATGGCGCTGGCATTGTTGACCACGATATCGACGCCGCCGAATGTTTGCGCGGTGCGCTCCAGCGCCTGCCGCACCGCGGTGTCGTCGCGCACGTCGACGACCAGCGGCAGTGCCTTGCCGCCGGCGGCTTCGATCGCGGCCGCCGCGGTGTAGATCGTGCCCTCGAGCTTGGGATGCGGCTCCGCCGTCTTAGCCGCAATCGTAACGGCGGCGCCGTCGCGCGCGGCGCGCAACGCGATCGCAAGGCCGATGCCGCGCGATGCGCCGGTGATGAACAGCGTCTTGCCGGCAAGCGGCGGGTTTGCCGGGGCCGGGCTCATTTGCGGCGCGACAGAAACGCGGTGAACGCGGCGCGTGCTTCGTCCGATTGCAGCCGCTCGCGAAAGGCCATGGTTTCCGTATCGATCCGCTTGATCACATCGTCAAGCTCGCCGCGAATGAGCGCCCGCGACTGCGCCACCGCGCCGGCCGGCAGCGCCGCGATGTCGCGCGCCGCCGCCATCGCGGTGTCCTCGACCGCCGCCGCATCCACCACCTCGTTGACGAGGCCGGCTTCCTTGGCGGCGGCTGCGGTGAGTGGCCGGCCCATGACGAGGAGCGCGAAGGCGCGGGCATGGCCCATGCGCCGCGGGCCGAGCAGGCTCGACGCCGCTTCGGGAACGAGGCCCAGGCGGGTGAACGGCGTGACGAAGGTCGCGTTCTCTGCGGCAACGACATAGTCGCAGTGCAGCAGCATGGTGGTGCCGATGCCGACCGACAGCCCGGCGACCGCAGCGACCAGCGGCTTGTTGGTCTTGGCCAGCGCGTGCAGGAATGCGACGGTTTTCGGCCGCAGCCCGCCGCTTTGCGCCGATTCCAGAAATTCGCCGATGTCGGCGCCGGCAGTGAATACGCCGGCCGTGCCGGTGAGCACGACGCAGCGGATCGCCGTGCTGGTGTCGGCCTCGCGGAGCGCAGCCGTGATTGCCGCGTACATCGGCGATGTCAGCGCGTTCTTCTTCTCCGGCCGATTGAAGCGGATGACGCGCACCGCGCCCTGGTCGGCGATCAGCACCTGATCGGTCATTAAAAAATCCCTCGTTTGACGGCAGGCACCTTAGGCTCGGATACGGCTGGCCCGGAGCGGCAAATTCACCGGTCCGGACACATTATATTATAGTGGGGACCATAAAAGCGGCGCGCGGCGCGCCGTTGATCCCCACCGGGCGCACCGTTATGGTGCGCGTCGCTGCGGTGCGTGGGTTCGGATGCCCGCCGCCAGCGGCCATCCGACGGCGTTTTGGGGCGTAGCCAAGTGGTAAGGCAGCGGATTTTGATTCCGCCATGCGGAGGTTCGAATCCTCCCGCCCCAGCCAGCCAGTGCGGTCTCCGTGGGCTATTTTCGCGCCCGTGAGAAATGGGCCACTTTTCCGCTGCTTAGCTGCGCGTTCGTCAGTCTCTGCTGTCGAAAACTGCGCCTTGCTCGACGCCGAGCTGCCAATATGAGTGCTCAGTCTCCACTCGCAAAATTTCAATATCCGGATTTATTTGGTGGAGACTTGGTTCGCGAGGAGCGGAGACCGGTTCGATATTTTGCGATTCGGTCCTGACATGGCGGGAGCGCTTTGGCTGGTTCACCCCTTTCCTTGGGTCACGGCGCCCTCCCAGGTTACGCTCCGAAAGGGCTCACCTATTTCCATGCCACCTCAATTGCCGGCTGCCAGAGACAAAAAAGACACCAGTCAGCAAACATCAAATTGCTAAGTGTGCTTACCACCCAGCAGCCCCCGATCCCGACACCATCGCCACGTCGTCGTAGCGAGCGCCCAAGCCACTCGACAGCGATCGGGTTGCAGAGCGAGCTGCCGTGCTCTACCGTCCCGCGCGGCGTTTGCGACAAAGCCCCTTCGTTGGTCCCTAAATTTCCCTGCGCATAGGAAGCGGAGATTTTGGTGCATTCGTATTATATGGCCGGCCTGTCGATAAGCAGCGAGATTGCCTTGCCGGGCTTGCTGGCCCAAGGCGATGATGGCGGTCCCAGCGAGATCAGCATTCGCCGAGACAAGGTCGATTCCGCGCTCAACAGCAAGAGAATTGTCGGCCCAACCTGGCAAATGTCCGGCGACCAATTTTTGCTGCGGATACCGAACGTCGCCCGGTTCTTGGTGACTGGCGGAAGCACGGTTGCCTTCGAAACAGAAAATGATACGCCGGTCGAAGATGTCGCGATTTTCCTCGTTGGAACGGTCTTGGGGATTTTACTTCATCAGCGTGGACACATCGCGCTCCACGCCAGCGCCGTACAGGTCGACGGCAAGGCAGTGTTGTTCTGTGGTCGGTCGCGGGCAGGCAAATCGACGATGGCCGCAGCGTTGTCACAGCGCGGCTATCCGCTAGTGACGGACAACCTATGCGTCGTTGCAACGGCGGCGGGGACGCCAATGGCCCTCCCGGACGGGGGTCGGCTGCGACTCTGGGCGCAAGCCATCGAAAGCCTCGACCTCGGCACGCGCCGCAGCGCGCCGGTTCGCACTCACATCGAAAAATATTACGTAGAACCTCCTTCAGCCGCATGCGAAGCATTGCCGCTCGGTGCCATTTATGTATTGCGCGAGACGCGACCACCCTTGCGTGAGGGCATCGACCAGCCCCATGCCACGAGCGCGCCGCTGCTGCTGCTGCGGCATATTCATTTGCCGCTTCTCATCAGGAAAATGAATCGCGAAGCGGCCCACTTTAAGGCCGCGATCGAGATCTCAAATGCTGTCGGCATCTTTCATCTGACGCGAAACTTCGAGTTTGTGGGTATGCCCGCGGTCATTTCTTCGCTCGAGCGGCATTGGAGGGAAATGGGCCTCGCGGAGCGAGCAACTTGAAAACGATTTGGCTGGCCTCCTATCCACGGTCAGGCAACACCTGGTTTCGAATGCTGATCGCCAACTTGTTCGCGGGTGACGGGCAGCCGGTCAATATCAATGAACTGCGCGATCCAAGGGCGATCGCCAGCGCGCGCGAGCCGTTTGAGTATCTATCGCTGATCGACTCCGGCGTTCTGACGCATGACGAAATTGATTGCCTGCGCCCGCGCATTTACGAAGCTTTGGCGTGCGGCGCAGAGAGTGGCCATGGCGAAGACAGCGATTCCGCAGTGCGTCGATCCGTTCATTTCGTCAAACTACACGATGCATACACGTTGACGCCGGAAGGCGAGCCTCTCTTGGCGGGCGCGCGTGGCGCCGAGGGAGCTATTTTCATTGTCCGCGATCCGCGCGACATCGCGCAGTCGCTCGCCAAACATCGCGCGACGACCGTCGATGACGCCATCGCATTTATGAACGACCCACAAGCGGCATTCAGCTGGCAGACCGGCGAACAGCGTGCGCAGTTTCGGCAGAAGCTTCCGACTTGGAGCGGCCATGTTTCCAGCTGGCTGAACCAGCGTGACGTTCCGATCCACCTCGTCCGTTATGAAGACTTGGCTGCGGATACAGCGGGGAGATTGAAATCGGCCTTGGCATTCGCCGGTCTTGCAGCGACCGACGAGGCAATCACCCGTGCGGTGCGCTTCGCGGATTTCGCGCGGCTGCGACAGCAGGAGCAGGAAAACGGCTTTCGTGAGACGGAGCACCCCTGGCGCCCGCAGACCTTTTTCCGCCGCGGCGAAGTGGGCGGTTGGCGCGACGAGTTGACCGCTGAGCAGGTAGCACGTATCGAAACCGACCATGAAGCGATGATGCGCCGCCTGGGCTACAAATTGACCACGCCGCGCGCGCCGCCGCGGGACCGCGCGAGAGGAACGGCTGAATGATCGTGCGCCAACGCGATTGGGTCTCCGGCAAGGTCGGTGAAGAACTCGTCATAATGAACACCGCGACGGGCAGTTACATGGCGCTCAACAAGGTTGGCACGCGGGTGTGGGAGATGCTCGAGACGCCGCGTGAGCTCGATGAGATTTGCGCGCTGCTGGAAGAGGAATTCGAGGTCGCGCCTGAAGCCTGCCGCGCGGAGGTCCAGCAATTCCTCCACGAACTGGCAGGGCATGGCGCCGTGAAATTGGAACCGGTATCTACGGAGATTGACGGCGTCCAGTGAGTCCAACTGGCGCGCTGGTTTATGGGCAACCGCGCTCGACCCAGCGGATAAAGCCGCCGATATGAACGCCGCGACTTAGGACAAACTGGTAGTCACTGGCGCGCGTGAACGCCGCTTCCTCGTCCAGCGGCCACTCGTCGACCAGCTTCTTCAAGCGCGGCAGGTCGAGCAAACGGCGCGCCGTCGGCGACGATTCGAGTTCTTCCACCTCTTTCGCGATCTCGTGCCGTCGCACATCGAGGCGACGAAACCAGGCGCCACCCTGCGCACCGCGTCGCCGCTCGCCCAGAATTTCAGGTGGTAGCCGGTCGGCAAAGACCGCGCGCGCGAATGAACGGGGCACGCCGTCACGGCGATAGAGGGATTCTGGGACAGTGAGTGCGAATTCCAGCAGTCTCCGCTCGGCATGCGGCGATCGCACAGTGAAACCATGCGCTCCCCGGAGAGTTGTCAGGAAATCGCGCGCCGGCTGATTGCCGTCGAAGAGTTGAAAAGCGCGATGCGGCGCCGAGCGCCAACCGCGCTTGCCGAACCAGGGATCGAAGCCATCTTGTTTCCATCGACGCCATAGATCTGCATCGGCCACAAAGGCGGGATTGAGCGCGCTGTATTCCGCGACGCTGCGCGGATCGCGGCCGCGGCTTCGAAAGACCGCGCGGCGAATCGCGGCGGGCGCATTCGACAGAAGCACCTGCGAAACGAAAGTGTGCATCATCCCTCGACCGCTTTGTGCGGCGAGAAGTGTGAGTTCTTGCGCGAACGAACGCCATTTCCCGTGACGCAACAGAGCGTGCAGGACGTACTTTCCATCCCAGGTGACGCCTAAATTGCCGAAGTAGCCGTCGAGGAGCATTCGATGCCCATCGCGCGCGACGGCATCGAAAAGATTGCTGAACCAGCCGAGATTTCCGGGATCGAACGTGGGGGCACCGGCGGTCGCGAAGTATCGGACGCTGTCGCGTTCCAAGGGATGCGGCGCGTCCGGTGCCAGAAAGCGGATATCGAGTGAAGGATACATACGCCCGAGAGCCTGCAATTTTTCGCTCTCATCCTGATACCTCGACGGCAAGTGGCTGCTTCGCGCACCCGACGGTGGCACCAGTGTATAGCAGACGATGCGTTCCGCCCGTCGAACTCGTACCGCCGTCGCCGCGACAGCGCTGGAATCGAGTCCGCCGCTGGCCGATATCGCAACCTCGCCGCCAGCGGCCGTTGCCGCGGCTACGGATTGATCGAAGAGCTCCCGGGCTCGCTCGATATAGTCGTCATCACATCGGTACGGCGGTGTGGCGTCGACATTCGGTGACCAGTAATACCGGTGGCAAGTCCTTGCAGGATCAAACTCCACTATGGACCGGCTCGGAACGCGTTCGACGCCGAGAAAAAAACTGCGGCGCGTCTCCCGCATGTTGATGGCCATGAAATTTGCCAGGCTGATTTCGTCGACCGCGCGCGGCACGAAGGGCAAGGTGAGCAGGAGGGCCAGACCAGTAGCGAAGATCACGAATCCATCTCCGCGGTAGAAGAAAAGAGAGAAATTTGTGCCGAGGTAATCGCGACCGAGAATCAATTGCCGCCGGGAAGGGTCCCACCGTGCGAAAACGAACGCGCCAAGACAGCAGGCGATCCCCGCGTCGCCTTGACGATCGAATATGCGTCTAAGAAGCGTGGAATCGGTGGTTTGTGCGAGCTCCGGGCCCTGAATCGCCATCAATGCGCCGAGCTCTGCGCGGTTGTCGAGGTGGGCAAGGGCGGCAAAGAGCGTGCCGTAATGCTCGGTCGCAGGCGGTGTCGGGCTCTCACTCGTCACCACGTCAGCGGCGCAGACGAACAACGCATCTTGGGATCGCTGCAGGCTGATCCGCCGCCCGCAGTGCGCCGATATCGTTTGCACAATTCGATTTTCGATATCACGTCCGACGGGGCGACCGTCGAAACTGACAAAGCCTGCTAACACGTTTGCCAAGAATGAGGCGGCGACGCCACCAACAGGCTCAACCGAATCGCAAATCTACATCTATGCGACATAATTCACGCGACAGTGAATTATGATGACGAAAACATGCCATCAACTCCGCCGCAATTTCCATGCATGGTCAATGCAACATCCATGGTAATCACCTTCGGTGTCTGCCATGGCCGGCGCTGCCGTGCGGCGGTATTTTCCTGCCCGTCCGCATTTGCTTTTTCGGGTTCTTGTTTTTCGCTCATGGGACTGCCTCAGCCGCAGCGGGTCTCTGATTCAGCAGGATTCTAGTTCAGCAGGATTCTAGTTCAGCAGGGGTGCGAAGCTGGCCCGCTTTCGCCGCTTGCCGAAGCGATGATCGGATTTTACACAGGATGATTGCCGTGGCAAGGGAGTGCCGGCATGCAATGGCAACCGACCCTCAGCTTCGAGCAACTGCAGGCTGCGGCGGAGCTTGCGCGGCATGGCACGCTCGCGAATCCGGCGCAAGCCGGCAATTGGCTGACTCTCACGCACGTTCTGGTGAAGCTGAGCCAGTTCGAAGAAGCGATCGCTCGCGCGCAGGAAGCGCTCGGCATCTTTCCGGAATCGCTCGACGTTCGTCTTCGACTTGCGGAGATATTGTTCGCCCATGATCGCTTGAACGAAGCGATGCTCCATGCCGAGATCGCTCTTCGGATCGCGCCGAGTGACCCGCGGGCGATCCGCCTCCATCTCAATCTCCTTACGGTCGTCATCGCGGGCTCGAATCCGGACCGCGATCTGGTTGCGTCCTACGCGGCAAGCAACCCGCGACTGTTGGCTCTGCACGTCAAATCACTCGATGCCACGGGTATCCTGGCGCTGTGTGATTCGCTGCTCGCGGAAAAGCCGGGTCACACCCATGCGACATATCTGAAAGCAATCGCACTCACGCGCCTCGGGCGTGACGAGGAGGCCTGCCGCCTCATTTCAATCGATAGACTTGTCGCGATGGAGGAGCTCTCGACTCCGACGGGCTATTCCGACGCGCAAGCCTTTCGTCACGCGCTCGCCGCGGAGATCGAAGCGAATCCGACCCTGGACGGCAAGCGCAGCGGCAAGGCGGGGCACGGCAGCTTACAGACGCGGATCCTCCGCCAACCCGGCGCAGTGGCCGTGGAAGCGCTTCTCGGCCAGATCAGGAATGCCGTCGACGCCTATGAAGGCTGCCTCCTCGCGTCCGACGATCCGTTTGCGCGTACCCGGCCGAGACGAGCGCGTCTGGAGCCATGGGCCATGGTATCGCCGGGTCACGGCTGGCAGAGCTCGCATATACACCCATCCGGATGGCTCACGGGCGTCTACTACGTGGCGGCGCCCCTCCCAAAAGGTGCGAACGCTTATCGCGGTCCGTTAGTCCTCGGTGCCCTCGATTCCCAGACTCTTGGCATCGATCCCCCATGGGGTGTTTGTGAGGTCGAGCCGGCGCCTGGTCGGCTGGTATTATTTCCCTCTTATCTGCCGCATAGCACGCTACCGAGCGGCGTCGATGGGTCGCGCATCTGCGTCGCCTTCGACGTGGTCGACGCCGCGAGCGCGGTTTCATAGGAATCGTCAGTGGCCGATTGCGCCGACTATATCGTCGCCTCGCGCGAAGGCCTGTACATCGTCAATCATCAAGAATGGCGGCGCGTCGCCGACGGTTATTTCTTTGGCATAACGGTCCGCGGGTCCGAGGTTTTCTGCTTCAAGACGACGTCGCGGAAGCCGCGCGAGACCAAATCGGATACCGGGCAGATCGTCCGTTATCAGCGTATGTCAGACTCCACTTTGGCGGGGCCGGAAATCCTAGTCGCCGGTCTCGACTATAACTGTCATCAGGTAGATTTCTTTGATGGTTCCTTCTATGTGGTGGATACGCGGGGGCAGCGCCTCATGGAATTTGACGAACGATGGCGAGTTGCCGCGATCCATCAGATTCTCCTGCCCGCGGCGGAGGACAGCAACGATTACGCGCACATCAATTCCTTTGTCGGCTACGACGATACGATCTATGTGATGCTGCATAATTTTAAGCGCGGCTTGCCAAGTGAAATCATCGAATTCGATCGCGAGTTTCGCCGCCGCCGCGTGATCGTTTTGCCATCGTCGGCATGCCACGACGTTGTTCGGCTCGAGAACGGCCAGATCCTGTTCTGCGAGTCGCATAAAGGGCGACTCGCCTGCGATGACGGCTCTTCTTATCCAATCGACGAACTCCTGACGCGCGGTCTCGCCGTAGGCAAAGACGAGATCGCCGTCGGCAGCTCCCTCTACGGCAAGCGCTTGGCGCGAGATTTGTTGCCGGGCTTCGTGACCTTTCTCGATCGCTCGTATCG
>Ga0126381_100009931_pt1 | contig 10692 bp, 10 predicted proteins | sample PanSoiMetPlot_28_FD_96465 | JGI IMG/M metagenome (GOLD analysis project Ga0126381, IMG submission 96465) | Tropical forest soil microbial communities from Panama - MetaG Plot_28 | ecosystem: Environmental > Terrestrial > Soil > Tropical forest > Bulk soil | place: Panama | collected 2016-02-17
CCGCCGCGGATCCCGAAAGAGCTCCGTCGCGCCGGCGAGCGCGAGGCCGTAGACGATCATCGGACCCGCGCTCGCGTCCGAGAAAGCCATGTAGCCGGCGAGGAGCGCGGCGGCAATCGCGACCGTGGCGACCACGAAAAGCAGGATCTTCCAGACCATAGCCAGGCGCGGGCGCTCGTCGGGGTACGCCCCTTCGATCTTGACGAGGGTCTCGGAATCGATGACTCCGGCGTCCCGCCATCCCCGGGCGGTTCGACGGATCTCCTCGTTCCGGAGGACTCGGTCGAGCCCCGCGATCACGACGCCTCCTTCATCCGCCGCTGGGCCCGCACGAGGAACGCGATCACCGCGGCGCTCGTGACGGCGACGACGAGCATGAACGACGCTCCGCGGCCGACTCCGATCTCCCAGACGAGGCGCAGGATCCCGAGGTAAGCCCCGAGCACTCCCAGCGAGAAGTCGAGGGGCCGGCGGAGGCGGTACGCCAGCAGGACGACGGCTGCGGAAACGCCGAGGAGCGCGAGCTCCCAGAGCATCCACACCCGATCCGGCTGCTGACCCACCCTCGCCAGCCAGCGCGAGCTCGACATCCAGGCGCCGGAGACAAGCGCGCCGAGGACCAGCACGAGACCCAGCGTCGCGTACACGCCCTCGAAGTGGGCTTTCCGGCGCCATCGCACCGAGGCGGCGGCGCCCGCGAGGAACAACACGCCGCAACCGATCGCGTTCCACCGGATCACCGGTGCTGTCGCACCGCCGCGAGCCGCGAGCGTCAGCGACACCGAGACGCCCCGCCAGGCCGCGAAGGACGTCAGGGCGAGTGACAGGACGCTGCGGGAATCGAACCGGTACGCGAGGACGAAAGCGACGCCCGCAAGGAGCAGCAGGTGATACGGCCACCCGCGGCCGAACAGGTGCAGCTGCGCTTCCAGGTACCCGAGGTCCGCTCCGAAGAGCAGGACGCCGAGAAGAAGGACGTAGTCCGCCCCGAGATGGTCCGAGGCCGCCGCCTGCCAGGTGAACGCCGGCAGCCGACGCGCGGCGTAGACGAGGCAGGCCGCCGCCGCGGCGCCGAGGAGGGTCGCGATGGCGACGGGTCCGAGGCGGTCGTGGTTCTCCTTCAGGAAGAGGCCCGCGCCCGAGACGATCAGCAGGACGCCGGCGTAGAGGAGCGTCCGCAGCTCGAGCTCGACGGAGACGAGCTCGGCGCGGGCCACGCGGAGCAGGGTTTCTGCCGGCGGGTCCGCAATGACCTGCTCCCGGCGCAATCGCCCGATCGCCTCGACGAGATCGGGATTCATGCGGGCCGGGCCGTGCGGCGGTTCCTCCGGGGTTAGGCCGTGTTGGCTTCGAGGCCCGGCGCGGCGGCGGGCATCTGGTTCGTGAGCTCTTCCAGTCGGGCGCAGGTGTCGCGCATGTACTCGTAGAGGTGCTTGTGCATGAGCGCGAGCGTCACCGCCTGCCGGATCGCCCGCGGACGGCGCAGCGCCGTCTCGAGGACGAGCGAGAGCGTCATCCAGGCGCGTTTCGGCGACGCCTTCAGGACGCACGACCAGAGCACGCGGCCGAGGATCCGGAGGTCCTGTCCGCCCGTCGAGAGCCGGCCGCGGATCGCCGTGCCCTTCGCCAGGATCAGCTGCATCGTCCGCCGGCGGTAGTTCGCGTACCCGTAGAGCTTGCGCAGCAGGTTCCGATATCCCTCGTAGAGCTCGGCCGTCGACATCCCCTGCGGGATGATGTTGGTGAAGACGAACTGGTCGCCCACCGATTCGGCGAGAAGCCGGCCGGCGTTGCGCAGGCGGTCGTAGAGGGGCGTCTTGGGCAAGGCGTTCAGCATTCCCGTCATCGAGATCGGGATCCGCGCCTCCTGGATGAAACGGAACTGCTCCTCGAAGATCGACGGATCGTCGTTGTCGAAGCCGACGATCATGCCCGCCATGACCTCGATGCCAGCCCGCTGGATGCGGTGCACGGAGTCGAGGATGCTCTCCCGCAGGTTCTGGGTCTTGTGCGTCTCCTCGAGGCTGGCGGCGCGCGGCGACTCGATGCCGATGAAGATCGTCGTGAAGTTCGCGGAGTGCATGAGGCGAAGGAGCTCTTCGTCCTGCGCCAGGTTGAGCGTCGTCTCCGTCATCATCTCGATCGGGTAGTCGTTCGCCTCCTGCCAGGCGGCCAGGGCGTGGAGGACTTCCTTGGCTTCCTTCTTGTTGCCGATGAAGTTGTCGTCCACCACGAAGATGCGCTTCTGACCGAGGCGGTAGATCTCCTGGATCTCGGCCATCAGCTGACCGACCGTCTTCGTCCTCGGCCGTCGGCCGTACATGACGATGATGTCGCAGAACTCACACTGGAAGGGGCAGCCGCGCGCGAACTGGATCGTCATCGTCCGGTACGCGTCGAGCTTCAGGAGGTCGAAGCGCGGCAGCGGAGAGTCGTGCATGCTCGGCTTGTCGACCTGCTTGTACTCCGCCTTCCAGGCGCCGGCCGCGTAGTCGCTCAGAAACTGGGGCCACGTGTATTCGGCCTCGTCGACGAAGAGCACGTCGACCTTGCCGCGCAGGCGCTCGGGGCAGAGGGACGCGAACGGGCCGCCGGCCACGACGAACTTGCCGCGGCGGCGGAACTCCTCGGCGAGCTCGAAGATGCGCTTGGAGTGGATGACGTAGCCCGTCAGGCCGACGATGTCGGCGTCCGTATCGAAGTCGACGTCCTCGACGTTCTCGTCGCAGAGCACGACCTCGTGCTCCCGGGGCGTCAGCCCCGCCACGGTCGGCAGGGACAGGTTGGGGAAGACGCACTTCTTCTTGAGGCTCGGCAGAATCCGGTCGAACGTCCAGAACGACTCGGGGTTTTTCGGCGCGATGAGATAGACCTTCATTGAGTACCCCTCAGAATGGAGCCGCCGACGCGACGACGGTGTTCATCATACCTGCCTCGCCGGGGCCCGTGGGAACGGGGCCCGGGTCCCGTCCCGGCCGGACCCGAGCGTCGTTCGGGCCGGCCAGGCCTTTCTAGCAGCTCGATCTGGGCGTGCGGACAGGTTCAGTTGGGGTCGGCGTAGACCCGGTATTTCGAGTCGCCCGGCAGCTTCTGCGCGGACAGGAACTCCCAGATCTTGACGTTCAGGTCTTTCGAGACCGCGGAGTAGTTGTGGTTGTGGTTGGGGATTTCGGTCAGCGTCACCGGGAATCCCCGGGTCTCGAGGGCCTTCGCCGTCGCGCGGACGCCGTCGATCGGGAAGAACTCATCGCGGGTTCCGATCCAGATGGCGATGGGGATCTTGCGGGCGGCGTAGTCGAAGATCGAGAAATACTGGGGATCCACGGCGCCGGCATGGACCGCGGCGGCGGCGAAGTACTCCGACTCGAGGCAGGCCATCTGGAGCGCGAAGACCGCTCCCGCCGAGTGGCCGAAGAGGTAGACCCGACGCGGATCGATCGCGCGCTTCGCGGCGACCGCGTCGACGACGTCGCGCAGAAGGAGCGGCCCGTCCTGGGGCGAGGCCCAGTGCACGGCGTCGGTCGAGTCGGGGCCGGCGAGGACTATGCCCTCCTTCTCGGCGAGGTCCTTCCAGGCGTCGACGAGCGTCTTGCCGTTGCGGGTCGAACCGTGGATCGTCACGATCAGCGGCGCGGGTCGATCCGCCGGGGCCGAGGATGGGATGAAGAGGTAGTAGACGCGCGGCCGGCTTCGAGAAGTGACCGTCTCCTTCGTGACGTCCGCGGCGCGTGCCGAGGCCGCCGCGAGCAGCACGGAGGCAGCGAGCGCGATCGGCCGCGCCGTCCGGCTCACCATCGGTGGTATGCCGGGTGACCTTCCTTGACCGCCACGAAGGTGCCGCGGCACGTCGCCGTGACCTTGCCGTTCGCTTCGAGCGAAGCCTCCACGACCGCGCGGTCGTCGGTCGATTCGACGACGCGGGCGCGGAGCTTCAGGGGCACGTCCATGGGCGTCGGCCGGCGGAGCGTGACGTGGAAGTCCGCCGTCACGGTACACGGCGGGGTCGCCGCTCCCGACCGCTTCATCAGATGGTAGGTCGCGGCCCAGTTGCTGTGGCAGTCGAGCAGCGCTCCGCAGATTCCGCCGTTCAAGATTCCGTCGAACGCCTGGTGGTGGGGCTCCGGGCGCCACTCGGCGACGACCTCGTCGCCGTCGACGAAGCTTTTGATCCTCAGGCCCTTCTCGTTGGCGGGCCCGCAGCCGAAGCAGCGGTTGTTCGGAGCGTACGTGTCCTGGAGGCTCGGCATCGCCGCTATCCTCTCCCGGCGCGCCGACCTCCGCAATCCTTCGCGTCGAACCCGGGAGCGAGCGTGAACGGTCTCGTGAAGTAGACGTCTTTCCAGCAGGGCCGCATGCGGTCGAGAAGCAGGGCCTCGGCGGCGCCGTACGGGTACACGACGTTTCGCCGCGCGTCGGGAAGCTTCAGGCGCGTGAGCTCGTCGGGAATCGCGTCGGCGAGCGCGCGCGAGAGCGTCGCGTACGGGACGAAGCCGGGGAGTGCGCGGAAATCCGCGGACGGCTCGTCGTGTTCCGCGGCCCACTCCGCCACGCGAAGCTGCGTGTAGCGCGCCACGCCTTCCTTCCAGAGCTGGAAATCGAAGTACGCGAGGTCGTCCTTCGAAAGCTGCGAGCGCTGAGCGGCGCGCGCTTCGAGGTACGCCGGCCACGACCCGCCGCGAAGGGCGTCGCGCAGGGCGAAAGCGGCGGTCCGATAGGCGCCGGCGACCGAAGGCCGGGCGTAGGGGAAGGGAAAGTTCAGCATCCACATGCCCGTCGTGTCCCCGCGCGCGAGACCGAGCGCCGCCATGAGGTCGAGGAAGCCCGGCTGGGACTCCTGGAGCTGGTGGAAGTGCTCGTGCAGCACCGTCACGACCCAGTCGGTGGGCGAGGAGCTCCCGGTGTTGCCGGGCTGTCCCACGACGACGGTCGAGACGCCGTCGATTGGAAACGTCGCCAGGAGAGTCGTCGGAAAAGTGCGAGGCCGAGCGAAAACGTTCGAGCCGAACCGCGCGTCCTCTCCGATCGAGCGCGCGTCCGCGGGCGGAGACGGATGGCGAATGAAGAACTCCGTGTCGGGTGTGACGAGCACCAGCGCGAACCGGACGCGGGCCCAGCCCGGCCAGATCTGATCGCCGATCCGCTCGGCGAGGCGAAATGCCTCGGCCACGCGGACGCGGTCGTCGTCGGAAAGGGACGGATCGACCGGGTTTTCGGACGGCGCGGCGAAAAGCCACAGACCCGCGCACACCGCCGCCAGGGCGGTCGAAAGGGCGGGACGGGTTCGAAGCATGGTTCCCTCCGTCACAGGGACGTGCCACGCCCGCCGGGAGTTACGGACGCGGTACGGCCCGTCGCGTCGGGGTGAACGGGTCAGCCCGACTCCTTTTCGTTAGAGAATAACGGCGGAGGTTCCCATGGGCACCGTGGAAGAAGCGAAGGCGGACGAGTCGGTCGCCAGCCCCTCCGGGACCCGGGACGCGCTCTCGGTCATCGACCGGCGCACCGGCAAGTCCTACGAGCTCCCGATCGTCAACGGCACGATCCGGGCGATGGACCTGCGGCAGATGCGCACCGGGCCCTCCGACTTCGGGCTGATGTCCTACGATCCGGCCTTCCTGAACACCGCCGCCTGCACGAGCCGCATCACCTTCATCGACGGCGACGCGGGAATCCTCCGCTACCGCGGGTACCCGATCGAGGTGCTCGCGGAGAAGTGCACGTACCTCGAGGTCGCCTACCTGCTGCGCAACGGCGAGCTGCCGACGCGCGCGCAGTACGACCAGTGGGTCAAGGACATCACGTACCACACGATGATCCACGAATCGCTGAAGAAGCTCATGGACGCCTTCAACTACGACGCGCATCCCATGGGGATGCTCATCGCGACGGTGGCGGCCATGTCCACGTTCTACCCCGAGGCGCGGGATGTCCACAGCCGCGAGAGCCGCACGAAGCAGATCCACCGTCTGATCGCGAAGATGCCGACGATCGCGGCGTTCGCGTACAAGCACGCGATGGGTATGCCCTACGTTTATCCGTCGAACGACCTCGGATATTGCGAGAACTTCCTGACGATGCTCTTCAAGACGCCCGCTGAGAACTACCGCCCGAACCCGGCCCTCGTGAAGGCCCTCGACGTCCTGTTCATCCTGCACGCAGACCACGAGCAGAATTGCGGAACGGCAGTGATGCGCGGCATCGGGTCCGCCCACACCGACCCGTACTCGGCGCTGGCCGGCGCCGCTGCCGCCCTCTATGGGCCGCTCCACGGCGGGGCGAACGAAGAAGTCTTGAAGATGCTCGAGGAGATCGGATCGATCTCGCGCGTGCCCGCCTTCATCAAGGAGGTCAAGGAAGGGAAAGGCGAGAAGCGCCTCATGGGCTTCGGCCACCGCGTCTACAAGAACTTCGATCCGCGCGCCAAGATCATCAAACGGATGGCGGAGGAGGTCTTCCAGGTCACCGGGCGAAACCCGCTTCTCGACATCGCCCTCGAGCTCGAGCGCATCGCGCTCCAGGACGAGTACTTCGTCAAGCGCAAGCTCTATCCGAACGTCGATTTCTACTCGGGGCTGATCTACCAGGCGATCGGCATCCCGAGCGATGCGTTCACCGTGCTGTTCGCGATCCCGCGCACGTCGGGCTGGCTGGCGCAGTGGGAGGAGCTTCTCGAGGATCCCGAGGAGAAGATCGCCCGGCCGCGGCAGGTGTATCTGGGCTCGGGCGAGCGCGCGTTCCTTCCGATGGAAAGGCGCTGACGGTCTGATTCCGGCCCTTCTCGCGCTCCTGGCGGCGGTCGTGTCCGCCGCTCCGGCGAGTTCCCGCATCGAGGTTCCCGAAGGCGTCGTCGAGGTCGTCGTCGACGGCCGGCCGGCGCTTCTTTCCGACTCGGACGTCTTCGCGTGGGTCGAAAGGGCGGCTCGCGCCGTCGCCGCCTATTACGGCCGGTACCCGGTGACCCACGCGATCGTGACGGTCCACGGAGGCGGTCCCGGCAAGATCTCGAGCGGGCGCACGATCGGAGTGCGCGGCATCGCCCGCATCGGGATCTCGGTCGGCGACAAGGCCACGCCGGAGGACTTGAAGACGAACTGGGAGCTCGTCCACGAGATGGTGCACCTCGCGTTCCCCTCGATGGACGGCGACCCCTGGATCGAGGAGGGCCTGGCCACGTACGTCGAGCCGCTGGTGCGCGTGCGCGCGGGCCTCGCGTCAACCGACGAGATCTGGAAGTGGCTCGTCTGGGGGCTGCCGAAGGGCCAGGATGCGGTCGCATCCCGCGGCGTCGACGCCGCGCGCACCTGGGCCGCGACCTACTGGGGAGGCGCGCTGTTCGCATTCGAAGCGGACCTCGAGATCCGCCGGCGGACCGAGAACCGGAAGTCGCTCGACGACGCCCTGCGCGGCATCGTTCTCGCGGGCGGGAACGTCACGGAGTCGTGGAGCCTCTCGAAGGCCTTCGAGGTGGGGGACCGCGCGGCCGGCGTGCCGGTGCTGACGGAGCTCTACGCGAAGATGCGCAAGCCGTTTGCGCCGTTCGACCTCGACGAGACCTTCCGGCGGCTGGGGGTCAAGACGACCGGGTTGGGCATCTCCTACGACGACGCGGCGCCGCTCGCCGCCATCCGGCGCGGCATCACGACCGGGAAGTAGTTAGCGGGACTGCGGCCACGACGGCACCGCCAGCTCCAGCTTCCACGACGGGCCGCCCACGTAGAACGGCCCTTCCGATTTGACGAACGTCGGCGCGTCGCCCTCGGAGATCCAGAGATAGGTGTCGGGAGGCTGCTTGCCGACGAGCGGCGCGACGGCGCCGGTGACTCCTCCCAGGTCCACCTGGACCACGAACTTGCGGGCCTTGCGACGCGAGTCGCCGACGGCGAACTCGTCGATTCCCGCCGGGGCGACGATCAGGCGCACCAATCGGGGTTTCGGGGCCGTCGCCATAATGGAGAGCGCTGAGCGCGCACGCTCGGGGTCGAGGTTCTTGACGAGCGTCGCCACAAACCCGTTGGCGAGGTCGGGCGGCGGGTCAAAACGCTCGTTCGCGGTCTTCGTCTCGCCCTTCTCCTCCCAGCGGACGGCGACCGTTCCTTTGACGGCGTCGATCGAGGCCTCGAGCGGCACGGGGAAAGACGGCCCTTTCTGAACCAGATGGTCGGACAGGAGGCGGAAGTGTCCTCGCTGCGAGAAGACGACGGTCTCGTCCGAGAGCGATCCGTCGAGGAAGCGCAGGACCATGCGGCTGGTCACCTGCTCGCCGTGCGCCGTCTGAATCAAATCGCCGTCGGCGAGGTGAGCGCCCTCGAGCGTCCGCAGGACGAGAAAGCCGTGAGTGATCCCCTCGGGGTATCGGACGGCGACGGGCTGCGGGGCCGGCCCCTTGGGGGCCGCCACGACGGCGGCGAGAGCGACCGTGGCGGCACGAAGTCGCGCGGCGCGGAGGGACGGGCGCGAAGCGGCCATGAGTCCGGAGGATGCAACGGCCGGGCCACGCTCGCGGCGAGAGAACGCCGAGTCGGCCGTCGGGCCGAGCGGTCGCGAGGGCCGACTGCCGAAAGAAGACTCGCGACGAGAGAACGCCGGGTCGGCCGTCGGCTCGCCGTCACTCCGCGGAAAAGCCGAGCTGGTCGGTTGCCGTCGGCGGCGTTTCGCCGGACGGTTTCTCGAGGCCGTGGACCGACACGCCGAGCAGGCGCACCGGAACGCGGCCGGCCTCGGTCTTGCCGAGAAGCTCGACGGCGCGGCCGGCGATCTCGTCGGCCGAGCGCGTCGGCGGCTCGCGGGTCTGGCTGCGCGTGATCGTGCGGAAGTTCGCGTAGCGGAGCTTCAGGACGACGGTGCGCGCGAGGAGATCCTTCCGTTCGAGGATCGCCGCGGTCCGGCGAGCCATCCGGTCGACTTCGGCGCAGATCGGATCGAGCTCGGCGAGATCCTGCGCATAGGTCTCCTCGCAGCCGATCGACTTGCGCTCCTGGTTCGGGTTGACGGCGCGCTCGTCCACCCCGAACGAGAGCTGCCTCAGGGAATCGGCCCAGCTCCCCACAGCGCGGCGGAGGACTTCGTCGGGCGCGTCGCGGACGTCGATGAGCCGCGCGATGCCGGCTTCGCGCAGCTTTCTCGCCGTGACCGGCCCCACTCCCCACAGCGCGTCGACGGGGAGCTGCTGGAGGAAGTGCTCGATGCGCTCCGGCGCGATGACGGTCAGGCCGTCGGGCTTCCTCCAGCCGGACGCGATCTTGGCCAGGAACTTGTTGGGCGCGACGCCCGCCGACGCGGTCAGCCCCGTCTCTTCGCGGATGCGCTCCTTCAAGCGGCGTGCGACGTGCACTCCGAGCGGCTCCCCCCACGCGTTCTCCGTGACGTCGAGGTACGCCTCGTCGAGGGACAGCGGCTCTACGAGCGGAGTGACGTCGCGAAAGAGGGCCAAGACCTGGGCGGACACGGCGGCGTACTTGCGGAAGTCCGGGGGCAGGATGACGAGCTCGGGACAGAGGCGCACCGCCCGCGCCATCGGGATCGCCGAACGCACGCCGAACGTTCGGGCCTCGTAACTCGCCGCCGCGACGACGCCGCGGCTCTCGGGCCGGCCGCCGACGACGACCGGGCGGCCCTTCAGGGTTGGATCGTCGCGCTGCTCGACCGACGCGTAGAACGCGTCCATGTCGACGTGCAGGATCCGGCGAAGTCCCACGGGAGCAGTCTATCCATGTGGTATCAGGAGGCGTGGCGACGCTGACCGTGAGCGAGGAGATCTTCCGAAAGTTTCCGGACGTCCGGATCGGCGTCGTCGCGTTCGAGCGCGTGAACAACGCCGGCGAGAGGCCTGCGCTGGCGGAGCTCCTGCGCTTCGAGCAGGGCGACGCAGTCCGGCGGCTCGGCTCGGCTCCGGTCACGGAACACCCCCGGATCGTTCCGTGGCGCGAGGCGTACCGCGCCTTCGGCGCGAAGCCGAAGGATCACCCGTCCTCGATCGAGAACCTGCTGCGCCGCGTCGCGAAGGGACAGCCGCTGCGCTCGGTCAACCCACTCGTCGACCTTTACAACGTCGTTTCGCTGAGGCATTTCGTGCCGGTCGGCGGCGAGGATCTCGCCGCCGTCGAGGGCGACGTCGAGCTGCGCTTCGCGGGCGCCGACGAGCCGGCCGTCCGGCTGCTCGGCGAGCCCGAAACTCGGCCACCGAAGCCGGGCGAGGTGATCTACGCCGACCGCGCCGGCGCTCTGTGCCGCCGCTGGAACTGGAAAGAGGCCGACCGAACGAAGCTGACGGAGGGCACGACGCGGGGGTTCCTGGTGATCGAGGCGCTGCCGCCGGCCGGCCCGGCCGAGCTGGACGCCGCGCTCGCCGACCTCGCGGCGCTCGTCACGGAGCACTGCGGAGGAAGCGCTCGGACGACAGTGCTCGATCGAGATAACCGCGAGGCCGAGCTCACGTAGGAATCCATCAATCGAAGTCCCAAAAAAAGGCCCCGAAGTCTTCGAATTATCGCGGCGCGCCAAAGGTTCGCGAAGTAACCGAGTGAACCGACGCGCGCCGCGGGAGCCGGAGCGGAGTGAGGGATCAGGTTCGCGGTCGAGGCCAGAACGCCGAGCCGCGAAGCGGTGGCGTCAGCCAGACCCCGAACGGAGTGACGGCGACGGTTACGTTCCCGCGCCCTCGTAGTAGTCGAGGCCGGAGTGGTCGAGCACTTC
>Ga0126381_100009932_pt1 | contig 10691 bp, 5 predicted proteins | sample PanSoiMetPlot_28_FD_96465 | JGI IMG/M metagenome (GOLD analysis project Ga0126381, IMG submission 96465) | Tropical forest soil microbial communities from Panama - MetaG Plot_28 | ecosystem: Environmental > Terrestrial > Soil > Tropical forest > Bulk soil | place: Panama | collected 2016-02-17
TCATCGAATTTCAAAACAGCCGGTAGCTTGCTGGGTACCAACTGTTCCAGCTTAGCCTCGCCTTCTACGCCGATTACGTTCACCGGTTCCACAGTTACCGTTCCGTGCAATATGAACCTAATCGGGAGCGGCGTTTCGCCGTATGTGCAAAATCACGAACCCTACCAGTGGAACCTCCGTTGGGATTACAATCTGAGCGACAAAGACCGTTTATATTTCCAGTATTATAAGGACATTGCGTTGGATTTCACGGGAAACGACGTTCGCCCCGCATTCTCGTACCTGAACTGGTACCACAACTACATATTAACGGTCGACGAAACCCATACGTTCTCACCGACGGTGGTCAATGAGTTCAAGTCTTACGCCCTGCGCACGGCCGGTTTGGTGCAGTGCCCGGAGTGCAACATCCCGGCGATTTCGATTACCGGCGTGTCATCGGGATTTGGCGTCGGCGGACCTACACCCTTCACCCAGAACAACTTCTACTGGCAAGACAACGTGACCAAAATCCACGGCGCTCACACCATCAAGGCCGGCATCGACATTGAGCGGCTGGACGCGAACTGGAATCCGGGGCCGAGCTACGAACGGCCCAGTTTCAGTTTCACCACCATCCAGAGCTTCGTGGAAGACAATCCCTTCTCGGAAGGCAATATCGGTTTCAACCCGACCAACGGATCCGTGTTGCAGGCTGCAGCCGCGGAGAGGTTTTTCCGGACAGAAGCTTATGCCCAGGACTCCTGGAAGATTACCCCGCACCTCACCGCCACGTATGGTCTGCGGTGGGCCTACAACGGGCGCGTCGCCCAGGCGACCGGCGGAAACAATGTGGAATTTCCGGCGGGCTGCTCGAGCTTCGTGAATTGTATCGCGAACGGAATCGACCAACCCAAGCACTATGTGTTTGACAAGACCCCCATGGATCTGTTCTCCCCGCGACTCGGGATCGCCTGGGATCCATTCGGCGACGGCAAAACCTCGATCCGGTTTGGAGCCGGTGTTTACCATGACCCCGCACAGTCGCAAGTGTGGGGCGGCCAGCATTACACCCCGCCACTGTACGTAATCGTTTCGGAAGCGCAGAATCTGGCGGCGCCGTTGAACCAACCACTCTACTCTTTTGGAGCCAGCTCCACCGACCCGTATGGGTTCCCGCGGCCGCCCGGCTTGAACGGGGTAATTGGGCTGGATTCTCATAATGGATCTCTGATCGCCCCGGCGAACATCGTTTGGGACCAGGAGAACCTGGGTAGTCCGGCTACCTACAGTTATTTCCTCGGTGTGCAGCGCGCCCTCACTTCAACCTTGACCTTAGAGGCGAATTATGTGGGCAACGTCGGCCGCCATCTGTACGCACAGTGGAACGTGAACCGTTACGACGACAGCATCCTCGCCAATAACGGCGTCGTTGGGAAAATCAATAACAGCTTTGGATCAATCGGCTATACGTGCAGTTGTTTCAATTCGTCGTATACCAGCGGAAATATAATTCTGCGGCAGCGGGCCACCCGTGGTCTGTTTGTGCAGGCGGCGTACACCTGGAGCCACACTCGCGACCAGGCCGACAGCTTCGGCGGTGGCCTTCCCGTTGTCGATGCGTATAACACCAAGCTGGAATGGGGCAATGCGGGCTATGACGTGGCCCAAAAGCTTGCTCTGGCCGTGATCTACCAAATTCCCACGCCACACTTTTCCTCGGCTCTTGTGAGGGGTGTGATCTCGGGCTGGAATCTCAATGCGATCACGATTCTGCAGACCGGCGGCCGCTTCCAAGTGACATGCAGTACGCCGTACACGGCGGTTCGCAACTCGGCCGGACAGATTGTTGGCAACTCCGGCTGCGATTGGAATGCGGACGGCACGAACAACGACCGGCCGAATGCGCCGTCCTTCGCTGCCAGCAGTCTAATCTACAGTCTCAATTCTCTCGTCAACACCGGCATCTTCACGGCGTCCCAGTTCCCCGCTCCCTGCGCGGGATGCAATGGCAACCTGGGGCGTGACACATACATCAACCCAGGGTACGCCAACACCGATATGTCCATGCTGAAGGAATTCAGCCTTCCCTGGTTCACCGGCGACAAGAGGTCCACGCTGCTGTTCCGCGTGGACGCGTTCAACGCCTTCAACCGGGTCAACCTGGGCGGGATCACCAGCGACATGGCCAATGTGAACTTTGGGAAGGTTACGTCCACGGGACCCGCTCGCGCCTTCCAGGTTGGAGCCAAGTTCCGGTTTTGAGATTAGGCGACGTCATTAAGATCTCAGGTGGCGCCCGGTTGGGTCCAACGCCGCGCACCGCGCCCGGCGGTACCTCCCGCCGCACAGCGGCCAACTTACGAGGCGTCATCCCGTTTGCACGTTGACGGAGAGCGGCATTTTGTCAATCACTCGTGGAGTCCGTCCCATGACCCGCGCGGAATAAAGAGAATAGGACTACTGGACCGTTACGTGCGTTATGAAATAATCCACGTATCCTCCGAAGCCCCCAAAATCGACCAGTTCTCCGCTCATTAGTGGAATTACCGTGTTGGGACTCGTGGTAGATTCAGCCGAGACAGTGAACCCATTAGTGTTGTCCGCCGTCACTTGCAACGTCCCGGTCCCCGGAGTCAGATAGGCAAGCGCGGCGGCGGGAACAGTGTAGGTCCCCAGGCTTGCCGGGATGGCGCAGGTCAGGCCAAGTCCATTGACCATTGTGGTTGTCTCCGTCGTGGTATTGATCTGAATCTCCACCGTATCGAACCCAGAGCCAGTCCAGTTGACGGTGAGCGGCTGTGATCGGCTCACGGTCGCGAGTGAGCCCAGATTGGTTACCGTAAAGCCGCTGGGAAACTTCGCGGCGATGCTGAACGGCCCCACCTGCGTTCCCCCGGTCGCCGTCAGCGTATAGCTCCCGCCATCGGTGATCGACGTCAATGAGCCGGAGTAAAAGGTTCCCAGCGGAGTTGCGGACCTGGTGAGCGTCTGCGAAGCGCCGGGCCCGGTCAAGGTGATTGTCCCGGCATCCAATGTTGAATCCGGCGCTGAAGGCTCCTTGCCGCCGGCCGGATAAGCTTCGTGAAGCACAGTGCAACGATCAATCCTGGGACCGTCATACGGAATCAGGAACTCAGCCGCCGTGTACCGATTGATCACTCCGCCGATTTCGTACTGAACTGCTCCGTCGATCACGTTTTTACCGATCACCAGCCCGGCCATGGTGATGTTCCCCATGCCGCTGTCGAGTTTCGCAAGCGTCGAGGTTGGAATCGCTGTCGAGCAGGACTTCTCACCCCCGGCGGCGATGGCGAGCATGACGGTATTGCTTGTTTGGCCACCGCCCGTGACCGCCACCGCGGCGAAGCAGTCCGGGGCTATGTTCGAAGGCAAAACGAAGTTGACCTGCCAAAGGCCGGGATAGCCCGAGGAGGTTCCGGAATAGAGCGGAACGATCGTTATGCCGTCAACGCTTACCGTAAAGTTGCCAGCCGCGGTTTGATCGCCCGAAGAGCCGCCGGTATCGTTGGCGGGATCGGCTCCACCGCCCGTTCCCCACAGCACCACCGCATCGCCGGGATGCGCGGGTGAAAGCGTCCAGTCGTAGCCGCCGGAGCTGATGCTGCCCGTGGTCATGCGGACCAGGCTGATGCCGTTATTCACATTGCCGATGGTAGCCTGAGCGGCTCCGCTCCCGGCGCCGTTCGATGCCGCAATTCCCAGACTGCGCGTCACGACGGTCACATTCTGCGGCGGACTGGATTGCGTCTGATACGTCACCGACACGGCGTAGGTGCCCGGAGTCATCGAAGACGGCAAGACACCCGCAACCTGCGTCGCGAGTGTATAAACCATTCTCGCGGTGACCGGGGTCCCTCCGCCCACCGCCGCGAACGTGATCGAGGTCCCGTTCAAGCTAGTGGGATAATTCGGCGCGGTTGCCGTCTGTATCGTCGCGGGACCGAGACCCGAGCCGAAGATGACGAAGACCGCGCCCGGCGCGAGCAACGGCTGATACCCGCTCGCATTCAGGATTCCATTACTGTATATAGTCGGCTGCGCGAAAGTGAGAGCAGTCGGCAAAATGAAGAGAAAGAGCAATGAAGTCTTCATAGAGTACCCTTAATTGTGGACGGTCAGAATCACGCTGCCAGAGCTGGAAAATCCGTCCTGCGTCGTGGCGATTAACGGCCAGTCGCCATTGGCAAGCGACTGAGGGACCTGAATCGCAACCTGATAAACTCCCGCCAGACCCGGCGTGAGCCCCACGCCGTAGACTGTGACCGGAACACCGTTAATGGTTACCGTAACGCTGTCGCTGGCAGAGTAAATCTGATCGCCGGGCGTCAACACTCCCGAAGGGACTGCCGGATTCGAGGCGCCAAAACCGGTGCCCCAGAGGATCAGGACATCGCCCGGCTTGGCTGGCGTTGTAGACAGACCCGGAATGCTTCCGTTTTTGGCGGCGTAGGTGTAGTCCGTTCGAGTGGCAATCACCTGGTTGCCACTGAGCTCGAAAAACGCCGGCGATTTCCCGGCAACTCCAACCGTCAGAGCCGCCGAGATCGCTCCGTTGTTATTCACTTGAACCGGGGCCGTACCGGCCGCCATCGGCGGCGCCAGCACATTGATCTGTGTCGGGCTGACATAGCTGATGTAGCCCGGCAACGAGGAAAACTTCACTGTGACACCGTTCAACGACGTTGGCAATTGGCCACCAATAATCGAGTCGTTCCACGTACTTGTGGCCGTCGACAGATTTGTCCCTTGAATCGTGATGTAGGTATTCGGCGCGATCGACTGGTTAGCCGAAAAACTCGCGCCATTCACGACTGCGCTGATTACAGGCGCAGACGAAGGAACCGTCGCGCTGAGCACGAGCGTCACCGGAATCGTGACTGTCGTCGTGTATCCAGGAGTCGTGGGCGTGAAGGTAAGAGTTCCGTTATATGTCCCCTGCGCGAGAGCCGCACCCGCGGGGCTAGTGTTGATTGAGATGCCGATGGTTTTCGGCGTGGCGCCTGAGGCGGCGCTGGTCGAAAGCCATGCGCCGCCCGACGCCGTCGTCGCCGACACCGTGAAGCTGATCGACGGACCTGTGGTGGACACAACCACGCTTTGGGGTTGAGGCGTGGCATTGTGGCCGGCCAGACTGGCGAAATATAACGACGCGACGCTCGCCGAAAGGCCCGGCGGCGTCGCTCCGAACGTGATCTTTCGGATCTCCGCGCCAGAAAAATCGGAAATATAGAGATTGCCGGCAGCGTCCAGCGCGAGGCCGCTGGGTTGGACCAAGGACTGGCTCGCTAGCCCGCCGTTGCCATTGTTGGCGCTTCCTCCCGACTGACCATTGCCGGCGATGGTGCTGATGTTCCCGGATGTATCGACTCTGCGGATACGATAATTGCCGTAGTCGGCGATGTATAAATTGCCCGCGTTGTCCACGGCGATGCCCTGGAGATTGTTGCCGAACTCCGCGTTGAGTGCGGACCCGCCATCGCCGCCAAAGCCGTACTTGCCGTTTCCCGCCACTGTGGTGATCTTTCCCGAACTGTCCACTTTCCGGATGCGCGGGCCATTCTGCGCATTCCCGGCTTCCGTAATATAGATGTTCCCCTGGCCATCCACGGCAACGCCTACGGGCACGCTCAGCGTGGCGTTTATGGCCGGACCGCCGTCGCCCGAGTAGTTCGCGACACCCGTGCCTGCCACGGTGGTGATGATTCCGGTCGTATCCACTTTTCGAATACGCTCGCCTACTGTATCGGCTATGTAAAGGTTGCCTTGGCTGTCCACTGCAAGGCCCGCCGCGGTTCCCAGCCCCGCACTGGTCGCTGGCCCTCCGTCGCCGCCGGGGATCGCCTGCGCGCCTGCGAAGGTGGTGATGACTCCCGATGCGTCTACCTTTCGCACCTTCGCGACGCCGAAGGCGGCGTCGGAAATGTAGAGATTGCCTGCTTTATCTATGGCCAGGCCGAAAAAACTGCCGCCGCCCCATCCCAGCCCGGCATTCGTGGCTGGTCCGCCGTCTCCGCCGGGCAAGAACACCATTTCGTTCCCGGCATATGCGTTGATTATCCCCGAGCTGTTCACTTGGCGGACCACGCGGTTAGCGTTGTCAGAAAAGTACAAGTTGCCGGCGCTGTCCAACGCGATCCCGGTGGGCATCGAGATCCAGGCGCTCAGGGCGGCACCACCATCGCCCTTGTAGCTCTGCACGCCGGTTCCCGCAACTGCGGAGATCACTTGGGCACGGGCCGGGATCAAGGCAGTAAGAAACAGAAAAACTTCGGCATAGTTTCGCATAGTCCCCCTTTTAGTCGCTGGTCAGCGCCAAGTCATAATCACCGGTCAGGGACTCGGCCACATTTGAGCCCGTGACGCCGGCCATCGGGACAGCGTGGCCGGGGTCAACGTTTCCTTGCACCTCACCCTGATCGGAGCCCGCGGAAAACGCTACCGTGAATTTGGCGCCGGTGATCATACTGCTCGACGGGGCAGTGATCCCGCTCAACTCGATAGCGACGGGCGTACCGCCGCTCGGCGGTTGGGGTGAGAAGAGGCTCGCCGTGATCGTATCTGCGCTTGCCGTCGCAGTTGCGATCGTCAGAGCGAACGTGATTGAAGCAAGAGAGACCATGCGATACCTGCTTGAAAACATTTCTACCTCTGTAAGTTGACTCACAAAAACGATCCATGACATCGTCGCGGAGCGGCGTGAACGGCGTTCTTAGAGCTGCCACGCCACATGGCGAGGCTCGATTGAGGCGACAGCGTCACTCTACTGCGCTTGTAACTTGTAACCGTCGTAAGCCTCCGCGAATCGGAACCCCGCCGCGTCCCGCTCGCGTAGGCGACCGTCAGAGTGGCACCGCCGATTTGACCAGGGGTCTTAGGCCCTCCTTCCGCGGTTTCTGTTGAAACCTAACTTCCTTACCAGAAATGGCGCAGACTCTGAGAAAATTGCTCGCGCGGAGTGGGCTGCAATGGATGACACGGAATGGGTGACGCGTTGCCCCCAATGGTCGCGTATGGTAGCATCTGCAACATGGAAACGGCGCCCGCGAACATTACCGAACTGCTCGCGGAATGGCGTCAGGGCGACGGGACCGCCTTCGAACAGCTCGCACCGGCTGTTTACGACCGCCTGCACGCCATCGCCGAATCTTATCTGCGCGGCGAACGTCCGACCCATACTTTGCAGGCAACGGCCCTGGTGAACGAACTTTTCCTGCGGCTGATGCGGAATTTGAACGTGCAGTATGACAGCCGCGAACATTTCTACGCGTTCGCTGCCAAGTTGATGCGACGCATTCTTGTGGATTACGCACGCCGCGATGCTTCGAAAAAGCGTGGCGAACACGCGGAGCGGGTCCTCCTCGCGCCCGAATTGGCGTGGGTGGATGCCGCATCGCCCGAGTTGCTCGACCTGGACCATGCGCTCGCCGAACTTGCGGAGCTGGATCCGGCCAAAGTGCGAACGCTCGAAATCCGCTTTTTCCTCGGCGCAACTTCAATGGAAACAGCCGAGTTGCTCGGTCAATCCCGTGCCCGGGTAGATCGGGACGTGAATTTTGCGCTCTCTTGGCTCCATCAACGCCTGCATGGCGCCAGCGCACGGGCAACCGGCGAGCAGCATTCCGCCGATTCGCGCCACTCCTAAAAGGGGTCCACGTGGCGGAAGCAAGCCGCTATCGGCAAGTGGAAGAGCTATTCCACGCGGCGCTGGACCAAGGGCGGGATTACCTGGAGGCTGCGTGCACTGGCGATCTCGCGTTGCGTGCCGAAGTTGACGCTTTGCTCGCCAGCTATCGTGCGTGGAGCGCGTCGCTTCCGCGCGTCTCTGAGCCGGTTTTGCCGCGGTTCGGGCCTTATCAATGCGACGAAATCCTGGGTTCCGGGGGCATGGGAACCGTGTATCGCGCGCACCGCGATGATGGCCAGTTTCGGCACGAGGTCGCCATCAAAGTTCTGCGTGGATCCCTGCGTTCGGAATGGTATCGCGAGCGTTTTCTATCCGAACGGCAAATTCTGGCGCGTTTGAACCATCCAAATATCGCGCGCCTGCTCGATGGCGGCATGACAGGCGAAGGGGAGCCGTACCTCGTCATGGAATTGATCGAGGGCGAGCCCCTCGATGCCTACTGCGACGCGCGCCGATTGCCGCCTGGGGATCGGCTGGCGCTGTTCGGCCAGGTGCTCGACGCCGTAGATTACGCCCATCGGAATCTGGTAGTTCACCGCGACCTGAAGCCTTCGAATATTTTGGTTACGAAAGAGGGGCGGCCGAAGCTGGTCGATTTCGGCACCTCCAAGCTGGTGGAAGCGGATGCGATGACCACCTCGCTGCACGCCGTGACGCCCGCCTACGCCAGCCCCGAACAACTGCGTGGAGAGTCGTCTGGCGTCGCGAGCGATGTTTTTTCTGCAGGCGTAATCCTCTATGAGCTGATAACAGGCGCCTCGCCCTACAGCGATTCGAAATCGATCACCAGCGCGCTGCGGCGGGCCTCGGGCGAAGTTACCGCAGCGGCCCCCGCGACCGCGGTGACTGCGGAAACAGCACAGCTTCGCAGTGTATCGTTGGACCGGGCGCGCAAGGAACTGGCGGGCGATCTGGCAGCGATCATGCTCAAGGCGCTGGAACCGGAACAGGCGCGGCGATATGCCACACCGCAAGCGCTCGCGGACGACCTGACGCGGTACCGCAAAGGCCGCCCTGTGCTGGCGAAGCCCGCCAGCCGCCTGTACCGCGCGGCAAAGTTCATGCGCCGGAATCGGGTCACGGTCGCTGTTGGAATGGTTTTCACGGTTGGCTTGGCTGCGGCGACGGCCGTTTCGCTGTATCAGGCCAACGTTGCTCGGCGCGAAGCCCGGCGGGCGGAGCAAATCAACACCTTCCTGAACGACATGTTGGGCGCGGCCGATCCGAGCTGGTACAACTCGCTCAAAAGCAAAGGGGCGTCGGTCCCTCTGCTCGATGTGGTCGATGAGATGCGCGATCGAATCGGTTCCTATTTCGGGAGCGACCCGGAAGTGGAGATTCGCTTGCGCCGTACCATCGGGCGTATGTATGCCGTGCTCTCGAAACACGCCGAGGCGCGCGCTCAGCTTCAGCTTGCGCTCCAAAAGCAACTTCTGGTAGCTCGGGCGGAGGATTCTTCCCTGGGTGTGCTGTACGTGGATTTGGCGGGGGTGGAGTACAGGAATCAGCAAGCCACCGAAGCCGAGCGCGACGCGGCGTCCGCAATCCGCATTTTGGAAAAGGCGCGGGGCCGCCAAAACCGAGAAGCCCTCATGAGTGCCTATAACTATCTCGGCGTTAGCCGCACCCAGAACGGCAAAACTTTCGCTGAGCAAGAGCAACCCATGCGGCGTGCGCTGGAACTCAGCCGCGAACTATATGGAAATGAAGGGCCGACGCTGGTGAGTCTAAGCGTGTTGGCAACAACGAACCTTAAGGCGGGACATTTTGACGAGGCCGAGAAGTACCTCGCCGAGGCGATCGCGATAGGAGATGCGCGGCCCGGTCCCAAAGGTTACGAACACGTGGCTTTGCTTCGCGACCGCGCCCGGCTCTGCCTGGAGCACAAGGACCTGGAGTGCGCCGCCCAGGGCTATCAGGCGGCACTGGATTTCATCCGCCCATTCGAGCATGGAAACGATTCCGTCTTTACCATCAATATTCGTGAATGGCTGGCGCTGACAAATGGGCTTCGCGGCAATTATGCGGAAGCAGAAAGGGAGTTTCAGGCGGCCGGGGTGCAGATCTCAGCCATAGGTGGGTCGAGCGCTGAATCCTATTTGGCAGGTCTCAACGAGCTGCGTGCACAGGTCTACATGGCCGCTGGAAAATTTGAGCTGGCCGAGCGCGAATTTCGAGGTTCCTTGGACTACTATCGCGAACATCGCCGGGACGGAGTTCAGAACGCGGTCCTCGCGAGCCGCCTCGGCGAATCCCTGGCGCGCCGAGGTAAGAATACCGAAGCCGGACCGCTTTTGCGCGATTCCTACCAGACGATCCTCAAAGCCATGGGCCCAGATCACATTTGGACTACGGATGCCCGAGCCCGCATGGACCTTCTGCGGTAGGCAGCTTTTGCCGCCTGTCGCGACTTGTCGCGCGCGGCTGGAGCGGCGCAGCAGGCCACGACTCAAAGTGGTTTCGAACTCGGCAGGATTCGAACTCTGACCCTTCGGTGAACGGGTCGGGAAAGGCGAAGTTTCGGAACAAGCCGCCGGCCGAACGACACGGGCCGGCAGCCTTCGCTCTGCCAGACTCTTCCATTCCGGCGGGAACTCCGGATCCAGCAGCTAGCCAAAGCCGCGCGGGCCGGAATGAACGCCGATATTCGTTGATCTGGCTTGGGCTTCGAGGCGCGCTCAGTCTGTCAAGAACCACGCCGGTGAACCGTTTCGATTGAACCAACCAGATGGGCGTGCCAAGCGAATCACATCTCCGCCAGTGCCCGAGGCACTAGGTAAATACTGATCGCGCCCTCGCCCACCGAGGAATAGCAGCCGATAGTTCTTCTCAATGCTCCCAGTGCGAACCGGGGCGGTCCGCTTCTGCCTAATAACATTTCCGTTTAGTTGCCGTTATATAGGCGACAGCGAGAATTTTGTTCTCGTTGCGGAGGTTTACGCAGCTACCCTAAGGCCGACCGCTCGCAGCAGCGCCTCCAGATCATCGCAGACGCGCTGATACA
>Ga0126381_100009933_pt1 | contig 10691 bp, 8 predicted proteins | sample PanSoiMetPlot_28_FD_96465 | JGI IMG/M metagenome (GOLD analysis project Ga0126381, IMG submission 96465) | Tropical forest soil microbial communities from Panama - MetaG Plot_28 | ecosystem: Environmental > Terrestrial > Soil > Tropical forest > Bulk soil | place: Panama | collected 2016-02-17
GACGTGGATGATCAGCCAGTCCGGAATGGGGTGGTTAAGGCCGTCGACGCCGACTGTGAGGTCTCGGGACCATTCTCCTGTATGAATCATTCCCGATATTTCGAAATCACGATCCTCGCGACGCTGCACGGCAATCATCGATCGATAGAATCCGGTGGCGGGTGCGACTCGTCTGATTTCCTGTTCGGCAAAAATTCTGGGTCTTGAAAATCGAAACAGACGGAATCCGATACGAGCGAAACCCTTGCCATCGCCATGGTCCAGCCCGAGCAAGGCAATCCGGCACTCTATAGGTCTCCCCTCCTCACGGAGCAGACTTGCCTGGTAGGCGATGCTCAGAAAACTAGAAAGGGTATCTTCCGAATCAACAGCGGGGTGCCTGCGATTTTCTGCGAGCCATGCAGACCAGAGCAGTTCCGCGAGTTGGCGTGGGTACGTATGAGACGTCAATTGCATTCCCGACTTGCTACAGCATCAGTTCACGCAATTGGACGATTCGTTTACCAAACAGATTCATGGTTTTTTCGATTGGCTCCGGCGACAGCATGTCCACTCCTGCAGTTCTGAGAGTATCAATAGGAAATTGACGACCCCCGCCTTTCATGAATGCGAGGTAATCCTCCAATTCGCTTGGACCACCATGGAGAACGCGATCGGCCAGGCTTATGGCCGCAGAAATGCCCGTCGCATATTTGTAAACGTAGAACGCCGAGTAAAAATGAGGAATTCTGAGGCATTCAAGTTCGAGTTGTTCATCGATAGCAAAGCGCGGACCAAAGTAGGTTTCCAGAAGGCTTCGATAGACTCTTTTGAATGTTTCCAGCGTTAGAGCGCCGTCGCTTTCCTCGATTGCATGCACCTCTTTTTCGAATTCCGCAAACATCGTCTGACGAAAAAGAGTTTGGCGGATATCCTCGATCTGGCGGTCGATGAGATAGGCACGCATTTGTGCATTGTCCGCTTGTTCGATCAGGTAGTTCGTCAGAAGTTCTTCGTTGAAAGTCGATGCGACCTCGGCAAGAAAAATAGGATAACCGTAATCCTGAAAGGTTTGATACTTCTGCGCGAACCAGCTGTGCATGGAATGGCCGGCTTCGTGGGCGAGGGTGAAAACGTCAGAGAAAACGTCCGCCTTGTAATTCATCAGGATATAAGGTGGGTTGCCATAGCTGGAAGAAGAAAAAGCGCCGCTCCTTTTGCCTTTCGTTTCGTAACGGTCTACCCATCGGGATTTCAAGCCGTGGCCGAGTACATCGAGATATTCCTCGCCGAGAGGCTTCAACGCTTTCAGGAGAATGTCGATAGCGTCATCGAAGGGCGTATTTTTCTGAACAACTGGCACCATCAGAACAAAAGTGTCGTACTGGTGAATTTCGTCTAGCTCGAGGATCTCCTTTCGGAGTCGATAATAATCATGAAGAAGGGGGAGATTTTTGCGAACCGTCGCGACGAGGTTGTCGTAAACTTGCACGGGTACGTTGTCGCCGAACAGAGAGGCTTCGCGCGCTGAGGGATAGTTTCGGACCTTCGCCGAAAAGCAGTCGGCTCGGATCGACAAAGAAAGAGCTGAGGCGAGGGTGTATTTATGATCATCGAACTCCCCGTAGAATTGTTGAAAAGCTCTTCGGCGCAGATTGCGGTCCTTTTTATGCATGAACGATAGGTATGCACTTTGCGAGAGCGCTCGTTCCTGACCCTCTTCCATTAGCGAGCCAAACTTCATGTCAACGTTCGTCAGCTGAGAAAAGGTATCGGAGTGACCTCGGATGATCGGCGCTCCAAGGGTCAACAATCGTTCTTCCCGCTCCGAGAGTGTGTGCGGCTTGTAGCGACGAAGCTTGACTAGTGCAGTTTTCCAATCGGCCAACATCGGATCGTCCAAAAAGATTTGGAATTTCTCATCCGGGATCTGCTGGATTTCGGGATTGATGTAAGAGCTCGTCTCCCGGACCTTGGTTAGGAGATTGGTGAGTTCGGCGCGGCGCGAGATATGGTCGTTGTTCGAACTATCTTCGGCGTATTTCAAAGAGGAATAGTGGCCGAGCCGTTCTGCGATCTGGTCGAGCGACTTCTCGCATTCAAGGCATTCAAACAGTGTCTTCGGGGATTCATCAAGGTGCGTTTTATACTGGGCGATCTTGGGATAGAGATCCTTAAGTCTGGCAAAGCTGTTGCGGTACTCTTCTTCCGTTAGAAACAGCTTTGTCAGATCCCATGTATCGGACTCGGGAATCTCGGAACGAGTTGGGATCGTAGAAGACATAAAAATATTTCAGGCTCTGGGATGCGCTGCATCGTACGCTTTTTTCAGACGTTCGGCAGTAACGTGGGTGTATATTTGCGTCGTTGAGAGGTTCGCATGGCCAAGCAGCGTTTGAACGCTCCGCAGGTCTGCCCCGTTATCCAGCAGATGCGTTGCGAAACTATGGCGCAGCTTGTGCGGGCTTGCACGTAACTGGATGGATGTCTGACCAAGATATTTCCTTAGGAGGAGCCAGACAGAACGAGCCGATATCCGTTTTCGAAGTTTGCTGATGAAGAGAGGCCCCGCTTGAATCTCGGCTTCGTGCCTATAGCGCTGAATCGCCTGTAACGCAATTTCGCCGACCGGAACGATCCGCTCCTTTTTACCCTTGCCGAGGACACGGACCGTTTCGCTGAAAGGATCGACGTCAGCGACATTCAAAGCAACAAGCTCACTCAATCGAAGACCGCTACTGTAGAAAAGTTCCATGATGGCGGCGTCACGTGTGGGAGCCCATAGAGGCGCCTGGTTTTCCCGTGCGATTCTCTTTGGAGTCGTAAGCAGTTCGTCTACCTGATCGACCGAAAGAACGATTGGAAGTTTTTTCTCGGTTTTCGGCAGTTGCACGGCCTTCAGAGGATTTTCGGCCAGCTCTGCCCGTTCAACGAGGTACTTGTAAAAACTACGAAGTGCCGCGAACCGCAGCCGGACATAAGATCTTGCCATTCCTCTTTTCATGCACTCCAGCAGGAAGGCACGAAATTGTTTCGCGGTACATCGCACCCAAGAAAAATTTGGTCCGGCGAACAGCTTGAATTGGTCTAACGCGTGTTTATAAGCGACGACTGTTCGGGGAGAAGAATTTCGCTCGATCTCAAGATAGTCTATAAATCGTTCAAGGAGTTGATCCTTTCTTGGGTGCGACATTCGCGATGACTGTACAGGAAACGATTTGGAAGTCCACGGCGTGCAAAATATCTCGCAGCCATTGCGAGCCCAATGAAGGTAGGGCAGGATCTCCGAGCCGGCCTAATCAATCGTCCTCGTGCTCGTCCTCGTCCTCGAGCGGCTCAGTTATGCCTGCGCACTCTCGCGCACCCGGTATTGGCGGGGACCAAAACGCTCGACCAGTTTGGTAAGCATGGCCACAATACGTACCAAGATTTCTTTGCCGGGTTGAATTCGTTCCAATAATTTTTCCCACCGATTCGATTCGAGGACGAGGACGACGACGAGCACGAGGACGAACCTTTGGTTGCGACTTCGCCGCGCTAGGCCCCATGGACCGAAATGCACGCTAACAGTTGATTGAGTGAGACTTTCTGCTCCTGCTCTTCGGCCAGCAATTCGATCAAGAGATCCTGAGTGACGAAGTCGAAGTCTTCTGTGATTTGAATCATGGCCTGATAGTGAGCGATCGCTGCGTTTGTCGCCGTTAGCGCTCCGCGGATGACGGTTGCTGAGTCGCGGTTGTCGATGGGTGGCTGGAGATAATTTTGATCCCGAGGAAGTTCTAGCGATCCTGGAACGCGATCGCCGAGAATTTTGATGCGCCTCGCCAAGCGACGAGCGTGCTGGAGTTCACTGAAGGCGGCATTCTCCAGCACCTTTTTGACCTTGTCAGCAGGGGGGCCTTCCAGGTGGATGGAATTGGCCAAATAATTTTGAACAGACTCCAACTCCATCGCATAGGATTTCTTCAATCCGTTTACAACATCTCGCACCTTGTCCATCACGAATGGCCGGAATTCGTGAAACGCAGGTTAGCGTCGTGCTCCCATAGGATTAGTCAAATATTCCGGTTGCGGTGTCGATCCGACATCTCCGTAGCGAGTCGTCCCTCTCTGCAGATAGAGAGTCGCCGACCTCGTTTCGACGGAATCGGGGGAGACAGCGACGATCGGAATTTCGAACTGATTATCGGGTAGCTTGAAATGATAGCGGAAGGTGCCATCGGGCTGAAGCTGGATTGGCCGGCCGTCAATCGTCACCTTTGCTTGCGGATGCGTGCCGCCGTAAAAGATCACCTCCGCATTCACATGCATGAAAAATTCCCTTTCAGGATAACCAAAGGGCTGGGCACTCCAACTCGCTCCAATCCCACTGAACAGGCTGCTCTCGGAGACCAATTCATTCCAGCTTGACGGACCAAATTCCAGACCACTCCAGCTCGCGAGATTCCAACTGGATAGCTGCTCTGAGCTCAGAGAGTACGAACTGAGAGAATAGGAGCTCAGCGAACCGAACGCCTGCTCCCAACTGGAGGTGATTTCCCCAAGGCCCGCCTGCCAACTCGCCAGCGTCTCGCTCCCCAGACCATACATTTCACTGCTAAGACCATAAGAACTCAGCTCTGCCTGCCACTTTTCAAAAATCTCGCTTACCCCTGCCTGCCAGCTTGCCAGAGTTTCACTGCTTAGCCCGTACGAAGTGATTGTCGTTTCCCAGCTGGAAGTAATTTCGCTGAGACCAGCTTGCCAGCTGCTCACCACTTCGCTGCTCAAGCCGAGTGAGGTGACTGCTTGTTCCCATTTGGAAATGATCTCCCGGATCCCCATTTGCCAACTTGCGAGAATCTCGCTTCCGCCGGCCAGAAATTGAGAAGAAACCGCCTGCTCCCAACTGGATGTGATCTCGCCGAGGCCCGCCTGCCAGCTTGCCAGAGTTTCACTGCTCAAAGCGTAGGTCTCGCTGCTGAGTCCATAAGAACTCAGCTCCGCCTGCCACTTTTCAAAAATCTCGGTTACACCTGCCTGCCAACTCGCAAGCGTCTCACTGCTCAGCCCGTAGGAACTGATTGTCGTTTCCCAACTTGAAGTAATCTCCTGGAGACCAGCCTGCCAGCTACTCATCACTTCGCTGCTCAGGCCAAGCGAGGTTACCGCCTGTTCCCATTTTGAAATCATCTCACGAATACCCTGTTGCCAGCTTGCAAAGGCTTCGCTCCCGCCTGCCAGAAATTGGGAAGAAAGCGCGCTTAGTTCCGATGAGAGGCCCCCAAGACGCGACGACAGCCCACCGAGTTCCGAGCTTCCAAAACTGCTGACACCGCCACTGGATAGCTCGTGGCGGACTACGGCGCCAAGCGCGCCACTGAAAAGGCTGGTTTCCCCAGGCGCCAGGACTGAAGCGAGACGCCCCTTCGCAAGCAGTTCACTCGCTGATTCGGAGTCCAGCTTTCCATGCAATTCCGAGTGAAGAAACTCCAGCATTTCGCTGGAACTCATTGAAACCAGCCGATCGAGAAGATCCTTACCCAGCAGAGTTTCCAGAACCTTGATCTGTTCGAAGCCCCAGCTTGATCCGCTGGACGCCCCGGCCATCGCGTGCTCCTGCAGTCGCGCAAGAGCTTCCGTGAGGTTTTTCCCCTCAGCGTGCGCGCTCGCCATGACGTCTAGCAGGAAGTTGAAACTCAGATGAAACGGCACTGTCGCAAACTGGGTGTCCCAATTTGGACTGATCGATTCCGGGGGGGTGCGCGTCGGCCCTGCGGTACCGACGGTCGTCCAAGTACCTTTCTCATCGCGGTAGCCAAACGCGACGGTATATTCGGCGTCGGATGACTGCACAGGGATGTACCAGTTTCTTGCAATCTCGTTGATTTCGACCTCCGCCTCGTGATTGCCGTTGCAATCGACATCCAAATAAAGCTTTCGCGTGGCGGGAAACTTGGAGTAGTCGAAATCCCAATAGGTGAATAGCCAGTGAGGGTCGCGCGCAATCGCGAACATCTGGCCGTAGCCAGACGGCAACTCACCGAGCTCCTCGAACTTCAGCTTGTCTGGGGGCTCTACGGGAGCCTGGCCTTTTGCTCCCTGTTCCTTCTGTTCCGAGGGCACGGTGTCAGATGCCCCTCTTCCACTGCTCATATTTTCACCGGACTTTATGCTCATGTTTCAAACCTCAGGCGCGCGCCGGGGGCCTCGCACCGCCAAATGGTGGGCAAATTCCAAGGAAAAGCAAATTGAATTTAAACAACCTCAGAAAGTGCCCTCAAAATGGACCTGCGGAGGCACTTATATTCAGTGTAGTGCACCGTTGCGAACATAACAAGCGATCCGATCAAAACATCTCGATGGCCTTGTGCAAGATGCGGGTAATCGCATGCTTGCGAAACCCAACGATTCATGGAAGTGTTCGGGTGAACATCCATGCCCCAGTTAACTGCCCGACAGGAGGAAGTCCTCAATTTTATTCGAAAACAACAACAGAAAACCGGTTACCCGCCGTCCAGCCGAGAAATCCAGAGCTTTTTTGGCTTCCATAGTCAAACCGCTGCGATGAATCATCTCCGGGCCCTCGAAAAGAAAGGGGTCATCCGGAGAACGCCCGGAAAAGCGCGTTCCGCTGTGGATCCGAGTCTCCGCTTTCTCCGCGGGTTCAAGCCCATCCGACTGCTCGGTGAAATTCCTGCCGGTTTGCCGGTTGAGAGTGCCGAACTGGACGAATTCAGTCTGGGTATTGACCTGGCGGTTTTTGGCATCAGGAATTTGGCCGAGGTTTTTGCATTGAAAGTGCGGGGTGAATCAATGAACGGTGCCCAAATTGCCGATGGCGACACCATCATTCTTCAGAAGCGCCTGCCAAAGAATGGAGACATTGTCGCGGCGCTTATCGATGGTGAGACAACGCTGAAACGTTATCTCGTCGAAGCGGGTCAGCCTTTTCTGAAGGCCGAAAACCCGGCGTACCCGAACCTGATTCCTGCCACAGAACTCACCGTTCAAGGGGTGATGATCGGGCTTTTGAGGCGAGTTTCCTAGTGCCTCCTACTTATGACTCGATGCACCAGTTTGCGATTTGACTTGATTAAGGGCGTATTGGCATCGTCGAAACCCCTATGAGAATTTTTCTGGCACTGCTTGTGATCAGCATGGCAGGCAGCGTGGCTGCTGAACAACAGGACGTCTTCGGTTATCGCGATGTTGTAGCGAAAGCCGAAGCTCTCTCAAAACAACCTTTTGCGGTGCAGATGCAGGATATCTCTTCGGATTTGCAGAATCTTGACTATGACCTCTACCGTCGCATCCGCTTTCTTCCCGAGAAATCCGTATGGAAGAACTTACCGTACCGGCTCGGTTTTTTTCACCCGGGATACTATTACAAGAGACGCGTGATTTTTCACGCAATCGAGAAAGATCGCCTCAGAGATATTCCGTTTTCTCCAGACTATTTCTACTACGATAAGCCGATTCGTTTTACCGGCCACGAGGCTTTTGTTGGATTTAAGGCGTTTGTTCCTTCGGCGCAGCCTGGGCTTCAGGATGAGTTTATGTCTTTTCTGGGGGCCAGCTACTTCCGGGCAATCGCGAAAGGTCTTCATTGGGGCCTTTCGTCGCGCGGGCTTGGCGTCAACACGGGAATTAACGGGCCGGAGGAGTTTCCAGATTTTCGCGAGTTCTGGATGCGCGAACCGAACCCCGCGGATGACTTCATTGAATTCTATGCGCTGTTGGACAGTGAAAGCGTGACGGGAGGGTACGAGTTCGTTGTGCGCTACGGTACGGTGACGACCTTCGATATCAAAGCGACCCTCTTTTTCCGCAAAAAACCTGAGGTGCTGGTACTGGCTCCTTTGACCAGCATGTTTTATTTTGGCAATAATACGGTTAGTAAGCCGACTCTGAAACCCGACTATCAACCTACCGGGAAGACAGAGTTTTCGATGAACAAGACAGATTTTAAGCGGCGCGAATTTCGGCCGCAAGTCCATGATTCAGATGGACTGTTGCTTGATACCGTCTCAGGGGAAAAGCTTTGGGCGCCCTTGGACAATCCGAAATCTGTAAGCGTTCGCCGGTTTTCGAATGTCGTTTCGTACTCATTGCTTCAGCGCGATCGCAATGTGAGCGATTATTTAGACCGCGAAGCGGATTATCATCTGCGCCCAAGCGTTACCGTGACGCCCAAGAGCGACTTCGGCCCCGGCTTCGTGCGGCTTCTCGAAATTCCCAGCAGCGACGAGTATAGCGATAACGTCGTTGCCGGTTGGGAATTGCAGAACCCGCCAGGCCCGGGCGGAAGCTTCGAGTATGCTTATCAGATAAAATGGCGGGGCGATGAGCCGGATACGAATCAGTTCAGAGTGCTGTCAACGACGGTTCGTCCAAGTCCTGGTTCAAATGAAACTCGCTTCGCGATCGAATATGGAAAGCCGGAGAATGGCGAGACTATCCCCGTTGCCGAACTCAGGCCTTATATCGTGACTGGAGAAGGTCCACAGGTAAAGGATGTGCAGTTTACGCCGACAGATCGCGGCTGGCTGGTTGGGTTTACGGTCTTTAATCCGAATACGACTCAATCGATGGATATAAGCTGTGTCTTGCTGCGACGTGATACGTTTTGCTCCGAAAAATGGCAATATCTCCTGAATATATAGCACTCCTTCGTGTCGGGATTCGATCTTCCCCTGAGTGGAGGGAGGCGTGGGATCGGATCAATGATTACCTTGATGCACTCAAGACGCCCGATAATACTGATCGGGAGCTGATCCTTCTGGCAAGTTTCGAGCGTGCCATCGCCAGAAAGCGCGGAGAACCGTTTACGCCGGCCACTGAGCTTGCTTTTGAAGAAACCCAAAAGACGCTTGACAGTTCACTGGGCCACTTGATCCACGGCGAAGTTCCAGGTACCCGGCGTTCGGTTGAGGAGCGGGTGAGGCTCTATTTAACGGAGAACGTCGATGGGAATCTTCTTGGCCGCGAGGATGAATTGTCGGACGAGCTTTTGCAGGCGCTCCGCGAAGTGAAATTACAAGCGGCGCCAAGCTTGCAGGTGGCCAGTATCAAGCAACGCCCCTTGGAGTTCACCCCCGCAGGGAAGGGGATTATTGGCTTGGCAAAGAGATTGTCCCCAATTGGCGCGAGTAGAATCATCGTTTGGCTTATCGGTCTCGCGATACTCGGATTCCTTATTTTCAGCAGCCTTTACAAGTAGGCAAGATTCGGCGACCGTTTATTCCCGCATACGAACAGGAAGCCCACGAATTTGGATTAAACAAAATGGCATGGCTGACCGTCAGATTATAGCGCGGGTACTATGAGCGGAAGCAATAGGTCGGGGAAAATTGTCGGGCTGATTGGTTCATCAGCGTTTGAAGAAGCCTTTCAGGCAGAGGTTCGGAATAGGCGTTGGGCGGTTGCTCTCGTAACCTTCGGCATTTCCCTCATCGGTCTGTGGCTGTTGTGCGACGTTATGGGTGCTGGGGGGTGGACGACTCTCAAAGGTGTCGAATTGGTGTTGTTCGGCCTCTTGTTTACGTCCCTTTCATTCGGCTTCAGCCAAGCGTTCCTCGGCTTTCTCGTACTGGCAGAAGGAAATGAACCCCTCAAAATCACGAATACGCTCGACGAAGAGACTCCTTTAGCCTCGACGGCCATTGTCATGCCGGTCTACAACGAGGATGCCGAGACCGTTTTTGGCAATATCCGTTCCTTATATGATTCTCTTCAAGAGCGAGGTGAACTGGATTCTTTCGATTTCTACATTCTCAGCGATTCAACAGATCCGTCGAAGGCTGTCGAAGAGGAGCTCGGATGGGCCGATATCTGCCGACAGACCAACGGCTTTGGCAAAATACATTACCGCCGCCGCAAACTTCCCGTGAATCGCAAGAGCGGGAATATTGCAGATTTTTGTCGGCGCTGGGGGCATCGGCATCGGTATATGGTTGTCCTGGACGCGGACAGCATTATGGCTGGTCGCGCGGTCTCGTCGCTGGTCCGGTTGATGGAAGTCAACCCTCGGGCCGGGATCATTCAGACGATGCCGCGACTCGTCAAGGCTGAGACGGTTTTTGGTAGAATCCAGCAATTTGCCTCTCGGCTTTACAGCCCGATATTCGCTGCGGGTTTGAATTTCTGGCAGCAGGAAGGAGGAAATTATTGGGGGCACAACGCTATTATTCGGGTGTCGCCGTTTCTAGCCAGTTGCGGCTTGCCTGGTTTGCCCGGCAAAGAGCCGCTTGGAGGGAAGGTCCTAAGTCATGATTTCGTCGAAGCGGCTTTGATGCGCAATGCTGGATGGCATGTTTGGTTTGCGTATGATCTCGAAGGAAGTTACGAAGGATTGCCTCCCAATTTGACGGAATATGTGAAACGGGATCGTCGATGGTGCCAGGGCAATCTCCAGCATATGTGGTTCTTGCTGGCGCAGCATATCCGCCCGATCAGTCGAATTCATCTGGTTCAAGGAATTCTGGCGTATGTTTCGGCGCCTCTTCTTGTTTTGTTTGTGCTCACGGGCGCGTTGCAAGCTGGATTGGATAACTTGACTGGGAGACTCGGCATGTTTCCGTCGGCGTCTGCAGGGGTGCTCTTTCTCATGACGCTGACCCTCTTGTTTGGGCCAAAAGTGCTCAGCCTGCTTCACCTCTTTTCGAGACCGCGGGAGCTTGAGGCTTTTGGGGGGCCGATCCGTGTCATCATCGGCGCAGTGCTTGAAACCC
>Ga0126381_100009934_pt1 | contig 10691 bp, 8 predicted proteins | sample PanSoiMetPlot_28_FD_96465 | JGI IMG/M metagenome (GOLD analysis project Ga0126381, IMG submission 96465) | Tropical forest soil microbial communities from Panama - MetaG Plot_28 | ecosystem: Environmental > Terrestrial > Soil > Tropical forest > Bulk soil | place: Panama | collected 2016-02-17
GACAGAGCACCCAGGCGACCTGGCGCGGCGGGTCGCCCACCGTCGCAAGGAGCTCGGCAAGAGCATCGAAGAGGTGGCCACCAAGGCGGGCATCGATCCTGGCTACCTGAAGTACTTCGAGGAGAACGCCGGCGCACGGCTGAGCGGAGGAGCGGTGATGCTGCTCGCCCTGGCCTTTCTGTTTGCGATGCCGCAGTTCACGTTCTTCATGCTGGCGACGGCTTATGTCGCCTCCGGACCATACCTGCTGCTCCGCGGCGAGCGCTCCCAGGCATTGGCGCCGGTACTCGGACCGGCGGCGCAGAGCACGGCGTCCGGCCCCGGCCACGCGCGCAAACCGCGTGCGCATTCGCCCGGCACCGGCGATCTTTCGGAAAGCGAGCAGCCTCAGCAGGGACGTTGAGCCGGCTTGACTGTCCTCCAATGGGGCACCTAGAATATTGGCGATGTCGCTTCGTCTGAACCTGCTGCTCGGACTGCTGCTTAGCCTGGGCCTTATTGAGGCCCTCGCCGGGAGCGTCGTGGTGCAGGCTTAGGAAGCATCCAGAAAGCTGAACCGAACGCCCCGGAGGGTCAAAAGGCCGCCCGGGGCGTTTTCTTTTCCTGAGCAGGCCTTCAGGCCAGAGAGGGGGCGCGTAACGCGAGGAGAAAGCAATGCCGATGGCCAAGACGGTAAACGATGCCCAGGATATTCTGCCCGATGCCAACTACGTCCGTATCTTCGATACTACGCTGCGCGATGGCGAACAATCGCCGGGCTGCACGATGAATGTCGAAGAGAAACTGGCAATCGCACGTCAGCTCGAGCGCCTCGGCGTGGACATTATCGAGGCCGGCTTCGCCGCATCTTCACCCGGCGACTTCGAATCGGTTCATCGCATCGCCGACGTGGTTACCCAGCCGACGGTGGTCAGTCTTTCGCGCACGCGCGAAGAAGACGTTGACGCGGCGCTGCGCGCCGTAGATAAGGCGCGCAATCCCGGCATCCATATCTTCATCGCTACTTCCGACATCCACCTCAAATACAAGCTCAACATGACCCGCGAGGACGTGCTGGACGCGGCGACCTGGGCGGTGGCGCGCGCCAGGCAGCATCTGGATTACATCGAGTTCTCGTGCGAAGACGCTTCGCGCTCGGACTGGGATTACATGGCAAAGATTTGCGCCGAGGTAATCCGCCGCGGCGCCCGCATCATCAACCTGCCCGATACGACCGGCCATGCGATTCCGGAAGAGTTCGGCGAGATGTTCGCGTACATGCGCCGCAACGTCGAAGGCGCTGACCGCGTCGTCTGGAGCGCTCACTGTCATAACGACCTCGGCCTTGCCGTTGCCAATTCGCTCGCCGCAATCAAGAACGGCGCGCGCCAGGTCGAATGCACCATCAACGGCATCGGCGAACGCGCCGGCAACACCTCGATGGAAGAGGTGGTGATGGCGCTGCGGACGCGCCAGGACCTGATGAGCGTGCGGACCGGGATCGATACGCGCCAAATCTACCCGGCCTCGCGCCTGCTGGCGCAGATCATCGGCCAGCCGGTGCCTCCCAACAAGCCGATCGTGGGCGACAATGCGTTCGCGCATGAGGCCGGGATCCATCAAGACGGCGTGCTCAAGTACAAGCTCACCTACGAGATCATGAAACCCGAGGACATCGGCATCCCGTCGAACAAGCTGGTGCTCGGCAAACATTCGGGACGCCACGCCTTCACCAAGCGGCTGGAAGACCTCGGAGTGGATGCGGCGCTGATCGACGTCAACAAGGCCTTCGCCGCGTTCAAAGTGCTCTGCGACAAGAAGAAGATCGTTTACGACGACGACATCCTCGCCCTGGTCAACGAGGAAGCGCGGCGGGTGGCCGATCATTTCGAATTGATCGACGTCCGCGTTAGCTCTTCCGCCAAAACCACGCCGCATGCCGAGGTGACCATGCGTGTCGGCGGCGGCGAAGAACGCATCGCCGAGGCTTCGGGCGATGGAATGGTGGACGCGTGTTATAAGGCGATTTACAAGCTCGCCGGCATGCAACCCGCCCTCGAGCGCTACTCGGTCAAGGCGATTACCGGCGGCACCGACGCACTCGGCGAAGTAAGCTGCCTGGTGCGGTCCGACGGGATGACGGTTGCCGGCCAGGGCGCACACAGCGATATCGTGTTGGCTAGCGCGCTCGCATTGGTCAATGCGCTTAACCGGCTTAAGGGCCGCGAGAACTCGCCCGTGCTGCGCTCGGCCGAGGGGATGTAACGGGAGATTTCGCACCAGCCGCTCGATTCGCATCGGCCATCATTAACGGGACTTGCCGAGCGAATCACGTTGGGCTAATTGCTATGGGCGTCGGGCAGGACCGCATTGGCGGCCTCGCCCGGCGAGAGGTAACAAACGGGTAAGCGCAAGGTTCACGGTTCTTCTGACGAATTGATGGCGCTCTGAATATCTCGATCCTGGCACAAACAAGCGGCGCTTAAGGTAAACATCCGCCTGCAAACCTATACGCTGCCTCCATTCCGCGCTGGCATTTCTCAAAGTCATAAATGGCCAACAAGATTCTGGTTCTCAAGGGTGACGGGGTCGGTCCCGAAGTCGTCGGCGAGGCACTGCAGGTGCTCAAGATTGTCGCGCGCAACGCCGCGCTCGATCTCGAGTTCAAGGAAGGCACCGCCGGCGGCCACGCAATCGATCAGTTCGGTTCCCCGCTTCCCGACGAGGTACTGAAGCAGGCGCATGATGCCGACGCGATCCTGTTCGGCGCGGTCGGCGGCCCCAAGTGGGATAATCCCAAAGCCGACAAACGTCCGGAGCAGGCACTGCTCACGTTGCGCAAGGAACTGGGCTTGTTCGCCAACGTCCGCCCGGTCAAGGCGGTCAAGGAACTGATGGCGGCTTCGCCGCTGCGCCCGGAAATAATCAACGGCGTCGATCTCGTGGTCATTCGCGAACTCACCGGCGGGATTTACTATGGCAAGCCTTCGGAACGGCGCAACCATGGCGACGAGCGGGGCGCGGTCGATACCTGCGTTTATTCCCAAGAGGAAATCGTGCGCGTGCTGCGCTACGGTTTTGAGTTGGCGCGCGAGCGCCGCAAGCGCCTGACCTCGGTGGACAAGGCCAACATTCTCGCGACTTCGCGTCTGTGGCGCGAGATCGCCTGCGAGCTTGCCACTGAATACAAGGATGTCACGTTCGACAACCAGCTCGTCGATTCGATGGCAATGCATCTGATTCGCCGCCCGCGCGATTTCGACGTGATCGTCACGGAAAACATGTTCGGCGATATCCTGACCGACGAGGCGTCAGTGCTGGCCGGCTCAATGGGGCTGTTGCCGTCGGCGTCGCTCGGCGATGAGCTGAACAGCGCCGGATGCCGCGTCGGGCTGTTCGAACCGATCCATGGAAGCGCGCCGGACATCGCCGGCCGCGACGAAGCCAATCCGCTGGCCGCGATTCTCTCGGCGGCGATGCTGCTGGAACATTCGCTCGGCATGCGCGCCGAGGCCGAGCAGATAGAGCAGGCGGTCGAGGGCATTTTGCGCGAAGGCTACCGCACGCGCGACCTCGGCGGCGGCGCGGGCACCAAGATAGTGGGATGCAAGGCGATGGGTCGGCTGGTGCGCGAGAAACTCGAGAGCGTGGAGACCTGAGATGGCCGCGGCGGCCGGCCGCGAACTCAGGATCGCCGTCGTCGGCGCGACTGGCGCGGTCGGCGAACAAGTCGTCGAGCTGATCGACGCGCGCGCCCTGCCCTGCGCAGAGCTGGCGCTATTCGCCAGCGAGCGCGGCGCGACCCAGACCGTGGAAGCGCAAGGCGAGGCCCTGGCCGTGGCCGAGCTTCACAATCCGAACGAACTTTCCCGCTTCGATATCGCCTTCCTGGCGGTGACACGAAGCTGGGCCGCCGAAATCGTGCATGCGCGGCCGGGACCTATGCTGGTAGATTTCAGCGCTGCGCTTAGAGCGCCTGGGGAGATTCCGGCTGTTTTGTTCGGAGCTCCCGGCTTCACGCCCGCCGAGCGCATCCAGGAAATCGCGGCCAGCGAGCGGTTGATCGCGATCGCGCATCCCGCAGCTCATGCGCTGGCTTCAGTTATTAGTGCCGCTGGCGCGCGGGATCGCGTGGTGTGCGCGACGGTGATGCTGGGCGCGAGCGCTGAAGGCCGCGACAGCGTCGAACAGGCCGCCAGGGAGGCGCGCGAACTCCTGAGCGGAACGCATAATCTCGAAGAAGACGAAATCCAGCGCGCCTTCAATGCTTATCCTGCGGATCCGGAAATGGGGCTTGCGGCCGCGCTCGCAGGCCAGTGCGCGGTGCTGCTCAGCGCCGCGCCTCGCATCCTGATCAACGTAGTTCATGTTCCGGTACTGCACGGCTCTGCACTATCGATTCTCATACCCGAGTTTACGGACCTGCCAAATCTCAGGGACCGGCTCCGTGCCGCGCCGGGCCTGCTATTGGCCGAGGGCGAAGAAGGTGCTGCCGGCGTAATCGACGCGATCGGGCAGGAAGCGATACTGGTGGAACCAGCCGCGCAAGCTGCGGGCGTTTCGGTGTGGTGCGCATTCGACGGTGCGCGCCTGGCGGCACTCGATGCCGTTTGGGTGGCGGAAAAACTCGCCGCCGTCTCCTCCCCCGGCAGCGCTTAAACGCGGACCATGCAGGTCAAGCTCAAGCTCGAGTACGACGGAACGAATTATTCGGGCTGGCAACTGCAGGAGGGTCAGGATTCGATCCAGGGTCGGCTTGAGGCCGCGCTCTCGCGTATCTTCGGCGCGCCAGTACGCGTACGCGCCGCGGGACGCACCGATGCCGGCGTTCATGCGCGCGGCCAGGTAGCCGCCGCGCATCTGCCGCGGCAATTTGACGCTCGTGAACTTGCGCGCGCGCTCAACGCGATGCTGCCTGACGACATCGCAGTTCTCGAAGCTGCCGAGGTCGATGAGCAGTTCGATCCGCGGCGTGACGCACGTCTGCGTATCTACGAGTACCGCGTGCTCAACCGTGCGCTGCGGTCAGTTTTTGCTCGCAACTCGGCATGGCTGGCGCGCGAGCCACTCGATGTTGATGCGATGAATGCCGCGGCGGCTGAGTTCGTTGGTGAGCACGATTTCGCCGCTTTCCGTTCACTCGGCTCCGAGGAAAAGACCACGGTCCGGCACATCGCAGTCAGCCAGTGGCATCGCGAACGGGAGCAGGATACTCAGTGTCTCGTTTACCGTGTCGAGGCCAGCGCGTTTTTGCGGCACATGGTGCGCACGATGGTCGCGGCGATGGTCGAGGTCGGGCGCGGCAAGCCCGCCGGCAAACCGCCGGCAATGACGATCTCCGTGTTATTGGCGAGCCGCGACCGCGCACTTGCGCCGGCGCCGGCTCCTGCGGCGGGTCTCTACCTGGTCGATGTGCTCTACTAGCCATCTCCGCAAACCCGCACGGGAACGGAGCGCGCAAACGGCGTGACAAAAAAGTGCCTCTCCCCCAACGGCTCCGAGCAGGGGCTGTTGAAAAATCGCTTCGATTCTTAAGAAACACGCGCGTTTTTTGCCCGTCCCTGCTTGCAAATCACATGGCGCTCGTTCACGCTCTCCATGCGATCACTCGCACAAGGAGGAGGATGATGACGCAGTCGCAGGTAGCGGCGCATCTCGCCGACAAAGCCGGGATTTCCAAGAAGGACGCCAAGGTTACCCTCGAGGAGCTCACCGCACTCGTAGTCCGCGAGCTGAAAAAAGAGGGCTCTTTGCGCCTTGCGGGACTCGGAATTTTTCGCAAGCGCAAGAGCAAGGCGCGGATGGGGCGTAATCCGGCCACCGGTGAGGCGATCAAAATTCCGGCACGCACGCGCCTGCGTTTCACGCCTGCCAAGTCGCTCAAGGATTCCGTGCTCGGCGCACGCTAGGATACGGCGAAAAATCTCGAGGGCGATCGTGAGGCTGTTGCGTCGCCACAGCCTCACGGATTGCTCAATTAGCTACTCTTTCACGGCGGCCCAGTTCTATGCTGGCCTGCATTGGGTGATGAGCATTTTTCTGCAAGACCGTTTTTGCGCATCTAATAGCCGAATCCACCGCGCGCTCAATTTGGAATGTCGGAATCGGTTGGATGGCCAACCATCGTCGCGTCTCGCCAATGCGCCGTATCGTGCATACTTAGTTGGGGTGGCTCTCCGCCAAGCGACATCCATCGCGAGCGAAAAAAAGCGGTCGCCGCTAACCCCACACGTAAGTGCCGATCCGGCGGTAGTCCCGGCACGCCCAGCGCTTGCCAGGGCAAAGAGATTTGCTCGGTAATCCGTGGACGGTCGCTCACCTGGTAGATGGCTTTTGCACCACAAACCAGCGCGCATTGCGCCTGCTCTACCCGACAGACCTCGATATGCATCTGAAGTCCGCCTTTGCGAGAAAACCCCTTTGGCGGAATCAGCAGAAAAGCGAAGTGCCGCGGACCGGCACCCGCGTCCACGCCAAAATCGATCCGGAATGCCTCACTGCGGGGGAACTTGGTATCATACTGAAGGAGGTGCGCGTCGTAATAATCCATGCTGTCCGTCGCAAGATTAAGTCCCTGCGCATCCCACGAAAGAAAATAATCGCCAAACGTGACCTCCGGCTTCGGCGCGACCATCCCGTTGAGCAGTGCGTGCTCTTTAGGCCAGCGCGCGAGCGAAGGCGAGTTACGGTCGATCTCCGCCTCGGGAATCTGTATGCCCGCGCGGTTATCGTTCGACGCGGCCTCGGCGGCGACGGCTGCATTGCGATGAATCTCGGCGAGGCCGTGGTTGACAGCCGTGAGCGCGGCGATCAGTTTCTCATAGGGGCGATCGTCTATATCGACGAGTCCAAAATTATAGTCTTCCTGGTCCTGCGGGCGGCCTCCTTTAGGCTCATCGCGATATTGAAACCAGTGCAGTCCGACAACGCTCGGAAGTCGGGCGAAGTTACGTGCCGCATTGGCCGCGCCGCGCGCGCGTTCGGCCTGCGTCTGCACGATCATCAAATGACCGTTGTTCAAATTGCCAGTACGGTTCTGGCGCGCCGCGAAATACCATTCCGAAATGATTATCGGCTTACGTCCTCTCAGGTGCCTTAGTCCGTCAAAATAGTAGTGCGCAATCCACCCATCGGGGCTGTCCACATCGTAGTTAGTAGCAATCGCATCAACGAACGGCGCCATCGCGCGCACTGCGTCAGGATCGTAGTAACTGGGAAGACGATCGCCAAAAATGAGCGCGCCGGGGTCTGCAGCGCGCAGCGCACTGTGGACGAGTTCGTAGTAATGCTTCGCTACCAGGCCGGTCCAGGCGCGGATGAGCTTGATCCCGTTTCCACCCGGCCGCAAAAACGGATGCGAGCCCGCTGTACGAAGCAGGTCATCAAATGAAGCCATGCCTTTGGCGACGATGAAGTCGTCAGTAAAACGCTCCCAGCTGCCATCGTAATAGTGACGGATGAATGCGATCAGCGCCCGCTTGGTATAGTTTGTCGCGGGCGCTTTCAAATAGAATGTGAACAGCGCGCCGTTCCACCATCCCGTTTCGTTGTCGGAGAAGTACCCGATTCGGTAGCCGGCCAGCTTGTATCGGAGAGTCGCATTTCGCGCGGCGACCTTGAACCGCTCTGCCATCGCCGGTGCGAACGGGTCATCCCAGTGAAACCCGGCCAGCCATCCGAGGTCCAGCTCCGGCATGCTCGGCAGCTTGAGATCGCGTGAACTGAAAGCGCCCGCTGTATTGAAGCCCCACCCGCGAAGCTGTTGCGTGACACGCTGGGGCCAGCCATCCGCCGCACCAGCCGACGAGACTTTGTTCGGACTAATGGTATTCACGCCGATGGAAAAGAACCTATGGCCGCATGAATCGACGAGCCAATCAGTTCCGCCTTGCACCTCGAGGCGCCACCTTCCTCGAGTGCACGCCGTATCATCCGATCCCACCGGCGAGACACAGCAAAGCGCCAGCGTAACCGCGGCAATGAAGAGAATCGGATGGAAGCGCCGTAACCTGGCCGCCACAATCATGGCGGTTGAATTTTCATGAAGCATATAAATAATCGCGGCAGAATACAGAAACAGCGCGGAGAATGAGGCAGGAACCTAGTGGGGAATCGGAAATGGATAACCCTTCGCTAGATCCTGGTCCAGTTTCAAATCATAGTTGTAGATATCTCTAAAGAACCGCACTTCGCCGTCTGGTTCCACAACTGCCGTGCTGTAGAGAATAACTACTGGTATAGGTTTGGCGAGATTAACTTGTAGTGTCTCGTTACCGTTCATCACTTCTTTGATCCTGTCCAGCGTCCATTCGGGCTTATCGCGCAATACCCAGGCCGCCAATGCCACCGGGTCCTGCACACGAATGCACCCGTGGCTGAAATCGCGCCGCGGCTTGAGAAAAAGCTCGGGCACGGGCGTGCTGTGCAGATATACGTTGTAGTGATTGGGAAAGATGAATTTCACCAAGCCAAGCGCATTCTTGGGCCCCGGTTTTTGTCGAATAACCAGCGCGCCGGAGCGCAACTTGTCGAATACGTCGTCATCCACCTCACCGTCGGTAACCACCGTGCCATTATAGGTCGTTACTTCAAAGTTGTTGTCGGCCAAATAGTTGCGATCGCGCCGGATCTTCGGCACCAGCTCGGCCATCTGGATTGACATTGGCACGTCCCAGTACGGCCGGAAGATCAGGTAACGCATATCGTCTGCGAACACCGGCGTCTGATGCCCATAAGCTTTACCCACCACCACGCGCATTGTCAGAAATGGTGCGGGCTGTCGCCGCATCGTGCGCAACTTGAATTCGGGCAGATTTATTATAATGGGCGGCTGGGGAAAGCTCGCCGGAATCCATCGGTAGCGCTCCAACGCGTATTGCAACTGGGTGACGCGACGCCCGAGCGGCACGTTAAGTTGCGCGACCGTGTCTTTGCCGAGAATCCCGTCAGGCTCCAGGCCATGGCGCCGCTGAAAGTGCTTGACCGCATCGATCAAGGGCTGATTGAACGTCGTGGCCTCGGCAATCTCGGGAGCGTCCGACGCGAGGTCGCCGAGTTGATGCAGACGTGCGGTCAGCGGCGCGATTCCGGCGTAGGCGTCACCCGGATGTACTGACTTATCGGGCATCGGGACGCGAACACCATCGCCTTGCGTCGCCAGCTTATCGTACGCGGCAAGTGCGCCTTCCGCTCGTCGGTAGCCGTCGTAATGCGGCTCGAGCATCGCTACTGACGCGTCGAGGCTGGGCGCCGCGATGACATCATCGTGCAAAAATTTGGCGAGGTCGTGCTGCGATGCCCCGATATTGACCTCGAATTTCACGGAGTGTGGATTCACCCGGCCAATGTGTAGAGCGGAGAGGTAACGCGCCGCGCAAATCGTAAGCGCGAGATCGAAGTGCACCAGGTCAGTGCTCGCGGGATTTGCGTTTGCCGGCGCAAGCTTGGTCAGGCGCGTATCCCATCGCGAGGCGTCATAGTCCTCGGGATTGAGACCCTTCAACGCGGCCTGCTTCAACAGGGCGATCATTGAATTGGCCTGCGCGGTGGGAGCGCCGTTGCTCTGAATCCAAGCCAGCGTGTTGCCGTTCAGCGAGTAAAATTCTGCGGTGTCCGCGCGAACGTCAGAGAAATCCGGCCAGCGCAAATCGGAGAGATGGCCGGATGAGACGAGTGCGATGAGTTGGCTCGAAACCGCTGCGTCACCCGCCGGCGAGGCTGTCGCGGCCGGCGAGGCTGTCGCGGCGAGAGCACGCCTTGCGACGAATATGGACCCGACCCAGAGCGATACACTTGTCAACGCGATCGCGAGACAGCGATTCCGTCTGCCTTTGTGTCTGCTCCCCCCGGCGGTCTTCACGTAACTGCGAACGACTCTATGGCAGGCAGTCGTAAATAGCAAAATTCAGAACGCGATCCGCTCCCGTTAAAAATGGACTGCGTTCCACTCGGCCTGGAACGCGGCATTCGCCCGGACTGCCGCCACATTGAACGCGCTTGTCCGAATACTTTGCGTTTGGCTAGTGTCAGGTCGCAAGGACTATCTCATCCTGAAGAGGATCCATTTAAATGGAACAGGAATTGGCAGGCAAGGTCGCGATCGTCACTGGTGCGGGGCGGATGCGCAGTATTGGCCGACCGATCGCCAAACTGCTAGCGCGCGCGGGCGCGTCAATCGTCGTGACCGGCACCGGTCGCCCACCTGAACGCTATCCCGAGGATGAGAAAGCGGCCGGATGGCGCGATATCGATAGCGTCGCCAACGAGATCAGACAAGCCGGAGGGCGCTGTCTGGCGTTGGTCTCCGACATCGCCGATCCGCGCGCAGTCGAGGTCCTGGTCGAGCGAACCGTCGCCAAGTTCGGCCGTATCGACATCCTAATCAATAACGCGAGCGCCGCGCGAGGACCCGACCGGGTTCCGGCAGTAGAGCTGCCATACGAAACATGGAAGAAGGTCCTGGTCACCAACCTGGACGGGACTTTTCTGTTGTCATGCGCTGCGGCACGCCAGATGATTGCGCAGGGCCAGGGCGGCAGTATCGTCAATATCTCCTCGATCGCGAGCAAACTTGCCCAGGCCAAGGCAGCGGCCTACTCGGCCTCAAAGGCAGCGGTCAACGCGCTCAGCCGTTCAATGGCGCTGGACCTCGCGCCAAACGGTATTCGGGTCAACGCGGTATGTCCCGGCATCATCGACACGTTCCGCATGGA
>Ga0126381_100009936_pt1 | contig 10691 bp, 14 predicted proteins | sample PanSoiMetPlot_28_FD_96465 | JGI IMG/M metagenome (GOLD analysis project Ga0126381, IMG submission 96465) | Tropical forest soil microbial communities from Panama - MetaG Plot_28 | ecosystem: Environmental > Terrestrial > Soil > Tropical forest > Bulk soil | place: Panama | collected 2016-02-17
ACCTGTCCGACTTCTCGAGGCAGGTGCAGTTCACCTCGAGCGACGCCCAGGTCGACGTGAGCGGGTTCAACCCGACCGGCGTCAACGAGTACCTGTCCGGCGCGAGGACGCAGAGCGTGACGGTCGACTTTTACGGGTCGTACGGGACCGGCGAGGTGCACCAGACGTTGTGGCCGATCTACAAGGCCCGCACCGTCCACGCGTTCGCGTGGCGCCCGGACGGGTCGACCGCGGTCGGCGTCAACAACCCCGAACTAAGGGCGAACGTGAAGATCTACGACTACGGCCCCGGCGCGCAACGCGGCTCCGAGGACTCGTTCCAGGTCACGTTCATGGCCGCCGACAGCGCCGGGTTCGACTGGTTCACCACCTGACATGCCCCAACGCGAAACCGTCGTTGTACGGGGCTACCAGGAGCTCCTACGGGCATCCAGGGACCTCCCCACCAACACCCGCCGCGAGCTAAGGGCGGCGTTCCGGGAGGTCGGCGAGCTCGTCCGCTCCGACGCCGCCGCCAGGTTCCAGCCGATCGACGCCCGCAGCGCGGCGGGGTACAAGGTCAGCGTCACCCAGCGCGGCATCACCGTCCGCCAGTCGCTCCGGAAAACGACGGGGAAACGTCCCGACTACGGCGCCCTCCAAATGCGTCGCGCCCTCATTCCCGCCCTCGACAGTCACGAGGCGGAAACGATGCAACGCCTCGACGAAGCCTTGGACAAAGTCGTCGCGCTCTGGGAGCTCTGAGGTGGACTGGATCGTCATCACCGGGGTGAAGCCGTGGGACGGCCGCTACCCATTCGACATCGCCGACAACGAACCCACCACTCGTGAGTGGGGCTGGGTGAAACGGCTCTCCGGCTATTTGCCGACCACGATCGAGGAAGGGCTGCGGGGCGCCGACCCCGAGCTGATCTGCGCGTTCGCGGTGATCGCGCTCCGGCGTGCCGGGAAGATCCAGAACGACGAGGTGCAGGGGCTGTTCGACCGTTTCGCGGACGCGCCGTTCGGCGCGACCGTGCAGCTCGACACCGACAGCAGCGACGAGGGTGATGCGGGCCCCCCAGCCGGAAACAGCAACGGGAGCACGAGCTCTTCTGGGCCCGATTCGACCGTGAGCTCGGAGACATCGCCGCCGATCCCGAACGACTCTGGGATCCCCGCCTCGGCTACTTCGGCGTCACCGCCGCCGCCGTGGGGGAGATGACCCCCGGGCAGCTGATCGGCTGCCTCGACCTGTTCCAAGCGATGCACGAAAGCGGCGAGTAGATGCCCAGACGGATCGAAGTCGACATCGTCGGCGACGCCAGCAGCCTGCAGCGCACGTTCCGGGAGACAGCCGCCGGCACCCAGAAGTTCGAACGGGAAATGACCGGCTCGTTCAAACGGATCAACAGCGGCTTCAAAAGCATCGTGCTCGGCGCCGGCGCCTATGTCGGGATCACCGGCCTCGCGACCGCGTTCGACACCGTCGTGAAAGCCGGGATCGACGCGCAGGTCTCCCAGAAAGCGTTGGCGGCGCAGCTGAAAGCGTCGGGGGAATCGTTCAAACAGAACCAGCAGGCGATCGAGAAGTCAGGCTTGTCGCTCGCGAAATACGGGTTCACGATCGAACAGAGTCGGCAGGCGCTCGCGATCCTCGACCGCGCGACCGGGTCGGTGACGAAGGCGATGCAGATCCAGGGGGTCGCAGCGAACGTCGCCGCCGCCACCGGCCGACCACTGGCGCAGATCTCGCTGATCCTCGGCAAAGCCTACGACGGGCAAACCGCCTCCCTAAAGAGGCTGGGGGTTGTGCTCCCGAAACACATCAGCGGGATGCAAGCGATCTACATCGTCGCGAAGAAATACGCCGGGCAAGGCTTGGCGAACACCACGATCGAGAAACAGTTCGGCGTCGCGCTGCACAACACGGAGGTGATCATCGGGACAGCGCTGCTGCCGACCGTGAACCGGTACCTCGGCAAGCTCACCGACTGGCTCGACAAGCTGAACCGGTCAGGCCGGCTACAACGCGACGTGAACACCGCGGTGAAGGACGCGACCAGCGCGTTCGAAGGCGCGAAAGCGGTGCTCGGTCCGCTGATCACCGCGTTCAAAGACCTCACCCGAGCTGTGGGCGGCACCAAACACATGGTCGAGCTCTTGCTGGGCGCGTTCCTGGCGTTCAAGACCGCCAAGCTGATCACCGCGATAGCAAATGTCGCTACCAGCGTAACCGGGGTCGGCACCGCGGCGACGACGGCAACCAGTGAAGTCGGCGGACTCCGAGGCGCATTACTTGGCCTTAGCGAGATGAACCCTATCGCGATCCCAATCACACTCGCCGTTGCGGCGACGGCAACCGGGCACGGCGACCCGTTCAATCTCGGGAGAGTTTGGCGCTCAATCACACATGGCGACATCATCGGGGCATTGACTGGTCGCAGCGGGTTCCTCTACCACCTGTTCGCGGGCAGCGGCGGGAAAAGCTGGGCGGGTGCGCCAGCTGGTCTCCAGGGCCCGGTCGGGACGGGCGCCGCGTTCACGCCAGCCGGGCTGCAAGGCCCGCTCACCAGCGGGATCAACCTGCCCGGCACCGTGAGCGGAGCCGGGATCTACAACCCCCCGCTGACCGCGTGGCAGAAACTCCAGGACGCGCTCGCCGCAGACCCGAACAACGTCAGCCTGCTCCGGCGACGGATCCAGCACGACCAGTCCGCCCTCAACTTCCTCGAGAAGCTCCACAACCAGAACCGGATCACGAACAAGCAATACCAGGCCGAGTATCAGGCGTACTACAACGACGTCAACAGCACGTTGAGCACGATCTCGTCGGTGACCACGAAGGCCGCGAAAACAGCGAAGGCCGCGAAGGCCACCTGGCAGGTGCCGATGGGTTTGCAGATCGCGCAGGCCCGCGCCGAGGCGTTCGGCACCACCGCCGACCAGAACAACGTCCTCCGCCGGATCCGCGCCGCCGCGATCGAAGCGCTCCGGAGCGGCAAAGAACGCGGGGACGCGCTGATCCAGGTGTTGAACACGATCAGGGACGTCAACAACCAGCTGAAAGGCCAGGCGAACCAGTTCGTGATCAAGTACCAGCGCGGCCTCCGCGGCACCCAACCCGCGTACGCGGTCGGCGGGGGGCACGTCACGATCAACGGCGGCGTCCACCTCCACGGCGTCCACGACGTCACCGCGATGGAGAACGAGCTCGAGGCGAGGGCGAAACGCCGCCCGATCACACGGAGGGGCCGCTAGTGGCCGACCCGACCGGGATCAGTCTCGCGTTCGGCGACGACACGTTGGAGCCATCCCCGACCTGGACACGCCTGGACGACCCCGTCGCGCTCCCCGGCGTCCGCGTCGCCGGGTACCAGATCGACCGGGGCCGCCCCAGTGAAACCACCCGCACCCAGGGCGGCTCGGCGACGGTGACGATCAACGACTGGAACGGCAGGTTGGATCCCACGAACCCGTCCCCGGTCGGCCCGATCGAGCCTTTGGTGCAGGCCGCGATCTGCCGCTGGAACCCCGTCGACCTGGTGTGGGACACCCGGTTCCGCGGCTGGGTCGCCGAATGGGACTACGCGTTCGACCCCTCCCAGCAGGTCAATGTGTTGACGCTGTCGCTGGTCGATATCTTCGAGATCCTGGGGACGATCGAGATGTACCCCGGCGGCGACTTCGGCGACCCGCCGCCGGCCGCGAGCGTGGGGCAGGTGTACTACGGCGCCCCCGCCACGGTCGACCAGGGGAACGACCGGATCGTCAGCATCCTCGACGACGCCCGTGTCCCCACGATCGGCGTCGCGATCGGCGGCTTCCGGGTCGTGTTCTCGTTGAACGTGAACGTGTGGCCGCAAACCTACTCGCCGGGCGAGACCGTGCTCGCCGCGATCCAGGAAACGGTCGACGCGGAGCTCCCCGAGATCGCGAACGCGTACACCGACAGGTTCGGCCGCCTCGCGGTACACGGTCGGATCGCGAAGTTCGACCCGGCCGCGGTGATCGCGGGACCGCCGCCGGTCGATAACACCGTCTGGGACTGGCACCGATGGTTCGCAGGGGACAGCGCGTTCGTCGCGACGGACCCGGCCGTGAACGCGCAGGTCCGGCAGTTCGCGTTCAACCACGGCCGGCAGTACCTCGTGAACAGCGCGATGGCGTACCCGGTCAGCGTGACCGACGCGACGATGAACGGGCAGACCTACCCGGCGACCGGCACCAGCACCCCGTCGAAGACGAAGTACGGGATCCGGTCGTGGTCGGCGCCGAACCTGATCACCGCGCAGGGCCGCTACTTCTCAGGCGGCGCCACCACCGTCACCGACGCCCTCACCGAAACCCACCGCTTCGCGCAGTACAAAGTCGCGAACTACCAGCTCCCGGTCGACCGGATCACCACCCTGGGGTTCCGGCCGTTACGTCCCGACGACCCACGGGCCGGCCCTGTTCACCGCTTGTTGGGGAGGGTCGACATCAGCGACGAGATCGACGTCACCGTCGCGAGCCCTGGCGGCGGCGGCTTCAACGGCGCCGTGTTCTTCATCGAAGGCATCCACGAGCAATCCGCCGGCCGCCTACGTGACGGCGTCCCGGCCGGGCAGGAGGCCTACGACGACGTCACCCTAACTCTCGACGTCTCACCCGGCCCCGTCGACACGAGCATGTTCACCCCGCCTCCCTGATGGCCGCGACCAAGCCTGTCATCCACCGCCGCGACCATGAGCACGGCGGCGCCGACCCCGTCAGGATCCTCTGGGACTCCACCGGCGGTAGCGGCGGCGGCGGCACCGACCAGCCGTCCGAGCTCGTGCAGTTCGCGACCAAGAACAGCTGGACGAACGTCGCCACCGTCGCCGAAACAACGTTGTGGAGCGTCACGATCCCGCCGTTGGCGGCCACCTCGAGCACAACCCCCGGCGGGTTCGCGCGAATGGTGTTGTACGGCCGCTGGTACAACGCCGGCGGCGCGCTCCCCTCCCCGAGGTTCCGAGCGTACTGGACAACCAGCAGCCACCTGATCTTCGACACCGGCGCGTTCGGGACGATCCCGCCCGAAAGCAACACCCACTCGTGGCGGCTCGAGCTCGAGTTCACGGGCGCGTACTCGACCGAGGCCCCCGGCGGGATCGGAACCCTCGCCTACTTCCGCTACTCGGCGACCGCGCCCAACGCCACATCGGCCGCCGCCGGGCACGTCACCGTCGGGACCGGGATGTGGACGACAACGGTCGGGCGCGTGACCGCGGACGCGTCGAACAACAGCCTCGGCTGGGACCCCCGCGCCAGCAACCCCGTCTACGTGACCGTCGCGCTGCCGGGAACGACGTCCGTCACGTTCGACTGCGACGCCGGGTACGGCTACACGGCGGCGTTCAGCACATGAGCGAGCAGAAATTCTCGAAGATCGTGTGGGGCACGGGGCTCGCGGTCACCGACCTCGGCGACGACACGATCCAGGTCGACGGCGGCGGCGGCAGCGGTGGCACCGGCCCAGCGGGCCCTCCCGGGCCGACAGGACCGGCCGGGCCAACAGGGCCCGCCGGACCCGGTGTCCCGACCGGCGGCACCGCCGGCCAGGTCTTGGAGAAGAACAGCGCCACCGACTACGACACGAGCTGGCAAACCCCCGCCGCGGGCGGCGGCGGAGGTGGCGGGCACACGATCCAGGACGAAGGGACCAGCCTCCCGACGCAGCCGCTCCTCGACTTCACCGGCGCCGGTGTCACCGCCAGCGACGACAGCACCAACGGACGCACCCTGGTCACGATCCCCGCGGGCGGCCCCACCGGCCCCGCGGGACCGACGGGTCCCGCAGGCCCGGCTGGCCCCGCGGGTGCTACCGGCCCCGCCGGCCCGACGGGCGCGACAGGCGCGACAGGCGCGACAGGCGCGACCGGTCCCGCCGGGCCCGGTGTCCCGGCCGGCGGCACCGCCGGGCAGCTGCTCGCGAAGAACACCGCGACCGACTACGACACCCACTGGGTCACCTCGAGCGGCGGCGGCGGCGGCAACGTCGCGACCGACACGATCTGGGACACGAAAGGCGATCTCGCTGCCGCGACAGGCCCCGACGCCGCGGTCAAGCTCCCGGTCGGCGCGAACGGGCAGGTGCTGACCGCCGACTCGACCCAGACGACAGGGCTGAAGTGGGCGCCCGCGATGCTCGCCTGGTCGGACGTCTGATGGCCGCGCCGACCGTCTACAAAAGCACCGACGCGAGCGCACCCGTTCTCTCGGGCACGGTCGGCTCGATGATCGCCGTGCTTGACGCCTGCCTGGTGAACGGGTACGGCAGCAAGGCGGCGGCCGGGTGGACGGTGAACCTGGCCGGCACGAACCGGAAATCGTGGAAGGCGCCGGCAGGGAACAGGTTCGTCCTCGACGTGAACGACAACGGCGTCGAGAGCGGCGCCGCGAAAGAAACCCTCTGGACGGGCTGGGTGACGCTGACCGCGTTCGGGTCGTCCGGTTACAGCGGCGACACCGGCACCGGCGTCTTCCCGAACTTCGCCCTCAGCCCCGGTGCGACCTGGACCGGTTTCAACGGGAGAAAGTCGACAACCGCGGACGCGACGGCCCGGGCGTGGCTCCTGCTCGCAGACGACCGCACCGTGATCATGTGCGTCGCGACCGGCGACACGGCGGGGAAATACTGCGCTAACTACTTCGGCGACGTCTACTCGATCAAGACCGGGGACACCCACAACGGCGCCAACGTCGGCGGGGGACTCAACTCCGCGACCGTTGGTGGTTTGCACGGCGACGGGTTCCAGACCTCGTTCGCGATCAACTGCAGCCGGGCTGTGCAGCAGGCCGATCCTGATGGAACAAACAATCCCGCGAACATCTCGCTGCTCGGTCTCGGACAGCAGCAAGCGCAGAACGCAACCAGTTATCCGCTCACCGGCTCCTACGACGCCAGGCTCTACCCGTTCCGCTACCACGTCTCCCGCCAAAGCAGTGGTTTTCTGCGCGGCTGGCTCCGCGGCTGCTGGGCACTCATGAACGCCGGCACCGGCGTCAACGACGGCGACACGTTCGCCGGCACCGGCGAGCTCGCCGGCCGCCAGTTTCTGGTCGTGAAGCAGCTCTCCAACGGTGTTGTGCTCGCGCTCGAAACGACCGCGTGGGACACGTCGAGCTGATGGCCGATCTCGGCACCATCGGCGGGCACACGCTGATCCCCCTGCAGGGCTTCGGGACAACCGCCCCGCCCCCGAGCGGCCTGTTCGCAAGCGTCCAGTTCGGCACCAACCTCGCCGTCACCGATCTCGGCAGCAACGTGATCCGCGTCGACGCGTCCAGCGCCGGAAACCTCGACGGCGGCAGCCCCAGCAGCGTCTACGGCGGCACCACCCCCATCGACGGAGGCCCGGTCTAGTGGCGACCCAGATCCAGTTCCGCCGCGGCACCGCCAGCCAATGGACCACCAGCAACCCCCTGCTCGCGCAAGGCGAGCCCGGCCTCGAGACCGACACCCTGAAATGGAAGGTCGGGAACGGCACCCAGAACTGGGCCGCGCTCCCCTACACATTGGGCGCGACCGCCCCGATCAGCTACGGCACCACCCTCCCCGGTAGCCCAACCGACGGGCAGGAGGCGATCCTCGTCGACTCGACCACGAACCCGTCCTACCAGTGGCGGTTCAGGTGGAACGCCGGCTCGTCGAGCGCCTACAAGTGGGAGTACACAGGCGGCGCCCCGGTCTCTTACGTCAACAACACCGACTACACCAGCACCACGACCGGGGCATGGATCGATCTCGATGGTTTCGGGTTCAGCCCGCCGCGTTCGGGCGACTACCTTTTCTCCGGCTTGGTCACAAGCTGGCATACGGCCGCAAACGGTTACTTTCAATGGGGGTTTGCCCTCACCGGCGGTACGCCTCTCTACTCGGCGGGAGGGACCGCGCCGGTCTCGACCGCGATCGTTACGGTTCCGTACGAACAACGCATCAACGGTCTCGCGGCTGGTAGCGGGCTCGTGATGCGCTACTTGCTGCAATCAACTGGTACCGGCCATTGGGTCAACCGTGCCCTCACGGTTATCCCTGTCAGAGTGTCCTAAACCGATGGCATTTCCCTCGTGAGCGAATGGTGGGAGCAGCCGTACAAGGGCGGCCCGATGATCGCCGTACCAGGCTTCCCCCGGCCGCTGTACCCGCCGGACGCTGAGAAGCAGGGGAAGAAACCGTCGGTCAACGGCCCGGACGTGCTCGCTTACAAGCGGGTCGTGTGGCGTCTCGGCCGCTGGCCCGGCCCCGCCTCGGGCTTCGACGAGGCCTACTCCAACGCGTTCAGTCACGGCAAGGCGGGCGGGAAAGTCACCGACTCGGGTCTCGCCGGCGTGCAGCGCCAGGCGAAGATCAGCCCCGACACGGGCTGGATCGGCGAGAAAACGTTCAACCTGCTCCGCTCCGCCCGCATCCCTGACGGGCTGCCGAACGCCGGGCAGATGGCGATGGACGCGAAAGCGCAGTCGCTGCTCGTGCAGGCCTGGGACGAGTTCGGTGGCAACGAACCGGCCCCGGCCCCGACCGGCACGCTCCGGCAGAAAGCGCTACAGAAAGCGACGAGTCAGCTCGGGGTGAAAGAGAAGCCGCCCTACTCGAACCAGGTCCCCTACACCACCTGGTACGGGATGACGGGCCCGTGGTGCGCGATGTTCGTCACCTGGGCCTACGAAACCTCGGGCGACTCGCCAAGCTTCAAGCAGGGCGTCAGCTACGCCTACGTCCCCTACATCGTCAACGACGCACGCTCGGGCCGGAACGGCCTCACGGTCACCTCGTCGCCCGTCCAAGGCGACCTCGTCTGCTTCGACTGGGACCGCGACGGCGTCTTCGACCACGTCGGCCTGTGGGAGTCACAGCTCCCCAGCTCGAGCGACTTCTACTGCATCGAGGGGAACACCTCGACCTCGAACAACTCGGACGGGGGCGAGGTAATGCGGAGGCAGCGCAACCCCGGCAGCCAGGGGACGGTGTTCGTGCGGGTCGCCGAGCCGAAGTGACCGCGGCCGCCACGGTCGACATTGGCTGGGAAGCCCTGATCGCGATCGTCGTGGTCGTGGCCGCGCTCACGCTGCTCGGGATCATCGCGATGACACGCCGCCTGCGAAACCACCACCTGCGCGTCGGATTCTTCGTCGAGCGCGGCGACCAGCTCGCCGACGACGAACCGCCGTGGCCTGACCCCGAGCAAACGAAAGAACTACCCCCGAAACGCTAAGGCGTGACCTTGATCCCGGCGTTCTGCAGCCGCTGCTGGTAGCGCTCCAGATCCTTGCCGCAGAACGTCGCGCCGAACCCGTTCGTGCCGCACGTCGTGTAGTTCAGGTGGACGCGCCAGAGGAAGTTGTCGAACGTGCCGCGTGTCCACGCGAACAGGAGCACGCAGAAGATCGCGACGATCACGATCGCCTTCTTGTTCTCTCGTCGGCGGACCACGTTGGGCCGCTCGATCTCGGAAGTCACCATTGAAATACTCCTTTGTCCAGGTTCCCCCGCCGCCTCATGCGCCGGGGTTCACGTGTCACGGTAGCCCCCGGGGCGGGTGGGTCACAACCGCCCAAACGGGCAGTCTTGCGGTGGCTACGGTGATGTGTGGGGCTGCTGCCGCGCGTCCAGGTGCGGCGCAGCCCCCTCCTATTGTTCCCGCGGTTCGCGCCGCTGCCGGGCCTGCCGGAGCAGCTCATGCACCCGTGAGCGGCCGAGCCCAGCCGCGTCCGCGATATCGGTCACGGTCTCCCCCGACTGTTGCGCCTCGAGCATCCGGTCGCCGAGCTGCTCCCGCGCAGCCTCAATCGCCGCCGCAGCTTTCGTGACGGCGTGCAGGTGTTTTCGCGCCATGCCACGGCGATTCTTCAATTCGTGACGCAGTATGCGTCAACCGTGTCCACTTTTGTGGAGACGGATGTGATATACGGGTCTGTCTCATTCGTTACAAGCTGGCTGACGGCAGGCAGTCCGGGGGGTGCTGGCTGATGGACGCAACCATGCGGCTGTCCACACGGCGTGAGGTGTTCATCCTTGACCTCTCCCGCTGTTTTGTGGCTGTCAGCGACGGCGCCGCAGACCTGCTCGGCCGCCAGCCACGCGACCTGGTCGGCCGGAACGCGATGGAGTTCGTCGAGCCGAACCCGTACCGGGAGGAATGGTGGAGCATGCTTCTGGCCGGAGAGAGGATCTACGGCGCGAACCGGCTGATCCACCGGGACGGCGGCCGCGTCCCGTTCGCGTTCGGGTCCGAGCTCGTCCACGGCGGCGAGCTGATCATCGCGACCGGGCTACCTTTGCGCCCGGTTTCTCACGCAAATAGCGCCGCTTTCATTCCCCCCAGGGTTCAGACACTGGCCGACGCAACCCGACTCGAAGTGACACCGGACGACATGAGTCGACTGCGGCAAGAGTTGGACGGTTCGGTTACAAACGGCGCTATGGGAAGACGCCAGCCGACACAAGACCACTTCGACCCGCTCGAGCTGCTCACCATCAACGAGGTCGCTGCGCTCACCAAGCGCCACCGCGCGAGCGTCTATGACGACATCAAGGCCGGCCGGCTCAAAACGGTGAGGCTCGGCCGCTACCAACGCGTACCGCGGGCCGAGTTCGAGCGATTCATCGCCGACCTCCCCCGCGAATGACCATCGGGTTCGTCGCCGCCGGCGCCTGCCTCCTCATCGCCGCGGTCACCCTTCCCCTG
>Ga0126381_100009937_pt1 | contig 10690 bp, 12 predicted proteins | sample PanSoiMetPlot_28_FD_96465 | JGI IMG/M metagenome (GOLD analysis project Ga0126381, IMG submission 96465) | Tropical forest soil microbial communities from Panama - MetaG Plot_28 | ecosystem: Environmental > Terrestrial > Soil > Tropical forest > Bulk soil | place: Panama | collected 2016-02-17
GGACTGCTTTTCCACGGACTGCCAGCGGCATCGAAAATCTGGAACAGTCACGGCGATTCCGTGACGGGATTGCCCGCTGGTTTTAGAATCACCGGGAAGACAGAAAACGCCGTCGCCGCAATGGAGAATAGCGAAAAGAAAATTCACGCCGTGCAATTTCATCCGGAAGTGAATCACACTGAGCAGGGAACCGCCATCCTGCGGAATTTTCTGTTTCAAGTCTGCAAAGCGGAACCCAAGTGGAGTGGCGCCGCCTTTATCGAAGAGACCGTGGAGTCCATCCGCGGAAGGGTGGGCGACAAACGGGTCATCTGCGCGCTCAGTGGTGGCGTGGATTCCACCGTGGCGGCGGTACTGGTGCACCGCGCGATCGGCGACCGCTTGACGAACGTCTTCGTCAACAACGGCTTGCTGCGAAAGAATGAGTTTGAAGATACGCTGAAAATGTATCGCGAGCGTCTAGGCTTGAATGTGATCGGAGTGGATGCTACGCAGCGCTTTCTGACCCAGCTAGCCGGGATTACTGATCCGGAAACGAAACGTAAAAGGATTGGCGCCGCATTCATCTCGGTTTTTGCTGAAGAGGCAGAGCGCTTGAGCCTGAACGCTACTGAGCAGCCCATTTCCTTCCTTGTTCAGGGCACCCTTTATCCCGATGTGATTGAATCGGTGTCGGTTAAAGGGCCATCCGCGACCATCAAGACCCATCACAATGTGGGCGGACTGCCGGACAACATGCCGTTTCGGTTGATCGAGCCGCTGCGCGACCTTTTCAAGGATGAAGTGCGGCGGATCGGCCGCGAACTGGGTTTACCGGAAGAGATATTGGTGAAACATCCGTTTCCGGGTCCGGGTTTAGCCGTACGGGTACTAGGTGAGGTCACCGCTGATCACCTCGACGTACTGCGCGAGGCCGATGCCGTGGTCCGCGAGGAAATTCGCAATGCCGGCCTCTACCATCAAATCTGGCAGGCATTTGCCGTACTGCTGCCGGTACGCAGTGTCGGTGTAATGGGCGACGGCCGCAGCTACGGTCTGACCGTGGCCGTGCGAGTGGTTAATAGCGAGGACGCCATGACCGCCGATTGGACGCGGCTGCCAAGCGACGTAGTGGAGCGCATTTCGACGCGCATCGTCAACGAAGTCGCTGGAATTACGCGCGTGGTTTACGACATCACGTCCAAACCGCCCGGGACGATTGAATGGGAATGAAAAAAGGCCGCAATCCAGAGTTGCGGCCTTGGCAATAAGGGCCCGGTTACCGGTCCTAGATGTGTGAGGCGAAGGAAACTATCTGCCGGCCACTTTCTGTGCCATGTACAGGATCAGTTTCCGATCGTCTTCATCGGACTTGCTCAACAATCGGCGAAGCTTGTTGAGAAACCGTGCGTCCTTGCCGGCGCTGCCCCAAGCGATGTCGTCACCTGACTTGCGCTTCGGAAGATTCGGCAGTTGTGGCGGTTCTTCGCCGTCGTAGAAGAGTTGATAGAGAGGCACTTCGAGAGCACGAGCCAGTTTTTCCAGTGTTTCGATGGCAGGGACAGTGTGGCCATTTTCAACGCGGGAAATGTAACAGCGGAGCAACCCTGTTCGTTTCTCGATGTCGCCCTGGGAGAGTTTCTTTTCTTCGCGCAGAGCGCGAAGGCGGTCACCGATAATCATGGCGGCATTATTCCATATGGATAAGAGCCTCAGCAAGCATAAACTGATAGTGGACGAAGTGAAACATCTGTGGCGCTGGGGTTGCTGACGCGGGAAATCGACGAAACCAGGGAACCATGGCAAACGTCACAAAGATAGTAGATGAGCAACGCCCAGCCGGGCACAAGGGCCGCACCGCTGTGACGCAGGTCACCGCCGCTGGCGCCGACGAACGTGCTCTGGTTCAGAAGGCGCAGAAGGGCGACAAAGCCGCGTTTGAACTTCTGGTCCAACGCCATCAACACCGGGTTTTCGCGGTGGCCCGGGGCATCTTAAAGCGTCAGGAGGATGTCGAAGATATTGCCCAGCAGGTTTTCGTCAAGGCATATTTCTCGTTGAAACGGTTTGACCAGCGGGCCGCCTTCAGCACTTGGCTGTACAAGATCACGGTAAACGAGTGTTGGGATCTTCTCAGAAAGCGCAAGGCCAGGCCGCTGGTTTACGAAGCCGACTTCAGCGAAGAGCAGTCCAGGCAGTATTCAGCGGTGCAACGGGAAGCCAACAAAACCCCGGATACCGGTGACCGCATGTCCATGCGGGAACGTCTGGAAAGCATGCTCGGCCAGTTGGACAAACGCGATCGGGCCATGCTGGTGCTGAAGGAAGTGCAAGGCTTCTCGGTAGAAGAGATTGCGGATTCGATGGGACTGAATCCGAATACGGTGAAAGTAAGGCTCTTTCGCGCGCGGCGCCGAATTGTGCAATATTGCCGGCGCGAGAAAAAAGATTAGCAAGCGAGTGCGGAAGTCTGGAGGTAGATCATGTGGTTTCTGGCGAACGACCTTGATAAACGATGCGAAGCCGTGCGCGACCGCCTGGAACTCGGCGTGAATCGACCGGAGACAGGAGCAATCGTCGCTCCTGGTGCTTTGCTGTCGTTGCTGCCAGCAGATCTGCGCGAGCACATCGGGGCTTGCGCTGATTGTCGAATTTTTGCGGAAGAACTTCTGCAGGTGCGGGCCCTGTTGCAGTCCGGCGGGGGGCCGGAGCAAACGACAACCGCGCACCTCGCTCAGCCCGGACCGTTTTTCATCGCTCGCGTCATGGCTTCGATTGCTGGCCGGGAAGCAGAACAGGAGAAAAAAGCACAGACCTGGGCGGCAGTACCGCGACTTGCCCATCGCCTCACGGTCCTGGCCTCGCTAACGTTATTGCTCGCGGCTACCTGGCTATACCAACGCCCGGCCGCGCAGTCATCGACGGTGGCGGGAATCAGCGCCGAGCAGAATTCCGAGGGACTGGTGGATGGCGGCACCGCGATTCAGGATGATTTCCTGCTCAGCGCGGCGGGTCGATAGCGATGACCGCACGCACCGTTCAACAAAAAGCCACGTTATGGTTGGCGATTGTGTTTGTGCTGGGAGCCGCCCTCGGGGGAGTGCTGGGTTACGCCTTTGCGCACCGCACCTATGCTTCCGCTCCGCCGGTCATGAGTGCGGAAGCCAGGCGCGAAGAACGGCGTGAAAGAATGACCCGCGACGTTGGACTGAACGCCGAACAGCAGAAACACGTGAAGGCCATCCTCGATCAGTCTCAGGTCGAATACAAAAGCTTGCACGCCGTGATGGATCCCCAGATCGAAGCAGTCCGGCAGAAGACTCGTGATAAAATTCGCGCGCTTTTGACGGCCGATCAGAAACCGAAATTTGAGGAATTCTTGCGCAAACTGGACGAAGAACGCAAGCGCGCTGCGCAATAATAGGCCTTCTTTCGATAGTCCGCCATCGACCTGCGCTTCGCGGCATGAAAAGCTAAAAAGGAATATCCTCGTCCGAGATTTCCGGCCCTGCCGCTCCACCACCGCCCGCTCCGAAATCGTCAGACCCTGCGGACTGATCGTGCTCCTCGCTGCGCAGTCCGCCGAAGGAACCACCGCCTCCGTCGCCACGCCCGCCCAGCATGCGAAAATTATTGGCGACGATTTCAAAACTGGTCCGCTTCTGGCCTTCTTTGTCCTGCCATTCCCGCGACTGGATGCGTCCTTCGATAAAAACCAGCGATCCTTTCTTCAAATATTGCTGCGCGATCTCCGCCTGCTTTCCCCACACTACGATCTTGTGCCACTCCGTGCGTTTTTGCCGGTCGCCGGCCTTGTCTTTGTAGGTTTCGTCGGTCGCCACCGAAAAATTGGCCACTGCCTGGCCTCCTCCGGTGTAGCGCGTTTCCGGATCGCGGCCGAGACGCCCGACCAGGATTACTTTATTGACGGACATGAGCACTCTCCCTTTCTCGGTGAAGATAGCACGCGGACAATAATAAGTGAAATTGCAGCCCGCTAGTGAACAGCACAGGACCCTATTCGAACTGTTTGCGAAACGCGGCGAATTGCGATTGCAAGTCGGCAATTTCCGAACGCAGCCGCGCCACTTCCTCAGTCAGGGTCTCGATTTGGCGGTTCGATGATGCGCTCAACTGCCGGTCATCCTTTTCCGCCGTGGCCACCGTCGTCGGCAGGCCAGCCGCGTCTGGAGGCGGCGTTTCGCCAGCAAGATGCGCGTAGCGCGCCTCTTTGGTGCCGGCCTGGCGCGGCAGCACCGTAACCAACGGCGGCTCGCGCTTGCCCAGATGTTGCAGCGCGGAGTGCACACTCTCCAGGTCTTCAAAGGCATGCATGCGCGAGGCCCGAGTCCGCAGTTCGCCGGGAGTCTGAGGGCCGCGCAGCAGCAGTTCGCACAGCACGGCAATCTCCGGCCGGTAAAAATTGAACACCTCCTGCAACCGATGCTCGAACTTGGTGACTCGGCCGTCGCCCACAGAACGCACCAGCGATTGAGATTCCAGACGATTCAGCGCTTTGCGCACCTGGCCCTCTTCAAGACGCAGCACCGGATCGCGGTTCGACTTCTGATTGCACGCGTTAGCGAGCGCGTTTAGCGAGAGCGGGTAGTATTCCGGCGTAGTGATCTCTTTTTCGATCAGCGCGCCAAGAACGCGCGCTTCTACAACGCTGAGCGTAAGCTGCATGTTGTTCATTTTAGCGGAACATGCCGGGAACGAAAGGGAATTGCGGGTACCCGAAGACCTGTCCGCGAGAGCAAGGTGACGCTTTGGGGGAGTACTTGTGAGCCGAGGCTGGAGATATGCAGCGCGCCGTGGCTTAGTGGAAGTGGCGCATTTCGATCCGCCCGTTCTACAGATTTGACAAGCGCACTGCAGCACGTCAGCGGGCTAGAGGGAGTTCCATGAGAACACTTTGCAAATGGATGGCAGCAGTCGTCTTGGCAACTTGCTTTACCGCCACGCACGCTATGGCCCAAGGACCGGCAGGCGCGGGCGCGGCAGCGGCGGCGGGCGGTGGCTCCTCTTCCCATTCTTACAATCCGATGAAGTGGATCGGCAAGAAAGACCGCAAGCCCACCGGTGACGCTCCTGTCGCCAATGAAGAACTCGACAAGCGGCTGGAAACGACACTACGCGCGCAGCAAGTGCTGGCAGCAGATGCGAGCCTGCAAATCGTCTGCAAGAATTTCTTGCAGCGCATGGATTGCCTCGCCGCGCTGCACGCCAGCCACGATGTCGGGCTGAATTTTGAATGTGTGAAGTCCAACGTAACCGGAGTGCGCGTCGCAACTGATACGTCTTCCTGCCGTATGCCCGCAGGCGATAAGCCACTGAGCTTGGCGAAAACGATCAAGCTGTTGAAGCCCGAAGCGGACGCCAAAGCAGCGGCCAAAGGTGCCGAAAGCTTGGCCAAGCAGGAGCTGGCTGCAGCAGGCGGCGTCTAGGCAAATCTCAGTTCGTCGAAAATCGGCCTCTCTTGGATTCCTTGAGAGGCCGCTTTTTATGAACAACGAATGCGGGGCATTACGGCGGGTCAGGCGGCAGTAGCGGCTACTCCAAGTTCTTTCAGCTTGGCGCGGGCACGCCGCTCTTCTTCGGTGCCGGGGTAGCGTTTCACAACTTCCCGTAGTTCCTTGACCCCGGAAGATTTCTGGCCCAATTCAATCAGCGCCATGCCCTTTTTCAGGCGTGCCGGCGCCAGCTTAAAACTCTTCGGATAATTGGTCAAAACTTTCTCATATTCGCTGACCGCTTGCGAATACTGCCGCTGCGAGTAGGCGATTTCGCCCAGGTAAAACTGGGCGTTCGATGCCAGGTCGGTGTCGCCATAATACTTCAAATAATCTTCGAATTCGGAGCGGGCAAGATCGTACTTGCCACTGGTAATATCGCGGAGCCCGTTGGAATAGAGTGTGTCCGCGCTGGGCGCTGGGCCCGAGGCCCCACCAGCCGGCGAGCCCGAAGGAGAACTGGCGGCGCCGCCCGCACCGGAGACTGGTTGCGCTCCGGCAGGAGTCGAACCGCCGGAAATCTTGGCGTCCAGGCTCTGTACCGTGTTTTGCAAATCCACTAGTTGCTGATTCAGTTTGCCCAGCCGGGATTTGATCTCTTCCAGATTATCCGAGAGTCCCTGCACCTGCGTGGACATGGTGTCCAGACGCGCGCCGGAATTTGCCTGCACGTCCTGCACAGATTTCTGCAGGCCGCTCATGGTGCCGTTGAGCTTGCCAACGGTATCGTTGGACTGTTCAAGCAGCGTGCGCATGACCGTGTGGTCCTGCGTCACCTGTGTGGAAATGTCTTTTTGACCTTGTAACAGAGTGGTGACATCGCGCTGTAGTTCGATAATTTCGCGGGCCACCGCCTGCGCTGGCCGCGGACCGATCAAGCTGCCGCACAGCGCGCCAATCAGTAAAGCGGCAGCAAACCCAGCAAGATTGCGAAAACGCATGAAGCACTCCTTGTCGGTATGCAGCTCATTGGCCAGGCTGGATCAGCCGGACGCGGAGCTTGCACGAAGGCTGTAACTCAACTTTAACGGGAGTACCGCGCGGGAGCAAGAGGACGCGTACCCCGCACGGCTCATTGGCGGTAACCGTATCGAACGTCGGTCTAGCAGAGTATCGCGAGATCTCCTCTGCCTGGGCGTCTGAGGAACTACTTGGCCATCACGAAGTGGCCGCGGCGGTTCTTCTGCCAGCAGTCTTCGCTGCTCTGCATGCAGAACGGCTTTTCTTTGCCGTAGCTGACCGTGCTGATACGCTCGGCTCCGATCCCCAGCGAAACCAGGTATTGCTTGACGGCGGCAGCGCGGCGATCTCCGAGCGCAAGGTTGTATTCGGTCGAGCCGCGCTCATCGCAGTGGCCTTCAACAACGACCTTCACCTGCGGATAATTGCGCAGGAAATCTGCCGACTTTGCCAGCGCCGCGCGCGCATCCGAACGAATGTCCGCCTTGTCCAGATCGAAGTAGGCATCCTGCATTTCCTTCAGGAACATGTCGTCCAAAGAAGTGTTGGCAGGTGGCGGCTCAGCCGGCGGTGCGGCGACAGTAATGCGCACGCTCGAATCCGCCGAACCACCTGGGCCGCCGGCGGTCAGCGTATAGGTCACGGACTCAGACGGCGAGACCTTCGTCGAGCCTTCGGGAGCGACGGCGCCCACTTCCGGCGCAATCGTCAACTGCGTGGCGTTGGTCGAAGACCAGCTCAGCGTCACGGACTCGCCCTTGTTGATGGATGTGGGGTCGGCCTTTAGGACCGCCGTCGGGCGCGATGCGGGCGGCGCTTCAGCGGGAACGGGTGCGCTGATCACAGGTTTCTTGCCACAACCGGCGGTCAACGCTGCCGCGGCAAGAGCAACCAGGAGACACCTGCGGTAAAACGGTCGGGCAACCTCAGTCATGCGACTTTCCTCCTCGACGAAGTAAATTGCCAATAAATTGTGATTGTTTTCGAGCGACAACATGATACCACCACTGCATTGCGGATGAAATGTCGTGTCACGATATATTTTCGACGGGTTTCATGATTTGTACTTACAAACTGCGATAGGACTGAGGTCGCAGGGTTTGCAGCTACAAACCTCGACATAAAATGGTTGGCGGCGCTCTCATTCATGGCTTAGCGCTGCGACCAGTTCGGCGATTCGTTGTGACCGGAGTTGGTGAGCTGATGGGCCTGCGTGCCATCGGCCAGCATGCTCCAGATTTGCCGGGTCCCGCCCCGCGTGGACTCAAACACCAGGTGCCGGCCGTCCGGCGCCCAACTGGGCCGCTCGTTGCGCCCGGCGTCGCGCGTCAGTTCGATGATCTGCCGCGTGGCCACATCCATGATGTAGATGTCGTAATTGCCGCTGGGACGCCGCCAACTGAACGCCAGCAGCTGTCCGTTGGGGGCCCACGACGGGTCAATCAGGTAGCCTTTGTCTGGAAGATCGAGATTCTGCGCGTCGGTTCCGTCTGAATTCATCACGTAGAGTTTCGGCACACCACTGCGGTCGCTGACGAATGCGATCGAGCCGGTCTTGGGATTCCAAGCAGGGGAAGTGCTGGCGCCGTTTGAAAACGTCAGGCGCTTCACATCGCCACCGCCCGAATTTACCGAGTACAGCTCCGGATTCCCATTCATGGAGGAAGAGAAAACAATTTTGGAGCCGTCCTGTGACCAGGATGGCGCGCTGTTGGTGCCTTTAAAGCGCGGGAAACTGACCACCCTTCCGGCATCCATGGAATACAAACAGATTTGCGGGCTGGCTGGGCCGGTGCTGCCTTTGGAATAGCAGGTGAAAGCGATACGCGAAGAATCCGGCGCCCAGCGCGGCGTGAGCGAAATGGAACGCAGCGAAGTCAGTGGGTGCTGGTTGGAGCCATCGTAGTCCATGCCCCAAATTTCCTTGGTGCCGGTGCGTGAGCTCACGAATACGATTTGCGTGGACGAAATGCCGGGCAGGCCACCCGAGAGGCGCATGATGATTTCGTCGGCGAACTGATGGGCGAACTTGCGCACCTGCGCGTCCGTGGGAGCGCCGCGATAGACTTTTGCGATGACCGCCTGGGTGGAGGGATTGGTCACGTCGTAAAACCAGGCTTGGATGGCGACTTCACTCGCTGATTCGACAAGATTGCCGAAAGCGACGAAGTGCGCGTTGATCGGGGAATCGGACCACGTCACATAGCGCAGCTCGGAAGGCACGCTCGGCTGCGCCGTCGGGTAAAAGCTGGGGCTAACAACATCGATAATTCCACTGAATCCCAGATCGTCGCGGACCACCTGAGTGAACAGAGTCGAGTGGGACTTGGCCGCATCAGCCTTCGGCGCGAAGTCTGCGACGGCCACGCGCGGCTTTTCTACACCAAGGCCGGTTCCAGTGCGAAACCAATCCTGAGCAGCGGCGGGCCGCCCGAAACCGATCGTTGCAAGAACAAACAATACGAACAAGCTACGGCGTAGCAGGTGCGCAGACACCATTTCCTCCAGGGTTCTATAACGCGAACAACAGGGCAGGGTGGGATGTGTCATCTTGTCATACTCAAATCGAAATCGAAAGTTACTGTGACGTAGGACTTTCCATAATCGGGGGGTAGAGCCGGCATGGGATTGGACGCTAGGAGAGCGCGCAGACCGGAGTTGTCCATGGACAGGTTGCCGCTGGTTTGTACGATCTTGATGTCTTTGACCGAGCCGTCCTTGTAAATCGTGAACTGCGCAACGGCGTGCGCGCTATGCGCCTGTCGCACGGCGGGGTCAATGGTATTCTGGAGCCAATTGCCCTGAATGCGGCGTTTCACCGATTCGACATACCAGCCATAGCGCGAAGCAAAGTCGCCACCGCCTTCGCCCTTTACTTCCAGCCCCGGAGTCGAACCGGCTTTATCGCCCACTCCCGTTGGAATGTTCGGCGCGCCGCCGTGGCCGGGAACAGCATTTGGCGGCGGAGGCGTCGGATTTTCAAACACTCTCGACTTGCGCGTCGGAGGGAGCGGCTTTTCGTGCTTGAACTCGGGAATTTTTTCCGCGGGCTGAGGATCGGGAAGTTTGGGCGCCTCTTCGGGCTTGTACAACGACTTCGAAGGATCGACCACTTGGCTTTCGGCCACCTTGGGCTTTGGCATGGGGATGCCCGCGCTGCCAACCAGATTTACTTTTACGTTTTCGCCCCCGCCGCCCGCGCCCGCCCACTGGTTCCCGAGATTCCAATGGAAATATGCGGACAGCGCCAGCAGCAGAAAGAGCCCGGCGTGCAAAATTCCTGAAACCGTAAGATACGGCTTCAAGCTGATGTCTTGCGAATTGGCGACAGTCGTGGACATGGTTACTGAGTGCGATTTCGATCGGTCAGCGGTTCGGTCACGATGCTGATGTTATTGATGCCGGATTGCCGCAGCGTATCGATCACCGACGCAAAAATCCCGAAGGGAACGGTCTCGTCGCAGCGCAGAAAAACGGCGTCCTGCTTCTTTCCCAACTTGGATTGTACTTTCGATCCCAGGTCATGAATGTTGACGGGGTCGCTTCCCAAATAGATTCGCTGCGCCTTATCCAAGGTGATGACCAAGCGCTGCTCGGTAATTTCGCGGATCGTTTTGGTCTTGGGCACATCCACTTCGATTCCCGACTGCAGAATCGGTGCGGTGATCATGAAAATGATGAGTAGCACCAGCACCACGTCGATGAACGGGACCATGTTGATCTCGGAGAGCGACGTTTGCGTTTGTTTTTGGAGTTGTGGCATAAATTTTTCCGCTGCCCGCTTGCAGCGGGCGGCGCCCTACAGAAAGGTTTTTTCGATCTGCGCGGTGACCTCAAGCGCGAACGTATCCAGGCGCTGCGCCAGATCGCGTATATCGCCTAGAAAACTATTATAGAAAATCACCGCGGGAATGGCGGTAAAAAGCCCCGCCGCAGTGGTCACCAGCGCTTCGGAAATTCCCGGCGCAACCGCACGCAGGCTCGCCGAACCGGCGGCGCCCAGGCCAGAAAACGCATCGATGATGCCCCACACGGTGCCGAAAAGACCGATAAACGGAGTGACCGATCCGGTGGTAGCCAGCCAGGTCATTCCCTTTTCGACGCGGCGAATTTCCTCCGAGGATGCCAGTTGCATACTGACGGTAACGGCGCTCACGCTTTTCAACGTTGGGGGATGATGATTGCCCGGAGCTGTGCCGACCTGGCTCTGCAGCTCTCGATAACCGGCGGCATAGACA
>Ga0126381_100009938_pt1 | contig 10690 bp, 7 predicted proteins | sample PanSoiMetPlot_28_FD_96465 | JGI IMG/M metagenome (GOLD analysis project Ga0126381, IMG submission 96465) | Tropical forest soil microbial communities from Panama - MetaG Plot_28 | ecosystem: Environmental > Terrestrial > Soil > Tropical forest > Bulk soil | place: Panama | collected 2016-02-17
ACGCAGCCGAGCACGCCCAGCCCGCCGGCCCGGCTGATCGCGGCGGCGACGTGCTCGGACGGGCTGAACCCCACGATCGGGTGCTCGATGCCCAGCAGCGAGCACACGGAGGTCTTCATGCTGTGTCCGCTGGGTGAAGGGAGGCGTAGCGGTGAGCCCACCCGTAGTCGGGCTTCCCGGCCGGGCCGCGGCTGATCGCGTCCACCAGCCAGATGCTGCGCGGCACCTTGTACCCGGCGATCTGCCCGCGCACGTGCTCCTCGATCGCGGGCAGGTCGGCGGGCCGGCCGTCGCGCAGTTGCACCAGCGCCGCGACCCGCTGCCCGAGCCGTTCGTCCGGGATCCCGATGACCAGCGCGTCGAACACGTCCGGGCAGGATTTCAGTGCGCCCTCGACCTCCTCGGGAAAAACCTTCTCGCCGCCGGAGTTCACGCAGGTGTCGCCCCGGCCCAGCAGGGTCACCGTGCCGTCGGCCTCGATCCGGGCCAGGTCACCCGGTACCGCGTACCGCTTCCCGTCCACCTCGGCCAGCATCGCCGCGGTCTTCACCGGGTCCTTGTAGTAGCCCAGCGGCACGTGCCCGCCCCTGGCGATCCGGCCGACCTGGCCAGGGGCCGCCCGCCCGCCCGCCTCGTCCAGCACGATGACCTCCGGCCCGGGCGTGACGGTCGGCCCGCCGCGCTGCCTGGCGCCCGCGGTGACCTGGCCGATGCCGGTAAAGCCGGTCTCGGTGGAGCCGATCGCGTCGGTGAGCACGACACCCGGCAGCGCCGCGGCGAAGGCGTCCTTGACCGGCGCGGAGAACAGCGCCCCGCTGGAGGAAATGGCCAGCATCGACGAGGCGTCATAGGCGCCATCGCGGTAGGCCTCGATCAGCGGCCGGCCCATCGCATCGCCGACGATGAACAGCAGGTTGGCCCGGTGGCGCTCGACCGCGCGCCAGACCTCGTGCGCGTCGAACCGCGGCGGCAGGACCACGGTATCCCCGCCGAACAGCGCGCCCAGCATCGCCACCTGGGCGGCGCCGTGGATCAGCGGCGCCGCGGTGAGCCGGACCAGCCCGGACGACTCCAGTCCCTTGCGGGACTGCTCCCACTCGTCCGCCAGCGAGATGCCGGTCAGGAAGTCGATGCCGCCGGCGAGCGTGCGCCAGATGTCCTCGTGGCGCCACATGACGCCCTTCGGGTACCCGGTGGTCCCGCCGGTGTAGATGATGTACACGTCGTCGTCGCTGCGCGGCGGGAAGTCGCGGGCGGGCGAGCCGGCGGCCAGGGCCGCCGCGTACCCGGTCGCGGCGCCGGTGTCGGCGTCGCTGCCGTCCTCGATCACCACCGTGCCGCGCAGCCCGGGAGCGGAGGCCGCGGCCGCGGCGGCCCGCGGGGCGTACTGCCGGTCACAGACCAGAGCGACCAGGTCGGCGTCGGCGAACATGTACCGCAGCTCGTTCTCGGTGTACCGGTAGTTGATGTTGATCGCGATGGCGCGGAGCTTGCACGCCGCGAGTATCGTCTCGGCCGCCTCGATCGAGTTGTGCGCGTAGAGCCCGACGTGGTCCCCGGCGCCGACGCATAGCCCGGCCAGGTAGTGCGCCAGCCGGCTGGTGCGCTCGTCTAGCTCGCGGTAGGTCACCTGCTGCTCGGCCGACACCAGTGCGACGCGGTCACCGAACACGTCGGCGGCATGCTCGAACAGGTCGGCGAAGTGGAGAGCCATGGGTATGAAATTAGAACGTGTTACTGTTTCGGGCAACTCCCGGAAGGCGGTTCCGTCATGACCACGACAGAAACCGGGCCGCCGCACGCGCTGATCGAGCGGCGGGGCCATGTCCTGATCGTGACGATGAACCGTCCCGAGGCCCGCAACGCGCTCAGCGGCCCGATGATGGCCCTGATGCGCCAGGCCTGGGACGAGGTGGACCACGACCCCGGCATCCGGGTCGCCATCCTGACCGGCGCCGGGGGGGCGTTCTGCGCGGGCGCCGATCTCAAGGCCATGGCCAGTTCGCACCCGGGCGCGGCGCTGCGCCGAGGCGAACTCGACGTTTCGGTGATCGAGCCGCTGCTCAAGGGCCGCCGGCTGACCAAGCCGCTGATCGCCGCCGTGGAGGGGCCCGCGATCGCCGGCGGCACCGAGATCCTGCAGGCCACCGACATCCGGGTGGCGGGCGAGAGCGCCCGGTTCGGCATCTCGGAGGCGCGCTGGGGGCTGTTCCCGCTGGGCGGCTCGGCGGTGCGGCTGCCGCGGCAGGTCCCGTACACGGTCGCGGCGGACCTGTTGCTGACCGGCCGGCACATCGGCGCGGCCGAGGCACGCGAGATCGGCCTGATCGGCCACGTCGTACCCGATGGCCGGGCCCTGGCCACAGCGCTGGAGATCGCGGACATGATCGCGGCCAACGGCCCGGTGGCGGTCCGGGCCATCCTGCGGACCATCCGCGAGACCGAAGGCCTGGGCGAGGACGAGGCGTTCGCGGTGGAGTCGCGCATCGGCATGGCGGTGTTCGCGAGCGAGGACGCGAAGGAAGGACCGCGGGCCTTCACCGAGAAGCGCCGGCCCGACTTCCGCGACCGGTAACGCGCCCGCGTCACCCGGCCTTGTCCGTGGCGTCCCTGGCTCCCTCGGCCTGCTGGGGTTCCCCGGCTCCCGCGCCATCGGCGCCGTCCGTGCCGTTCGCGGTGCCGGTCGTGCTCCGCCGCCGCCACCTCCGGCGCGCGGGCGGCGTGATCTCGTCGGGCGTCTGCGGCGTGCCGGCCGGCACCGGCGCGCCCGGCTCGCGGTCGTCGAACGTCACCTCGACCTGCTCTTCCGGGCGCCGCTGGTTCTGCAGCGCCTGCAGCGCGATGCTGTGCCGGTCGGCCTCGGTGAGCGGGGGCTGGACGATGGACCGCGGCCAGAGCCGCCGGGCCAGGACGACGTTGACCTCGGCGGCGTACACGGTGATGTTGACGGCCAGGTAGATCCAGGCCAGCAGGCCGAGCACGGTCGCGAATATGCCGTAGGCCGAGGCGCTCTGCAGGAAGCGGCCCATCACGTAGGTACCGAGGATCTGCAGCACCGTCCACGCGATCCCACCCACGACCGAGCCGGGCAGCAGCTTGCCGGTGGGCACGCCCTTCGGCGTCAGCGCCCGGAACGCGCCGAGGTACATGCCCACGTTGAGTGCGACCGTGAGCACCTGCAGGAGGATGGCCCAGATCGCGGCCTTGCTCGAGTAGGCGTTGAGGGCGGTCAGGAACGTGGTCGCGATCACTCCGCCGCCGAGCAGCAGGAGGAACAGTATCGCGCGGCCGAGTCGCTGGAAGTAGCCGGGCCGCGCGGGCCCGGGCACGTTCCAGACCGCCGTCATCGCGAACAGGCCGGCCTGGGCCAGCCCGGTCGCCCCCCAGACCAGGACGATCAGGCCCACGATCAACCCGGTCGTGCTGGAGGGCTGCAGCTCGCTCACGTTTCTCTGGAGCTGGTCGCCGATCAGCGGGATCTGGTCGTACACCGTCTTGATGGCTTCCTCGCGGAAGGCCGGGTGACTCGAGGCGACCAGCCCCAGGATGCTCACGAAGATCAGCAGCAGCGGGAACAGGGTGATGAAACTGGAGTACGCCAGGTTGGCGACCAGCACGCCGCCGGCGTCGTCGCCGTATTTCTTCATCACGCCGAAGACGAACGCCGCCGGGGTGAACCGCTGCTGCACGCGGTCCGCCCACCGGATCACTCGCTCGATCGGATTCATCGCTCACCCGATTCTGCCGTGCCTGACGTGCCCGGCCCTGGGCGGGCCAAACCCGCGCGGGGCCGGGCCGCCGGGGTCAGACCGCGTAGGCCTCGTCGGGCACGTCGGTGATGAACATGTGCCCGGGCGCGTGGGTGATCGCGAACGGCGGCCGGGCGCGGGCCAGCGCCACCTGCGGGGTGACGCCGCAGGCCCAGAACATCGGCACGTCGCCGTCCTGGCTGTCCACCGGGTCGCCGAAGTCCGGCTTCGACAGGTCGGCTATGCCCAGCGCGGCCGGGCTGCCCACGTGCACCGGCGCGCCGTGCACGGCCGGGTAGCGGGCGGTGACCTGCGTCGCGGCCGCGACGCGGTCCGGCGGGACCGGGCGCATGGACACGACCATGGGACCGCGGAAGATCCCGGCCGGCCGGCACTGGCGGCTGGTGATGAACATGGGCACGTTGCGGCCCTGCTCGACGTGGCGCACCGGCACGCACGCCGCCATGAGCGCCCGCTCGAACGTGAAGCTGCAGCCGATCAGGAACGCCACCAGGTCGTCACGCCAGTACCGGGTGACGTCCGCGGCGTCGGCCACGCACCGCCCGTGCTCCCAGACCCGGTAGGCCGGCAGGTCGGTCCTCAGGTCGGCCTCCGGTGCCAGGCTGGTAACCGGGCGGCCCGGGTCGGTGACATCCAGGACCGGGCACGGCTTGGGGTTGCGCCGCGCGAACAGCATGAAGTCATGGGCGACGTCGCGCGGGAGCACGACCAGGTTGGCCTGCGCGTACCCCGGCGACCAGGCCGCGGTCGGGGTCCGCAGCCCGGCCCGGAAGCGCTCCCGCGCCTGCGCGGGTGAGACGGCCGTCATGGGTGCCTCGCGCCGAAGCCGCCGCCGCCCGGGGTTTCCAGGACCAGCTCGTCCCCGGGCCGGACCGTTACGGAATCACATCCCCGCATGCTGGTGGCCGATCCGTCCGGGTGCTCGATCCAGTGCCGGCCGAGCGCGCCGGGTCCGCCTCCGGCCATCCCGTAAGGCGGCACCCGCCGGTGGCCGCTGAGCATGGTCACCGTCATCGTCTCCAGGAAGCGGATGCGGCGCCTCCCGCCGTTGCCGCCCGGCCAGCGCCCGGGCCCGCCGCTGCCGGACCTGATCTCGTGGCTCAGCACGTGGACCGGGTACCGCCATTCCAGCACCTCGGGGTCGGTGAGGCGGGAGTTGGTCATGTGCGTCTGCACCACGTCGGTGCCGGCGAAGCCGTCCCCGGCGCCGGAGCCGCTCGCGACCGTCTCGTAGTACTGGTGCCCGTCGTTGCCGAACGTGAGGTTGTTCATGGTCCCCGAGCCCTCGGCCATGATGCCCAGCGCCGCGTACAGCGCCCCGGTGACCGCCTGCGAGGTCTCCACGTTGCCGGCCACGACGGCGGCCGGGTACTCCGGCGACAGCATCGTGCCGGGGGGAATGATCACCCGCAGCGGCTTCAGGCACCCGGAGTTGAGCGGGATGTCGTCGTCGACGAGGGTGCGGAAGACGTACAGGACGGCCGCCATCGCCACCGACGACGGGGCGTTGAAGTTGTCCGGCAGCTGCGCCGACGTACCGGTGAAGTCGATCTCCGCCGTGCGCGCGGCCCGGTCCACCCGGATCGTCACCTTGATCACGGCCCCGTTGTCGAGCTCGTAGGCGTACCAGCCGTCCTGCAGGACGGAGATGACCCGGCGCACCGATTCCTCGGCGTTGTCCTGCACGTGGCCCATGTAGGCGCGGACCACGCCGAGGCCGTAGTGATCGACCACGGCCCGCAGTTCCCGCACGCCCTTCTCGTTGGCGGCGATCTGGGCCCGCAGGTCGGCGAGGTTAGCGTCCGGGTTGCGGGAGGGATACGGCGCGGTGCGGAGCATCTGCGCGGTCTCCGCCTCCCGCAGCAGGCCGTTCTCGACGAGGAGCCAGTTGCGGATGAGGACGCCCTCCTCCTCGATGCGCGCGCTGAACGCCGGCATCGAGCAGGGCGTGATGCCGCCGATCTCGGCGTGGTGGCCGCGGGAGGCCACGTAGAAGAGGATCTCGCCGCCGTCGTCAGAGAACACCGGCGTGATGACCGTGATATCCGGCAGGTGGGTTCCGCCGTGGTAGGGGTCGTTCAGGACGTAGGTGTCACCTGGCTTCATCGTGCCGCGCCGGGCGGCGATGATCTCCTTGACGCTCTCGCCCATCGACCCGAGGTGCACCGGCATGTGCGGGGCGTTGACGATGAGGTGGCCCGCGATGTCGAAGATCGCGCAGGAGAAGTCCAGGCGCTCCTTGACGTTGACCGAGTGCGCGGTGCCCTGCAGCCGGTAGCCCATCTGCTCGGCGATCGACATGAACAGGTTGTTGAAGATCTCCAGCCGGACCGGGTCGACGTCGGTGCCGATCGCCTGCCGCTTCGCCGCGGCGCCGACGCGGCTGAGCACCAGGTGGCCCAGGTCATTCAGCGCCGCCGTCCAGCCCGGCTCGACCACGGTGGTGGCGTTGGCCTCCACGATGACCGCCGGTCCCCGCACGGCGTCGCCCGGATCCAGGTCGCCGCGGCGGTAGAGGTTCACGCTGGCCCACCGGCCGCCGGTGAACACGCGCGCGGTGGCCGGCCGCGCGGGGCCCGCGCGCGGGGGCCGGCGTGCCGAGCTTTCCCCGACGGGCTCGGAGGCGCCGGTGAGCTCGACCGAGACGGCCTCTGCCGTGATCGGCTTGCCGGGCATCAGGAACGAGAAGCGCCGCAGGTAGGCCTGTTCGAACGCCTTGGCCATGGTCTCCGGTGGTCCCGCGGGGACGACGAGCGCGGTGTCGGTGCCGTCGTAACGCAGGTGCACCCGGTGCACGGCGCGGATCCGCTCGTCGGGGACGCCCTGGCCGGTCAGCTCGGCGCGGGCCTGGGCTTCCAGCCGCTCCAGCGCCGCCTGCAGGTCCGGGCCGGCCCGCTCCCCCAGCGGCACCTCCAGGGCGGTCTCCCGCATCGCGGTGACGTCCGCCAGCCCCATGCCGTAGGCCGACAGCACCCCGGCGTACGGGTGGATCAGGATGCGCGTCATGCCCAGCGCGTCGGCGACCGCGCACGCGTGCTGGCCGCCGGCCCCGCCGAACGTCGCGAGCACGTATTCGGTCACGTCGTAACCGCGCTGCACGGAGATCTTCTTGATCGCGTTCGCCATGTTCGCCACCGCGATCTCCAGGAACCCGGCGGCTACTTCCTCGGGGCTGCGTCCGTCGCCGATCCCGGCGGCCAGCGCGGCGAACCGGTCCCGCACGGTCTCGGCGTCGAGCGGCTGGTCCCCGCCCGGGCCGAACACGTGCGGGAAGTAGCCCGGCTGGATGCGGCCGAGCATGACGTTGGCGTCGGTGACGGTCAGCGGGCCGCCGCGGCGGTACGCGGCCGGCCCGGGGTTGGCCCCGGCCGACTCGGGGCCGACCTGGTAGCGCCCGCTGTCGAAGCGCAGGATCGACCCGCCGCCGGCCGCGACGGTGTGGATGCTCAGCATGGGGGCCCGCATCCGGAACCCGGCCACCTGGGTCTCGTACTGCCGCTCGTATTCGCCGGCGTAGTGCGAGACGTCGGTGGAGGTGCCGCCCATGTCGAAACCGATGACCTTCTCGAATCCGGCCGCGGCCGACGTCCGGGCCATGCCCACGATGCCGCCGGCCGGGCCGGACAGCACCGAGTCCTTGCCCCGGAACGTGCGGGCGTCGGTCAGCCCCCCGCTGGACTGCATGAACTGCAGCCGCACCCCGCGCAGTTCCTCGGTCACCTGGCGGGCGTAGCGGCCCAGGACCGGGGAGAGATACGCGTCCGCGACCGTCGTGTCGCCGCGCGGCACCAGCTTCATCAGCGGGCTGGTCTCATGCGACAGCGACACCTGGGTGAAGCCGGCCCGGCGGGCGATCTCCCCGATCCGCTGCTCGTGGGCGGGGAAGCGGTAGCCGTGCAGGCACACGACCGCCACCGCGCGCAGGCCCTCACGGCAGGCCGCCCGCAGGGACCGGTCCATGTGCTGCTCGTCGAGCGGGGCCAGCACCTCGCCGCTGGCCGACACCCGCTCGCGGGCCTCGATCACCCGGGAGTACAGCAGCTCGGGCAGCACGATCTGCCGGTCGAACAGGCGCGGCCGGTTCTGGTAGGCGATGCGCAGCGCGTCGCGGAAGCCGCGGGTGATGACCAGCACGGTGGGCTCGCCCTTGCGTTCCAGCAGGGCGTTGGTCGCGACCGTCGTGCCCAGCCGGACGGCCTCGATCCGGCAGCCGGGGATCGGGTCGCCCGGGGTGACCCCGAGCAGGTGCCTGATCGCGGCGACGGCCGGGTCCGCGTACCGCCCCGGGTTCTCCGACAGCAGCTTGTGGGTGACGAGGATTCCGTCCGGCCGCCGGGCCACCACGTCGGTGAACGTGCCGCCCCGGTCGATCCAGAACTGCCAGCGCTTGCTCATGAGCTACCCCTGCGGGTGAGGAACGCGCCGCGGAAGGCGGCCTGCGCTACCGTCTGGCCGGTCTCCTCGATATCCAGCTTCTGCCCCGTCTCGATGGCCAGGAACCCGCTGCGGGGTCACCGCCTGGCTCTCAGCTCCAGCCCGCGGGCGCGGGGCTAGTCCCAGGACCGCCACCAGCGTGGTGGCCGATGGCAGCGAACCTAGAACAGGTTCTATCTGCGACGCGGGTTAACCTGGCCCGCTCGCACCGGGTTGTTGCTGGCCGCCGGAGAAACATGTTTCACTCTGAACCGTGAACCAGCCGCTGCGCGCGCCCATGGAGATCGGCTTCGACTACACGCGCTCGCTGGGCCCGACGCTGAGCCAGTTCATGGCGGCCCTGGCGCAGCGGCGCATCCTCGGCGCGCGGGACGCCGGCGGCCGGGTGCACGCCCCGCCGTTCGAGTACGACCCGGTGACGTCCGCGCCGCCCGCCGAACTGGTGCCGGTCGGGACCGAGGGCACGGTCACGACCTGGTCGTGGGTACCGAAGCCGCTGGAGGGCCAGCCGCTGGCGCACCCGTTCGCGTGGGCGCTGATCCGGCTGGACGGCGCGGATACCGCGATGCTGCACGCCGTGGACGCGGGATCGGCCGAGGCCATGCGGACGGGGATGCGGGTCCGGGTGCGCTGGGCCGCCGCCGCCGCGGGCGACATCCGCGACATCGCCTGCTTCGAGCCCCTGTCCGAGCCAAAGGGGCGCGGTTCGGACCGGGCCGACCGGGCTGAAGCGGCTACGCCGGGCGAGCCGGTAACCATGATGACTGCGCCGGTGCGGCTGTACTACGAGCACACGGTCTCGCCCGGGGAGAGCCGCTTCCTGCGCGGCCTGGCCGAGGGCAAGCTGCTCGGGCAGCGCTGCCCGGCCTGCGGCAAGGTCTACATCCCGCCGCGCGGGGCGTGCCCCACCGACGGAGTGCCGACCGCCGGCGAGATCGAGCTGCCCGACCACGGCATCGTGACCACGTTCTGCGTGGTGAACGTGCCCTATCCCGGGCAGCGGGTGACGCCGCCGTACGTGGCCGCCGCGGTGCTGCTGGACGGCGCCGACATCCCGTTCCAGCACCTGATCCTGGGCCGCGATCCGGGCGAGGTCCGGATGGGCATGCGAGTGCGGGCGGCCTGGAAGCCGCGCGCGGAGTGGGGGACGACGATGGAGAACATCGACCACTTCCGTCCCACCGGGGAGCCCGACGCGCCCTACGAGACTTATGCCCACCATTTGTGAAGGACGGCTCCGCGCATGAGGCCAGCACCGTGAACGAGGACGTCGCCGTCGTCGGCTTTGCCCAGTCTCCCGTCGTGCGCCGGGGCGAGGGAACCACCAGCGGGGTGGAGATGCTGGTGCCGGTCTTCGCCGAGGCGATGCGGTCCACGGGGCTGGCCAAGGGCGACATCGGGTTCTGGTGCTCTGGTTCCTCGGACTACCTGGCCGGCCGGGCGTTCTCGTTCGTGCAGGCGGTGGACGCGATCGGCGCCTTCCCGCCGATCATGGAATCGCATGTGGAGATGGACGGCGCCTGGGCCCTGTACGAGGCCTGGGTCAAGATCCTGACCGGCGAGGCCGACGTGGCGCTGGCGTACGGCTTCGGCAAGTCGTCCGCCGGGGAGCTGCGGCGGGTGCTGGCCCTCCAGCTCGACCCGTACCTGCTCGCCCCGCTGTGGCCCGACTCGGTGAGCATCGCGGCGCTGCAGGCCAGGCTCGGCATCGAGGCCGGAGCCTGGACCGAGACCCAGATGGCGGAGGTGGCCGCGCGCAGCCGGGCCGCGGCGGTGACGAACCCGGCGGCCCAGCTGTCCGGCGAGATCTCGGCCGAGAAACTGCTCGGCGAGCCCTACGTCGCCGACCCGCTCCGCGCCCACGACTGCGCGCCGGTCGGCGACGGGGCCGCGGCCGTGATCCTCGCCTCGGCCGGCCGGGCCCGCGAGCTGTGCCCGCGGCCGGCCTGGATCACCGGGTTCGAGCACCGGATCGACTCGGCGTCGCTGGGCGCGCGCGACCTGACCACGGCCCCGTCGGCGGCGGCGGCCGCCCGCGCGGCCGGAGTGCCGGGCAGGTCAGACGTAACGGAAGGAGCGGCGCCGGACGCCTCCGGCTCGGCCGGACCGGGTGTCGACGTCGCCGAGTTGCACGCGCCCTTCACCCACCAGGAGATCCTGCTGTGCCGCGCGCTCGGCCTCGGCGACGACGTCCGCGTCAACCCCTCGGGCGGCGTGCTGTGCGGCAACCCCATGTTCGCCGCCGGCCTGGCGCGGATCGGGTCGGCGGCGCGGGAGATCATGTCCGGCCGCGCGGACCGTGCCCTGGCCCACGCCACCAGCGGCCCGGCCCTGCAGCAGAACCTCGTTTGCGTCATGGAGGCTCGTTGACCGGCGCAGTGAAGCACCGGGCGGCCGTGCTCGGGGTCGGCCAGACGCGCCACCGGTCACGGCGGACCGACGTCTCGATCGCGGGTCTGTGCCGCGAGGCGGTGGACCGGGCACTC
>Ga0126381_100009939_pt1 | contig 10689 bp, 11 predicted proteins | sample PanSoiMetPlot_28_FD_96465 | JGI IMG/M metagenome (GOLD analysis project Ga0126381, IMG submission 96465) | Tropical forest soil microbial communities from Panama - MetaG Plot_28 | ecosystem: Environmental > Terrestrial > Soil > Tropical forest > Bulk soil | place: Panama | collected 2016-02-17
CCGCTTCGACAATGCGCGTTTTGCCGGATCCTGTTGGCCCGAGGAACAGCAGATTCCCTACGGGCCGTCCTGGAGAATTCAAACCCGCGCAGAACACCTGATACAGGTCCACCAGCGCCTGCACTCCTTCTTCCTGGCCGACAATTTTGGAACCAAGCGCTGTCTTGAATTCCAGCGTCTCCGAACTGCGTTTTTCCGGATCGAGTGGAAGAATGTGTTCGTTCATGACCGCCCCCTGGCGTCGCGCGACTGGAGCGACGCTGCTCCCAAACGCCCGCCTCCCGGCCCGAATTGTTCCAATTTGACCTGGATTGTGGACTGCAAAAGCCGCAACTGCACAAGCAGCTCTTTGGCCACTGCGGGTGATTCGGAAATCTGCACAGCCGGCGGGGAAAGGTCCGCCAAATCGAGGTGCAAGGTCCGCAGCGTTGCCATGAGTTTCTGGACCTCGCGGGAATGAGGATCGGCCAGATTGATCTGCTGGCTGACGTGGTCACGGAGCGCGCGCCAATTCAGCTCCACAAACGGATGCTTCTTTGATACCTCGCGCACCACGGTATCGGTGATTCTTGCGCGATCTCCCAGACGCGCCAAGTGCAATTGTCGCACTTTTCCACCCCGGCGCACGTTGTGCACCAGATAGTAGGAATTCCCTTTGCGGCGGACAAAAGCCATACCACACCTCAGCTTACAAAACCCAAGCCGGTTTGCTTTCAGCATTTGTACGTGCAAATCGGCGCAACCCGGCGACGGCAAGGCTTGTAAATAGCAGCCCTGAAACCCGCGCGTAGTGTATTGGCCTTCCACTACGCCGTCAATCCGTTAGATGCCCGAGCGCTGCAAAAAGTGTCGTAAAGGTGATACCTCACAAATTAACGTTTTTTCCGCGATTTTCGTAATCACTTTTTCTGCTGCGTTTCATTTGTTTCCCCGATGGCTTTCGGTTTTTTCCCGCCGGCATCCTTCTGCTGCTCCCGTCTTACTCTCTTTCAGCACGTCTCCGGCAAATTCGATTCATACCCATTGCGCCAAATCGTCCCCCGAGCGGCCGCGGCCTTCTTTGTGTAGAATCCGAAAATAGAAAGGGTGACAAACAAACGACATGTCCTGGGCACCGGTATATTCCTTCGTCAAACGAATTCCCCGCGGACGGGTTATTACTTATGGCGGGCTTGCTAAGGCTCTGGGCCTCCGCGGCGGAGCACGCAGTGCCGGTCGTGCCATGGCGGCGTGCCCTTCCGGAAAAGGCATTCCTTGGCATCGCGTCGTGGGTTTCGGCGGAAAGCTATTGATTCGCGAACCCTATGCCAGCCTGCAGCGCAAACTCCTCGAAAGCGAAGGCGTGCAAATGACCGCATGCCGCGTGAAGATTAAGCTGCATACCTGGCTTCCGCCTGCGAGAAAAAGGCAGCCGAAAAAACGCCCTTCTTACGAGCGCTGAATTCGCTTGCACTCATCCGAAGCGCTGCGACCGTGCCCAATAAACCGACCACGGCACATGCAAATCCCTGCACAGCAAAATATCCGGATGATCGCGCGATTCTTCGTTTTCCACTCCCAGCCCGTTGGCATTTTTTGCCGCCACCACGCAGCTAGCGAACAGCTTCTGACCCTCCTGAAGATCGAATCCCACTACAATTACGGTTCGCGGCAACCGCGGATCGTACCCGCGATACCAGAAAGAATTGGTCAGACTCATCGCCGGAGGCAGACCCAGCTCCGGTCCGTACAAATTTAGAGCGCCGCCTTCGCCGTAGTTGCCGGTGAGAATCCCGGTTTGCCCGCGCTCGCCGGCCGACAGGGAGTTGTAGACGCCGGCAACCGATCGCGCCAGATCCGGCCAGCCGATTTCCTCACGAAATTGGTCGTGCATCCGGCTGGAAACCTTCCATACCGGAGAACCAAACGGAGCAACCGGTGTGACCAGCAGAATGGCTGCGAGGCCGCCGACGAGAATTGCCGGCCATTGCACATGGTAGGCGCGGCGCGACCAACTTGCTCGTAGCCCGCCAGCCCAGATTGCAAACAGCACGCTTCCACTCGCGATGAGCAGCGGATATAGCGGCGCTGTATAGTAGGACCGCGCTCCGGCCACAGCGAACAGCGCGAAAGTTACGACACAGGTGCAACCCGCCCAGCGATATCTCCTTCCTTCTTCTCTAACCAAACAAAACCATAAGCCGAGAAACGCAAGCGGCACAGTCGCGAAGTTCACACAAATCAGCAACTGCTCCCGGTAAAATCCCTGGTAACGGCCCTGCCGCGCATCCCGCGCGTGCAGATATGACAGAAATTCCAGCGAAATGAAATGATGCCTCGCCTGCCAAATCAAATTCGGCAGAAAAATCAGCAAGGATACACCAACGCCGGCCCACATCCATTTGGTCAATAACAATCGGCGCATCGGAGTCAGCAGCATCGCGCCGACAAGTCCCAGGGCAAGAAATCCTGCGGTGTAGCGCGTCTCCATCCCCAGTCCGAGCGCCGCGCCGATCGGCACCCACCAGCGTGGATCATCGGACTTCAGCAAGCGCACCAGGAAATAGGTGGCCGTGACGCCCCACAGATAATCGAACGACACGTACTGCAACACGGCGCCCTGGATTAAAGACAAGGGCGAAACTCCCGCCGCGACGGCCGCCAGAATCTGCACCTGCCGCTTCGCGCCGAGTTCCTTGGCCATCAGCCCAGTCAGCACCATCACCGCGCTGACCGCCATCGCCGCAAACAGCCGGAAGCCGACCAGCGAAGTTCCAAAAAGCGCCAACTCCAGCCGGCCGACCAGTGGCGTGATCGGCGGGTAAGCAACAAAGCCCCAATCAAGGTGCCGCGCATCATCGAGGGTCTGCAACTCGTCGCGGTGAAATCCGTACTGGCCATTGGTCACAACATGGAAAACCAAGCGCAGCGCCGCAATCAAAATCAGCACGCCGCAATCCGACCGAATCAAGTCCTTGAAATGTTTCTCCACTCCCTATCCTCTTGTCGTCCTGCCAATCTCCGCCGGTGCTAGAGTCTAGCTAACTCCACATATGTCCGGACGGTGAAATTTTCTTTTGCGGCTATCCGTATCCATAGGGAACGACGTTCGTTGCTTTGACTCAGCGGTTGGAGCGCCGGCGGAGGGTTTTGCTGTAAACTTTGTGCTGTCTCCTATGCCCAATCCGGTCCTGCACGTGGAAAACCTAACCAAGCGCTATGGCGAAGTGCAAGCCGTGCGCGGCATCAGTTTCGAAGTCGCCGAAGGCGAGGTGTTCGGCCTGCTCGGCCCGAATGGCGCCGGTAAAACCAGCACCATCGAAATCTTGGAAGGCTTGCGCCCTCCCGACGGCGGCAGGATCTCCGTTTGTGGATTCGATCCGCGGACTCACGGCGAAGAACTCAAGCATGAAATCGGCGCGGCGCTGCAGGCCACTTCCCTGCCAGACAAGATTCGCGTTTCCGAAGCCATTCGGCTCTTCGCCAGTTTTTACAAGCGTCGACGAAATGTTGATGATCTGCTCGAGCGCTTTGGCCTGCAGGAAAAGCGCAACGCTTTTTACAGCCAGCTCTCTGGAGGACAGAAGCAGCGTCTGGCTCTGGCCATGGCGCTGGTCAACGACCCAAGAGTGTTGTTCCTGGACGAACCGACCGCCGGCCTTGATCCCCAGGTGCGTCGCGAAATCTACGACGTCATCGACGAGCTGAAGCGCGAGAAGAAAACCATCGTTCTGACCACCCATTACATCGAAGAAGCGGAAAAGCTCTGCGACCGCGTAGCCATCGTGGATCATGGCAAGCTTATTACCGAAGGCACGCCGCGGCAGCTGAAACAGAGTTCCGCCGACAAGACTCGCATCGAAGTTCGCTTGGCAAAGGCGGAATCAGAAACGGAATTGAGAATTCTGGAGGGCGTCTCGGACTGCCGCGCCATCAATGGCGGTTATGTTCTGCACTGTCATCGCGCTCCACAAGCCATCGTTTCGCTGGTGAAACACCTGGAAGCGCAGGGCAATGAATTGGTAAGCCTGGAAATTGCCACCCCCTCCTTGGAAGACGTTTTTATCGAGCTTACTGGAAGGAGGCTACGCGATTGAGCCACTTGGCGACGTTGACCAGAACGCGCGTGCGCCTGGCTTTGCGCAACAAAATGTTTTTCTTTTTCAGCGTGATCATGCCGCTGGGCTTTTACTTCCTATACTGCGGTGTGTTTGCCAAAGGCGACCCGCAAACCGTTAAATTTTATTTAGGGCCGGTGCTGGGCCTGAATGTGATGGGCAGCTTCTGGGGTCTCAGCGCTACGTTAGTGATGTTTCGTGAACAGGGCATCTTGCGGCGCTTTCACGTAACGCCGGTGACCGCCGCAGATATGCTCGGATCGAGTGTGTTAGCAAACTTCTCGCTCACCCTGCCTGTCGTGCTAGTCGAACTCATTGGCGCGCGTATGCTCTTTCACGTTCATGACCTCGGTAACCTTCTTACCACCGCCATCCTGGTCGGAGTGGGCACGGTGTCTTTCGGCTCGTTGGGACTGGTCGTCGCGAGCGTCACCAACACCATGCAGGAAACTCAGGTCATCAACCAACTGCTCTGGCTGCCCATGATTTTCCTTTCCGGCGCCACCATTCCGGTCGGTTACCTTTCGCCGTACGTGCAGCGGGTCGCTCTATTTCTCCCGGCAACTTACATGGTTTCCGGGTTGCAAAACGGCATCTATTCCAACGCCAGCATCCGCTCCCTTCCGGTCCAGCTGTACTCCTTAGTGGCTTGGGGCATCCTTTCATTCATCGTCGCGGTCCAACTCTTCCGCTGGGAGCCGGAAACCAAGATCCCTCGCAACGCCAAGCTCATCGCCGCCGCAACCATCATTCCCTTCGTACTGCTCGGGATTTACGAGCAAGGAAATGGGCAGATCCTGCAGGACGCAAGGGCCGCCTTTGAGTCAGTCAACTCTTCGGACCGGCATAAGCCCGCAGAGGATGCTAAACCTTAGCCATCTTCGACTTCTAGTCACCACCGACAAGGCGAGTCCGAACAGCGGCAAAACGCGTCGTCTTCTGTAGTGCGCCAAATTGGTTCTCCCGTGCCCCAATTTTCACAGCACACTTAGTTGACCGCTTCGCGGCAGCAGGCGAAGATTGGTGCAGTGCGTGGCGTGTGTATTCTGCAAGCAGAGTGGCATTGGGGATAAAAGGGAGCATTTATGCCGGTTCAGAAGACCGAAACAGTCTGGCACAACGGAAAATGGATCAATTGGGACGATGCGCGCATCCACGTTCTTTCGCACGTCGTCAGCTACGGCTCAGCCGTTTTTGAAGGCATTCGCTGCTACGACACCAAGCAGGGCCCGGCCATCTTTCGTTTGCGCGAACACATGCAGCGCCTCATCAACTCCGCGAAAATCTACCGCATGGAGCTTCCCTACTCGGTGGACGACTTTGGCAGCGCTGCATGCGAACTGGTGCGCCACAACAAACTCAACGCCTGCTACGTGAAGCCCATCGTGTTGCGCGGCTACGGCGAAGTCGGCGTCAATCCGCTCAACTCGCCGATCGAATGCTACATGGCTTGCTGGTCCTGGGGCGCGTATCTCGGCCCGGACGCGCTCACTAAGGGCGTCGATATCGGCGTCAGTTCCTGGTCGCGCATCGCCCCGAACACGTTGCCGGCAATGTCCAAGGCCGCCGCAAATTATATGAACTCGCAGCTCATCCGCATGGAAGCCACTTTCAACGGCTACGCGGAAGGCATCGCTCTCGATACCGACGGCCATGTCAGCGAAGGTTCGGGCATGAACGTGTTTCTGGTCCACGACGGCGTTCTCTACACTCCGCCGCTCGCCACCAGCATTCTTCCCGGCATCACCCGCGACTCGGTCGTCAAAATGGCGGAAGATCTTGGCATCACCGTGAAAGAATCCGTCATTCCCCGCGAGATGTTGTACATCGCGGACGAAGTTTTCTTCGTCGGCACCGCCGTTGAACTCACGCCCATCCGTTCCGTCGATCACATCCAGGTCGGCAAAGGCATCGCTGGCCCCATCACTCGCAAACTACAGGAAGAATTCTTCGCCATCACCAGCGGCAGCAAACCCGACCACCACAACTGGCTAACTCCAGTCAACGCACCGGTCGCCGCCGCCCGTTAAGTACAGATTGCACTCAGCGTCATTTTTCCGGGCCCACACCTTTGAATCTAGCCGTGCGGTTTTTTCCCGGTAGGACGTGGCGGCTTGCCTGCCGCAGGCAGGGTTTGTCCCGCCGCGCGGTGTAAACTCCTGTTCTCGCTTTGTCAGCGCTGCTTATCCATATGTGTTAGCTCGCGACTTCCTTCCCTCATTCTTGGTTGTCTTTGCTAAACTCCTACCGTTTGCTCTTCCCTCTTCACCCTGGAGATGCCGGTGTACAACACCTCGCAAAAACTTGCCGCTGAATTTCTTGGCACCTTCGCACTGGTTTTCTTCGCTGCCGGTGCCATCTGCACCGAACGCTTCTTGCAGAGTAGCGGCACCGGCTTACTGGCCACGGCGCTGGCTTCGGGATTGGCAATCGCTATTTTGTCGCTGGCCTTCGGCCACGTTTCCGGCGCCCACTTCAATCCGGCAGTGACCATCGGCTTCTGGATCACCAAGCGCATGAACACCATGGAAGTCTTGGGCTATTGGATTGCCCAGATCCTTGGCGGAGTGGTCGCCGCTTTCGTCCTGAAAGCGATTCTCCCCCGCGACGACGCATGGCAACCAGTGCTCGGCGGAGTTCCCGATCTGATGCGCGATTTCACGCGGCTACCCGCCATGGGCCTGGAAGCTCTCATCACTTTTTTCCTGGTGCTCGTATATTTCTCGACCACCTCCGAGGACAACATCGAAGCGCGCTCATTCTCCGGTTTTGCTGTTGGCCTGGTATACACCATCGGCATTCTGGTTGCCGGACCGTTCAGCGGAGCAGCCCTCAATCCGGCACGCGCCTTTGGTCCTGCTTTGGCAAGCTCACACTGGAGCAACCAGGGCGTCTATTGGGTTGGCCCGCTAGCCGGTGGCTTTCTGGCCGGCCTGATTTACGATGCATTGTACGGTCGGAAACAGGCCTGATTCCCCGCTTAAATCGCGCACTTGCTGGAGGCTTTCGATGAAGCTTGTCATCTCTGCACTTGGCCTATTGGCGTTGGTTTCGGCAGCGGTTCCCCTCTCCGCTCAAGTCAATCCATACAAAGACGGCACGCCAGGCGTCACCGGCTACCGCTCGGAAGTTCTGTCTGAAGTCATCGTGCAGGAAAGCAAGTTTACCCGCCTCGCTGAAGCCATTCCCGCCGAAAAATATCCCTGGCGGCCCTCACCTGATGTCCGCAGCTTCGCTGAAGTCTTCCTGCACGTTAGCGCCGCCAACTACAATCTTTACAAGCTCGTGGGCACGCCTCCGCCCGCCGGATTCGACGTGAAGGATTTTGAAAAATCTACCACCGACAAAGCCAAGGTGGTGGCCACGCTAAAGGACTCGTTTGCCCACGCAAAAAAGGCCATTAGCTTGATGTCCGACGCGGACCTGGAAAAAAGCCTGGACTGGTTCGGCGGAAAAAACACCGAACGCGGAGTCCTGTTGTTTATCCTCCGTCACGGCGCCGAGCACCTCGGCCAATCGATCGCCTACGCGCGCTTCGCCGGCATCACTCCCCCGTGGACCGAAGACTTCCAGAAAAAACAACCCGAGAAGAAGGGACCAACCGCGAAAGACAAACCGTAGCCGGCAGCAAAGCCGGCCTTAGCGTTGGTCATCCTGGTTGTCATCTGAAGGTCCCGCCTTATGAAAAAGTGTGTCATTCTGAGTCCATCCGACAAGGATGGACGAAGAATCTCAACTGGGCGCCAGGCACGCACACTAGGCGTCGTCGCTACCTGTCCCCATTGGCAGGTTAACTAGCCCGCAACCCGCACGTACGACTCTGTTGCCCGCCCCAGAGGGCAATGCTACTTTCGCGCTAGGCCAAAAGCTCGCATCGTTTTTCGCACTATTACTGTTTACTGAAAACTGAGAACCCGCACATGGCATTGAACATCGACGATCTTCTTCGCCGCGCAGTAGAACAGAAAGCTTCCGACTTGCACCTCAAAGTCGGCAATCACCCCTACTTGCGCGTGGACGGCGTACTCGCTCCTATCACCGATGTTCCCCGCATCACGCCCGAAGAAATGCTGTCCATGGCCTTTAGCATGATGACCAACCGTCAGAAACAAAAGTTTAAGGAAAGCGCCGAGTTGGATATGGCCTATGGCGTCGCCGGCCTCGGACGCTTTCGCGTCAACGTCTTCCAGCAACGCGGAAATGTCGGCATGGTTTTGCGCGTCATTCCCACCAAGATTCGCACCTCCGAGGAACTGAATCTTCCTCCGGTCATCAATAAAATTTGCGAAGAGCAGCGCGGCCTGGTTCTGGTCACCGGCACGACCGGTTCCGGTAAGTCCACCACGCTCGCCGCTATGATCGATCGCATCAACGCCACCCGCGCCGATCACCTGATCACCATCGAAGACCCCATCGAATTTCTGCATCGCGACAAGCGCAGCTTCCTGAACCAGCGCGAAGTCGAAGTGGACACCGCAAACTTCTCAACCGCCTTGCGCGCTGCCCTCCGTCAGGATCCTGATGTGATTCTGGTCGGCGAAATGCGCGACCTAGAAACCATTTCCACCGCGCTGCTGGCCGCCGAAACCGGCCACCTGGTTTTCTCTACTTTGCACACTCTCGACGCCACGGAAACCATTCAGCGCATCATCGCGGTCTTCCCTCCGCCCGAACAAAAACAGATTCGCCTACAGCTCGCCGCCACGCTAAAAGCGGTCGTCTCGCAACGCCTAGTTCGCCGCGCCGACGATCAGGGCCGCGTCCCCGCCGTCGAAATCATGATCGCCACCGGCTACGTCCGCGATTGCATCATCAACGCCGACAAAACCCGCCTCATTCACGACGCCATCGCCGCCGGCGGCTCGCAGTACGGCATGCAGACCTTCGATCAGTCGCTCTTCGACCTGTACAGCAAGAATCTCATCACTCTTGATGAAGCCTTAATGCGTGCTTCCAACGCCGACGAATTCCGCCTCCGCATCCAGGGCATCCGCTCCGCCGCTGACGCCGCTCGCGAAGAGATGGAACGCCAGATGGCCGACTTCGAACGCTTCGCCAGGAAATAACCAATTTCTGACAACTTTGCGCATACCCCGTAGGACCATTTTGAGAAAGATAACTACATTTATATTACCGTACTTATATATATTGTCGCCGCAGTCGTCGTCCCGGAAAGTGTCGCATCCGATATCCGGTTAAGAGGAATCTCCTTCACGCCAGACGATAGATATAACTCTCTTCTGAGAGCCTGGGCCGACGATCAAGTGCTGGCTGCGCTAAAGTCTGCAAGGACCATAGCACCTGTTAAGCCCGAACCCGCATCCAAGCGGGCCCTGCTGCAGCATCTGAGCCAGGCTGGTAACCTAATCTATGCGAAGCGGGATGAAGAAGCCGCCGCGGAACTCGATGTTTCCCTCTCCAACGGAGTCGGAAAATCCGAACTCGGCTTTGTGATGGGTCACATCCTGATCGATCAGCAACAGGTCGCTCAAACCGCGCAAGTCTACTCCGAAATTTTCAACCTTGACCCCGATTTCCCCGAAGTTCACACGCGCTTGAGTTATCTCCATTTCGCCGGCGGCGATACAGACGGCACCCTGCGCGAGGCCGAAGCAGGCTGACTACGCTGCGTGTTGCCACCGCCCTGCGTTCGGCGCAGCGCAACTACTCACAAGCACTGACCCGATGCGACGAGGCGCTTCAGTTTCTTCAAAGTTTTCCGGTCGGTGCTCCTGCTCGGGACTGCGAACCAAGTTGGAGAGAGTGGCGCGAATCTCTCGATCGAAGTGTGAATCGTGCTGTCGCTTGCGAAGACGTGGTTGTCTGACCCGGCGACGCATTGATAATATCCGCGAGTGACTCGGCGTGATTCGTTCTGCCGCCGAAAAGCGCTCGCGAAGAGATGGACCGCCAGATGGCCGATTTCGAGCGCTTCGCTAGGAAATAAGCCGCTCTTTAGGTTTCAATGAAAAAATGGATACTCCGTCCGACCCAAAAATCAACCAGCCACACTTCGCTGGAAGTCTGCGAAGAAAAATTCGCTTTCATTCCGAGCATCCCGATCTGCACAGGACTTTCTATGCCCTGTGCGTACCTTCAGCGATCGTCGCTCTCAACGCAGCCATATTCTTTCTGGTCCATGGGCAAGTCGTTTGGCCCACGCCCGACGATACCTCTGCGGCCTGGGCTTCGGACACCTACGCCGGCGCCTGGATCTCCCTCGCCGCGAATTTTGCCGCCACCGTTTTGTTTGCATTCTTTTTCCGGCACCGGCGGCTTCACCGTTCCTCCAGGATTGCCATGTCCCTGGTCCTCACTTTTGCATGGTTCTGCGCCGCGATTTCTTTTCTTGTGATCGATTGACCCTCCGAATTCTCCTCGGCCCCCTCCTGCAAAGCCGAACCCTCGACATTTCTCGACATGCCGACATGCCTTGCGACGCTCGGCCTTTTCTTCTATCCTTGCCGCGACTGGAGAACCTATGTCCTCAGCCCTTCGTTCTGATTGCTTGCCCAATCGCCGCAACTTCCTAAAACTCGGCGCGGCTTTCGCTACCGGCGCTTCCGGCTTGACGCTCTTGTCGGAAAATGCG